>FTJL01700476.1_pt1 | contig 15328 bp, 10 predicted proteins | sample 1658551 | NCBI WGS metagenome assembly FTJL01 (sample SAMEA3914835, study PRJEB12502) | metagenome | biome: forest; material: soil | place: Canada | collected 2011-07-03 | depth 0.3 m
GGATCGGCGGCGACGAATTCATCCTGGTCTCACCGGGTACCGATGCCAACCGCTCGGCACACATCGCCCGCGAACTGCTGCAGTCGCTCGCCGAACCCTACCGGATCGCCCAGTTGGAGTTGGTCGTAACTCCTTCCATCGGCATTGCCATGTACCCCAGCGACGGCAAGGACTTCGACGCGTTGCTGAAGTGCGCGGACACCGCCATGCATCGGGCGAAGGACGACGGTCGCAACAACTACCTGTTCTTCACGGCGCAGATGCAAGCCACCTCCGCACGCACTCTTCTGTTGGAAAACGCTCTGCGACGCGCCTTGGAGCGCACGGAACTGCAACTACACTACCAACCGCAGATCTCGCTCGGCGACGGTCGCATCTGCGGTGCGGAAGCCCTGCTGCGTTGGACGCATCCTGGTCTGGGCACCGTGACCCCGACCGAATTCATTCCCGTCGCGGAAGACAGTGGCCAGATTCTGCAAATCGGCGAATGGGTGCTGCGCACCGCCGTTGGCCAGTTACGTCGCTGGATGGACGCCGGTCTCGCACCCATGACCATGGCGGTGAATCTCTCGTCGGTACAGTTCCGTCACCCCAATCTACCGGCCCTGATCCGCCAGATTCTCATGGAGGCACAAGTACCTCCTCACTGCCTGGAACTGGAGTTGACGGAACGCGTCGCCATGGGCGACCCGCTGGCCGCCATCACGGTGATGAACAACCTTCACCAACTCGGCGTCCGCATGTCGATCGACGATTTCGGCACCGGCTATTCCTCGCTGAACTACCTGAAGCGCTTCCAGACCTACAAGTTGAAAATCGATCAGTCCTTCGTCAGCGGCGTGACCGACGATGCGGACGACAGAGGCATCGTGAGTGCCATCATCAATCTCGCCGCCGGCCTGGATTTGCGCACGATCGCCGAGGGCGTCGAAACTTCCGGTCAGCTGCAGTTCCTGATTGAACAGGGTTGTCACGAGGCGCAGGGCTACTACTTCAGCAAAGCGCTGCCCGCGGAAAGCTTCGAGGCCTTCGTCCGCGACACGGCGGCCCACTCGAAGTGGCTGCAGTGAAGGGTCGGCTTTAATACGCGCTGCGGTCGCGTCCGAACAGCACACGCGCCGTCCGCAACAGGATGAGTACGTCGAGGCCGATAGACCACCCTCGCAAGTACTCCAGATCGTAGTCGACGCGTTTGCGCATCGACTCGAGATCATCGCCGCCACGATAGCCGTTGACCTGCGCCCAGCCTGTGATGCCGGGTCTGACTTTGTGCCTGACCATGTAGCTGGGTATCAGCCGCCGATACTGCTCGTTGACCGCCACGGCGTGTGGCCGTGGACCCACCAGGCTCATCTCACCTTGCAGGACGTTGAGTAACTGCGGCAGTTCATCCAACGAGAGTCGACGAAGCCACATACCGATTTTCGTCACGCGCGGGTCGCCGCGAACCACCTGCGTGTACTGCTTGTCGCCGTCCTCGGTGACGGTCATCGTTCTGAACTTGTAGACCATGATGGGCCGGCCGTCGAGACCGTAGCGGCATTGCTTGAAGATGATGGGTCCGGCGGAGGAAAGGCGCACGGCGATTGCCGTCGCGAGCAGCAGCGGCGACAGCACTATCACCGCGACGCCCGACAAGGCGATGTCGAGAACTCGCTTGGTCAGCCCGCTCACACCACGCAGCGGCGTGTCGCGAACAGCAAAGACCGGCATGCCCCCGACCTCATCCACCCTGCCCTGGATCAGATCGGTGACAAAAATGTCGGGAACAAAAAAAATCGACGCAGTCGTATCCTTCAATCCATCGAGCACCCGAATGACGCGAGGCTGTCTGGCCATTGGCAGCGCCAGGTAGATCTGATCGATGTGAGCGGTGCGAACATAATGGGGCAACTGGGCAAAGGTACCCAGCAACTGGCGGCGGTCCAGGCCGTTGAGGCGCTCCGGGCCGCGATCGTCGAAAAAGCCGACGCAGCGGATGCCCGACAGAGGCTGGTTGTTGAGATTGGCGGCCAGGCGCATCCCGGCCGAGTTACAGCCCACGATAACGGCCGTGCGCTGACGCCCCTCGAGTGTGAAAAGCTTGGCAATAAGATGAGTCGTCGCGGCGCGCGCCATCGTCATCAAAACGGGAGTCACCACCACCCAGAGGAAAACAACCTGGAGTGGGAAATAGCCGATGTACTGGGTTGCGTAGCCGAACACCATCAGTATCGAGGCAAACACGCCCCAGTCGACGAAGGTCCGGCCAGCCGACAGCCGATCCGGCTCGGTCAGAAACGGGCGGCCCGGGAAATTGACGGAGAACGCGATGAACGCGACCAGCAGATAGGGTCTGCCAAAGGCGACACCTCGCAGCTGGGCCGCCAGAAACAGACACCCCACGATGACAAGCGGGTCCATGAGCGACTCGATCGCGCGTCTGCTCGAGAGTCGCGCCCGCAAGACCACCAGACGTCTTTCCGCAGATGAGGCGATCATGGACAGGCAAAATGCAATTTCCGTACCGCAGACGCACCCACTCATCTGCAAGCGGCGACGCAAGGAGCTTTCTGCCGGCAATCATCCGTTCATTGGCGCGCAAATGTTGTTTTCACATCAGGCCTCGCGCGGCCCTTCGAAAACCGCTGGAGCGTCGGCGCGGGGCGACAGCCCGGGGCGCGACGCACCACAAACTTCCATCAGCATGCGCCGCTGCATCAACACGCAGCACGGCTTGAGGCACGACTCCGTGTTAGGATGCAGAAAATTCATCTACGGCGTTCAGCTCTTTCTTCTATCCTGCCCGCACGGGGACTTCCTTAAGATTTCGACCTGACTCCTAAGCAGGACCATTATGGCGCGCAGCAAAGCGATCCGGACGGCACAGATCCACTCCCCCGATCCCGGTGCGGACCGCGACGTCCCCGTGGCCGCGCGGGCGCCGCGCTCCGAAGGTCGGCACGATGCGAATATGTCGGCTTTTTTCCAGTCATTGGAGGGTGCGCTCGGGCAGGCTGCCGGCGGCAAGGTCATTCTGTTTTCCTCTGCCCGGCCCGGCGAAGGTAAGACCATGGTCGTGGGCGAATTCGCCTCCCTGCTCACGCACCGTGCGTGCCATCGGGTCGCCATTGTCGATGCCGGACCGCGGCACGAGATGGCGGCGCGCTGCGGCGGTTTGCAAACCGTGCCGTTGGAACGCGCGATCCTGTCGCTGAAAGGAGTCAAGCTGGCGGAAATTCCGCGCAAACCCGACACCACCGGTCCCAACACCGACTGCCTGATCGCTACGACAACATCCAGGGCCGCGGATTCGCCGACAGCTCTGCGGGATCCTCACAGCTGGTCGCTCCTGAAATCCGCGTACGACTACGTGCTGATCGACATGCCCTCCCTGGCTGAGTCGCCGCTCGCGCTGGGGTGCGCCCGGTACGTCGACGGCGTGGTGCTGGTCATCGAATCCGGCCGCACGCGCTGGCAGATTGTGCGAAACGCCCAGGAGCAGTTCGAGCGCGCCGGCGCATCAGTGCTGGGCGCCTTTCTCAACAAGCGTGTATTTCATGTCCCGCGATCGCTCTACAACCGCCTGTAGCAGACCGCGGCCACCGCAGCGGCGCCCCGAGGAATCGCCGTGACGCGAATCCTCCATTTGAGCATGCTGTACCCGCCGCACATCATGGGCGGCGCCGAGCGCTCGGTCGCATTGCTCGCTGAAGCGCAGGTCGCCGCCGGGCACACCGTTGCGGCCAGCTGCATCACTCCCAACGAGAGAGTTGATGAAGTGCGCTCAGGCGTACGTGTCTACCGGATGCCTCACGAGACGGATTTCTGGCCGGAAGAGTGGCCGCAGCACTCGACACTGGAGCGTGGCCTTCGCCGCTTCAAGCAGCAGTTCAACTTCCGCTTGGAACGGCACTTCCTGAACATTCTCGACGAATTCAAACCTGACATCGTGCACACGCATTCGCTGCTCGACGTGTCGACCAGAGTATGGCTGGCTGCGAAATCCCGGCGGATTCCGCTTGTTCACACATTGCGCGATTTCGACCTGGCGTGCGGGAACGCTGCGATGTTCAAGAATGGGGCACGCTGCGCGCGGCGCCACCTCAAATGCCGGCTCTTCACGTTCATGAAGTCATACCATCAGCGCGCCGTTAATGCAGTGGTCGGCGTGGGCGCGGGTATTCTCTCCGCACACCTGGGGTTGGGTTACTTCAAGAACGTGCCGGAGAGGTTCCGCCGTGTCATCTGGAACCCCGCGGTGGTCGAGGGCATCGGTCCGGACTATTCCAAGCCCTCTCTGGAAGGCAGACCGCTCACCTTCGGTTACCTGGGCCGGATCAACGTCGAGAAAGGCGTAGGCACGCTGCTCACGGCCTGTCAGAAGCTGCCCCAAACAGGCTGGAAGCTCCTCGTGGCAGGCAGAGAGGCATCAGAAGCGGATAACATGCGTCATCTGGCGGCGAACCTTCCCGTGGAATTCCTGGGGTTTGTGCCGACGCGCCAGCTGTTAGACGAGATAGACATTCTGGTGGTCCCGTCGATCTGGGCGGAGCCGCTTCCACGCACCATCCTCGAAGCGTACGCGGCAGGCGTGCCGGTCATCGGCGCCGATTCCGGCGGCATCCCCGATCTGATCGGCGCCGGCAATCGGGACTGGCTGTTTGCACCCGCAGACGCCGATGCGTTGTGCACTCTAATGCAGCGGGCCGTGAGCCGCGGCAGGGCTTGTCTGCCGGGTCGTCGCGATTTCGAGCATGTCATCGAACAGACCGTGCCTTCCAGAGTCGCCCAGCGATACGACGACCTGTACCAAAGTCTGCGGATGTCGCTGAATCCGAACACTTTCGCGTCCTGAAAGAGACCCGCGGAACGCGCGGACGATGGCACGAATCTGGCATCGCCAGTCGGGTCCGGATGCTGCTATCCGGCTCATCAACGCGGGGCCCCAGATGTTAGTTCTCGCCCGATACTCTGCAATCGCGCCCAACCTTCCGACCATCGGCAGATGCTACGAAGACTCGACCCCTGAAGCGAGTCGGTTGGTTCGTGCACCAGGACCGGTCGTCGCGACGCCTGTTTGCTCCAGCACCGTGCGAGTCGCAACGCTCACGCGCGCAAGCGCGAACTCAGCCATTCGACCTCGCCCGTTGGTCTTCAACTGACATGCGCGTATTGCACCTCGGGTCCCTGTATCCACCCTACGTCGTAGGAGGCGCAGAGCGCGTGGTTGAAATCCTTGCGGAAGGCCTGGCGGCTCAGGGTACGGCCACGGGCGTGGCCCATTTGGTTCCCCGCGCGACGCCGGGCTCGTGGCGTAACGGCGTCGGGATCTATCCGCTTAGCTCGCGCAACCCGCTTTGGATCGAAACGTCCGCGCGATACCCGGGCGTGATTCGTCAATTCAACAAGCTCGCGACGCTGTTCAACTTCATGACTGAGCGCGATTTCGATGCGCTGCTGGCTGCATACCTCCCGGATATCGTGCATACGCATTCCATGGTCGAGCTCACGCCCTTGATGTGGGACGCCGCGAAGGCGCGCGGGGCACAAATCATCCATACGCTTCATGATTATGACCTGCTGTGCATCCGGGGGGCCCTGTTCAAGAATGGGCGCAATTGCAGCCCGACACACGCCGCTTGCTCGCTATTCTCCAGAGTCAAGAAGCGGCACCATCGCCACATCGACCATGTCGTCGGCGTGTCGGAGTCGATACTTCGGACGCACCTGGAGCACGGCTTCTTTCAACATCTGCCGGAACGCAACCGTCACGTCGTCTGGAATCCGGTCAGAGCTCCTCGCAGTACGACATCGGCCGCGGTGGGACGCACCGGCCCCCTGCGATTCGGGTTTCTGGGCCGGCTGGTCGCCGAAAAGGGCATCGACCTGCTGCTGGCCGCCTGTCGCAATCTCCCCGCGGCAGGCTGGGAGCTGAAGGTCGCAGGGCGCCCGCCTACCGACGACAGTTCGCTGCGTCGGCAGGCTTCAGGGCTGCCCGTCGAGTTCCTGGGCTTCGTGGAGCCGACTTCGTTTCTTCAACAGCTGGATGTGTTGATCGCACCATCCGTCTGGGCGGAGCCGTTCGGCCTGACCGTGGTCGAAGCATACGCCGCGGGAATTCCCGTGTTGGGAGCCGCCTCGGGCGGAATCGCGGAAGTCATTGGATCCGTGGATCCGCGGTGGCTGGTACGTCCGGACGATGCCGGTGCGTTGGCCCACGCTATGGCCGAACTGATCGTCCGGGGCCGCGCGGGATTGGCGGCCCGACCGGACTTCTCAGCAGTGCTGAACCGGACAGAACCCGATTACGCCATCGACCGGTATTTGCATATTTATCGAACGGCTCTGCGCCTCCCGCAGCGCCACCACGAAAACGAGGTGTCGCTTGCGGTATAGAGTCGCCCTGCCGCTGGTGCTGCTCCTGGCATCGCCGGGCTGTCAATCCGTCCGTCGCGACCTGCCGGATATTTCGACTGTGGCCGCCGCATCCAGGCAGCGCTCATCGCAATACCGGATACAACCCGGCGATGTTCTCGAAAGCCATTTCAGTACCGACGCCACCTTCAACGAGCAGGCGCTGGTGGCTCCCGATGGGCGCATCAGTTTTTTTTACGCAGCGGATATGACTGCTGCCGGACTCACGGTCTCCCAATTGCGCGAACAAGTGGCCGCCAAGGCGGGCATCACCGACGGGTCCTTCTCGATCGTACTGCGCAACACAGTCGGGACCCGGGTTTACGTGACGGGCGAGGTGAATTCCCCCGGCGAAATCATCGTCAATGGGCCGATCACGGCGTTGCAGGCCGTCAGCCGCGCCGGCGGCTACAAGTTAGGCGCCCAGCGCGGCCAGAGCGTTCTGATCCGCCACGACGCGGCCGAAAAGCCCGTGCCCTATACCATCGACCTGGCGTCGGCGGCGGACGGCCGCAAGCCGGACGAAGACGTCCAGCTCGAGACTTACGACATCCTGTACGTTCCACGCGATCGCATGGCGAACGTCAGCCTGGTACTCGAACGCATTCGAAACGCAGTGCCGTTCAGCTTTTACTACGGCGTCAGCAAAGTCACATCGGTGTACTGATGCGAGGGATCTACCTATGGTCATAGAACTGACTCGTTCTCACCTCGCCTACATTGTCTTCAGGAAGCGGCAGCTCATCTGGCTGGTGTCCCTCGCCGTAATGGCCCTGGCGATCGCCTACTGCATCCTCGCCACGCCCCAGTTCCAGTCGAAGAGCGGGCTGGTCGTCAACTTCAGCCAAACCCCTTCGGGGGTCCCGGGCGAGAGCACGCCGGGCACTCAGAGCGTCGCGCCGGTAGACCACGAAGAGATCATCAACTCCTACGCGCTCGAATTGCGCAGTGCGGACCTGGCTCGCCAGGTGATCCAGGAGATCGGCGTCGACAAACTCTATCCGCCCCATGCAAGCCTCAACCCGTTGCCTTATGTCATGAGTCTGTTCGACAGCCAGGATAGCGGCGGCGCCGACTCCGCGCTGGGTGGGGACCGGAAAATCGAAGCGGCCGTCGATCGATTCCTGAAAAAAGATCTGGATGTCCAGACTGAGCGCAACTCGAACGTCATCACCGTGGCGCTCTTCAACCGCGATCGGGCAATGGCCGTCACCGCGGCGCGGCTTCTCATCGACCGCTTCATCGAGCGCGAGGGTCGGATCGATCGCGACCCGCGTCTGGATTTTATCCGAGATCAGGTCGAGGTGTACCGCAAACACGTGACGGACGCCCAGGCGGCCATGGAAGCCTTCCAGCTCAAAAGCGGGATCTCCTCGATGGAAGAGGAGCGGACCGCGCTGATTCAACAGCGCTCCGCGCTCGAGCAGTCAATCAGTGCGTCTCAAAGCCGTGCCGCCGGGGATGCCAGGAGCTTTACGACACTGAAGTCTCAATTGCGTCAGCTCAGTCCCGTGGTGTTGGCGGCGCAGAACGACAAGGATCCCCTGGAGCTGACGGCGCGCACCACGCTGGCCGATCTCGAATCGCGCGAAGCCGCGCTGCGCCAGACGTTCAGCGAAAGCGCACCGACGGTTCAGGAAATCCACAAGCGGGTCATGGCGGCCCAAGCCGACCTGGAACGCACCCGCAGCCGCCCGCCCCTGACTCATTCCGAGCCCAGCGTCGCTTATCAGCAGATACAGGTCGCCATGTTTCAGACCCAGGCCGACCTCGAGGCGGCCCATGAGAGCGAGGCAAATCAACGCCAGCAGCTCGATCACCTCAACAGGCGGCTGGCGAGCCGCAACCGCCAGGAAGGCTCGTATCAGGACGCGGTACGCGACTACCAGTTGGCCGACCAGAACTATCGCCTCTACCTCCAGGGCGTCGAATCGGCGCGGATCGCAGACGACCTGAACAAGCAGGGCATTACCAGCATCTCGGTGTTCGATGCACCGTATGCCTCGACCCGACCCGCGCGCCCGAACCGGTTCCTGGCTCTGGTCCTGGGGACGCTGGGTGGACTGATTCTGGGCGTGGGCCTCGCCTTCCTGTCGGAAGCCTTGGACGAAGGGCTGAGCACGCCTGCACAGGTGGCCAGCGTCCTGAAGATGCCGGTGCTCGGCTCCATGGAAAAGGTCTGACGACGGTGCGGGCAGGTCTGGTTTCGCTGGCCATCCTTGCGCTTGTCGTCTGCGCCGCCGGCTGGACGTATGCCCGGGCGCAAACGACTTCGACTGTCGCAACGGCAACTACGTCGGGCCCCACGAGTCCCCGGGCGGCAGAACACGACTGTCCCACGGGATACATGCCGGCGTCACGGGTGGGACTGGACAGGTATACGACAGTCTGCGAGGTACGGAAATCCGCGCTGGATGTCTGCGCCTCGCGGCCCGGATATTACGCTTGCGGTCGCAACGCGACGGAATGCTGCCGCACGGGCGCCGACAACAGTTGCTTCAGTGGCGCCTTCGCGTGCCGGGCGGCTGACTCACCGCTCACGCAAGGGCGGTCCGCCTGTTGCCTCACCCGCTAACCCGCTGTCGTGCTGCGCCGGATCGAGCCCTCGAGAGACCGCTTCGACCAACAGTTGCAGCACCAGGAAGGCGGCATAGGCCTTGAACACACTGACGGACAGCAGGATATACAGCGTTCCCTGCGACAGGAGCTTGACCGTCTGATTCAGGATGAACGCCGGCAGCAGGACGGCGAAAAACCGGCCCCTGACAATCATCCGGCACAGGTAGCTCAGCAGCCAGCCGAGGAACACGCCTGTCAGCAGCATCTGCACTGCCACACCGACGTAGCCGAACATCACCAGACCGTAGGCCTCATAGCCCATGGTCGGTGTCACGAAACCGGCGTTGTGCTGAAACGACCGATACATCGCCGGCGGCGCGTAGTGGTAGATGAAATGCAGGACGGCCAGATGATGCTGGAAGGCATAGTCCTGGGGATTGGCGGCGAACAGGCTGGCGAGGTTGCGCTCCACCAGCGCGATATCGAAACGGATCAGCCGCGACGCATGCTCCACCGCTACGAACCAGATCTGTCCTTGTTCGCTGACGCGGTCGCCCAGCCGGGACAGGGTTTCTGCGCTGCTGCGCGCCCCGTAATCGGAGTAGATCACGTAGGTTGCCGCCAGCACGCAACCTACCCCAATGGCAATCATTGGCGCGGCCTTCGTCAGCATATGGATCGCCGAGCGCGGCCCTCGGATGACAAACGGCACGATGAACGAGCCGATGGACACGAGAATGATGAAGAATTTCTCGCCATACAGGAAAGACGACAGCATCAGCCCGGCGAAGGCGGCGAACGCCCATTTGCGTATCGCCGGGCGTTGCGCGAAAGCCGCCAGCGCCCCCAGCACGATGGGTGGGGTGAATTTCAGATCGAGAATGTTGACCGTCAGGACATCTGCATACAGGCGCCTGAAGACGAATCGATCCATGCCGGACAGCAATGGAAACCCGGTGCGCAGGCCTGCGATCAGCACGTAGCCCACGCACGCGGCGGCAAACAAGGCCAGGACCCATTGGAACAGCAGGTGCACCGGGAAACTCCGGCGCGCCGCTTGGATTTCGGCTGTTTCAACGTCACCGCGAAGTCGCCGGAACACAGCCTGGCTCGTCAGCAGAAAGATGAGCGAATAGGCGCCGAAGCTCGCGGACGCGCTGGAAGGATGGCCGCCTTCGCCCATCTCCACCATGTAGCTCCCGGCCTCGATGAATAGCAGCGACACCATGACTGAAAGCTGGGCAATGATGAACGGCAGCAGCAGCCACATCGCCACCACGTCTGCGCGGAACAGCAACGCGACCGCCGTTACGAACAGCCCGGTGGCCACAAAGGAGCAGCCGACATTCGGCCATAACAGCGCGACGATAAGATTGAGCACGTGCGCACCGATCAGGGCGAACAATGCAGACCGCGAAAGTCGATACATATCGGGCGGATTGCCTTACGGGAGTGAACGAATCTACGTGTTCGCCGGGTCAACAACAAGCGCGGCCTCGCGTCGCGCACGTTAGCCATGCGCGTACGCCTGGCCAACATCGACGGTCTGCGCGGTATTGCCGCGCTACTCGTACTCACTCAGCATCTTTGCGAGCGTTATGCCTCCCTGACGCCGGACGCACCCGGCGCAGCGCACTTGCTGGAGCACGTGTTGCTATCCTTCGTGGATCTGGGAAAGGTCGCGGTGGTGGCGTTTTTCGCCATCAGCGGCTTCGTCGTACCCTTCAGTTTCACTGCCGAAACGGGCGGCACCGGCTTCATCGTGTCCCGCATCTTCCGACTGTATCCGGCGTACTGGCTGTCGTTGATCCTCGCAGCGGTGTTGCTGCCCATCGTATCGGGGGTCACGCTCCCGTTGAGCCGGTTTCTCATCAACTTCACCATGCTCCAGGGAGCGCTGCATGTCGGCGATGTACTGCCGGTGTATTGGACGCTGTTCATCGAGCTGATCTTTTACTGCCTGTGCTTCGCGCTATACAAGGCGCGTCGTCTGTACTCTCCGGTCACTCTCTTTCTGCTGTTTTGCGCGATGCTCGCCCTATCCTTGGCAGCGAGTGACCTGCGTGCTCACGGCCATCAGCAATTCCCCGTCGCAATGCCGCTCTACCTCGCGGTCATGCTGCTCGGAACGATGGTCCGACTGGCCCAGGTCGAGGGAAGCCACTCGGCGCGGCGCCTGTTGCCGGCGATGTTCCTATTGCTGCTGCTGGCCATCCCCGGCGCCTGGCTGACCGCTTACACGGACTTGTCTCATCGTGAAACACCGATAGCCGATATCGTCGGGTTTTACGGCGCATTGGCACTGTTCATGTGGTGCGTTAAACGCAATGCGTTCTGCGGCAGACTTCCGGTCTATGTCGGCTCCGTCAGCTATGCGATCTACCTGTTCCATCCACTGGCGCTGGATACCGCCAGCTTCGTAGCCGCCCGGGTGCCCGGATCGTTCGGGGGTCCGCTGCTGATCGTCTTGACCCTCGCTCCCACCTTCGCGATCGCCCACTTCACCTTCGTGACGTTGGAAAAGCCGATGGTGCGCCTGGGCCGTAAAGTCGCAGCGGCGTTGTCGACTGAAGCTTCCTCGTCAAGGGTCTTTCGAGAAGGAGATGGGTGAGCGCAGCGGCAGCGTATGAAACAACCAGCACCGCAACGCCGAGCGGCACGAAGCCCAGTGTTTTCGCCAGCTTCAGGTGTTCCCAGAGTTTCAGCAGGGATTCCAGCACCAGCGGATGAATAAGGTAGAGCGCGTAGGAGCAGTCGCCGCCGAAACTCAAAGCGCCGACGAGTTTCCCGTGGAACGGGCGGCTCTTTTCCAGGAGTGTGACGGCCAGCAGGATAGCGGCGGCCGGCAGCCCCCAAGCCAGCACTCGCCGAAGATCGTTGGGTGTTGAGCCGCCGGCGAGTTTTATCGTCAGGTGACCGGGATCCGCCACCACCACGCACAGTGCAGCGACTGCGATCAGCAGGCAGGTGGGGGCGCTCAATCTGAAATCACTCAACCACAACGTCCCGACGGCCAGGCCAAAACCGAACTCGAGGATGATGGGCTGCGTCCAGAATGTCAGCTGGCTTCCCCCCGCGCCCAGCAGCAGACCGACCGCTACCAGCAGTGCGAGAGTCGCCCCAATAGAGCGCACGGCACGTGCCTGCGTCAACCCGATGAAGATGGCGAAGATCACGTAGAAGAACATCTCATAGTTGAGCGTCCAGCCAAGCGTGTACAGTGGATATACGTTGCCGGAGCCATCGACTCCGTATGTCGGATACGGGACGAAGCTCAGCGATGTCAGCAGGGCCTTAAGCAAATCGCCATGATATCCGTGCGAGCCGGCCACGAGCACAACCACATAGACCAACGTTACGATCCAGTAGAGTGGGACGAGGCGGGTAAAGCGACGCATCAGGAAGGTGCTGCTGCCGTGCCGAGTGCCGAAGAGACGCTGCGAAGACATGACCATGATGAAGCCGGAAATCACGAAAAACAGATCCACGCCGAAACCGGTCGGAATGTGAGGCACCAGCGTCGACCCCGCCCCGCTTTGCATCGCGACCCGATTTACCTCGGAATTGGTGTGCCCGAGAAGGACCAGCGTCGCCGCCAGCGCGCGCAAAACCTGCACAAGTAGCAGCGGCCGTTGTCCTGAACTCACGACTCCCTCCTCTGCGCCAGCGCGGGATCCTTACCGTCGAGCAGACCAGGTCGGAACACGCTCGCGCCCGCGGCGAGCAACACCTTCAAAGGTCTAAGGCCAGCTTCTCCCCGAACGAGCGCCTGAAGCATCGACCAAGCCGCTCGTCCCCGTTTGCCCATGATCACGTCGTTCACGGCTGTATGCTCCAGAGCCGCCGCGCGCGCCCGCGCCATCACCCGACGGTCGAAGTACTTGCCCACGTGAGTGAAGAACTGCTCGTCCCAATACCTCTTACGAGCGATGTAATCGCTATTTGACGCGTGGGAGTAACTTGCACCGTGAATCACTCTGGAGGACAAGGTCCGGCTCAGCCTCGTCAGCTTCCCCTGCATGATCAGGTCGATCAGGAATGCGTGGTCCTCCCGGAAGCGAAGATTCGCATTCATGCCACCGACGGACGTCGCGGCCGATTTCCGGAAGGTCATCGCCGAAGTGATCGAGTGCACGCGGTTGTTAAGCACGGCCGCGGCGAATTCCTTCGGGTCCAGCGCCATTGCGGAGAAACCATTGCGACTCAAAACCCGCCCCGAGGCCTCCACCGTTTGCGAATCGTGCACGCATAACGTCACATCGGGATCCGCGTCGAAGGCAGCCAACTGCCGCTCCAGCTTGTCCGTCTCCCAAAGATCGTCTGCATCCAGGAAAGCGACAAGCGGCGCGGTCGCGGCCCGCAGCCCTGTGTTCCGGGCGGCGGCGGGACCGGCGTTGAGCTGGCGAAGCGTTGAAAATGAGTAGCGGGTGGCGAGCTGCCGCAGTCGACGCGCCTGAGCGTCTGCCGATCCGTCGTCGACGATGATGACCTCGAAGTCTGCACAGGTTTGCGCATACACCCGTGCCAGTGTGGAGCCTAAGCGATCCGCGCAATTGTAAAATGGAATGACAATCGATACTCGCGGCGCGGCACTCATTGAAATTTCACGTCCCGTGTGGTTGCGGCGTCGACAAAGGGCTGCTTCCCCGCATCGCAAGTATTCCCGGACAGGGTGACCCGCCGGCTGCTGGCGACGGAGATGCAGCCTTGCCTGACGTTCCGTATGGTGTTGCCGCTGATTTCGATATCGGCGTTCAGCGCAGCCGCGCTGACCGCGTTATTGCGTATGGCGCCATACACGCTGATGGCGGCCCAAGGCATCGCGGGGGCATTATCCGTACCCGTATCGAAAATCGTGTTCTGCCGGACGATGACGTCGAATGCCCCCGTGCCTTCCTTGAAATTGCCGATGTTCGCGAGCAGCCGTATGCCGTTGGCCTTGGTGCCGGAAATCGTATTGTGTTCGGCCAGCCCCAACGGAACCTGGAGCAGCATGCCGTGGCACTGACAGTTGGAAACGGTGTTGTTCTCGATGACGTAGCGGCTGTTGGTGAGCTGCGCGTCGCGGACCAGATCGGACTTATTGAGCCCGTCGACTGGCGCGTCCACGATCACCTCGTCGTTCAACCCGCCGCTGGCCTTGACGCTGAGGGCATGAGCAGTCCCCATCAGGCTGCCGTCGAGATCGAAAAACGCCAGGGTGTCCCCGGGCCGTATGAAGCGGGAGTAGATGCCCAGCGTCAGAGTCTTGCCGTCGTCGCTTACGGCCACGATGGGATGAACGGGATCGTTGAAGTTCATTCCATCGTCGCCTTGATCGGCAATCTTATTGCCGGCCACGATGACATCGCCCCCCCAGATCAGCAGATGAATGGCGTCGTATTCCGTGCTGATCAGGCCGGTGGCATCCGGCCGTTTCACGATGGAGCTGTTGACGATCGCAAGGCCGCGCTGCATCCCGTAAACGAAGATCCCCATCCCGGGAGCCGAGTGGATGGCCATGCCATCCAATGTCAGGTCGGCAGACTGCGGCTGGCCCGGATCGTCCTGTATCCGAATCGCATTGCCGCCATACCAGTGATGGAAGATCATGAAGTGCTGGCCAGGCTTGCCCTGCTTGAACAGCGGTGAGCTGTACGTCTGGTTGCCGATGAACTGGGCCTGTACCGGGTTGCCGGTCGGAAACAGGAATCTCAGTCCCCCCGGCACCCAGCGTTGGGCGCCTTCATCGTACTGCGACACATAGGTCACCACGTCGCTGGCCGTCACCGGGAAACGGGGATCGATGACCAGCACATTGCCGGCGGGAGAACCTTCAATCTGTCCCAACGACGCCGTGTGCAACGTGTAGTCGAGCGTCAATCCGGCGATCTTCAGGCGCTGATTGGAAGTCAGGTAGAGGCCTGTTTCATTTTGGGTGAACAGTAAGGTCGACCCGCTCCCTTCGATGGCGACATCGGTCAGACCTCGAATCACCAGGTGCCCCTGTCGCCCGCGCGCCAACGATTTGAATGTGTACGTGTCCTTCGGGATCGACAGCCGTCCCGCCTTCTGGGTTCTGACGCGGTCGAGCGCCTCTTCGAAATACGGCCGCGCATCGGCGCCTTCGGGAACCGTCGCCAACGTGACCGTCGCCGCGTCAGGCGAAGGATGAGGCACTTTGACGACCACGCTCGCTTTGCGTTTGTCGGGAGCGATCCACTCGACATTCCGATCACCCGGCTCGACGGTCGCTGGCGAGGTGGGCTGCGCCGTCGCTAGCGCCGACCACTTGGCAAACGCCTCATCCGGCGAGACGGCCGCCCGAACGGGCAGGGCGACCACAACGCAGACGAGGACAAGAACCTGCACCGCCGGCCGCGCCACCACTCGG
>FTJL01008594.1_pt1 | contig 15281 bp, 10 predicted proteins | sample 1658551 | NCBI WGS metagenome assembly FTJL01 (sample SAMEA3914835, study PRJEB12502) | metagenome | biome: forest; material: soil | place: Canada | collected 2011-07-03 | depth 0.3 m
CCAGAACGCAACTGAGTTCGATCAAGTCTGCCGTAGTTGGGGCCATTCGGCAGCTGAAGTTGATGGCGAAGCTGAAAGCCTGCGAGGGTTCGCTTCGCACCAAGCCGATATCTGAAAAATCTGCCAATTTGTCCGAAACTGTGGTGACCAAAGATCTGGCCGATACGCTAAATGCGGAACTGCTTGCGCTGAATGTCAGCGAGCTTCATGTCGCGCTCAAACCGGTGACGGAAAAGGCAAAGACCGCCTATAAGCTGATTCTGGAGCTCCCAGGCCTGGCGCCAGCCAAGGATATTCTGAGTGAAGGTGAGCAACGGGCCATTGCCATTGCCTCCTTTCTGGCTGAGGTCAACATGGGAGGCGGACTGGGCGGCATCGTATTCGACGACCCGGTCTCATCATTGGACCATCGGCGTCGCGGCTATGTCGCGAAGCGCCTAGTGCAGGAGGCTGTCAAACGACAGGTAATCGTGTTCACCCACGATCTGTATTTTATGTGCCTGCTCGAAAAGGAAGCCGGTCTTGCCAAGATAGCACTCCAAACGTTGAGCCTGCGCAGAACATCAGCCGGCTTCGGTGTTGCAGTTAATGGCGTTCCGTTCGACGGGGCCAAGGTCAAGGATCGCGTCAAGAGCCTTCGGCTTCTTCAAGCCGAGTGCGCGGCTCTTTATAAGGCTGGTGAAACCTCCGCGGCCGAGGAGAGAATACGGTATGCATATGGTCGGTTGCGCATAGCATGGGAGGGTGCCGTCGAGGAGGTTCTACTCAACGGAGTCATTTGGCGGTTCGACGCCGGTGTATCGACGATGTCGTTACGCGAAGTTGTTGTGGAAGACTCTGACTGGCAGACGATTTACGCCGCGATGACGAAGTGCTCGACCCACGCTCACGATGGAGCATCGATCGCCATCGTCGCTACGCCTGCACCCAATGAATTGGCGGCGGATATCGAGCAACTTGAAATCTGGCGAAAGGCCACCGAGGCTAGACGGGAAAAGCTTCGGGCCGTCAGACCGAAGTGACACCTCTCGCGGTAGAGTTGCAGGACGTCGTGCATCTGTAATTCAACAGGTAGTTGAACGGTAACGACTCTAACTGACGAGCGGTTGCGCACGTTTGCGCCTGCTTCCGGGTCTGACCAAGAAATCTGTCACACGGGACGAATTCCTTCCGCGTGGGCATCCGGGAGAATGAGCCCACTGCCCCTGTTCGAACGTTTGCGACGAGGACGATTATACTCGGACCCAAAAAAATGGTCATGGAACGGCGCTTCTCGGAGATTGCGACATGAACGGCGACAACGAGCGGGCTGACAGGCTGATTGAAGAGGCTATCGACGTTTTTCTTGAAGCCGAGTCGGCGCACATCCGAACGCACATCGGCGAACGCAATCTATGTGGAGGATTAGCGAACGTACTCAAATCCAAGTTGAAGGCCCACGGATTTGGCCGCTATTACGTCGATCTGGAATACAACAGAATGCAGAACGGAGAGATTAAAACGATTTTGGATAGCGAGTACAAGGAAGTAACCATCAACTGCGACCTGATCGCGATTGAAATGAAGAAGTCGAGCCGGCCCCAGGCTGAGAAGGACAAGGATCGGATGCGACTTCGAGCACTAACAAAAAGTAGCTACGACGATGTCTGGTCGAACGACGGGACGACGCACCCCGAGCACGTCTGTGGCTACAATTTGGGTGTATACGTGGAAATCGATGCGGGGGCGGGGAAGTGTTTGCTTGAATACTACCGGCGGGGGAGACAGGTAGCGGAGCAGTTCAAGAAATTCTAAGTAAGCCGTGCATACTAGCGCTGGGGCCGCACGTCGTCGGGTCAAGAATTGGCCGGCGTCATCGAACTGGTCCGAGGCGGCTAGACACCAGCCGCGCTTGGCCCTGATCAGTCGGTCTGCGGCTCGCATACGGAGTATGCGTCCGCCGCCCCTTTGAAATCGCCCGAGGCAAACCGACTGTCGGCGAGCACCTCGCCGTCACCGTCGCTCGTCAGCTGGCGGCGGTGCCGCCATGCGCGGACACAGGCTTCTAGGGAATTTTCCGTCACTCAAGAAAGCCCTAAGTGGCCCCGTCTGGCGGCAATTTACCTGGCGGGCGGGGCTAGGCACCGTACAGCGCCTGCGGTGAGTCAATGGAGTTTGAGTTGTTTTATATCGGTTCCGGAAATCGCTCTGGCGGAGATAAATCAGAAACTCCTCTGGACCCGCCAAAAAGCTGTCAAGTGGGCGGCCCGGAGCACCTATTCGATGAACCACGTCAAAGAAGCAAGGCTTCTTGGTCGACGAATGCTCGATGCGCCCGCAGCGCAGGTAGCAACACCTCGTCCGCATAGACACAGCCTGTGAATTCAGGGTCCTTCTGCTCGGTCTTGTCGGCTGACTCCGGCGGGTGGCCACGTCCTGCCGTCAAGAGCGAGAGCAGTTCTGCATACCCGGTTTTCCACGCAGTGAGATGCGGCCAACTCTGGCGCAGACTCTTCAGAATACCCATCCCCGAATAATCTAGGTCTCCAAAGAACGCGATCGCGGGCCGCTCGGCACCACTCTCGAAGAGTGCCGCTTTCAGAGCAGAAATGATGTCGTCATAGGTCGGATGCTCAAAGTACCACGACACCTCTCCGGCGGCGATGCGCTCGGCCGAAGCCTTGAAGCCGGCACTGTAGATGAGCGCGGTGCCTGCCGGCGCCTGGTGGTGCAAGCGCTCAAAGGTAACCAGGTTCTCTACGAAAAGCACCAGTTGAAGCGATCCGACTCCGGTCGTCACCTGCAGTTGGATTGGCTTGTCTTGCCATGGACATGCGGTACCCAACACGGCGGTGATCCAGTCCTCCCGTCCATCCAGGATCTTGGATCGCGACTCGAAGAGGCGCGCTGAGGCCTCGCGCAGGTAAAGCCCAGGGGACTCTTGTGCCAACCTCCGAAGCGCATCGATGCGCGAGACGGCCTTATCGGCTGGCAGCGCGAGCAAGGCGGCCGGCGCACGGGATGCAATCAGCTTCGCCAGTTCCTCCGGCACGTCTGAGGTAAGCAAGGCGGCTGCCAAGTACTGCACGGCAGGATTTTTCAACACCACGCCACCGATTTCCGCCAACGCTTCGTAGCCGCCAGCCTGTGCCTCCACTATCGGGTCGCGGTGCCAGGCCTCAGTAGCCCGCTTGGCCGTGCGACCCGTGCCGTACTGAATACGCACCAGCCCCACATCTTCCAGCGCTTGCACTCCTGGCCAGGCTTCCTGCGCGAGCTGACTGCCCACCTCGTAGAGCTCTTCGGCGCAGTACTTGGATAGCCTTACGCGCACGGGGTGTGTGCGCTCCTCCTCCGGCATCGCCTTGAGGCGCGTAGCGAGCAGGCGCGCCAGCTTCTCCCGTAATCGAAGGGCCGGTGGGGACAGATACCGCGCAGGTGCCCTCATCCTCCAGCCGCGGCCTGAGCCTCGCGCAGCGTGCGCTCCATTACTTCACGCTCCTCTCGCTCGATGCGCTCACGTGTGCGCTCGCGTGTGCGCGCGATCTGCTCCTTCTTGAGTTCTACCTGCGCGACCAGGTGCGTGATGCGCGTACCCGAACCCTTCGGCAACCCGTCGATCATGGCGAACTGCAGCTCACGATCGAAGAGCTCGCGCACCTTGCCCGCATCCTGCGTGGGCAGCGCCACTAGAACTTGGAAGCCCAGCTGTTTGTGCTGCAGATCGAGCGTCTGCCGACTGCGTTCGGTATCCATCGCATGGAAGGCCTCGTCCAGGAACAGCATGTAAAGATGTGTCTTCGAGCTATTGGTGTGCCGCAGCGCGGTGGCCAGCGCCGCTGCGCGCACGACGTAGATGGGCGTCTTGTTCTCACCGCCCGAGAACATGCCATGGCGCGAGTAGGAGACTTCTGAGTCCGGCAGCGTGGTGTTGGTCACCATAATGTCGTAGGTGCGGTAGCTGCGCCAATCGGTCAGGCGTTCGAGCTCCTGCTCGGCGGCCATGAAGTCCTGCCCCAGAAGAAGGTCTTTCAGTCGGTCGCGTATGCGAGCGAGGTGGGTATCCATCGGCAGATCGAACAGCGTCTTGCCCGAAGCCGTGTCGATTTCATGCGAGCGGCGCGTCAGCTCCTGGAAAAAATCCGCGTAGTCCTTGAACTCCGGCACCCACTCGTAGCTCACGCGGTAGGTATCGTGCCCGAACACGCGCGTGCGCAATGAGGCGTTCAGTTCGCGCAGCGGCCGCACCCCATCCTCGATGGCATTGTGCAGCGACATCGCGAAGTTTGTGGTGAAGGTGGAGTTGAAGCTCGCGAGATTCTGGTCGAGACTATCATTCATCCTAGCCATCGCGTTGTCTTCGAGGTCGCGCAGCAGCTCGCGCACCTGTGCGACCGCCCCCTGCACCTGTTGGGACAGCCGCATCAGTTCATCGACGCTATGGCTGTTCACTCGAAGCTCTGCCTGAATGTGGTGCGTGCCCAGACTTCGCAGGTTGTACTCGGCGATCTGCCGACCGATGCCCGGCCACTCATACTCAATGGCCTGGCGCAACTGACCCTCGGCCCCGGAGATTTTTTGCAGGTCGGCCTCGAGCTCCTCGGTGTAACGCTGAGCCCGCTCGCGCAAGGATTCCACAGTCACGGTCTCATCCATGCATGCGACGGCCTCAGCACGGCGCAGCGCCTCCTCGTGCGAGGCGCGCGAGCGCTCCAGATCGCGTTGGGACTCTATCTGCTGGTTACGCGCGTTGCGCGCGGCCTCCACGGCCGTGCCCTTTTCCTCCACCGCCTTTAGCAGGCCGGTATTCGAGGAGGCAATAGCCGCCACGACGATCTTCTTTTTCTCCTCGAGTACCTGGTTCGAAGCGCGGTCGATCGCATCGTATTCGGCCTGCTGCGTGGCCTGCTGCTTTTGCAGCTCGGCGATGGCCGCAATCCGATCGACCAGAGCGATGGGCTCCGCCGGCCAGAGGCGCAGCAGCGCCTGGTACGATTCGGTGCGCTGACGAATCTGGTGCACCTCATCCCGGGCCGCGGTGAGGTCCGCCTCGGTCCGCGCAAGATTACGGGCGCGGGCCGCGCGACCGAAAATGCACTCGCCTTCCTCAAGCATCTGGTAGCGGCCGGCGCTATAGCCGCCGACCTGGCGCCCATCGAGCGTGATGCCCCGGCGGGTCTGCTTAATGACTTCCTCGATTGTCGACCCGCCGGTCGCCTCGATCTTCAGGGCACTGCCATAGTTGGCCGTGATGAACAGCTGCGCTACGGGGTGCTCGATCGCGAGTTCCTCAATGAGGGATCCAGCGGGGACCTGGTGGGTGCCCTTGTCCGCCCGCAATCGGGACACCTGAATCACCTTGGCGCCCCGGCGGGGGCCATGCAGCTGCAGCAGCAGGCGATAAGCGCGAGCCTCGAATTCTGGCTTCACGATCACTGCATAGCGATCACGACCCATGTAGCCCTCAATTGCGCCCTGCCAGAGGGTGTTCGCCTTGGGCTGGATGTGATCGGCGAGCAGTGTGGGCTCGGTGCCAGGCAGTTCCCTACGGATGGCCGTGAGCAGATCGCGCACGTCATCGGGCAACGGGATCTCGCCGCCTTTGAGCGAGGCGATGCGTCGGGTCAGAGCCTCCGTCTCTTCCTTCAGCACCTTGGCGCGGGCCTGGTCAGCATGCCAAGCGCCCGACACCTGCTCGACCAGCCCTTCTGGTTCATTGGCCAGGGTGTGTGCCTCATCGAGCCTGACCTGTATGCGCGCGATGGCCTCGCGGTTCAACCCCATGTCCTGGTTCGACTGCAGGGCCGTCCTCACGTATGAGGCGACCGATTCAAACTGCTCCACGAAGGGGTTGCGCAGCTGCTGGTCCACGGGCTCGACGACCGGACGGAGCGCGGTGTTTTGGAAGAGCACGCCGGCATGGGCGAGGTACCCCTCGCGCCATTTCTTCACAGAATCCAGGGCTGCGAGCAGATCAATCCCTTCTCTAGAGAGCGCCTCGCGGGTGTACTTCAGCTTTTCTGCCAGGAGTCTCTCCCGACCACCGGCATCTGTGCTCAGCAGAGCTGCTTCGATGCGCACCTGTGCATCGCGAAGCTCCTCGAGGGTTTTGTTTTCCTGCTCGATCTGCCTTGCTAGGTCCTGCGCCAGCAATGTCTGCTGGCCGAGTGTTTCGGTGTTCTTGCGCTCACGACGGTCGTAGTATGCGATCTGCGCCGCGGTCATGGCGATCTCGCGGGAGCGAGCCTCCGATAGGTGGCCGCGCAAGCTCATGAGCTGGGCGTAAATGTTCTTGAGTGCATCCACCGAGGCCTTCAACTGCTTGGCGTCGGCGTTGAGCCGGTGTAGCTCGCGCAAAGAGTTGGTGATGTCATGGGTGAGGCTGGAGAGGTCGCGTTCATCGAGCATCTCGTCGCGCACCAGTTCATGCACGCTTTTGATCGGCTTAGCGGAAATCGCGCGTGCCAGGGCCTTAGCCGAGGTCATCGCCTGTATTTCGGGCACAGAGCCCTTGCCCTCGAACCACCCATACAGGTCGCACAAGTAGTGCGTCTTCAGCTCACCGTAGGCGTACACGTTCTGCTTGCCGAAGAGCCCCATGAAGTGATCCTTCGCTTCCTTCAGCGGCAGGGCGCGGTCGTGTGCCGTGATCAGATGCTTCTTTTCTACCTCGGCGCGGATCAGGTACAGCGCGATCTGCTCCTGCACCGCAACTCCCGCCTCGCGCCGCGCCGACACTCCTACGAGCGCAGTGAAGGGGCTCGCGATCTCATGGGCTTCAGGTGCAAACACAGCGGCGATCCACGTCTGCGCGGCTTCACGCTGGATGTAGTTCGAGACTTGCCCCAGGGCGTAGCCGGGGAGGGAGCGGTAGACCTTGTTGCGATCGCGCGTGCTGTCCTCGGCCTGGGCAACGTTGTAGCGCACGACGTTGACGTAGGCTGCGGTTAGCACCGTCTGGATAGCATCAAAGAGCATCGACTTGCCCGAGCCATTGGAGCCGGTTATGAGCGTGGTGCCAAGGAACTCGAACGTCCGGGGCTCGTAGGTGCCCCAGTTGATCAGGGTGAGCTGGTGAAGGTGCATCAGGAGGCTTCCTCTTCGGCCGGCTGATCATCCTCAGGTAGGCGGCGAGTTTCCATGTAGGCGCGCGCAGCGGCGAGCTGGGGTTCGGTTACGTACTCCAGGATGAGCGGGCGGATGGCGAAGATCATTTCCTCGGTCTCCTCATCGAGCCCTTCGGGCAGACGCACTAGGCGCTGAGCGCGTAGAGTTTTGTAGGTCTCCTTACGGAGCGTAGCGGCCGCGGGCGGCGCCATGTCCAGGAGGTCCGCTAGGCCCTGTTCGATCTCGGCGCGCGAGAGCAACAGATCCCCGTTGTCCTCCACATCACCCACATCCAAGTGGTTCTGATAAAGGTGGCGCAGGACCAGCGCATACGCCGAGAACGCCGAAGAGGGCCGGGCGCGCAGGCCACGAGCCATCTCTTCGGTATCCTCGCCATCGGCGGGTGCCGGCGGATAGAGCCGGAAGCAGGTGAAGCGTTCGCTGTGGATGAGGCGAAAGCCGGTGCAGCCGAAATAATCACGCAGAGTTGCCTGGCAACGCACGGCGTCGTCATAGAGACGGTCCTGGACCTGACTGTCTCCGCGCGCAAGGTTCCCTTGGGCTAGGAGCTGCTGGGCCAGATAGGCAAAGCGTTCGGGGCTTACACCGGTGCGGTCGAGCAACAATTCGATGGTTTCGGACAACGACAGCTCGTTCACAAGGTCTCCTCGTCCAGATAAAGCACAAACTCCACGTCCTGGGTCGAGAAATGCGGGTTGTCTGCAATGCCGGCCAGGAGGCGCACCTCAATCGGATGGGTTTTGGCGAGCGACCGCATCATGGTCGGGGCGTTGAGCGCAATAGTCAGGTCCCGCGAGTCTTCGATCGGAATATCCGAGAGACGGATGCGCCCACCGCGGGCGGTCGACAGGTTGCGCAGGTGTTCGTGTACCTCATGATGGGAGATGGTGAGTACCTCCTCCATGCGCTTTTTGACCCGCGCCTGGACGATGCTTTCCGGGTCATGCTCGATAGTGAGCGGCGCATCTTCGGCAACTGGGGCCGGCCGCGCCTCGCGCACCTTCAGGTCCGCCGGATCCATCAGGCGCACGCGTACCGTGACAAGGAACTCCCCGATCGTCCCCAGGCGCCGATCCCGCACATCTTCTTGGAGCAAGCGCAGCTGCCCCAGGAGTTCCTGCAAAAGATCTTTCTGGCCGCTGCGTGAGGCCGCGCTCTGGCGCAGCAGGCTCACCATACGATCCACGTAACGGCTGACGATGCCGATCAGCTCCGGCACACAACGCTCCACGGCATAACGCACGTTCTGCTCGATGCGATCCGCGCGGACCAGGATCTGGTGGCGCGCCTCCTCGGGCCGGATGGTCATGAGGCTGCGCAGGGATTCTTCCATGCGGCTGAGGCGCGGTTGCGGGACCGTGCGGATGCGCTCCAGGGATTCCAGGATCGTGCCCTTCAGGCGCATCGGCGAATCGGCCATGAGCTTCGGCTCAATCTCCTTGCGGAAGCGCTCGCGCATAAACTTCTCGAACTCATTGAGCGCGATCTGCTTTTGGCGGGCTTCCTGCAGCGCCATGCGCACGCAGAGGCGCAGCTGCTCGATTTCGGTAGTCAGATCTTCCAGCACCTTTTCCGAAGCCGCCTGCGCATCGAGGAGGTCGGCCGCATCCAGTGATTCCAGAAACGTGCGCAGGAGCGCATCACAGGAGCGCATGTGCCGGTTCTGCGTGATGGTTGAGGGGTGGTCGCGTTCCCAGAAGAGGCGCGCGAAGGCCTTGCCCGTGGGAGTTAGGCGATAAAACACTTGCACCGCAGTGGTATCGCGGTAGCTTTCGAGCCACCCGTTGTCCTCCAGGAGATTCACGCAGGCCGCGGCTGTGAGCTCGCCGACATCTGCGAAGTCCCCAGTCATCACGGTCTGGATCTCATCGGGCGCTTGGGCGATCGCGTGCTCGACGGTCAGCGTGAGGTTGCGCCGATCGAAGTGGATGCCGTGGCCGGCCTCGGGGCTGTAGAGCGCGTGGTAGACAGCTTCCAGGGCGTGCGCGACCTTCTCGCGCTTCGTGCGCGCAAGCGGCAGGAAGAAATGCGCCTGTTTCCCCTCGAAGAACGCCACGACCAGAGGCTCCTTAGAAGTTGGACAAGGCATGAAGTCTTCGAATTTACCCTACAGGGTCAGTGTAGAAGTAATTGACATAACATTCATGCCGACCGGTTCACGCTCCTACATCCATAGACTCTTAACCTCAAGGTGGCGGTCGAGGCGAGCGGCCGTGCGATGCCGCCAAAGATAGCATTAACCTCCTACTCTCCGACTCCCAGCATAGTTGTCACGCACTGCACCATCGTTCCAGTATATGGCCCCGGGGAGACTGTTTCGAGGAACCCACCTGAAGGTGGTTGGGCGGCGATACAGTAACCATCGAAACCTGACTTGATGTTTCGCGCTCGGCGTACGAACTCAGGAGCTGTCGCGCGTTTGGGTGATCGTAGAAACAGAAAACGTCGAGGGCATTGAAATAACTCTCCGTGGTGTGCCCTCAAATCGCGGCAAGGTGTTCCGTTGAAGCGCCAGCTCGCCCTTAAGCCTCGATATCGTGAAATACCCTGCGCCTGGTCGCCATGCCCTGAATCCCACCGAACATGTATCTCTCCGCCGGATTCGACGGGCGAGCTGCATATCACATATGCGAGCACATGCCTTCTTCGCTGTTGTTCCGCGGAGGGGCTATCAACACGTTAGGAGAGTTCCTGCTGTCGCTCTCGCACGAAGTATCGTGTCCCGACGTGTAAACCTCTGGGCCCCGGAGCCTCAAAGCACTCGGCCTCCAATCTGGACCGTCCATATTTTTTTATGAGCTGCGGCAACTGATCGAAAGCCTTCGAACTGAATATCTGTTCCTCAGCGCATTGCACGATAAGTTTGTTGATTTGTCGGACCTCAGCAGGACGTGCAGTTCCCGCGCGCACGGTACCGCGTGGTCCAGCTTTCAAGTCCTCGTCGAGCAGCTCTGGCGTCAACTTGCGATCGTCGTGGCGAGCGGGATCAAATGACACGCAGACACAGAGATTAGGTGTCACCGGTAAGTACCGCCGTACCGGTTCGCCCGGGTATCCGGACCAGCCAAAAGCAAACGGGTTGTCGGACGTAATGAAAGGTTGTTTGGAGTCATTGCGAAGGATGATCCAGTCGGCGTTGTATGCTCGCCATGCGTGGTCGACCAAGTCCTTGATGGCGTGTGCCTTGGCTTCGGTTGGATCCAACGGCAGCCGCTTACCACTCTTCAAAAAGACCAACAGCTGCTGTTGTGTCTCGTTTAGTGCGGCTCCGCGATTTTTCTGAGCCCGAAGGCTGTCTCGCACTACAGTTCCTCTCATATCGATCTGGGACCGCAGATTAACCCGTAGCCAGGCAGGCACGCACGCCATGAGGTTGGCCAGATAGCCAGCAATCGCCCACTTATCCTGCTGTCTCAAATTGCCCGAAGCGATCTGCGCAACCGATGGATTCCAGTGTGGTTCAAAATACCCCCGAAAGGCGCCGAGGAGCCCAGGGTCTTTGAGGGTCGGGTTGATGTCACCATCCCACTCGCGGCAAACATCCCTTGGCCAGCAAGGAAAGATGTCGCCTCTCGGTTTGTGGTATCCGTGAAGCATTCCCCCGTGATCGGAATCTCCGAAATGCTTCAGGTAGGTGCGCGCTACGTAGTGATCCTGGGACATAGACTTGGGAGAGCGGCTATTTTGCGGATTGCCCGTCTGCGGGGAGATCTAGGATTCGACGGGTAGCAACCCCGGCACGAGCGGCATCGGTTTCCGCAAACGGCCGGCCCTCGTTGTCCACATAAGCGGTAGATGTATAGGCCCCGCAGACCGCCAACGCTTCAACAGGCACCCGGAGGAGCTTCAGCGCTTCGTCCCAAGTTGTAGTCATAATGCCCTCCGGCCTCGCCCTTTCAGGGTGTGCAATCCGTTTGTCTCGGAGGTCCTTCAGAGCTTTTAGGGCCTGATTGTTTGTGTGATGCGGTAATTGGCAAATAAGGGCAGCAACGATAGCCTGCGTTTGCTCCTCTCCCGCATCGTGCGGCACCATGTCCCACAAGCCGAGGCGCTGCATTGCTTGCTCAAGAAAGATTGGCTCTGTTACCGGAATATCTGAGGCATGGTCCTGGAGGTACAACAAGGTGCCGTGGATGCTGTGCAGCTCATATCTCTGGCCTTGTCGTTCGAGAAGCCGGGTGATCGCAAGGGCGAACTCCGCAGAGGCGTAGGTTTGCAGCGCTACCAGCATCCGCTGGTATGAGGAGGCTTCCGCCGCGGGTACTCGTTCACCAATCGTTTTGAAGATTGAGTGCGCCACAAACGCCAAGTAGATGTCCGCAGCGATGCCGTCAGACACCAGCCTGTTCAGCTCGTTGGCGGCCGGTCGTGCCGGATTGAACATAAGTTGGCACCCGCCCAGTGTCTGCGCGCTACCGCAGGCCCACCCGGATTTCTCCAGTGATACGGTCGATTTCGGCTTGGGCCGCCCGGACCTCCTGCTCCGCGCGGTCAACCTCGCTCAGATTCTCCGTGTCGGGAGGCCATTGCCGTGGGGTAACCATTGCCTGGAAAGGTCGGCTTGCGCTTCGTTTCGATGATCGATCGCCTTCTCCATCCGAACCAGCGAGCGGTGCTCCTCGTTCTTCTTGCGAAGGCGCCGGATCTCTTGGGAGACCGACCTTGGATCACTAGGCCCGGCTCCGTAGCCCATGCTGATGATGCGCGCGGCTTCCATCGCCTCGATAAGGTTCTCATTCGACGAGATCAGCCGCTCCAAATCCGCGATGTGATTCTCGCCAAGACTCAGGGGGCGGCGCGGCGCCGATGGGCTATTGCCAGAACCTTGATCATTCGACTCCGAAAAGGAGTTTCGGTCATCACTCATGGTGGACCTCTGTATACAAATCGACGCCCGGAAGCCCGGGCGTTGAATCTGCCAGCTTCAGTGACCTTCCTACTAGCTCGGGTCTCGCCTTATGAAGTTCCCGGTCTCAGCTTTTGGGGTCCAAGTCTCACGTTATGCGGTCTCCCACACCGAGGGGCTACTACCGGGTCTTCAGCCGTTCACCCGCACTTCGATTCGCCGCAGTTCAGGCAGGTCATGCAGCCGTCCATCATGACCACGGCAGCGGTGCTGCACTTGGAACACAGCTGGGCGCCTTCGGGGAAGTGCGCCTTGGAGAAGGCATCCGCCTGCTTCGTACGCGCCTCGAACTCCGCGCGCTTCTCATCCACCAGTTTCTGCTGGTGCACATCGAGCTGCGGCTTGCGCATCAGGCCGATTGTCTGCAGGTGCTTCTCGATGACGTAGCCGAGCTCGGCAATGATCGAGGGCATGAACTTGCCACCGGGCTGCCAGTAGCCGCCGCGCGGATCGAACACCGCCTTCAGCTCATCCACGAGGAAGGTCACATCACCGCCCTTCCTGAACACCGCCGAGATGATGCGCGTCAGGGCCACGATCCACTGGAAGTGATCGAGGTTCTTCGAGTTGATGAACACCTCGAAGGGGCGGCGCTGCTCGTACTCGGTGCCCTCGTTCAGCACGATGTCGTTGATGGTGACGTACATCGCATGATCGGAAACGGGCGTCTTGATCTTGTAAGTCGAGCCGATCAGGACCTCGGGACGCTCGACCTTCTCGTGCATCCGGATGACATTGGTGGTCTTGCCATTTTTGTCGCGAAAAACTTCCGGCTCGCCGGAATTCGCCACAGGCCTGCTCTGCGCCGGCTTGTCGTCGGGCTTCTTGACACGGTACTTGACGATCTTCCTGTCGATTTTCATGGCGCTCACCTTGAACCTTGAGGCTCTTCGCAACGGGACAACGGCCCGAACCTGTCAGAACTTGCCGTAATAGCCTTCCTTGATGGCGTCGTAGAGATTCGCGGCGCTGTGCTTCTCGCCGTCGTACTCGATCTCCTCGTCGCCCTTGACCTCAACTTCGGTTCCATCTTCGAGCGTGAACACATAGGTCGTGTTCTTCAGGTCCTCTTCTTTCACCAGCACACCCTGGAACGCTTCCGGGTTGAAGCGGAACGTGGTGCAGCCCTTCAGGCCCTGCTCATGGGCGTAGAGGTAGATATCCTTGAAATTCTCGTACTTATAATCTGTGGGCACATTGGCCGTTTTCGAGATCGACGAGTCGATCCACTTCTGGGAAGCGGCCTGGATGTCCACGTGCTGCTTGGGCGTGACTTCGTCCGCGGCCGTGAAGTAATCCGGCAGCTTCTGCGCGGAGTTCGTCGAACCCGGCTCAGCCTGGCGATTGATCAGTTCGCGGTAAGCGAGCAGCTCGAAAGAGAAGACGTCGACCTTCTCCTTGGTCTTGCGCCCCGGGCGGATCACGTTGCGGAAGTAGTGATGCGCAAACGAGGGCTCAATGCCGTTGGACGCATTATTCGCCAGCGACAGCGAGATGGTGCCTGTCGGGGCGATTGACGTGTGGTGCGTGAAGCGGGCACCGATCTCCGCAAGTTCGTGGACGAGCTGCGGGGCAACTTCCGCAACGCGCTGCATGTAGCGGCTGTACTTCGCGTGCAGCAACCGCCCCGGAATCCGCGCCCCCGGCCTCCAGCCGTCACGCGCCATTTCCGGACGCTTTCTCAGCAGCTCCTTGGTGACCGTGAACTCCTCGTTCATGATCGGTGCAGGACCCTTCTCGCGCGCCAGTTCCAAGGCCGCTTCCCAGCCGGCGACTGCCATCTCTCGCGAGACGTCTTCGGTGAATCGCACGGAGTCGCTCGACCCGTACTTCATTCCAAGCAACGTGATCGTGCTGCCCAGCCCGAGGAAGCCCATCCCGTGGCGCCGCTTGCGCAGGATTTCGTCGCGCTGCTTGTCCAGCGGCAGACCATTGATCTCCACGACGTTGTCGAGCATGCGGGTGAAGACCCGCACAACCTCGCGATATTCCTTCCAGTCGAACTCCGCGAACTCTGTGAACGGTTGGCGCACAAAGCGCGTGAGATTGACCGAGCCCAGCAGGCAGGAGCCGTACGGAGGAAGAGGCTGCTCACCGCACGGATTGGTCGCGCGGATGTTCTCGCACCACCAGTTGTTGTTCATCTCATTGACGCGGTCGATGAGGATGAAGCCCGGCTCCGCGAAGTCGTACGTGGACGTCATGATCACGTCCCACATGCGCCGCGCCGGCAGCGTCTTATAGATCTTGCAGGCAGCGAGGCCTTCTTCATTCACGACGTACTGGTCGTGGATCGGCCATTCGCGCCACACGAACTGCTTGGGATCGGACAGATCCGGGCGTTCGACCTCGAACTCCCTCTTCGACAGCGGGAAGGCGAGCGTCCACTCGCGATCCTCGCGCACCGCCTTCATGAACTCGTCCGTGACCAGCAGCGAGAGATTGAACTGGCGCAGCCGGCCGTTCTCGCGCTTGGAGCGAATGAACTCCATGGCATCGGGATGTCCGACGTCGAACGTCCCCATCTGGGCTCCGCGCCGGCCGCCGGCGGAGGACACCGTAAAGCACATCTTGTCGTAGATATCCATAAACGACAACGGCCCGGACGTGTAGGCACCGGCGCCGGAGACATACGCGCCACGAGGACGCAGTGTCGAGAACTCGTATCCGATTCCGCAACCGCTCTTCAACGTCAGACCTGCTTCGTGCACTTTGCGCAGGATGTCGTCCATCGAGTCGCGAATCGTGCCCGATACGGTGCAATTGATCGTCGAGGTCGCAGGCTTGTGCTCAAGCGCCCCAGCGTTCGACGTAACGCGCCCGGCAGGTATGGCCCCACGGCGCAAGGCCCACAGAAAGCGCTCATTCCACTGCTCGCGAGCATCCTCGCGTTCGACATCGGCAAGAGCGCGGGCCACACGCTTGTACGTATCGTCCATCGACTTGTCGATGGGAGATCCGTCTTTCGCGGTCAGCCGATATTTTTTGTCCCAGATATCGAGCGAGGCTTCCTGGAAGGAAATCGAGTCGATGTCTTTGGGTTCAATCTTCACTACGGTATTCATGAATCCGCGGCGCTCCGAATGTATTGACGCCTGGCTTTACGGATCACAGAGACACTGAAGCCTCACGCTGCACGTGCGTCGCCTGGACAGCTGCGAAATCCGAAAATTGGACCGCTGCTGCCAGACAGCTGGTACCTCTGAACCTCCCCCGACGGACGACCTTTTTGTTCGCCTTCACGAACACAAGATCTTGTGTCGGGGTC
>FTJL01001068.1_pt3 | contig 15268 bp, 15 predicted proteins | sample 1658551 | NCBI WGS metagenome assembly FTJL01 (sample SAMEA3914835, study PRJEB12502) | metagenome | biome: forest; material: soil | place: Canada | collected 2011-07-03 | depth 0.3 m
ACGGCCCGATCGCCGGCGTCAGCCGCAATGGGCAGTTTCTGGGCTGGCTGCTGTTCTTCGATCAGTTGCGGAGTAGTGCCGTAGCCGCGGTACAGGACCTGAAGTCCTTAGGGATCGAGCACATGGTGCTGCTGACCGGCGATCGGACCGCGGTAGCCCGCCAAGTTGCGAACGAAGTCGGCATCGACGATGTCTCCGCGGAGATGCTGCCCGAGCAGAAGTTGGATCGCGTCATGCACGAGATCAAGATCGGTCATCGACCGATGGTGGTCGGCGACGGCATCAATGATTCGCTGGCGCTGCGCGCGGGCGCGGTAGGCGTCGCAATGGGTACCCAGGGAGCCGACGTCGCCCTCGCTTCAGCGGATCTGGCACTGATGACGAACGATTTGCGCCGGCTGGGAACTTGCATCCGCTTGAGCCGCCGTTGCCGCCGCACTATCTACGTCAACGTAGGTGTCGGTCTGGGATTCACGTTTACGCTGACAGTTCTGGCCGGCGCGGGAGTGCTCGGCTTCGAGGCACCGATCATTGCGGCGCTGCTGCACAACGTCAGCACATTCATCGGATTGGGCAACGCCGGCCGCCTGCTGCTGTTTGACGAGACGCGCGGTACAACTGTCGACTAGCGCTTCAACAGCAGCAGCGCGGCTTCAGTGCTGCGCGGCAACGGGTCTGTCGGCGCGAGAATGCCCAACTCCCGGGCCCGCAGTCCCAGCTTCAGGACCAGGGGCTGTTCGAGCCCGGCCGTGCGCATCAGTTCCTGGTTGGAGAGGATCTCCACAATAGGTCCCTGGGCGACCGTCCGGCCTCCCTCGAACAGCGCCACGTCGTCAGCGAATCGGTAGGCGAGTCCCACGTCGTGTGTGGTGAAAACCAGAGTCGTCCGATTGCTTTCGAGCTCCTCCAGCACCGCGAGGAGATCTTCCGTACCCTGATGATCGAGGCCGGCGGTAGGCTCGTCCAGCAGCAGGATCTCCGGCTGCATGGCGACGAGGCCCGCGATCGCGACGCGTTTCTTCTGCCCGAATGAGAGCATGTGCGTCGGACGCTCCGCCAGATCGGCGATGTGCAGAGCGCCAAGCGCCGCTTGCACGCGTTCGCGCGTCTGCGACTCGCTCAAACCCAGGTTCAGCGGCCCGAAGGAAACGTCTTCGCCGACCGAGGCGGCAAAGAGTTGATCGTCGGCGTTCTGCAGGACCAGCCCGACCCGGCGACGCCAGGCCGTGAGCGCTGCGGTGTCATAACCGCACTGCTGACCTCCCAGTAACACCTCGCCGCTGTGCGGTCGCAGTGTGCCGTTCAGGTGAAGCAGGAGAGTCGTTTTGCCGGAGCCGTTGGCCCCCAGGATGACCAGCCTCCGCCCGGCTTCGACGCGCAAATCCAGCCGTTCCAGCGCGTGGACTTTACCGGGATAAGTGTGAGTGAGCGCACGCGCTTCGAGCAGGCTCATGCCGTGCGCAATCCGACTGCGAGCACCAACAGCTCGATCGCGACGATGGCGGTTATCGAGGCGGCAGAGGTGTGTCGGATGGGGCTGAGCACTCGAAGTTCGCCGTGCCATCCGCGTGCTGCGAGGCCGATCTCCAGCGCTTTTGCGCGAAACAGGGCGCGCGGCATGAGATTGGCGATCAGCAAGCCCAGCGACTTCAGGTGTCGACGGTAGGTGATGTGACCCAGCCGCGCCGCCTGGGCCGCGTTCATCGTCTCGGCGGTGTCGGTGAGGAGGAAGAGGAACCGATACATCAACAATGCCATCTCGGCGATCTCCGCGGGAACTCCGATGCGAGTCAGTCCCCCGACCAGGTCGGCGGCCGGCGTCGTCAACGCCAGGAACAGCAGGCAAGTGACCCCCGCGAACGCGCGTGCCGCCAGCCGTGCAGCCAGCTCAACTCCGCCGGGTGCGAGGCTGACGTGCAGCCCCTTGATCTGCAGCATCAGCGAGACGACGCCGATCAGCAGGAAGCCCAGCGGCGCTGTAATCGTCTTCCACCAGACCGCAGGATTCACCCGCGCTCCCAGCAACGTGGCGCCACTCATCACGAACGCGACCAGCAGCGCTGCCTGCCACGACGGCACCGCGACCGCGATCACCAGCATCCCTAAGGCGAGCAGCGATTTTTCGGCGAGGGATTTTTTGCGCCAGCGATTGTAGTTGGCGCTGGTGTCAATGTGCGACATCGGGGGGAGCGTTTTTCTTCTGCGTCTCGCGCTCTTTGGCCGCGCCGTGAATGCGACCTAACACGTAGCCGATGACCCCGGCACCCAGTGCGGCCTGTACCGCAAACAACAGGCTCTCGATCTCGGCGCTGGGCGGCTTCCAGAGCGGCTCGAACCAGGGTTTGAAGCCCGGCTGGCTGGCCGCAATGGCCACGGAGGCCTGATCGTCCGAGCCGCCGAACTGACCCTTCACAAAAGCCAACGGCAACACGACCAGGGCCACGGTTCCCACCAGCAGCAGGTAGCGGCCGCGGCGGGTGATCAGCTTCATATCCCGCCTCTGACCAATCCCAGCTCCTCGAGTACCTGGGTCTTCTCGGACAGCGCATTCATCACCAACACGGTGAGAAATCCTTCGGCGATGGCCAGGGGAACCTGCGTGATGGCAAAGATTCCCGCGAACTTGAGGAAGGCGCCCAGATAACCGCTGGCCGCATCGGGGTAGGCCAGAGCCAGCTCGACCGACGTGGTGACATAAGTAGCCAGGTCGCCCAGCGTCGCGCCGACAAAGACGCCCAATGCCATGGACAGCCCAAGCGAACGGCACAGCCGCCACAGACCGTAGCTGACCCAGGGGCCGACGATGGCCATGGAGAATATGTTGGCGCCCAGCGTCGTGAGGCCGCCATGCGCCAGCAACAAAGCCTGGAAGAGCAGCACTATGGCTCCCAGGATGCTCATGACCGCAGGCCCGAACAGAACGGCTCCCAGTCCGGTGCCGGTGGGATGCGAGCACGAGCCGGTGACGCTGGGCATCTTGAGGGCCGAAAGCACGAATGTGAAAGCGCCGGAGGCCGCAAGCGTCAACCTCGTTTGCGGGTGTTCGCGCATGATGCGGCGGAGTTTCACCGCTCCGTGGACGAGGAAAGGCGCCGACACAGCGGCCCAGGCGATACAGTGCCTGGGGGGTAGAAAGCCTTCCATAATGTGCATCAGGTGCTCCGGCTCGCCCCAGGGGCTGACATAGGGCCCGACGAGGGCTCGACAAGTTCTCATGTATTCGGGCGAGCTTTCAAAAATAATACCCTACCCTTAAGGTCCACAGGGGCAGCAACGTGTTACGGCAGTTGATAACTCGACCGGGAGTGGTGTTCGCGATAGGTGCGGCGGTGCTGTTCGGCGCCAGCACTCCCCTGGCCAAGCTACTGCTGGGCGCAGGAGTGACTCCCCAGTTGCTGGCGGGCCTGTTCTATCTTGGGTCGGGCCTTGGATTGAGTGCCGTTCTGTTGATCCGGCGGATCGCAGGGCGTGCCGCGCCGGATGCTCGCCTGCGCCGTGCTGATCTGCCGCAACTGCTGATGGCGGTGGTGCTGGGCGGCGCCATTGCGCCGGTTCTGCTGATGGCCGGCCTCGCACTCACCTCCGCGGCCTCGGCCTCATTGCTCCTCAACCTCGAAGGCCTTTTTACAATGGCCATTGCGTGGTTGGTGTTTCGTGAAAACGTCGATCGGCGCTTGGCTCTCGGCGCGTTGGCTATTCTTGCGGGTGCCGTCGTGCTCTCCTGGAGCGGCGGCACCGTACGCCCCGGACCGGGCGCGTTGCTGATAGCCGCAGCTTGCCTGGCATGGGGCATCGACAACAATGTAACCCGCTCGCTGTCGAGGGCGGATCCAGTGCAAATTGCCGCGATAAAAGGCCTTGTCGCCGGTTCCGCCAATCTCGGACTGGCGCTGGCCACCCATGCCGCCATGCCGGACTTTCCAACAACCGCGGCGGCGACGGCGACGGGGTTCCTGGCGTACGGAATCAGCCTTGTACTGTTCGTCCTCGGACTGCGCAACCTGGGTGCGGCACGCACCGCTGCCTACTTTTCCACTGCACCCTTCATCGGCGCTTTAGTGGCCGTAGGGCTGCTTGCGGAGCCCGTAACGGGCCAACTGATCGTGGCGGGGCTGCTGATGGCTATAGGGCTATATCTGCACCTGCAGGAGCGTCACGAGCACGCACACAACCACTCGTCTCAGGAACACGACCACCGTCATGTCCACGACGAGCATCATCGTCACTCGCACGGCCCCGGTGATCCATCAGGAGAGCCGCACTCTCATCCGCACCGGCACGTGCCCATGACGCACAGCCATCCTCACTATCCGGACCTGCATCATCGTCACGGACATTCGTGAACGGCCCGTAAACTTGCCTTATAACGTAACGGATAACGGCGCGTAACGTTCGTTAACAAGGGAATTACAGTGATTTACTAGTGGGCACGGTCACGACTGTGCAGATTTGCGCACCTTTCGCGCAGCTGCAGGTGACGCCCAGATGAATCAAGTCCTCATCACGGCACTGACCGCAGCCTGCGGCGGTTCCTTACTGATGGGTGCAAGTCCCGCCGTACGTGCACAGGCACTCGCGATGGCGCCTGCCGCGGACGGCCTCGAGCAGGTCACGATTACCGGACGACTCGAAGAGGACCTCCCGCTGGATCTGCAAAAGTATGGTGTGCGTCTCGACGTCATTACCGCCGCGCAGATCCGCAATGCAGGCTCCCTTGACGTCGCACAGGCACTGCAGTCGCTCGCGCCCGGTCTGTATATCAGCCCGAAGAACGGTCCGTTCGACTATGCGGATGTCTCGCTGCAAGGATCTCGCAGTCAGGATGTTCTGTGGCTGGTCGACGGCGTGCGCATCAACAACCGGCTCTACGGATCCACGCCTCCGCTGGATACCTTGCCCGCTGCAATGGTCGAGCGCATCGAGATTCTGGAGGGCCCGGAAGCGCTGTTTTACGGCACCCAGGGTGTTGCCGGCGCGATCAACGTCATCACCAAGGGTTTTGCGGACAGCCCGGACGGCGCGGTGGCGCTGGGTGGGGACACGAATCACGAGCGCCACATCGACGGATACTTTCGCGATTCGATCGGCCTGAATCGCTTTGTGCTGTTTGCTTCCAGCGATAGCTCGTCCGGCTTTCGGCCCTTCCGCGACCAGGACTATCAACCGAGTTCCACCGATCGCGATCGCGCCTTCTGGTCGCGCACTGTGGGCGCGAAGTATGCAATCGACCCGACCGAGGCGCTGCGCTTGAGTGCTTCCTATCAGCACACTGAAGGGCGACTGGACGACTCGGCCCCGGAGTTCGTCAGCGTGGCCTATAACAACCGTGATGAAGATATCTTGACCGCCAAGGTTGATTACACCTCCAGCGACAAAGTGCAGTTCTTCGCCAAGGGTTACTTGCACTGGTGGCGTTCGCACTACACCGAATACGACAATGACCTGACGACGCCGGGAACCCTCGACACCATAGACGACCACGATTTTTGGGGATACAAGGACTACGGCGGCAACGCAGGCGTCAAGCTGTCGCTGCAGCGCGGATTCGATTACTACCTGGGCGTCGACGCCCAGAGTTATTCCGGCAGCGACGCGGTACTGGTCATCACGCAGAAGTCTGAGCACGTCCACGCTTTCTTCGGCGAAGTCGCGACGAATTCGGATCTGCTGCCCAATGCCAACTTCGCGGCGGGGGTACGTTATAACGATCCGAGTTTCGGTCCAGGAGCTACGGTCTGGACCCTGAGCGGCAAGTACGATCTGCCCGGCGGCTTGTTTCTGCGAGGCCTGGTCGGCACGGCTTTCCGCCTGCCGACCGCCGAGGAATTGTTCGCCGACGATCCGGACGACGAGCGGGGCAATCCGGATCTGAAGCCGGAACGCAGCACCAATGCCAATGCCTCGGTGGGCGGCCACTTCGGCGATCCGCACTTCACCTGGGAGGTGATCGGCTTCTACCGCAATATCAAGGACCTGATCTCATTCGACGGCTTTGACGCCCTCACCAATCAATCGCTGGCGCAGAATGTCCCGGGAACGGTGCACGTGCGCGGCGGGGAGGCGGTAGTCACTGCCACATTCAACGATTCGTACTCCGCGACGGCCAGCTACACATACAGCCGCTCGCGTCAGAATGGCGATCAACAGATCGCAAAGGTCCCCGAGCAGCTGGCCAAGGCTTCGCTGGATTACCATCCGGCCGGTTACGGATTCGGCGCGACGCTCGATTTGAACTACGTCGGCAAGGTGTACCAGTCGGTGTGGGACGGATTCGAGCAGTACGGAGACTACGTGGTGGCCGACCTGTCGGGACGGGTCTTCCTCGGTGAGGCGCGTCATCATCTCATCACGGCGCGGCTGCAAAATGTGTTCGACAAACAGTACGCGAGTTCGATCGGAAGTGCGGAGCGCGATTCCGATGGCAGCAACTACACGTACTGGAATCTCGGCGTGCCGCGTACGTTGCAGCTTCGCTACACCTATCAGTTCTGATACTTTGACGCGACGAGTCGACGAATTCCAAGAATGGCGCCCGTGCAGCACACGGTGGCCACGCCGCACATCAGGAACAGCATCACTCCATCCCACACAGGCCGTGTTCGCAGGGTGGGTGTGAAGTCCATGCGATGCAGTCCCTCATGCAGCCAACGGTACCACCGGGAATTGCTGTCTACCGCGCTGAGAACGACTCCCGAGATCGGGTCGATATACAGGCGCGTCCTTTGCTCGTCTTCCAGGATGGCACGGTAGGCGGGAAGTAGAGCTATTTCGCGATGGTGAGTGAAGTAGTAAGTGTCCTCGCTGGTGATGAGCTCTGGCGTGGAGGCGGCACCGAGAGTTTCCAGGAAATCCTTAACGTCGGCGCGCGCCAGTGGCGCTGGCGTACCCTGAGCGTCGAGGCGCGTACGAGAACCGTCGCGGCGGCTCATAACGAGATAGAGCTGCCCGTCGAAGGGAACAGAGTCGACTGATACGACGTTGGCGGGAAGTGCTGCGCCCGCCAGCGCACGGATCGATGCCTTCACTCGTGAACCGGAAATTTCGGTGGCGATGGGATTGGCAGCGCCACTTTCGAGCAACCCCCAGGGGTTCATCGAGACGAGGCCGCTCGCGACCCATGTAAGAGCAAAGATGCCGAACACTAAGCCCGGCACGTGGTGCCAGAGCGGAAGTCCCCGAAAGGGCGACCATCTGCCGCGCGGGCGGCAAGTGAATCGCTGGATGCCCAGATAAATTCCAGTGGCGGTCAGAAAGCAGCCGAGCAGGGACGTCCAGATGACGACCTGGCTCCAGAGGCGCACGTTGCGGCGCAGCTCGGCGAAGTACAGCCAGTGCGGAACGGCCCCCAGCCAGTTCCAGAAGCGCTCGTGCGCCGTAACCGTCTGCACGATTCGGCCGGTAGTGCTCGAAACATACACGGTGGTACCGTCGGTATCGTTGAGCGCGATCCGATACAGGGGCCGCTCGTGCCCTGAGATGCCGGCGACGGTCCATTGGTCGTAGTCGATGAGTTGCGGGGTGGATGCTCCGGAACCGGATGCGAGTGAGCCACCCGGTGCGGCGTCCCGCGCAGTGGCGCCCATCGAGTAGATCTGGGCAGCGGTCAATGCCTGCTTCGCGTAGACCCGAGAGATCGTATGGCCCTCCATCAGATCGAGGAGATCTTGCGTGCCGTCGATGGACTGCAGGCGCAACACGGGGCGCGACGCCAGCATCTCGAGTTGGAACGAAGTCAGGCGGGCGTCGTCGGCGATCGCAGATTGTGCGGAGCCGCAGCAATTGTGCAGATCGATGGGCGCAAGTGCCCGCAACCTCTCGGAGCGCGACAGCTGCGGGTACCCAACGTACATCATCACGACGCCGGACAGGCACCATCCCGCCATCAGTACGCCGATGACGATTCCGAGGTAGCGGTGAATCAGTACCAGCAGGCGCACCGGGCGCCCCCCTTAAAATGTTTTTGCGATCGTCAGGCGCGCGGTGGTCGGTTCCAACGGGTGCACGTGCAGGTCGGCCACGCCTTCCGCGGGCTCTCCCGGGAGGCGGTCGACGTACCAGAACTCGGCGGCATTCGCCTTGACGTTGAAAATGTTGAAGATGCCCAGGCCCAACTTCCAGCCGTCGTCCAAGGAGTAGTGTACGTCGCCGTTCCATTGTCCGTAGCCGTGTCCCTGAACCTCGTCATCGGAAGACAAGGGAAACGCGCTCAGGTAACGGTAATTCAGGCCGCCGTCCCAGCGCCCTAGATTCTTGACGTACACGTTGAACGAGCCGGCGGCAAACGGTGCATTGGGCAGGTACCTGCCTACGTGCCCCGTGCCGTCGTCATAATCCGTTGTGTAACGGGCGTGATTGGCGGAATAGCTCGCGTAGAACTCCAGCCACCTCAGAGCCTGATAGGTCAGATTGATCTCGGCCCCACGGCGTCGGCTGCCGGGGCCGGCGCTATCCGCTCCGGCGTCGGGATCGTAAGTCGTCTCGGATTGAGCGCTGAGGCTGTACACGGAAAGAGTGACGGTGATGTTCTGCAGGATCTGCTGCCGTATGCCGAACTCTTCTCCGGTCTGTTTGGCGATGAGTGGGGCGCCCGGGATTCCCGTGATTTTTGCCTGATCGACGCCTCGCAGGTCATCGCTATGAAAACCTCGTCCCCAGCTTAGGTAGAATTCCGTCGACTGTAGCGGACGAAATATCAGGCTGGCCTTGGGTTGGGCCAGGGCTTCGCTGGCAGTACCGTAGTTGGTCCCCGAGTCGATGCCATGTATGTAGTCTTCGCGTAGGCCCAATACCGAGCGAAACCAATCCGTCCAATGACTGGTGACTTGCACGTATCCGGCGACGCTGTTCAGGTGAACGTGGTCTCGCTCGATGGCACTGGACGGGTAGTCGACCGCTTCAATTTGAGCCTCCGTCAGTGGAACGCGATCTTCGGTAGGCACCCGGGAGAGGTCATTGATGTCATACCGGGTATGCAGGCCAACGACCATATCGTTGCTGATCCCCGCCAGCTCAAGTGCCCGTGCGTAACTGATGTCGCCGCCCAGGGTAGCCCGGTTCTCATGCTGACCTTCCTGGTCGCCGTTGAGCGGATCGATCAGGTAGTGGGTGAAATCGTTCCACAAAGTCAGGCGGTTGTTGATGACGTAGGCGTTTGCCGACAGCGTTCCGTCACCCACCATCGTATGCCATTGGGCTGAGACGCTTGCGCGTTGCGCGTCACCTGCGTCCGTTGGATTGAGCGTCTGGAAGCGCCCGATGAGACCCTCATGGATCGCGCGCTCCGGCTGATCGGTTATGGCATTCCATAGGCTGTGATACAGCATTCCGGTTATGGAGTAGCCGGAATGCTCGTCGCCCGAACTGTAGCGCACTACAACATTGTACTTGCGTTCGTCGGTGCCCGGGTCCCAAGGGCCGTCGTAGTGCTGCAACTCCAGCGCTCCGAGCAGACTGCCGCCGCCCAGCGTCGTGGAGCCCGCGGTGAACACGTGCTGAAAGCCCTCGTTTCCGACTGTGACGGCCACCTGGTCGGGAATGACATCCAGGTAATTGATGTGGACTGAGCCGACCGACGCGAAATCGCCCTGGGCCGCGTAATACGTGCCCTTGGTATAGGCAATGTTGGTGGCCAGTTGCGGCACCATGAAGTTCAGGTCGGAGTACCCCTGGCCGTGGGTATGGGTCGGTTCGTTGACCGGCATGTCGTCCACGAACATGGCCAGGTCCGTGCCGTGGTCGAGGTTATAGCCGCGCATCAGGTACTGATTGGCCTTGCCTTCGCCGCTGTGGCTGGTCACCGTCAGGCCGGGAACGGTTTCGAGCAATTGCCCGGGTCGGAAGGCGGGGGTCAGGGCCAATTCATCGTTGACGACGATTCCCTCGCTCGCGGTGGTGGCGCTACCGAGCAGGCTCATGCGCTGCCCGGTCACCGTCACTTCTGCAAGGTCGCCGGCACTAGTGGTATTGCCCTCCTGGGCGTGCGCGGGTGAGGGCCGAGCCGCCGCCAGGAGTACGAGGACGTAAGAGGCGAGACCCAGGCGTCCGCCCGGGAAAATCGGTTGAGGCATCTGAGTCGGGATTTACAGGATTTGAGTTTCACTATACTTAAGGATCACCCCCAGCCCGGGGCGGATTACGGTTATGTAACGGCGTTAACGTAGAATCACAACAGCGCAAGCGCTTGTGGGGACAGTCGATGAAAAAGGCATGGGCGGGTTTGGCGGTGGTGTGGGGATGCTGCACGCCGGTGCTGGCTGACGATCTCGGGTCGTTCGTAGATGGGCTCCTGCCGGAGTGGGTCGCGACGTACAAGGATCTGCACGCACATCCGGAGCTATCGCACCACGAAGGACGAACCTCTGCGCTGTTCGCTCAGGAGCTGCGAAAAGCCGGGTACACGGTTGCGGAGAGGGTGGGGAAATACCCGGACGGCTCGCAGGCTTACGGGGTCGTCGGAATTCTCAAGAACGGCTCCGGGCCGCAGTTGCTCCTCAGGACCGACCTCGATGCACTGCCGGTGGTCGAAGAAACGGGCCTGAGTTACGCCAGTCATGTGCGCGCCCAGGACCCGAGCGGCAAGGATGTGGGCGTGATGCATGCCTGCGGCCACGATATCCATGTCACCAATATGATGGGCACTGCGCGTGCCCTGGTCGCGTTGAAGAGTCGCTGGCACGGCACATTGATGATCGTCGGTCAGCCGTCGGAGGAGATGATCGACGGCGCGAAAGCGATGTTGGCTGACAATCTTTATCAGCGTTTCGGCACGCCCGACCTGATAGTGGCCCTGCACGACACGAACCTGCATGAGGCCGGTGTGGTTTCCATCCGGAGTGGCCCGGCGATGGCGAGCAGCACTTCTGTGGATGTCGTTATGCGCGGTGTCGGCGGCCACGGCGCGCTGCCACAGCAGTCCAAGGATCCGATTGTCATGTCGGCCGAGTTCGTCGTGCAGCTGCAGACCATCGTCAGTCGGCAGGAAGATCCGCTGGCGCCTACAGTGCTTACGGTTGGAGACATCCACGGGGGAACCAAGCGCAATATCATCCCGGACGAGGTGAAGTTGGAATTGACCGCCCGCGCGTTCAGCGACAGCTCACGCCAGATTATGCTGGATGGTATCCGGCGCACTGCTGCGGCTGTCGCGATGTCGGCGGGGGTGCCGGAGGATCGCGCCCCGATCGTGACGGTCATTGAATCGGAATCGACACCGGTACTGGTAAACGATCCTCAGCTCACTGGGCGCGTGAAAGAGGCTCTCGCCAAAGCACTCGGCGCGCGCAATGTGGTGGAGGATCCGCCCATGATGGCCAGCGAAGACTTCGGTGTGCTGGGTCTGGACGGCCGCATTCCTACGGTCATGTTCAACCTGGGCGCGATGGCGCCGGATCGATTCGCGGCGGCGCATTCGGCGGGGAAGCTGCTGCCCGGCCTGCACAGCAACCACTTCGAACCGTTGCCGGAGCCCACCCTGCGCAGCGGGGTAACAGCGATGACGTCGGTTGCGGTGGCTTTACTGCAGAAACAATAGACTTGACCGCGGCGTAGGACAGAGCCGACAGACGAGGGCGGCATCCAATGATGTTCACCGCCAGGTAATCCCCTTAGCCTCACCTCTCAAGAGATCAATTACAGGGGATTTGTATGGGTACACAATCACAGGACCGTCCGCAGGATCGCCAAAGTCAGCAGAAGCCGCAGGCAACCGAGCAGGGCGGGGCTGAGGGCGGCGGGGCTGAGGGCACGGAGGAGCCGCACGATAGTCCGCCGGGCAAAATGTCCGACCGCAACCCACGTCGCCCGGAGAGCGACCAATCGGGGCGTCAGCCCTCGCAGCCGGGTGGCAAGGGCCAAAGCCGTCAATAGTTGCCGTCAATAGCTACAGACACGCACTGGAAGTTGCGTGAGGTCCCGAGGGGTTATCACACCCCTTTTCAGCCGCGGCGAGTTAGCTCACCTGCGGCCAGTCAGGCGCCAGGCTTTACGAACTTGATCAGGAAGCGATCCGACTCGCCGATGGCGGCGTACCTGGCCCTGTCCTTATCGCCTTCCGCATAGCTCGGCGGCAGTGTCCAGACTCCCTGGGGATAGTCCTTGGTGTCCTTAGGGTTGCGATTGATCGTTGATTCGCCGACGTACTTGAAGCCGGCGGATTCGATTAGCGCGATTGCATACTTTTCCCCGACATAGGCGCTCGGTGGTTTCTTCGGCACGAAGTTCGGATCGTTGTTCCGATGTTCCTCCACTCCGAGGATTCCGCCCGGCTTCAGGGCGCGGAAGGCCGCGGCGAACACATCCTTCTCCATGCCGTCCCACACCCAGTTATGGATATTACGGAACGTCAGCACCATGTCGGCGGTACCGTCCGGTGCAATCTGCATCTTGCCGCGGGCCAGTACGGATACCTGCACCTTGTCGAAAATCTCCGGGTGGGCGGCAAACAGGGCGTGCAACTCGCTGTTGTAGCTCTGGTCCTCCTTGGACTTCGAGGCCGGGTCCATGGCCGCAGCGTACAGCGTGCCGTGCTCCCGCAGGTACGGGGCCAGGATCTCGGTGAACCATCCGCCGAAGGGCCACAACTCGACCACAGTCATGTTCGGCTTGAGGCCGAAGAAAGTCAGGGTTTCAACCGGATGACGATACGGGTCGCGTGCCTTGTTGGCGGGCGAGCGCAGGTCGCTGTTGACCACGGCGCGTAGCTTCAGGTCCTCACTGTCTGTTGCGAAGGACTGGGCGCCGGCTGCCAGCAGCGGCAGGGCGAGCGCGATCAACACTTTAAAACGTGACATTCCTGGTCTCCCTCGAGTACCGGCAACAGGTCGGAGGCGATAGTACCGCACACCGATTGCAATCATCCAATGGGCTTGCGCAGCAGGTAGGTGTCCATGATCCACCCTTTTTGCGCCCGGGCCCGGGAACGCGTTTGCTCGATGGTCGGCGCGATCTCACTCAGCTTGCCCGACAGGAGTATCTCGTCTGGTGTGCCGAGGTAGGCCCCCCAGTAGATGTCGACCTCGCTGTCCGTGACGTGCTTGAACGCGCATGCGCCGTCCAGCATGACTACGATATCCGACGTGTCGGGGCCGGCTGCGGCGGTGGCCATGGAGTCTTGCGACAGGCGCCGCCCGGTCGTGATCCGGACAGGCCCGCCGATCTGGTTCAGGGGAATGCGATGACGGGCCGTCAGGGCCTGAATGCTGGTAATTCCCGGAATGATCTCGTAGTCGATGGCAACGTTCCCACGTGCCGCAATGTCTGCGACGATCCGCAGGGTGCTGTCGTACAAACACGGATCGCCCCAGACGAGGAAGGCCCCGCAGCCATGCTCCTCCAGCGAATCGCTGAACAGCGCTTCGTACAATGCCGCGCGCCGGCGATGCCAGTCACCGACGGCGCCCGGGTAATCGGCCGCCGTTCTATCGCGTTCCGGGTCCTGGATCGCGACGACTTTGTGCGCTGACTGCGGCACATGGCGCTGCAGGATTTCCCGGCGCAACTGCTGCAGATCCTCCTTGTCGCCTTTGTCGGTGACGAAGAAAACATCCGCGCGCCGCAGGGCGTCGATCGCCTGAAGAGTGATGTGATCGGGGTTTCCTGCGCCGATGCCGACGATCATTATTCTGCGCATCGGGCGTAGGTCTCCAGCAGCTCCTGTCGGGTCCGCACGATATCCCCGATCACGACCATCGCCGGCGCCGCCAGGTTCGCAACCCGCGCGTCGGCTGCAACTTGCTGCAGCGTCGAGATAATGATGCGCTGCTGCTCGAGAGTCGCGGAGGCAATCAGCGCGGCCGGTGTGTCCGGAGTCATACCGCCGGCCAGCAAGGCGGCCACGATCGAATCGAGGTTCTTGACGGCCATGTAGATCACGATCGGCTGTCGCGTCCGAGCGAGTGCCGACCAGTCAACACCGCTGCCATCATCGGTGACGTGACCGGTTGCGAGGATGATGGCTTGGTTCACTCCGCGTACGGTGGCCGGAATCCAGGCCGCAGCCAGACCCCCAAGGCCTGCAGTGATTCCGGGAATGACGCGGAATCGCACGCCGGCCCGTGCGAGGCTTACGATTTCCTCCGCACCGCGGCCGAACACAAACGGATCTCCGCCCTTCAGTCGCAGTACCCGCAGCCCCTGCCGGGCCGATTCCACGAGCGAGTTGCTGATGTCCTCCTGCGCGATCGACGGCTTACCGCCGCGTTTGCCGGCGAACTGGCGCCTTGCGTCCGCCCTGGCCAATGCCAGGATGCGCGGATCCACCAGGGCGTCGTGCACGACAATGTCGGCCTGGATGAGTCCGGCAAGCGCATCGAGCGTCAGCAGCCCGGGGTCGCCTGGGCCTGCGCCCACCAGCCAGACCTCGCCGGGCTCGAATTTCGGGTACTGCCCCCGCAGGGCAGTCAGCGCCTCGCCGGGATTCATGGCACCGCTCCTGAGGCTGTTGTGGATTTCAGCCGGCATCGGCGCGCCGGAATCGCCGGGGGTAGTCGGGGGAATAGAGGGCGCTTTCATCGAAGTTCCCGGTTGTCAGTGCTTGGCCGATCAGCACCAGCGCCGTTCGTTCCATCGGTTCGGCGGCAAGCCGGGCCCGGATGTCGCCGAGCGTTCCTCGCACTACGCGTTCGTCGGGCCAGCTCGCCCGCATGACGAGCGCTACGGGACAGTCCGCCCCGTAGTGTGGAACAAGTTCATCGACGATGGTGTCGATTGCATGAATTGCCAGGTGAATGGCCAACGTTGCGCCGGTCGCAGCGAAGACAGCAAGCTTTTCCTTCGCAGGCATACGTGATGCCCGGCCCGGCATGCGGGTCAGCACGACACTTTGCGCAACTGAGGGGACCGTCAGCTCGCGGCCTAACAGCGCCGCAGCGGCTGCGAATGCGGGTACGCCAGGCGTCAACGTATACGGAATGCCATGCGTTGCCAATCGACGCAATTGCTCGGCGAGAGCACTGTAGATCGACAGGTCGCCGGAATGCAATCGCGCTACATCCTCGCCCGCGGAGTGAGCTGCAACGTACAGGGCTTCGATTTCATCCAGAGTCATTGATGCGCTGTCGATGAGTCGCGCCGAAGGCGGGCAGTGTGCAAGGAGTTCCTGCGGCACCAACGACCCCGCGAAAAGACACACGGGGCAACGGGAGAGCAGATCGCGCCCGCGTACCGTAATGAGATCGGCTGCTCCCGGGCCCGCGCCGATAAAGTGCACAGTCATGGGAGGACCTCTATCTTTGCCAGCGCACAGGTCACGGATCCAGTAGCGATGCGCGGC
>FTJL01008542.1_pt4 | contig 15195 bp, 11 predicted proteins | sample 1658551 | NCBI WGS metagenome assembly FTJL01 (sample SAMEA3914835, study PRJEB12502) | metagenome | biome: forest; material: soil | place: Canada | collected 2011-07-03 | depth 0.3 m
TAGTCGTCCGCGCCGGCGTCGAGTCCGCCAATGCGATCTTCCAACGAATCGCGCGCCGTGATGATCAGAATGGGAAGTCCGCGACTGTGACGGCGCGCGCTGCGGACCACTGCAATCCCATTCATGCCCGGCAGCATCAGATCAATGATCGCCAGGTCGTAGTCGCTGGTCAGCAGCGCGTTCAACGCCTGCCGACCGTCGCTGTGCGTGTCGACTTCGTAACCGGATTGCCGCAGCAGCGCGCCCAATGCTTCGCTCAGCTGCGAATCATCTTCGACGATCAGCAGGCGCATTCGGTACTCACTTTGAATATAGCCTGCCCATTCAGGGGGTTACGCTCACGAAGGCGATGCCGTCGGTGAAATTACGCCAAACTCGTGGGCCTCTTATACACCGCTCGGTTAGACGCCGGCGCGCGAGTAAATCGGTCTTCGGTTGCCGGCAAATCTTCGGCGCCGCTGTGGGAATTGTCTGCCGACCGGGCCCGTTGAGTTTCGTTGAGTCCAACGGTGCCAATCGTCACCCCGTTCGGGCACACTTCGCCGGATGAGTCTCGACCGCATGCCGCCCATCGCCATCCTCAGAAATCGGTTCGTTCCGAGCCGTTGGGATGTGCTCGCCTTTTTCCTGGTGATCGCGCTGTTCGTCTACCTGGCCGAGGCCGCGCATGGGTTGACGCAATCGCTGGCGAAGATGGAAGCGACGCCGATCTCGCTCGACCCGTGGAGTCTCGTCGGTTACGCGGCGCGTACGGGTCTGCGGATGCTGGTGGCGATGGTTGCCTCGCTGGTCTTCACGTTCACCTACGCAACGCTGGCTGCCAAGAGCAGAAAAGCCGAAAGCCTGCTCGTCCCGCTGCTGGACATTCTGCAGTCGGTGCCCATCCTGGGCTTCATTTCCATCACCTACGTGTTCTTCCTGTCTTTGACTCCCGGGCGCGTGGCCGGCGCGGAGCTTGCCACCATTTTTGCCATATTCACCAGCCAGGCGTGGAATATGGCGTTCAGCTTCTACCAGTCCCTGCGCAGCATTCCCGATGAGTTGCAGGAAGTGGCCCGCAGCTTTCGCATGAGCGCGTGGCTGCGGTTCTGGCGGCTGGAAGTTCCGTTCGGGATGCCCGCGCTCATCTGGAACATGATGATGTCGATGTCGGGCGGCTGGTTCTTCGTCGTCGTGTCCGAGGCCTTCACCATAGGTCATACGACGGTCACCCTGCCCGGTGTAGGTTCCTACATCGCGCTGGCCATCGAGCAGCGCAACCTGGCGGCGATCGGCTGGGCGATTGCCGCCATGTTCGTCGTGATTCTGATTTTCGACCAGCTGCTGTTCCGGCCGCTGATCGCCGCCGCGGACTGGTTTCGTCTGGAACAGGAAACGGGACTTACGACTTCCGGCTCCTGGGCGCTGACGATGTTGCGCCGCTCACGGTTACTGCATTTCATCGCCCGCGGTTTTTCACGGCTGCTGCGCAGCGGACCTACGATCAGGCTGCCCGTGAGAGCGGCCAGGCGACGCTCGACGCAGCGCAAGAGTTCGTTGGCGGGAGATATCGTTTGGTACGGATTTCTGGCGCTGGTCGGGGGCGTCGCGCTGTGGAAGACGCTCTGGTTCGTGCTGGCCGGCGTCGAGCTGGCCGAAGTGGGGAGGGTGGTCGTGTTCGGCTTGATCACGCTTTTCCGCGTGACCGTGCTCATCGGCGCCGCCAGCCTGATCTGGGTGCCCATCGGGGTGTATATCGGCATGCGTCCGCGGGTGGCGAGCATCGTTCAGCCGATCGCGCAGTTCCTGTCGGCCTTCCCGGTGAACCTGCTGTTCCCCATCGTGGTCTCGGCCATCGTGCTGTTCAGGCTAAGCCCCAACATATGGCTCAGTCCTTTGATGATTCTGGGCACGCAGTGGTACATCCTGTTCAATGTCATCGTGGGGGCCTCGGCAATCCCGACCGACTTGCGTCATGCGAGTGAGAATCTGCGTCTGCGGGGCTGGTTGTGGTGGAAGCGTGTCGCGTTGCCCGCGATTTTTCCGTTCTATCTCACCGGCGCGATCACCGCTTCGGGAGGTTCATGGAACGCGAGTATCGTCGCGGAGGTCGCATCGTGGGGACACGAGCGGCTGGAAGCGGCGGGCCTCGGCGCGTATATATCGGATGCATCGGACGCAGGCGACTTCAAGCGCATCGTGCTGGGCATCGTTGTGATGAGCCTGTTCGTCGTGCTGCTGAACCGATTCTTCTGGAGGCCGCTGTACCTGCGCGCCGAGCGCAAGTTCCGGCTGCAGTGAAGGGCCTTTTTTTGCGGGATTTTTTAGGAGACCTGTCGTGAACGCCATTCCGCTGCTCGACGTGCAAAGCGTCTGTCAGGCTTTTCGCAAGCCCGACGGCGATGAGCTCGTCGTCCTGGAGGGAGTGAATCTGACGTTGCGCGAAGGGGAGATCGTCGGTTTGCTCGGACGTTCCGGCTCGGGCAAGTCCACCCTGTTGCGGGCCATCGCGGGCCTCAACGCTCCCACGAGCGGCGAAGTACGCTACCTCGGCAACGCGGTCGACGGACCGGCCGCCGGTATTTCGATGGTGTTCCAGAGCTTTGCGCTGTTTCCGTGGCTGACGGTGCTGGAGAACGTGCAGCTGGGCCTGGAGGCACTGGGTCTGCCGCCGCCGCAGATGCGCAAGCGTTCGCTGCAGGCCATCGATCTCATCGGTCTGGATGGCTTCGAGTCCGCCTATCCGCGGGAACTGTCCGGTGGGATGCGCCAGCGAGTGGGTTTTGCGCGTGCCCTGGTGGTGCATCCGAACATCCTGCTGATGGATGAACCGTTCTCGGCGCTCGACGTGCTGACTGCCGAAACCCTGCGCAACGATTTCCTCGACCTGTGGGGCGAGGGCCAGCTGCCTATCAAGGCTGTGTTGCTGGTCACCCATAACATCGAAGAGGCGGTGCAGATGTGCGATCGCCTGCTGATTTTTTCGACGCATCCGGGCCGGGTCGTCAGCGAGATTGCCATCGATCTGCCCAAGCCCCGGCATTCGCTGGATCCACGCTTTCGCGCCATCGTCGACCGCGTTTACGTGGAAATGACTGCAAGGCCGCGCGGTGAAGGGCGCGTCGGACCCAAGAGCGAGCGATTCCCGGGCACGGGGATCGGCACCATACTCACGCACGTTTCGTCCAACCTGTTGGCCGGCCTGCTGGAGGCGGTGAGCGGCGAGCCCTATTCCGGCCGGGCGGATCTGCCGGCGATCGCAGAATCGCTGCAGATGGATGCCGATGAGCTGCTGCCGGTGGCGGAGGCGCTGCAGATGCTCCGGTTCGCGGAAATCGAAGGCGGCGATATCCGCCTCACCGAGGCCGGCCAGCAATTTGCCCACGAAGAGACGGACGAGCGTAAGAAGAATTTCTCCCGCCATCTGCTGACCTACGTACCGATGGCGGCGCACATCCGGCGGGTGCTGGACGAGCGGGCCAGCCACACCGCGCCGAAAAGCCGCTTTCTGGACGAGCTTGAGGACTACATGGCGGAAGAGGGTGCGGAGGAAACGCTGCGCACGATCATCAGCTGGGGCCGCTACGCGGAAGCCTTCGCCTACGATGACCACCGGCAGGTCTTCAGCCTGGAGAATCCGGCCTGACAGGCGCTTAGCCCGCACAGCTATTGCGTCATTCTGTCGATGGCCGGTACGCGACTGAACACCCATTTCTTGACGAGAATGGGCAGGCCGATTCCGGCTGCCAACAGCACCGGCAGGTAGACGAAGAAGTTCAAGCCGTCCCAAGGGGCGACCTTCCACATGAGCGCCTTCACGAGCCCGATGAAAGGGGTGTTCAGCAGATAGATCACCAGACTGAAGGCGCCGAGCTGCAGCAGAAGTTGCGAACGCGCCCAGGGCCGCTTTCGCACCAACCCGTGCAGTGCCGGCATGGACACGATGCCGCACACCAACAGGCTCAAGAGGGCGCCTATCTGCCAGTACACCAGGCACACGCACACCAGTGCCGCCAACGCCGCCAGGCTCGCCCAGGTCGTTCGGTCCATCGCATCGAGCCAGCGACGGCCGGCGTCGGCCGCGACCCCGCCGACCACAAAGAACACGAAAAACATCGCGGCCCGGTTCAGGTAGAGAACGGCGGGCACCGGCAGGAAATACACGAAAGTCGCAATACCTAACAGCAGCAGGGTGTTGCCGCGCACCAGCCACAGGAGTATCGGAGTCGCGCAGCTCAAGAGAAACAGGACCGCCAGGTACCAGACGGACAGCGCGACACTGTGCTCCGTATTCCAGACCAGATCCGCGAGCTCCTGTAGCAGTGTCGTCGGTCGATTGTCCATATGGACGTGGGACGCCAGCGCACTCTTGCCGACAGCGATGGCCACTCCGAAGAGCATGAACGGAACGAGCAGTCGCACTGCGCGCTTGCCGAATAGCGCCGGCCAGGAGCTCGGCGCGGCCCGGGCCGCGCCCGTCATGAATGCAACATATCCCGACAGATACATGAAGAACGGCATGTGGAAGTCGTACAGGCCGTGTTTGACGTACACGAACCACTCGTTGCCGGGGGGAAATTCGCGGGCGACCACGTGACCCAGAACGACTAGAACGATGCCGAGGCCCTTCGCCCGGTCCAGGTCGTCCCGACGCTCTCTCGGCTGCACGGCGGCGGTGTCGATGCGCGCCGCCGGCAAGGGAACGGTGCCGCGCAGCGCAGAGCGTTCGTCGCGCAATTGCGCAGACGCACAAACTGGATGGGTTTCCGGCATAGCGGTGAGGTGCAGCTTTACGCGCTCGGTGAATGCACCGACGCGAGCTCGGCCGCAAGTTCCGGGCCCGCCGGCCGGACCCACGCCCGCCCTACGGTCCGACGAACACCCAGGCCGAACGCGAGTAGGATTAAGTCTGGAGCGCCGTTTAATCGGCAAGAAGTGCAAAGAAGTCTGTTCGCAGCCCCCGACGGAGGCGCCGCTGCGACCTCAAGCGGGTATGGTTAGGAGGATGGAAATGACGGATCCGAGTAGTGCGGCCCCGAAGCCGAAACTGCTGATAGTGGATGACGACCACGAGCTGTGCTCCATGCTGGTGGAGTACCTGGGGCCGGAAGGCTTCAACACAGAAACGGTGGGCAGCGGCCCGGCCGCCCTGGCTCGCTTGGGACATGGTCCCGTCGACCTTGTGGTCCTCGACGTCATGCTTCCCGAGCTATCGGGCTTCGAGGTGCTGCGGCGCATCCGCGCGCTCAATCGCGTTCCGGTCATCATGCTGACAGCCCGCGGGGAGGAGGTCGACAGGGTGGTCGGACTCGAGATGGGCGCCGACGACTATCTGGCCAAGCCGTTCAGCCCCCGGGAACTCGTGGCGCGGGTCAGGGCCGTATTGCGGCGGGTTGCCGGCGACGGCCAGGCGGTCAACGGCGTCGTGCAGGCGGGCCCCCTGAGTATCGACTTGCGAGCGCGTCGAGCGGAGGTCAACGAGCAGGACCTGGAGCTCACCTCCGCCGAGCTGCGCATCCTGGAGTTGCTGGTTCGCGCCAACTCGAAAACAGTGACCCGTGACGACCTGATGACCCAGGCGCTGGGACGCCGGCTGCTGCCCACCGACCGCAGCCTGGACACGCATGTGAGTAATCTGCGCAGAAAGCTGCTGAAAGTCACCGATCGTGTGACAGTCCAGAGCGTACGCGGTACGGGCTATGCGCTGGTTCTGACGACGAACCGTGCGGGCCCCGGCGTGGCAGCGGGCCCTGCAGAGGTGTGACGGCATGCACTCACTCTATTGGCGAATCTTTCTCTCGTTCTGGCTGGCGTTGGCTCTGATCTTGGTCGGCACGGTGACCGTGGCAGTCAATGTTGCGTTGCAGCATCGAAACGACTCACCGTGGATACAGCGCGAGCAGTTGTACAGCCAGGCGGAAAAGGCCTTCCGGGCGGGCGGCCCCGCGGCCCTGACGAGCTGGGTGATGGGCATGCGCTCGGAAGAGACCTTCAACCGAACCTTTGTCATCGACCCGTCGGGCCAGGAGATGCTGGGAAGGCCCCTGCCGGGATTCCTTCGTTCCCCGCACGACAGTCCTTCCGAGCCTGCTCGCACCACAGCACCGATCGCGCCGATTGGAGGCGCGTTGGTCCTGGTGGCTACGAGCGGAGGGGCGTACCACGTCGTCGTGGGTCCCCTCATGCTGAAACAGCGGCTGTTCGGCGACCTCGAGCTGCCGGGTGTTCCCACCGCGACTCTGGCGATTGCCCTGATCGTCAGCGCCGTCATTTGCTTCCTGCTGGCGCGTTACCTCGTGGCGCCGATCGACCGCCTCCGGCTCGCCACGCGGCAACTGGCGGCTGGCGATCTCAATGTAAGCGTCTCGAGCAGTCTGCAGGGCCGCCAGGACGACTTGGGGCTGCTGGCGGCGGATCTGGATTCGATGGCGGGGCGGCTGCGCAACCTGCTTGAGTCCAAGCAGCAGTTGCTGAGGGACGTTTCGCATGAACTGCGTTCCCCGTTGGCCCGGATGCAGCTCGCCTTATCGCTGGCCCGGCGTACGGAAAGTGGAGTTGAGCGTCATCTCGCACGCATAGCCTGTGAGGCGGACAGACTCGAGCAGCTGATCGCGCGCACACTGAAGTTGGCCCGCCTCGAGCGACCCGGGGAAGGATTTGAGCGTACCGCTTTGAACGTCGGCGAACTACTGCAGAACATCGTCGATGATGTCGGGATCGAGGCGGAAGCCCAAGGTTGCACCGTATCCCTGCGATGTGATCCGGGGCTCGCCATCTGCGGGGATGAGGAGCTCATCCGCAGCACCTTCGAGAACGTGATCCGCAATGCGATCCGCTACAGCCCGGCCGGCTCCGAGGTCATGGTGCTCGCGCGGCACTCGATGGGCGATACGCGCGCCGAAATTCTGGTGCGCGATCGGGGTCCGGGTGTGCCGGAAAAGGACCTTGCGCTGATTTTCGAGCCCTTTTATCGCGTGGGTTCTGCCCGGGACCGGGCAGGCGGCGGCGAAGGCTTGGGCCTTGCGATTGCCGCGAGGGCGGTGGCCCTGCACGGTGGCACCATCGAAGCGAGCAATCTCTCCGAGGGCGGCCTGACCGTGGGCATCGAACTACCTTCGCTGAAATACGCCGCCGACCCTGTGGAGCCTGCGGCCGCGACGACCTCAAACCGGCTGAAGAAGGTGCCTTTGTCAGTCGCTTCCGGCCGCCAGGTGCCGACCGGACTTGCCAACGTTCCCTGAGCGGGAGCGCTCTTGAGCACAAAGCAACCGCGCGCACGGGCCGTCGGCGTCGGCGGGAATGATGCTGACGGCGCCGCAGTGTCGCGGGGAAGCCCTTCGGTACTACATAATTCAAATGAAATGTTGATGAAAGTTTGCGGGCGTAGTGTGGGCGGCGCGGCATTTTGAGCGGATTGAATTCGGTAGCCATAACAACAAGAACCTTGCCGCAACAGCGAGGCTTAAGCTCATGGCTCACACCGCGCAAGTCATCAAGTCGGCCGTCAAACGGTCTTTTTCCCGCATCGGCATAGAGGTCCGGCTTACCGGGCGGCACGACTGGACGGACATCGGCAGTTTCATTCCGTTCGAACAGACCCTGAAGGCTGCAAGCGACGCGGGCCTGTCGGTGGGCGATTATATCGACGGCGTCATGAACAAGATTCCGGGCGCGACGCAAGCCACGATCGATCGCATGAAAGAGTTGCAGGTCTTCGCCGGCCGTATCGACACCGTGTTGGAAATCGGGCCGGGCTCCGGTCGATATACCGAAAAGACCATCGCGGCATGCGCGCCGACGCGCTACGAGATCTACGAGACCGCCGCCCCCTGGGCTCGGTACGTTCGGGACAAATACCAGGCCATTCTGCAGCAGACCACTGGATCAAGCCTCGCGCCGACTGCCTCGGCCTCAGTCGACCTCGTTCAGGCTCACAAGGTTTTCAGCGGCCTCGATCTGATGGTCACGCTCCGCTATTTTCCGGAGATAGTGCGCGTGACGCGATCCGGCGGTTTCGTTGTTTTTGACGTCGTCACAGAGGCATGCCTGGATCCTGCGACGATCGACCGTTGGATAGGAAGCGGATTTCACACTGGCTCGTATCCCGCGGCAATACCGCGCGAATCGGTGATCGGTTACTTCGGTAGCCGCGGCTTCCTCTGCGCAGGGACGTTCGTCATTCCGATGGGCCCTGGGACGACTGAGTCGTTTGTCTTCCGCAAGTCGTGACACGGTCTGCGGGCATCGCGGCGTGACGCGTAACGGGGCTGGTCACCTGGCGAATATCGACCGATGTCAGGAGAACGGATGGCGCAAGACGTCGAGCAGCAGCTTTTGTGACTCCGTGATTTCGGTGCGCACTCCGCCACGCGACCGCCACCAGTTGTCTGGATCGAAGTCGGAATATCGCGAATAGCGCACGGTGACTGTTGTGCCCGCGTCGCGTAGCGATCGGTTCAACACGCGGCGCGAACGCCGCGAATGATCCGACGTGCTGATGAACACTATCTGGCGAGTTCCCGATTCCGCACACCAGCGCTTCAGAACAGTTCCTTCATCTTCCGTTCCGGTCACTGGATAGGGAATCAGCTCCACCGACTGGACGCCCAGCGCCTTCAGCTGTATCACCGACACTGCGGAGGCGTTGTAGTAGGCGACACCTCGCTTGATGAACTCGCGGTCGATGGCATCCGGCGGGTCCAGGAATAACGCGACGCGCGTGGCGACTCCCGCACTCACGAGATCCGCGGCCTCCAACACGCCCGCGCCGTCGGCATCCACGGAAATGATGATGACGTCGCCTCGAGTCGCTTTATCCTGGGCGACGAGTGCCCAACCGGCCTCGCGCAGCAGCCGCTGCCGTGTCGTCGGCATTACCGCCACGACAAGCGTAAGGGAACCGAGGAGCAACAAGACAGCAGTGCGCCAACGGCTGCGGTACCTGAATGGGCCAGACCCGGGCATTGTTGTGCTTGAGGGGTCCTTGGGAAAGGACCTCAAACAGCCGGCGTCGCCGCCTTGCGCAGTACGACGCGAGCACGACGAAGATGCAAGAAAATCCGCGGCCCGCGAACGAGGTAGCGGCTCGCCATCCGGCGCGGGTTCTGCAGCAGCCGGTATAGCCATTCCAGCGCAAGCCGCTGCATCCACAACGGCGCTCGCTTCTCGGTGCCGGTAATGAAGTTCAGCGACGCGCCGATGCAAAGCGCAAGCCCTCGCGCAACGCCTCGCGCCCTCAGGCGCTCGGCCACGGCCTCCTGCTGCGGGCATCCGACGGCCAGGAAACAATACTTGAATGGGCTGCAGCTCTCGATGAACTTCAGGCATTCCTCAACGGCCGCCGGGTTCCTGATGAAGCCCATCGGCGGGTTGTGATGGCGCATGTTCTGCAGGCCGTACTTTGCCGCGATCTGCTCGGCATGTTCGCGGCTGCCGCCGATCAGCACGATGCGATCGTTGGGCGCTGCGGTCTTCGATAACAACGCCAGTGTCAGGTCTGAGCCGGTGCATACCGGGAGACTGACTCCCTTCAGAAGAAGTACCAGGCGCGCCGCAAAACGGCTGTCCATCAGGACAAAGTCCGCGCTGCGATAGTACGCGCGAAAAACGGGATCTTCGTGATACCGGATCAGGTGATCGACGTTCGGAGTCACGACTGAACCGTATCGGTCCTGGCCGAACCGGGCGGCGACCGCTGTGAAGGCCTCCAGATCGAAGTCGTCGACTTCGTGGACGACATCCGCAGTCGTCGCGCCGGCGGACGCTTCGATGCGCGCCGCGGCGACTTCGGTGGCCCGATCCGGCTGGCTCTCAGCGGGATGCGGAGACGTTACAGGCAGAAGCGCGTAGGCGCCCGCCGAACTCTCCATATTTGCGCTCACTTTAGACCCTTCTTAGGTCGGGGTTTGTACCCCGATCCTTGTTGCTTGCAGCGTGCTACCGCTGCTGGTGCGATACCCGTCAAGACGATTATCTCTTGGACTTCACGCACTCACCACGCGCGCTGCTCGCGATTGTGATGCCCGTCGGATTCCGTTGTTACTTATTGCATCTGTTGCATGTCGCCGCAGAAAAACCGCCGCGCGCGCGACCACCAACCGCGGCTCAATATACGTTCTTGTCCTTGACCAACATCAAGACCGTCTTGAAGATGATCTTCACATCGAGCCACGGTGACCAATGGCTCAGATATTCCAGATCGAAGCGCACGCGCTCGCTCATCTTCTCGACCGTTTCGGTCTCGCCGCGCAGGCCGTTCACCTGGGCCAGCCCAGTGATGCCGGGACGGACCTTGTGGCGAATCATGTAGCCGTTAATGAGCTTGCGATACAACTCGTTGTGAGCGACGGCATGCGGACGGGGTCCGACAACGCTCATCTTGCCCTGGAGAACATTCAGCAACTGCGGCAGTTCATCGAGAGAGGTGGACCGCAGAATGCGCCCCAGCGGCGTGACTCGCCGATCCTCCTTGGTGGCCTGCGTGACGACCGGGCCGTCCTCGCACACCGTCATGCTGCGGAACTTGTAAACCATGATCTCTTCGCCGTTGAGTCCGTAACGGCGCTGGCGGAACAGGGCAGGTCCGCTGGAGGTGGCCCTCACGGCCAGCGCAATCAGCAGCATCAGCGGCGACATCACCAGCAGCGCGAGGCTTGCTATCACGATGTCCGTTGTACGCTTCATGACCGCGTCCATGCCATGGAATGGGGTGTCACAGACTGACAGCGCGGGCATGCCATTGATCTCGACCAGGCGTCCCTGGATCAGGTCGAATGCGAATACATCGGGGACGAAGTAGATCGACGCCGTGGTGTCGCGCAGTTCGCGCACCATCTCGCCGATGCGCGGCACATTGCTCAGCGGCAGCGCGATATAGATCGAGGTGACGCCATGGGCACGGGCGAACTCCGCCACATCCTTGCAATGGCCCACGAACTGCGCGGGGTCCATCAGTTCGGACAGGCGGTCTGCGCTGCGGAAGTCGAAGAAGCCGAGGAAGCCTTTGCGGGGCAGGCGCCGGATCAGTTCGAAGCCTACGTTGTTGGCGCCGATGATGACGTACTTCGGCGCGTAATCGCTGTTCGAGATCAGCCAGCGGGCCCGCAGGCGCAGGGCATGCGCCGCATATAGCGACACCGGCGTCACCGCGAACCACGTGAGCATCATCATGCGCGAGAACTGGGAGGTCACCTTGAACGCGAATCCGGCGAACAGCAGGATGCAGACCACGGAGGTCCACTCCAGCACGATGCGCGAGAAGGTCGAGGTCATCTGCTTGCCGGCCAGTTCGCTCTCGCGGTTCGGGCGGGCGAAGATCCGGCTGGAAACGACGAAGGTCAGGACGGCTACCGCGCCGACCTCGGCGGTGAATTTCTCTCCGAAAGCCAGCACGCATGCCAGCAGCGTGACGACCGCGACAAGGGGATCGAGCTGCTTGAGAACTGCCAGCAGAGCAGGCTCGACGCTTCCCAGTCTGATGCGCTTGTGGGAATCCGCGCCAGAGAGAGCATTTTGGACCGATCCGACCACCGCCGCCACAGTTGACTACTCCGAATCTTTGTAATTGGAAATTGTCGCTCGGTATTGCTACTACAGCACTACAGGCACTCGCACGCTTGCTTCACTAGCGGAAAATGTGAACTGGTGCTCTCTGCAACTCGAAGATGCAACATCTGTGCCGCGCTGGCCTGTCGATCAGGCAACGGCGCCGCGATGCCCAAAGAGGCTTTCCGTGTCAACGACTTGAGTGGCTTTGTTGGAGTCGCGACCGGTGGGCGGCGATTATACGGCGGCGGCCTTAGGTGCACCAGCCCAGATCAGACTCCCGGATCGCTGCCCGTATGCTGCGCAGAAGTGCGTTAAATCAGAGGATTATGTGAAATAACCGGGGTCCGGGCGTCCTTCCTGACGGTCAACCGTTTGCCGATCTCGTTGCTCGGCATCTCCACCGCCCGGTTGAGCAATTGCGCGGCGCACAAAGAAACGATCAGCACCAGAAGCAAAATGACGGCGATCGGCAGCACATCGTGAAGCAGGTAGACGGCGGCCAGCAGCACCACCAGGTGCACCAGGTAGAGGCTATACGAGACCTTGCCGAGCCATTGCAGCGCCGGGGTGCGCAGGAATGTCCGGGCCGCCGGTGTGTGAATGCACAGCACCAGCAAAATGAAGGCGCCGGCCGCGTAGGCCAGCTCCAGGTACCCTTTCGAATAGGGGACCGCCAGCAGCACGGCGGCGGCCACCCACAGGTACTTCTTCGCCGCCGGGTGGCGCGTGAGCAACGCGTCGAATGCCGGGTAGCGCGTCGCCAGCACGATGCCTAACACGAAGAACATGACATAACGAACGCTCTGGATCAGCGACAACGCGATCTGTCCGAGCAACTCCGGATGGATGGCGGCCGTAAGCGCTCCGGTCAGGTGGGTGATCGACAGCAGGCTGAAGAGGGCCACCGATACCGCAAAAACGCTGCGCGGATATGCGAAGGCCGCCGCGGCGATGAATGGAAACGCGAACGAGATCCGCAGTTCGTGCACCAGAGTCCACATGCAGCTGTTCAGACTATTGTAGTACCCGGCGGTGTCGATCATTGCAAGGTGGCCGAGGAGGAGGTTTGCCGTAACGCTCGTGCGCCAGTAATGATCGATCCAGTCGCGCCCCGGCACTGCCTGCGGATGAATGAGCCAGCTCAAAGCGGCGGCGATCAGGATGACCAGCGCAAAAGGCGGGTAGATCCTGAAGAAGCGGCGTATGAGAAATATGCCGTAGCCGCTCTGCCGCGACCCCTGCAGCGCTTTTGACAGGGCGAAGCCGCTCAGCACGAAGAAAACCCCGACGGCGGCGTGGCCGCAGAAGAGCAGCCGTAGCGGACTGACACTGATCCAGAACGCCGTATCGGCGAGCGCTCCGGGTTGCGCCCCCGGATATCCCGGCAGCGGGAAGGTGTTCTGGTCGGGAAGGATCGTCTGCCAGAAGTGGTGCAGGACAACGACGAACGCCGCGAGTCCGCGCACGGAATCCAACTCACTGACGCGCACGACTGACGGGTCCTTGGTATGCAGGTATGCTGGGTAAGCTATGCGACACCGGCCCTAAAGTCGAGTGCCTGTGTGGCAATCCCGGGCAGCGCCCGCTTTGCTGTAGAAGAACTCTCGATGAACAAAGAACGGTTCACGCGTATGTGCTGGGTTACCGGGGCTGCGCTGCTCAGCGTGCCCCTGCTGGTGCGTCTGGGCATCATGGCGGGCTCCGGCATGGCCGGCCTGCGCCAGGTCGTCGATTTCCTGTTTGACGACGGCTATTACTATCTGGCCATCGCGGCAAACCTGGCGCAGAGCGGGCATTCAACCCTGGACGGCCTGACCGCGACCAATGGTTACCAGCCGCTGTGGCTGTGGGTTCTCAGCGTGTTTGCCCGGCTGATCGGCACGAACACGTGGACCTTGTTTCTGGCGAGCTGTGCGCTGATCTATGCGCTGGCGATCGCGGCGCCGCTGCTCGCGCTGTTCTGGTTCAGAACCGCGTGGCGCCAGGTGGCATTGTGTTTTGCAGCAGGTCTGTCGGTCATCGTCATTCAGCAGCCTGAGCTCTTCCTGCAGGGGCTGGAACCGATCCTGTTCCTGCCGCTGGCGCTTCCGCTTGTTGTGTTGCTGGAGAGCGCCATTGATTCGCGGCGTCTGCTGACATTGTCAGCCTTGCTGGCTGTGGCTTTCCTCGTCCGGCTCGACTCCCTCGCGCTGGTGGTTGCCGCCGCCCTGGTTCTGTCTCTTCAGAACGCAGGCCCGTTCACCGCGCGACCGGCGGTAGCCATGTCGCAGGCGGTGCACATTACGGTGCGCCTGCTGGCGTTCGTACTGCCTACGGTGCTTGCCTATCTCGCGATGAACCAGTGGCTGTTCGGGTCCGCCGTACCGGTCAGCGGTATCGCCAAGATGATCGGCGGCCCGAAGTTCAGCAACTGGGCCGTGATCGGGGAGTTTTTCAGCAGGTGGAAGTCCTTTGCGTTTCTGCTCGTACTCCTGGCGCCGCTGGAGTTGCTGGCGCGCGGCGCGGGCCGTGAGGATCGCCTCTTCTATCGCTCATTCTGTGTCGTATCGCTCGCCGCCATCATCCAATGTCTTTATTACGCGGCTTTTTCGACCTGGAGCGTGTGGCCCTGGTATTCGTATCTCGTGGCGCTCGATATGGCGATCGTCGCCGCACGAATCGTCTATCTCGGCGCGGCGATAATCGACACACCCGGCGCGCGGCTCGCAGCAATTGCTGCCGTGGCCTTGCTCGGTACGTGGACTGTCTACCGAAGCGGCATGTTCATCGAGCGATCTTTGCCCGCTCAAGTGCGCTCCCATCTGCCGGCGATGCTGGGTGGTGGCCGGGCCGCCATCGCGAAGCGGTCGTTCAACGATGTCAGCCTTTCCATGCTCGACGACTTCTTCGCGCCGCGACCTCATACCGTCATTGCAATGGGTGATCGCGCCGGCGGTCTTGCCTACTGGGGCAGGTCGAGTATCTCTCTGGTCCAGACGGAGGGCCTGACGCTCGACGCCGATTACATTCGTGCGCGGTTGGCCGATCGGGGTGCCGAGTATCTCGCGAGCCGCTATCCAATCGAATATCTGGTCATCGATCGTGAGCACGTGCCGACGATCAAGGACGCGGACGGTGAATCCGAGTTTGTGATACCCGAACCCATTCAGGGGCGTATCTCGACCGATCCCGTGCCGACGTTCTGCTTTCCGCCATCAGCCGTGCGTTACGAGCAGGCCTACGCCGGGGACTATGGAACCAACAGGCGCCTCGCATTTGCGTTCGGCGCCCGGGTTCAATGTTCCGCCGCAGCCCTCGCGTTCGTGCGCTCCGCAGGCACATCCCTGGGCCTGCGCAGATTCTCGCTACCGAGCGAATACTTGCGGTGAAGTCCCCTTACTTGTGATTGACGGTCCAGGTGTGGAAAGCCTGTCCGTAACCATCCGACGGGGTCCCCGAGGAGTCCTTGATGAGGTCATCGTCGACGGCACCCCAGGCGTTCCAGGTCCAGCCTGTGACGGAGACGCCGGTCTGATCCAGCCAGGGCAGCAGGTTGGCCATAAAGGGGGCCCCGACGGTGCCTGCGGCGCTGTGATCGCCGGTTTCCCCGGCGATGACCGGGTAGCCGGCCGCCAGGATGGTGCTGGCCCAGGTGTAATTATCGGTGCCGAAGCCGGGGACGGTGGCGGC
>FTJL01001984.1_pt2 | contig 15188 bp, 13 predicted proteins | sample 1658551 | NCBI WGS metagenome assembly FTJL01 (sample SAMEA3914835, study PRJEB12502) | metagenome | biome: forest; material: soil | place: Canada | collected 2011-07-03 | depth 0.3 m
GGCTGGGGCAATCAGCGCTTCAAATCCAGCACCAATCGTGCGCCGCGGCAGTATGGCCCGGGGCTTCCCGGCGAGAAGCGTACTCTCGCGCTTGAGATGAAGGTGATCGCGGACGTCGGCCTGTTGGGGCTGCCAAACGCGGGCAAATCCACGCTGATTCGCGCTGTTTCCGCGGCCCGGCCGAAGGTGGCGGACTACCCCTTCACGACGCTGATCCCGAATCTCGGGGTCGTCGATGTGGGGCAGCATCGCAGCTTTGTGATGGCCGACATTCCCGGCCTCATCGAAGGTGCCGCGGAGGGCGCGGGTCTGGGCATCCGCTTTCTGAAGCATTTGCAGCGCACCCGGGTGCTGCTGCATCTGGTCGACATCGCGCCGGTGGATCCCGACGCGGACCCGGTACGAGATGCGCGAGCCATTGTCGGGGAGCTGAAGAAATTCAGTAAGGACCTGGCGGCCAAGCCGCGCTGGCTGGTGCTCAATAAGAGCGATCTGCTGCCGCAAGGCGAGGCCGAAAAACGGGCGAAGGCCATCGTGCGCAGCCTGCGTTTCCGCGGGCCGCATTTCCTCATCTCCGGCGCGACCGGCCGGGGGACGAAGGAACTTGCCGAAGCCGTTATGTCGTTTTTGGAGGACCAGGCTCGCGAGGCACGCGCCCGCGAAGAACCTGAAGCACGTACTGCCGACGAGCGGCCGGCCTCAACTTGAGAGGCTGAGTGGGGGCAGCCTGAGGGGCTGCCCAGTGCGACTTTTCAGTGGAGTTCATCACGGACCTCACTGCTTCAGAGCATTACTGCATCGCGCGGATGCGCGCTGCCAGGCGACCTTTGTGTCGGGCAGCCTTGTTGCTGTGGATGATCTGCTTGTTTACCAGCTTGTCGATCACGGGGACGGCTGTCTTGTAGGTGGCCAGCGCCGCCTCCTTGTTCCCGCCTGCGATAGCGCCGGTGACAGCCCGTACTGCCGTGCGCATGCGTGAGCGCAGGGCGATGTTGCGAGCGCGGTGCTTCTCGGCTTGGCGAGCCGCTTTTTCAGCGGACTTGGTGTTGGCCACAAACGTCTCCATTGGAACGATACCCCGGTTCGCGGGGGCCGGTAGTCTGCTGATCGGCCTAGGGATTGTCAACGCTCAGCTCGACCCTGGCATGGAGCCGGCGTGCGCCCACGGGTGGTTCCCGTAGCCGGCGGTGGGGCCGGCCGCGAGGCCCCCTGGAACAAGCCCGGCGCCACATCATAAATTCCGTATAATTCAATCCTTTGCCGTCATCGGCTCGAGCAGCCCATGGAGATCATCCGCGGACTCACGAACCTGCGAGAACGTCACCGCGGCTCTGTCCTCACGATTGGGACCTACGACGGTATCCATCTGGGCCACCAAGCGCTGATTGCCCGCCTGGCCGAACAGGCTGCCCGCACGGGTCGGCCCGCCATGTTGCTGACGTTCGAGCCGATGCCGCGTGAGTACCTTATGTCCAACGACCCGCCGCCGCGGTTGACGTCGTGGCGCGAGCGGTGGCGCGTACTCCAGCGCACGCAGCTGGATTTCGTCTGCCTGCTGCGCTTTGACGAATCCCTGCGTAATCTGTCAGGTGAGGATTTTGCGCGGGTGCTCTGTGAAGACATGCGAGCGCCCGTCGTGGTCGTTGGCCATGATTTCCGTTTCGGCCGCAACGGGGAAGCAGCTGTCCCGGTGCTCGCGGCCGCAGGCGAACGACTTGGATTCACCACAGACGTGGTCGAGCCCGTGATGCTGGACGGCCAACGCGTGAGCAGCAGCGGCATCCGGGCTGCGCTGGCGCGGAGTGACTTTGATTCAGCGCGCCGGTGGCTCGGCAGGCCGTACTCGATGCGAGGACGGGTGGTTCGCGGGAATCAGCTGGGGCGAACTCTCGGCTTTCCAACGGCCAATCTGCGACTGGAGCGCAGACGAGCGCCTCTGGCAGGCATCTTCGCCATATGGGTGCATGGAGCGGCCGGGTCGGCAGTACCCGGAGTTGCAAGCCTCGGAACGCGCCCCACAGTCAACGGGGTGGAGACGTTGCTCGAGGCACATGTTTTCGACTTCTCGGGCGACCTGTACGGCCGGGAGATCGAAGTCGAGTTTGTCGCGAAGCTGCGGGACGAGCAGCGCTTCGCGGATCTGCAGATGTTGATCGTCCAGATGAACCAGGACGCGCAAGCTGCCCGGCGGATTTTGAATTGTTGAGAACCTAAAGAGACTGGTAGTGGCCGAAGAGAATCGATACAAGCACACGATCAACCTGCCGCAGACCGACTTCCCGATGAAGGCGGACCTGGCGCAGCGCGAGCCCGCGACCGTCAAGGCGTGGGCCGATCGGGCTATTTATGCCAAGCAGCGCGCGAGCGCCGCGGGTCGGCCGCGCTTCGTGCTGCACGACGGGCCGCCGTACGCCAACGGGGCGATTCACATCGGCCATGCAGTCAACAAGATTCTGAAGGACATCGTCGTCAAGTCGCGCTCGCTCGATGGCTTCGATGCGCCTTACATTCCCGGTTGGGACTGCCACGGCCTGCCCATCGAACTGCAAGTCGAGAAGAAGCACGGTCGTCCGGGGCAGAAGCTCGACGCTGCCGCATTTCGTGCTGCCTGCCGCGCGTACGCGCAGGAGCAGGTCGATCTGCAGGCGACGGACTTCAAACGCCTGGGCGTGTTGGGCGACTGGGATCGTCCGTACCTCACGATGGCGCCGAAGTACGAAGCGCAGCAAATTCGCTCGCTGGGCAGGATCATTCGTAACGGGCACCTGTACAAGGGCGCCAAGCCGGTGCACTGGTGCCTGGATTGCCGCTCGGCGCTGGCCGAGGCGGAAGTCGAGTACGAGGACAAAACGTCTCCGTCCGTTGACGTTGCGTTTCGTGTCGTAGACGATCGCGACTTCGAAAAACGCATAGGCCTGCGCGTCGGACAACTCGGCAACTCGCCTGCGGACATTGTTATCTGGACGACGACTCCGTGGACGCTGCCGGCCAACCAGGCCGTGGCGCTGCGGGATGAGTTTGTCTACGTGCTGGCCGAAACCGAGCGTGGCGGTGAACGCAGCCGTCTGATTCTCGCCGCCGATCTGCTGGCGCCCTGTCTGACCCGTTTCGGCATGTCGCTGGTCGCGACGCTCGCACAGTTCGAGGGACGCGCGCTGGAAGGACTGCAACTTCAGCATCCTTTCGAGAATCGCAGGGTGCCGGTGATCCTGGGCGAACACGTCACACTCGAGGCGGGCACCGGCGCCGTCCATACGGCACCCGGTCACGGTCAGGACGATTTCGTGGTCGGACAGCGTTACTCCCTGCCCGTCGTCAGTCCGGTGGGCAATGACGGCCGGTTCTATCAGGACACGCCGCTCGTCGGCGGGCTGAAAGTCGATGAAGCGAATCCGATCATCATCGCAGCGCTGCAGGAGCGCGGCCGCCTGGTCCACCAGGAGGCGTACCGGCACAGCTATCCGCATTGCTGGCGCCACAAGTCCCCGATCATATTCCGCGCGACACCCCAGTGGTTCGTCAGCATGGACCGCATGGGGCTGCGCGCCAACGCACTCCGCGACATAAAAAAAGTCCAGTGGACTCCCGAGTGGGGCCAACAGCGCATCACGGGAATGATCGAGAACCGACCTGACTGGTGCGTATCGCGGCAGCGCACCTGGGGCGTGCCAATCGCATTGTTCATTGACAAGCGCACCGGCGAGTTGCATCCGCGAACACAGGAACTGCTCGAGGAGGTGGCCTTGCGCGTGGAGCAGGGCGGCATCGCCGCCTGGTTTGCGCTCGATCCGGCGGATGTGCTCGGTGAGGAAGCGCAATCGTACGATAAGGTCACGGATGTGATGGACGTCTGGGCGGACTCAGGCCTGTCCTTCGAATGTGTCGGGACCGATCGACCGGAAATTGCGGCTCCCGTCGATCTCTATCTGGAAGGCTCGGATCAGCATCGCGGCTGGTTCAACACTTCGTTGCTGATGTCTGAAGCGCTCTATGCACGGGCGCCGTATCACGGAGTTCTCACTCACGGATTTACCGTGGATGAGAAGGGCCGGAAGATGTCCAAGTCGCTGGGCAACGTCGTAGCCCCGCAGAAGATCGTGGGCACTCTGGGGGCCGACGTGCTGCGCCTTTGGGTGTCGTCGACGGACTATGCCAACGAGATCAGCGTCTCCGATGAGATTCTCAAACGCATGGCGGACTCCTACCGCCGCATGCGCAATACCGTGCGCTTCCTGCTGGGGAATCTAAGCGGCTTCGATCCGCAGGAGCACATGCTCGCGCCCTCACAGATGATTGCAATCGACCGCTGGGCGCTGGCGCGTACGGCTGAGCTGCAGGCGGAAGTGGTGGACGCGTATCGCAAATACAAGTTTCACAACATCTATCAGACGGTGCACAACTTCTGCATTGTCGATCTCGGCGGCTTTTATATCGACGTGGTGCGGGACCGTTTGTATACGACGCCACGCGACAGCGTCACGCGCCGGTCCGCGCAAACTGCGATGTATCACATTGCGGAGGCGATGGTTCGTTGGCTGGCGCCCGTATTGTCGTTCACGGCCGAGGAGATCTGGCGTTTGCTGCCCGGTAAACGGGCCGAATCGGTGTTTCTGGCGACCTGGCACGCGGTCCCCGAAGCGGGCCGGCACGACCTTGACTGGACCGCCCTCATTCAGTTGCGCGGGGATGTGACACGCGAGTTGGAGAAGCTCCGCGAAGCAGGTTCGATAGGTGCGCCACTGGACGCCGAAGTTGATGTGTATTGCACACCGGCCGAGTACGCTCGATTCAGTGCCCTGGGCGATGAGTTGCGTTTCCTGTTCATCACCTCGGCGGCACGCATACACCAGGTCGACTCGGCACCGGCCAATGCAGTGGCGGCGACGAATGCGGGTCGGGAAGGTGTGTGGATCGCCGTAAAGCCGGCCACCGCGGTGAAGTGCGTACGCTGCTGGCATCGGCAGCCTGATGTGGGTGCATATCCCCAGTATCCAGAAGTGTGTGGGCGTTGCGTTACCAACCTCGAGGGTCCCGGAGAGCGGAGAGTGTTCGTATGATGGACGCCAACGATGCCGGTCTGCGAGTGACTGGCGCATCAGCGCGTGCGCCGGAGGGCAGCGGGTTGCGGTGGCTGCCGCTTACGGCCCTGGTGATCGTCGTGGATCAACTCGTCAAGCTGTGGGTCGTCGCGGATTTCATGCCGTACCAGTCGCATCCTATCCTACCGGTCCTTGACCTGAACCTGATGTACAACACGGGTGCGGCCTGGAGCTTCCTGGCCGATGCTTCGGGCTGGCAGCGATGGCTGTTCACCGCACTGGCCGTGGCCGTCAGCATCGCCCTGGTCTTCTGGATGCGGGGACTCAGGAGTCGTACGCAAGCACTGCTGTCGTGCAGCCTGGCTTTGATTCTCGGCGGGGCGGTCGGCAATATGATCGATCGCATGCGCACCGGGCGCGTCGTCGATTTCATCCTCGCGCACTGGAATAATCACTTTTTCCCCGCTTTCAACGTCGCGGATTCGTGCATCACCATCGGCGCGGCCCTGCTGCTGTTCGATGCGCTGCGTGACGCCCAAGCTGCCAAAGGCTCAAAATGAAAGTGCTACTCGCCAACCCCCGCGGATTCTGTGCCGGCGTCGACCGCGCCATCGAGATCGTCGAACGGGCGATCGAGCTGTTCGGAGCGCCAATCTACGTACGGCACGAGATCGTTCACAACAAGCACGTCGTGGATCGCTTGCGCGCGCTGGGCGCGGTATTCGTGGAGGAACTTGCCGAGGTGCCCAAGGGCGGCACGGTGATTTTCTCCGCTCACGGTGTGTCCGGCGCGGTCGAGAGCGAAGCCGGGGAACGCGGCCTCACCGTATTCGATGCCACCTGTCCACTGGTGACCAAGGTGCACATGGAAGTGCAGCGCTACGCGCGGGAGGGTCGTGACGTCATTCTGATCGGCCACTCGGGCCATCCCGAAGTCGAAGGCACGATGGGACGCTTCGACACCTCGAAGGGCGGTCGAATCCACCTGGTCGAGAACATCGAGGGCGTGCAGTCTGTCCAGGTGCCCAACCCGGAGAATCTTGCGTTCGTCACGCAGACCACTTTGTCGGTCGACGACACGACCGAGATCGTGGCGGCACTCAGGGCGCGCTTCCCTTTGCTGGCCACGCCACGCAAGGAGGACATCTGCTATGCAACCCAGAACCGGCAGGATGCCGTCAAGAAGCTTCTCGAGGACTGCGATGTCGTGGTCGTCGTCGGTTCCCGTTCGAGTTCCAACTCGAACCGGCTGCGCGAACTGGCCGACCGATCCGGCGTTGCCGGGTATCTCGTCGACGGACCGGACGATCTGCATCGCGAGTGGTTCGACGGTAAGCGTGCGGTCGGCGTGACGGCCGGCGCCTCGGCTCCGGAGATCCTGGTTCAGCAGGTTCTGGAGCGTCTGGGGGAGTGGGGCGGCGAATTGCCGCGCGAAGTGGCCGGTCGCGAGGAAAAAGTGTTCTTCGCTATTCCGCGTGAGTTGCGGCGTCAGCAGACGGCCGAAAAGAGCTGACGACCGCGCGCGGCGCGCGCGGCGCGCGACTACCGTTTCGCGTACACGGACTTTTTGAGCTTCCAGCGCTTGTGCGACCACGGCCAGTCGGCGGGAGCTGCGCGGATCTGTTCTTCGACGCGGCGAACATAGCGTTCGGTAAGTTCGCCCGCCGGCAGCACCTCTCCTGAGGCCGAGAGTGGGCGAAAATCCATTTCGTAGTAGCCGCGCCGGGTACGCCGCATTTCGATGAAGAAGGCCGGCAGCCGTGTCACCCGCGCGATTTCTTCGGGGCCCATGTAGAAAGCGGTGTCGCGATTCAGAAAGCGTGTCCAGTGCTTACGCTCGCTGGTGGTCGGCTCCTGATCCGCCACCATCGCTATCGCCCTGACGATGTCGCGGCGTTTGAGAATATCCGACAACAGCTCCTTCGCCGGAATCAGCCGGCTGCCGAAGCGGCTGCGCAGCTTTTTCATCTCCCGTTCCGCCCAGCTGTCCACCAGCGGCTTGTAGGCCGCGTCCAGCGGGAATCCCAGCTCCAGGGACAGTCCGAGCAGCATCCATTCCCAATTGCATTGATGGGCCGCCACCAGCAGCACGGACTTGCCCTGTTCCAACAGCGCGCGCGGTATCTGGAGATTGACGATTTTCACGCGCTGGCGAATCTCATCCGGTTTCAGGCTCGCCGCCTTGATCACTTCCACGAGCATCTCGGCAAAGCTCTGGTAGTAATCGCGCATGATGGCGCGCAGTCCGGTCTCGTCGAGGTCGGGAAAGGCCTTGGTGAGATTCGCTCGCACTACGTGCTCGCGGTACGGGAAAACCCGGAAGGCCAGCCAGCCCAGCAGGTCCGAGACGGCGTACAACAGCGGCAGCGGCACGGCGGCTACCAGCCTCACCCACCATGCGGAGCGGCGTCGCCGTGCTTCCTGTGCTACCGGGCTATCCTGCGTGTTGTTGGACAGAGCCTCTCTCGCCATTAGCCTTAGGGGGTCTGGTGAGAGGGACTGTTGCTCGGGGCCTGCGCCGTTATGACGCGTCCGAATTTCGGTGCCAGCCAGCGCTCGATATCATCGATGAGCGTGAAGACGGCGGGCACGACGACGAGGGTGAGTCCGGTGGACGTGATGAGTCCGCCGATGACCGCAATCGCCATGGGACCGCGGAACGCTTCGTCGCCTCCCAGCCCCGTCGCTACAGGAAGCATGCCGGCGACCATGGCGACCGTCGTCATGACGATAGGCCGCGCGCGCTTATGACCGGCCTCCAGGATAGCGGTGATCCGGTCTTTGCCGGCGCGCATCTCCTCGATTGCAAAATCGACGAGCAGGATCGAGTTTTTGGCGACGATTCCCATGAGCATAAGGAAGCCTATCATCACGCCCAGCGAAAGGGAGTGGCCCGTAAGGGCTAGGGCGAGCACCGCGCCGCCGATGGACAGCGGCAGCGATGAAAGGATCGTGATGGGCTGCAGCACGCGGGCGAACAGCAGCACCAGCACCGCGAACACCATCAGCACCCCTGTCGTCATTGCGATCAGGAAATTCGAGTACAGCTGGTCCATCACTTCCGAGTCGCCGACCTCCACCAGGTGCACACCCTGCGGGAGATCCTTCACCGCCGGCAGAGCGTGGATCTTGTCTCTGGCGGTGCTGAGCTCAACACCGTTCAGGTCGGCTTCGATGGCAACGCGACGGCTTTGATTGTAGCGCCGGACCTTGGTGGGCCCTTGGCCGAAACTGATGTCCGCAACCGATTTCAGCGGCACGGCGCCGCCCCCCGCGGTCGGCACGGGTAGATTCTCCAGCGTAGTCAGATCGCGGCGCGTGTCTTCCGCAAGGCTGACGCGAATGGGTACTTGCCGATCAGAAAGGGAGAACTTGGCGCTGTTCTGATCAAGGTCGCCCAATGTCGCAATGCGGATCGTCTGGCTGATGCTGGCCACCGTGACGCCCAGTTGCGCAGCGAGATCGAAATGCGGCCGCACGAGGATCTCCGGGCGCTGGAAATCGCCGTTGATCCGGGCGTCGCGCAGTTCGGTCATCGCCTGCATTCCATGCACGATGTTCTGCGCGGACCGATCGACGAGAGTCGGATCATCGCCCACCACGTATGTGGTGTAGTCGCGGCCGCTGCCCGCCCCGGATTGTTTCTGGAAGTGCAGCTGCGCGTCGGGTATGGCCTTCAGCAGTGGCAGCACCCGGTCTTCCCACTGCTTCTGCGTCACCTTGCGCTGATCACGCGGGACCAGGGAGATGTACAGCGACGCCATGCGCACCTCGCCGGAATCGTCCGCGCCAATCGATTCGACGACGTTGGCGACTTCCGGTTGCCTGGCGATGAGGCGATAAGCCCTCTGCGACATTGCCGCCGTTTCTTCCAGGCGTACGCCGGGCGGCAGCTCCATCTGCAGGCTGGGGCTGCCGAAATCCGAGTCCGGTACGAAGGACTGCGGAATGAGAGACAGTCCGATGGCAGAGAGGATGAAGAACACGGTGCCCCCACCGATCGTGATCCATCGATGTTTGACGGACCACGCCAGCGCGCGTAGGTAGCGAGCCATTATCGGCCCGTCCGCATGCACGGCGACCTTGTTGGATTTCAAGGTATATGCGGCGAGAACGGGGGTTATGAGGCGTGCGACCAGCAGCGAGAAGAAGACCGCAGCCGCGACCGTCAAGCCGAATTGAATGAAGTACTGCCCGGTAATGCCAGGCATGAAGCTGACCGGCAGAAACACCGCGATAATGGTCGCCGACGTGGCAACGACGGCCAGGCCGATCTGATCCGCGGCATCCAGCGCAGCTTGAAAGCCGCTCTTGCCCATGCGCATGTGGCGCACGATGTTTTCAATTTCGACAATGGCGTCGTCGACCAGGACTCCGGCCACCAGCGACAGCGACAGCAGGCTGATGGAGTTCAGCGAGAAACCCATCAATTGCATGAACGCGAACGTTGGAATGGCCGACAGCGGTATCGCCAGCGCGGAGACCGCGGTTGCGCGGAAATCCCGTAAAAAGAACCACACCACCAGCACAGCGAGAATCGATCCCTCTATCAGCGCGCTCATCGCCGAATCGTAGGTGTGCTTCGTATAGTCGACAGTGGTGAACACCTGGGTGATTTTGACCTGGCTGTCCTCCTGCCTGACCTTTCCAAGCTCGGCCTCGATGCTATCCAACACCGTCACGTCGGATGAGCCCTTGGCCTTGTACACGGCGAACGTGGTCGCCGGGCGGCCGTTCAATCGCGAGATGCTGCGGATCTCTCCAACCCCATCGCGAACGGTGGCGATATCGGAAAGTCGCGCGAATCTCCCGCCGGACAGCATGATCCTGGTATCGCCCAGCGCTGCCGCCGTTCGTGCGCCGCCCAAAACGCGCACGGCCTGTTCGCCGCCGCCGACCTGTGTGCGTCCTCCCGGGGAGTCGAGATTCAGATTCCGCAGTTGCTGATTGATCTCCACCGCGGTGATGCCCAGCGCCTGCATGCGCGCAGGATCGAGCTCAACGCGAATTTCGCGATTGACGCCGCCGCCTCGCGAAACCTGCGCCACGCCGGGCAGTGCAAGCAGACGTTTGGTGACCGTGTTGTCGACAAACCAGGAAATCTCTTCGTCCGTCATCTTCGGCGAGCTGACGGCGTAGTAGACGATTGCGCCGCCATCGACGTCGACGCGGTGAACCTGCGGCTCCTGAATGCCGTCCGGAAGTTCGGGGCGCACCTTGGACACGGCGTCGCGCACGTCCGTCACCGCGCGATCGATGGGCGTGCCGATCTGAAATTCGATGAAGATACTGGCGATACCTTCCATGGCCAGCGAGTTGATGTTGTGGATGTTGCCTACACTGGCCACCGCGCCTTCGATCTTCTGGATGACCTGGGTCTCGATTTCCTGCGGCGCCGCCCCCGGTTGCGAGACGCTGACCTGTACCAGCGGAAAGGAGATATCCGGATTCAGTGTGATGGGCAACCGCACGAAAGCTGTCACGCCCGCGAACAGGAGCACGACAAACAGCACGACCGGCGAGATGGGATGCCTGATCGCCCATGCGGAGATGTTTTTCATGACTGCGCGGCCCCGGCTGCGACGGCCGCCGGCTGCGCCGTCGTCACACTCTCTCCATCGCGCAGAAATCCGCCTGCCGTCGCTACGATGCGCTCGGAACCGTTGAGACCCGAAGCGATGATTACGCCGTCCTCAGTGGTGCCGCTGACGTGCACCGGTCGACGCTCCACTTTGTTCTGCGCCGTCACCACGAACACATAGGTGCCCTGATCGTCGGACAGTACCGCCGTCTGCGGGAGAATAGGCCGGTCCACTTTCGCGAGAGTCACAGAGCCGCGGGCAAAGGCACCCGGTCGCAGCGCAGGGTCCGGCGTTAGTGCGATCCGGATGTCGCCCAGCCGGGACTGGGTGTCTATGACCGCGCCCAACAGCCTGACCTTGCCCTCGAACGGTTTGGCCAGCCCCGTCAGATAAACCGACGCGGTCTGGCCCACCTTGAGACCGGCCAAGTCCTGCTCTGCGACCTGTCCACGCATTTCAACTTCGCCGCCGCTGGCGAGACGGAAGAGCGCATCTCCACCGGGGCTCGCCGTCTGACCGACCTCCGCCTTGCGGGTGAGCACCAGCCCGTTCGCCGGAGCGACGATGCGGGTTCGATTCAGGCGAGCTTGGTATTCGGCGAGCTGAGCGATGGCAACCTTTACAACAGCAGCGTCCGTAACGGCGGTCGCCCTGCGCTTCTCGATGTCCTCGGCAGACAAAGCGCCCGCCGCTTCGACTCCTTTTGCCCTCCGGTATTCGGCCTCCGACAGCGCCGCTTGCGCGCGCGCCTGTTCGAGAGAGGCGGCGAGGCGATCGACTTGCGGTACCAACACGGAGTCGTCGAGCTTGGCCAGCACCTGACCGCGCTTGACGTGATCGCCGGCCTCGACGTTGACCTCCACGATGCGTCCCGCGTCGCCGTCGATGCCGATCGGCATGTCGTACCGCGCGGAGATGGTGCCCGTGAAGGTAATCGCGCTGGTTACGGGTTTGAGGTCGGGAGTGACCACAGTAACGAGCGGAATCGACTCCCGGCCCGCCAGTGACGTGGGTACCGGAGTGGGTGTGCGCACCTTCCAGATCACGGCCGCGACGACGGCAATCACCACCACCGCAACGGCGGCTATCCATTTGATGCGCGTGTTCTGCCTGTCTTCGAGTATTTCAGGTACGGCTGAAATGCGCTCCAGCGGCTGCTGTTCACGCCCGATCCACCGTACGGGGTCGTCATGCCCCGGGGGAAGATCCATTTTCGGTTCCGGATTCGCGCTCACGAGGAGTTCCTTGGAAGCAGGCCCCTCGGTGCGGCCCGCCGGATGGGAGGGGTTGTTAGCGGGAGTTTACAGTCTCTTACGATGATTCCCTGTGGCGACGCGCCGAATTGACCGCCGGCAGCGACCGGCCGACCGGGTAATGCCGCGGCAGGGAATCTTCCCGAAAGGCCTACGAGGGCCGCAATTCGGGCAAACTGGCGATTGGCGGCTGCAAAAAAACCGGTAGAATCCGCGCCCTCGCACTGTCCCCAAGGGTTTCCCGCCCGTGACGGTCGCAGGTTTGTACGGCGCCGACTTAGCTCAGCTGGTAGAGCAACCGCTTCGTAAGCGGTAGGTCCACGGTTCGAATCCGTGAGTCGGCACCACCCCCTGCGTTTCAGCCAGGTGACTACGGACTGCTAGGGTCTGTTCAGGCGCTGACCGCCGACGGTCAAGCTTTCTTGCGCAGCCGGATGATCAGGTCAATGCCGGCTACTTCCGTGCCCGGGGGCGGAGCGGGCAGGCGGCTGAATTCAACCTCGGGCACGGGCACGTCTATCAGCGCGCCGTTCGAGGTGTCATGGAAGTGATAGTGCGCATCCACGTTGGAGTCGAACCACGCGCGGGCCCCGTCCACCGACAGCTGGCGGATGATTCCCCGCTCGGCGAACAGGTTCAGGGTGTTGTAGACCGTGGCCTTGGAAACCCTGGCGCCTGAGCTGCGCAGCGTGGCGAGGATCTGCTCGGCTGACAGATGCTGGGGCTCGGCCAGCAGCAATACGGCAATGCGTACCCGCTGCCCGGTGGGCCGGATACCGCATTCGGACAGGCGCCGCTCGCACTGTGCGGCGACCGCCTCGGGCAATGAGACGTTAGAGTCCATGTTCAGCATTATAGCCGCACCTTGGCGTCATTCCGCCATTTTCGCAAAAGGCGCCTTTTCGCGCCTTTTGACCCCCGGACAGCCCCTTATCGCTCCGCGCCGCAGGTATAGTGCGCCCGCATGGTGCATCCCGGGGTTTTTCGCCAAATTGTTCGCCAGAGGGGGGTCACGCTGATCGAGGTCGTCGTCAGCGTGCTGATCATCGTCCTGTTGCTGGCAATCGCTTCCCCCTCCTTTGAGGAGTACCAGCGAAACAAGCGGCTGGCAACCTTGGCCGGTGACTTTACGGCCTCCGTGCAGCTGGCCCGGGCCGAGGCTTCCAAGCGGCAGAAGATCATCTCCATGTGCCCGACCGAGACCGTGACCGCGCATTCCCCGAAATGCGCGGACGGCTCGAATTTCGCCGCCTGGATAGTGTTTGAGGATGGCGACGGCGACTGCCTGCCGATCGCCGGTGAAGTACCGATACAGGCGGTTTCGGCCATCCGGGCCGAAGAGGCCACCCGCGTTTCCCTGCGTGGCAATGGCAGCTGCATATCCTTCGCCACCACCGGAGCCGTCCGGACGGTCCAGGACGTTCACAATGCCGACCGGCTGCTCGTTTGCGATGTACGTGGCATTGGGGTTCCCGAGAGCACCGACCCTTCCGTTGCCCGGGGGATTGCTCTGGATCCGCAGGGAAGGGTGACTCAGACGCGCCAGCGGCAGACTCTGCTCGGCTGGCGATTACCCTGTTCGCCCTGGAGCCATTGAACGACCCGGTGCTCAGGCACTGACTCTCGACCGTAATCATACGGCCCATGTCTGGCGTTCCTCTCGTATGGCGCGCAGCTCAGCACCTCCAACACCTGGCTGGAGCCGTTCGTCTATGCGGGTGCGTGGTCTTTTTTTTTTCGGGCGGTGCGGACGGACAGGTCTTCATACTGGGTGCTGACGCTCGGCTGCGCGCCCTTGGGCCTCCTGTTGTTGGTAGGGCTGGAGGCGGGAGTCCGTTTGGAGAGTGCCTGGGGTACTACCGCGCTGCAGTTCGTCGTGTTGCCGGTTATTTACGGAATGCGCGGCCGACGTGTGCTCCCTGCGGCGGCACCGTTGCTCGTGGCGTTCTTCGTCGCCCAGGCGGTCGAAGCGGTCTATGACATGTCGGATCGCAATGCTGTATTCGGTGACCAATTTCGGTGCGTGCAGCGTGCCGTGGCAGATCATTTTGGGGCAGCGGCTGACGGGGCTGCGCGAGAGTCGTCCGCGGTATGCTGTTTTTGTCGGGAGAGCGGCTGGCGTCACGAGTCCTCATCGGCGAATATGTAGTCTGTGCAGAACGCCGTCGTATCCAAGTCGCTCACCGTCTGTGCGGACGATTTCGGCAGCCACCCTTCCGTCTCCAATGCGATCCTGCGACTCATCGTCGCGCAACGCATTTCCGCTGTCAGTGTGCTGGTATTCGGCGAGGATTGTGCGCGAGCGTCCGCGCAACTCGCGGAACGAATCAACGGTTCGTTGAGCGTTGGCTTGCACTTCTCGCTGACCGAAGCTTCGGGGCGACAACGTTTCGTCCCGCTGCCCGCGCTGCTGCTGAGTGCCGGCCTGAGGCTGCTCAATCCCGAGATCGTCCGCTCATTGCTGCGCCGCCAGCTCGACCGGTTCGAGGAGTTGTTCCGGATGCCGCCCGACTTTCTCGGCGGCCAGGAGCATGTACACCAGTTGCCGGCGATCCGTGAGGTCGTGTTGGATCTGTTGGATGCCCGGTATGGCTCCCACGTCGCGATACGCTCCACGCTGGCGGCGATGGGCCGCGGACCCAAGGCCTGGTTGATTGCGACTCTCGGCGGATCGACGCTGACACGAACCGCGCTCGAACGCGGCTTCACGGTCAATGCGGATTTCGCCGGCGCCTATTCGTTCGAGCGGGTGGGACAGTATCGCGCTCGCGCCACGGGCTGGCTCGAAAGCATGGTCGATGGCGGATTGATCATGTGTCATCCGGGTGCCGATCCGCACGCCGACTCCATCTCCATGGCCCGGTACGAAGAGTATTCATACCTGCGCTCGCGAGAGTGGCCGGAGGATCTGGCGTCGTCCGGTGTCCGGCTCGTGCCCTTCCGTGGGCTTAAGCGTTAGCCGCGAGTTTGCCTTCCAGGTGGCGGGCGAGTTCCGCGATGGTCGGGAAGTCAAACAGCTCGGTGAGATCCACCTGGCCGGGATATTCCCGGTCGATGTTCTCGTGGATTTCGATGAGCTTCAGCGAACTGGCGCCGATCTCGAACAGGTTGTCCTGAGTGTCGACGCGCTTGCCTTCCAGTGCGGCTTCGCAAATGGACTTCAGCTGGTCCTCGATCTGCGACAGGGAGTTCGATTGCGGCCCGCGCTGGGCGTCGCGTAGTGCCGCGATCTGCGCAAGGTCCGCGGAGAATTCGCCGTTGACGTAGGCCTCTTCGAGGATATGTCGCTGCACCTTGCCGCTGGTGGTCTTCGG
>FTJL01001437.1_pt1 | contig 15182 bp, 12 predicted proteins | sample 1658551 | NCBI WGS metagenome assembly FTJL01 (sample SAMEA3914835, study PRJEB12502) | metagenome | biome: forest; material: soil | place: Canada | collected 2011-07-03 | depth 0.3 m
CACGCGCTGTTGCATGCCGCCAGAGAGTTGATTCGGAAACGCCGTCGACACCGCACCCAGTCCCATCAGGTCGATGAGGGCCTCGGCCCGGCCCGACGCGACCTCTACGTCCGCAGAGCTGCGGTCGCGAGTGTGGACGGCCAATTCCCGCGTGAACTTGATGTTTCCGGCCACCGTAAGCCAGGGATAAAGACTGTAATTCTGAAACACCATGGCGCGCTCGACACCGGGGCCCTTGACCGGGACGCCGCCCGCCAGAATGTCACCCGCGGTATGCACCTCGAGTCCGGCAATTGAACGCAGCAGTGTCGATTTACCGCAGCCGGAAGCCCCGACCAGCGTCACGAACTCGCCGTCGTCGACGTGCAGACTCACGTCCTGCAGTGCCGTGACTGCCGACGGACCGGCACCAAATATTTTCCACACTCCCCGGCAGACCACTGCGCTGGACACGCTCAACCTCTGCCGTGCAACCACGGGAACGCCGCGCGATGGATGAGACGGAACGATTGATCGACCACCAGGCCGATCGCGCCGATCAGGATGATGCCTGCGAAGATCTTGTCGGTCTGCAGGAAACGCTGCGCCTTGACGATGGCAAACCCCAGTCCGGAGTTGGCCGCCACCAACTCGGCCACCACCAGGTAGGTCCAGGCCCAGCCCATGGTGATCCGCAGCGTATCGACCAACGCCGGCTTCGCTGACGGGATGATGACTTTCTCGATGATCTCGCCGCGCGTCGCGCCCATTGTCTGCGCTGCCTCGATCTGCGCCAGCGGCACGCGCCGCACGTCCTCCGCGACCATCAGCACCATCTGGAAGAAGGTCCCGATGAAGATGATGCCGACTTTGGCGCCCTCGTCTATGCCGATCCACAACATGACGAGCGGGATGAACGCTACCGCAGGCATGTAGCGAATGAAGTCCGTCAGGGGCTCCAGCAAGGCCTGCACCGCCCGGTAGGTCCCGATGTACAGACCCAGCGGCAGTGCAATAAGGGCGGACAGTGCCCAGCCGGCCACGACGCGGCCGAAACTGATGCGGATGTCGCCCATCAGGTCCTCGTCGCTGAACCAGGTCATGAAGCGGCGCGCCACGTCGATCGGACCCGGCAGGAATACCTTGTTGACCACACCCGACAGGGTCAGCGCCGTCCAACAAGCCAGCGGTAACAGCAGACCCAGGGCCGCGAGGATCCAGTAGCGGCGCGAGCTGATGCCACCGCGAATGCTCCACAGCGGCGCCCGGACGTGTCGGACGGATATCGGAATCGGAAGGGCTGCGGGGGTCGAGTTCACCGCGGTCTCACTTCTTGACGGCTTCGTCCAGGATCGAGCGGTCCAGGCCAGCGGCCACATCCGGCTTGCCATCGATCAGTTTGTTGCTCAGCAGAAACGCCGCAACACTCGGCTCTACGGCCACCAGGCTATGGGGGTTTTGCGGATCAAAACCCTCCAGGTTGGCGGCCGCGTCAAAGAACCGGGTGCCGGGGAGAAACACCTTGTATTGCTCCGCACTCATGCCCACCACCTTGGACATGATTTTCACCGCTTCATCCGGATTCGCCTGGATGAACGCCACCGTGTCGAACCACGCCCGCGCCATGGCCACCAAGTCCTTGCGCTTGGACTGGATAGTCTTGGCCTGGGCGACCAGCAGATCGGGGATCAAGCCCGGCATATCCTTCGAGGTGAAGAGCGGGGTCCCTTTGCCGCTCTTCTGGATCTGGCTGATCCAGGGGTTCCACACGACAGCGGTGTCGACGCGTCCGCTCATGAAAGCCGCGGCGGCATCCCCCGCCGACAGATTGACTACCTTGACGTCCTTGGGAGTCAGCCCGTTGCGCGCCAACGCCGTATACAGCACGAAGTGGGAAACGCTGTACTGCTCCAGCGCGACGGTATGCCCCTTCAGGTCGGCAAAGGCGTGGATCTTCGGACCGACCATCAGGGCATCGTTACCGGCGGAGTTGTCGTTGATCAGCACTACCTTCAGCGGCAGGCCCTTCGACAGCGGTCCGAGCGTGTCCGACCAGGTCTGACTGTTGGCATCCAGCTGCCCGGTTGACAGGGCCGAGATCGAGTCCGAGTAGTTCGCGAACCAGACGAGCTTCACGTCCGCGCCGTACTTCTTGAAGAAGCCCTTCTGGTCGGCAACGTACCAGGCGACCCAGCCCGTCCAGTCGGATGTTCCGACCTTTACTTCGCTCAGAGCGGGAACGGGAGCGGCGAGGCCTAGCAGCGCGGAAGCCGCCATCAGAGGCAACAGCGCGCGTGCAGCTGCGATAGTGAACCATGAGCGGAGTTTCACGAACGTCACCTGAGGATTAAAAAATGTAGGGATTGGCTCATGGAGCACACGCTGCAGCTTGCGCGCCAGATGGGGCAATCCGACGCGAAACCTGCCGATTGCGCACAATTCGTGTGCTTCCCGGGGGAATCGGGCGGCCCGCTCGCACCAAATCAAAGCACGCCGGTCGCGCCTTGCATCGCTTTGATGCAACCTTCCGAACGATGCAGGGTCCCGGCGCATTCAGCGGCTGCTCATGTAGGCGCGCCATCCGCCCATTGCGGTGATGTCCTCCGCTCCTTCCATGGCGCGAGGCTCGGCTACAAATCCGTGAACGGTACTGCCGTCTTCGAGAACGACGGTGCCTATGGCCAGCGGCGCCGGAACTTCGGCGACGAAAGAACCGAAGGCCGCGACTTCCAGCTCGTAGACTTCCAACTCGATGGCGCCGCCGCCGGAGGCGCTGTGAACCAGCGCCGGCTTGGGCGGCGTCGTGCCCTTCATCGCATAGAGCCGGTACGTCGGGGCCGTTCGTGTACTGCGCGAAAGTCGCGCGGCACGCGAAGTGAGCTGCCAATGAAGTGGCATTCCCGCCAGATGGGCGCCAACCACCGCCAACTCGATGGTTTTCGGTTTAAGGACCCGGCACAGGTCGGGCGCCGCCGGCAGCGGCGCGACCGTTTCGTAGCGCCGTGCGAGATCCAGCAAAGCGCGATCCGCCCAGGCTGGCCCTATCAAACTGACGCCAAACCCGGTCGCGTTGCCACGGAAGCCTGCCGGAACCGCCACGGCACTCATGTCCAGCAGGTTCACAAAGTTGGTGTAGAACCCGAGGTTGCTGTTGAGTCCCACCGGCTCGGCAAGCAGTTCGCTCACCCGGTAGATCGTTGGCGTCGTTGGCAGCAACAGAACATCGATGCCTTCCCACATCGCTTCGGCGTCACGCATATAGGCCTGCAGCGCGTAAAATCCCTTGAAGGCCTCGACCGCCGACACGCCTTTGCCACCCTGTACGATGGCGCGCACAACGGGATGGATCGCGCCACTGTGTGTCTTGAGAAACTCTTCCAGGGCCGCCGTTCTCTCGGCGACCCATGGTCCGGAGTAGAGCAGCTGTGCCGCCCGAGTAAGCGGCGTCACATCGATCTCTACGGGCTTACCGCCGCAGCGGACCAGTCGGTCCCGCGCGGCACGGAACAGCGCCGGCGCCTCTTCGTCGCCGAAAAAGTTGAGCTGCTCGGGACGCGGAACACCGAAGCGGAAGGAAGCTCCGACGGAGTCGCGCGTAGCGGGCTCACGCCGCGAGTAGGCGTCTGCCGGGTCAAACGCACTGCTCACCTGATCCACGAGCGCCGCATCGTCCGCACTGTTGGTGAGGGTTGTGATGCAGTCCAGAGAGCGGCACGCTGGAACCATCCCCCGCGAGCTCCATCGGCCCTTCGTCGGTTTCAAGCCGAAAAGGTTGTTGAACGCCGCAGGCACCCGGCCGGAACCAGCGGTATCGGATCCGAGGGCAAAAGCGACCACGCCGGCAGCTACGAGGACCGCTGAACCCGAACTCGAGCCACCACTCACATAGTCGCGATTGAAGACGCAGGTCGGAGCGCCGTAGGGGCTGCGGGTGCCGACCAGTCCCGTCGCGAACTGATCCAGGTTGGTCTTGCCGATCAGCACCGCCCCGGCGGCCATCAGTCGCTCGACGACCGTGGCCGATTCGCCCGGCACATACGAAAACTCAGGGCACGCGGCCGTCGTGGGGATGCCCGCGGCATCAATGTTGTCCTTGACCGCGAACGGAACGCCCGCAAGGGGGAGTTGTTCGCCGGCGGCAATGCGCTCGTCGACTCGTCTGGCCTGAGTCAGTACCTGCTCGTTCGGCAATCGGTAGATCCAGGCCTGAGGCTGAATAGCGTCATAAGCGGCTGCGCGAGCGAGCGTCTCGGTAGCGATCTGCTCCGCGCTGTACGATCGTGCGCCAACCCGGGCAGCAATGGTGCGAGCGGAAAGGATTTGCACGATGCTTGTTTTCTCTACGATGGGGTGACCGGTTCGAGAGCGATGATCGGCGTGCCGGGAGCGATGGGCTGCCGCTCTTCGATGTACACCGCGCGGACTATTCCGTCAGCCGGACTCGGGACGTCGCATTCCGTTTTCATCGCTTCGATCGCAGCGATGACCGCACCTTTCTTGATGCGGTCGCCGGCACGGACATTCACACGCCAGACGTTCCCGCCGAGCGGCGCTTCCACGACTTCCGTTCCATCCGGAATCTCGATGACCACCGGTTCGATCGCAGCACCCGCAACTTCCTCCGCGCGCGACAGCTCATTGGTTCGGGCCCACTCGTGGCGCTCCACATCGAACGCCGCCTGACGACGCGACTGGAATTCTTCGATACTCGAATGGTTCTCGCGCAGGAAACGCCGGTAGTCGGCGAGGCGGAAGGTCTCGGTCTCGATACGCAACTCGCGCCGTCCGTAGGGGAAGTCGCGACGCCACTCCTCGAGTTCCCCGTGGCTGACCGGGAAGAAGCGGATCTGATCGAAGAATCGCAGCAACCACGGGTCGCCGCCGGTGAAAGCCTGTGTCTGGCGATAGGTATTCCAGACTTGAATGGTGCGCCCCACCAACTGATAGCCGCCCGGTCCCTCCAGACCGTAGATACACAGATAGGCGCCCCCGATCCCCACGACATTGGGCGGCGTCCAGGTTCGGGCGGGGTTGTACTTGGTCGTGACCAGGCGATGTCGGGGGTCAAGCGGCGTCGCCACCGGCGCTCCGAGATACACATCGCCGAGCCCCATCACCAGGTAGCGCGCATCGAATACGGTGCGCAGGACCTCCTCGATGGAGTCGAGCCCGTTGACTCGGCGGATGAATTCGATGTTATCGGGACACCACGGCGCATCGGCACGCACCGAGGCCATGTACTTGCGAATCGTCGTATCCACTGCCGGATCTTTCCAGGACAGCGGCAGGTGCACGACGCGGGACGGAATCTGAAATTCCTCCAGGCTGCCGAGGCGTTCCTCGGCGTCGCGCAGGATTTCCAGCAGCCGTCGCTGACTCAACGCCCGACTGTCGTAGTGGATCTGCAGCGAGCGGATACCCGGGGTGATGTCGATGACTCCCGGCGACTGCAACTCGCGCAGATGGAGCATCAGGGCGTGAACCCGCAGACGCAGTTCAAGGTCCAGGACTATCGGACCGTATTCGACCAGCAGATGGCGGTCGCCCTGGCGGCGGTACACTGTTTGCGGCCGTGCGCCCTGCTCCGGAATGACGGACAGGATGGCACTGCCGGGATTACCGACGGTTCTGGGGTTGGCGCTGGAGATCAGAGCCAACCGTTCCACAAGCGCATCCTGCGCTCGCTCCTCCGCGCCGGCCGTCTCTTCGTCCACCACGGAGAATCGGACTAGATCGCCGGGCGCAAGCTGTCCGATCTTCCACAGATCGGCGTGAATCACGACGAAGGGGCAGACGAATCCGCCGAGAGACGGGCCGTCCGGTCCCAGGATGATGGGCATGTCGCCGGTAAAATCCACCGCCCCGATGGCGTAGGCGTTGTCGTGAATGTTGGAAGGGTGCAGTCCCGCTTCGCCGCCGTCCATGCGTGCCCATTTGGGCTTCGGACCGACGAGGCGCACGCCGGTGCGGCTCGAGTTGTAGTGGACCTGCCACGCTACTGTTCTAAGCGTTTCGATGTCTTCGACCGTGAAGAAATCCGGCGCTCCATGTGGGCCGTACAGGACTCGCAGAGTCCAATCTCGGGTGAGCGTGGGCCGCAGCCGCAACGAAAGAGGCGCCTGAATGGGCTCGCTGCTCGAACGTCCCAGCCTCAGGACATCGCCCGCGATCAGGTTCCGGCCGGCATGACCGCCGAAGACCCCGAGAGTAAAGGTCGACCGACTGCCCAGATAAGTCGGAACATCCACGCCACCGCGCAACAGCAGGTAGGCCCTGATGCCGGACTTGCGGATGCGACCGAGCTTGAGAGTCTGCCCTATGGCAACCGCCGTCGGGGTATACGGTTCGATTGCAACTCCATCGAGCGTGGCCTCGAGTTGCGCTCCCGCTATGCAGACAGTGCAGCATTCGTTGAACTGCAAAGTGGGCCCGAGCGCCGTAATCTCCAGCCCCGCGGCGTCCGGCACATTGCCCAGCAAGCGATTTCCGAGCCTGAATGCGAGGCTGTCCATCGGACCCGACGGCGGTACACCGACATGCCATAAACCCAGGCGGCCCGGATAGTCTTGCACGGTGGTCGCAAGACCACCGCTCAGCACTCGGATCGTGCGTGGCTCGTAGGAAATAGCGGCCAGCGCTCGCGTGGAGAGTTTCCCGCTAGCGAACTGTTCACTCTGCACCACCCGCCTCAGCCACTCGAGGTTCGTCTCTATGCCGTAGAGGCGCGTCTGTCCCAACGCGGCCTGCATGCTGCGTACAGCGCTTTCCCGATCGAGCGCAGTGACGATAATCTTGGCGAGAAGCGGATCGTAATGCGTGGACACTTCCGAGCCGTCCGCCACCCACGTCTCCACACGCGAGTCGCGCGGAAATCGGACCTCCGTGAGCACGCCGCTGCTCGGGCGATACTCCTGGCTCGGATCCTCGGCGTAGAGGCGCGCTTCGATTGAAGTCAGGCCAGGCGCATCGGGCGCCTCCCAGGTCCGCAGGAACGTGTAGTCGCCCGCCGCCGCCCGAATCATCCATTCAACAAGGTCCACGCCGGTCACCTGTTCGGTGATGCCATGCTCGACCTGCAGCCGGGCGTTGACCTCCAGAAAATAGAATTCATCACGAGCCGGGTCGTACAGGAACTCGACAGTGCCCGCGGACCGATAGTGCGCCGCTTCACCAAGCCGCACGGCGCAGGCCATCAGGGCGGAGCGCGTAGCGGCAGGCAAATGCGGGGCGGGGGTTTCCTCGATGACCTTTTGATTGCGCCTCTGCAGCGAACAATCGCGCTCGCCCAGGGCAATCACCTGCCCGAGTCCGTCCCCGAAAATCTGCACTTCGATGTGGCGCGCGTGGTGAACGTAGCGCTCCAGGAACACCCCGCCGTCCTTGAAGTTGGATTCGGCCAGGCGCGTTACCTTCGAGAAGGCCGCCAGCAGCGTGGCAGCGTCCTCGCAGACCTGCATGCCGATGCCCCCGCCGCCGGCGGTTGCTTTCAACATCACAGGAAAGCCGATTCGTTCCGCCTGCGCCACAGCGGCGTCCGCATTGGCGAGAACATCCGAACCCGGCATCAGTGGCACGCCATGGGCGCGCGCCAGGTCCCGTGCAGTGTGTTTGAGGCCGAATGTTGTGATATTCGCCGGCGTAGGTCCGATGAATGCGACGCCTGCTGCCGCGCACTCAGCGGCAAACTCTGCGTTTTCGCTCAGGAAGCCGTACCCCGGATGAATGGCCTGCGCGCCGGTACGGCGTGCCGCCTCCAGTAGGGCAGCAATATTCAAATAGCTCGAACTCGCCGGAGCTGCACCGATGCATAGCGCCTCGTCGGCCTGGTCCACGTGCAGCGATCCCACATCGGCATCCGAGAACACGGCCACGGACTTCAATCCCATGCGCCGTAACGTGCGAATAATACGGCAGGCAATTACCCCGCGATTGGCGATCAGGACTTTCCGGAACACGCCTCACCCGAAAGCGGATTGCCCAGTTCCGACGTGATGATCATTCGCACGGCCGTCGGGTTGAAGCCGTTGCACGGGTTGTTGATTTGCGGGCAGTTCGAGACGATGGCCACCAGATCCATCTGCGCCTGCAGATCTACGTACAGTCCGGCGGCCGATATTCCATCGACGATGCCCAGCGTGCCGTCCTTGGTGACGGGGACGTTCATGAACCAGTTGATGTTCGACACCATATCGCGCTTGCCGCGCCCGTAGCGGGCGTTGGCCTGTAGAAAATTTTCGACGCAGGCATGTTGCGACTTGGTGTGATGGCCATATCGCAACGTGTTGCTTTCGCAGCTGCATGCACCGCCTATGGTGTCGTGATATGCAATCGTCGTGCCGACGATCCTTGCCATGCAGGCGCCTTCATTGGACAACAGACGCGTGCCCGTCTTCAGGAAGATGTTCCCCTGGGCGGCGATGGTGTCCTGGGCGCTGTAGCGTTCAGCGTCGTCGTGCAGGTTGTACATCAGGAAGTCGACAGCCTGATTGCCGTGCAGATCGACAATGCGCAATGTTTCGCCCTGGCGCACCACGCGATCCCACGGTGCGCGTGCGGGCACGATCTCATCCAGGACAATACGGCCAGTCAGGCCATCGAGAGAGTGATCGTTCATAAGTCGCTTCGGCGCTCTTCAGCGCCGGAAATACTCCTCGACGTTCAGGAAAGCACGCTGGCTCTCGGGGCTCGAGTTTCGAATGGGATCGTCGCCGCCTGTCGGGGGACCGCGCCAGGCAGTGAGGCGCAGGGGCGTTACGCTGTAGTCCGACCGCGGGTCAAGGACGTGGGGGCAGTTGGCGATGACGACGATGACGTTCATTTCCGCACGCAACGTCAACTGGCGTCCGGGAGAAAAAGGACCTCCCTCGAACAATGTGGATCCGTCTTCGAGTATGCGAATACCCTTGAACCAGTTGACACAGGGATGAATGTCCTTGAGCCCCAGGCCGAACTTGGCGGCTCCCAGCATCAGCCGATCGCGTGCATTCGGGTGCGCGCCCCAGTTATCGCCATCACCGTATTTGCGCGCATTGGTGCGCTTGTTCGACGTACCGCAGAAGGTATCGTGACTATTGGCAGTGTCTTCGATGAGGCTCAGCAGCACGCGCCCCATATCTGAGAGCAGCAATCGGCCAACGCCCAGGTAGGCGTTCCACTGCACTTTCACAGAATCGGCCACGTTCAGGCGTTCCACCGGACGATCCGCGTTAAACACCAACATAGATGCGCACGCGTCGCCGTGTAGATCCTCCAGCTGCAGCCGCGCCCCACGCGCCAGCTCCTTGGATGCATAACCGCCGGCCGCGACGGTTTCCTCCCAAAGCATCGATTCCCTGCTGACGCCGGACGGCAGTCTGGCCACCTCGCCGGCAGGTACGGTGGGCATGGCTTCAACGATGGTTCCTGCCATCGATCGGGCATGGGCCCGGGCGCCTGAAGGGTCGGCAGTGCTCATGTCCGTCATCGAGCACCAGGAGCGGAATTGGCGGTGACCGGTGGCGGCTCCGGTGTACCGTGGGAATGGAGCGGCGGCAGGAGCGCGGTGGTCGTCACCAACTTGATTTGCTGGACTCCGCGAACCTTGCGCAGGTCGTCGCAGAGATCCTTCAGGCGCTGGGAGGGACCCTGCACCAACAGCACTTCCAGAGACTGATCGTCCTCCAGCAGAACGTGCTGCGAAGAGATCACTTCCATCACGTATGCGGATTGCGTCTGAGCCAGCGCTTGGCGCACCCGGCCGCTTTCCGCGCGATAGATCAGCGTGAGGGTGCCGGCAAGCACGGCGCCGACCCGGCCCTCACTGTGCTCCGCGAGTTCGTGCCGGATGAGTTCGGCGATCATCTGGGAGCGGCTCGGCAGCGCTCGCTCGCTGACCATTGCGTCCAGTTGTGAAAGCAGCTCGCCCGGCAGGCTGACGCTCAATCGGGCCAGGAAAGGAACGGCTTCTACAGTCATGGGTGGCCGCGCAGTATTACGAAGTGCCGATTTCGTAATACTGCCATTGCCACAGCGGCTGTCAAGGCCCCGAAAGTCGCGCCTTTCGGGGCCGTGCCACGATCGCCGCAGGCGATTGTGGCCATCGGACAAGGCCCCGATCGCCGCAGGCGATTGCCGAGGCCCTTACGCTACCTGGGAAGCGTTAGCGTGGCCTCGAGCCCCCGCTCGGGCAGGTTCCGCAGCGTGAGAGAGCCGCCATGGCTCTGGGCGATATCGCGCGCGATGCTCAAGCCGAGGCCGGACCCACCGGTGTCCCGGTTGCGAGAGGACTCCACGCGATAGAACGGTTCGAATACGCGCTCCAACTCGTCCGGGGGCACACCCGGTCCCTGATCCGAGACTTGAATCGTGAGAGTCGCGCCGTCCTCGACCCTCACGTCCGCGCGTCCGCCAAACTTGATCGAGTTTTCGATGAGATTGGTGAGGCATCGCTTGAGCCCCTGCGGCTTACCGAGGAAGGCCCGCTTCGTCCGCCCCTCGACAGCCACCGTCCCGCCCATCTGCTCAAATTCGGATTGCAGAGTCACCAGCAGGCCGTCGATGTCCACCATCCCGAAGCTTTCATCGTCATCGAGACCTCTGAAGAGCGCCAAGGAGCCGCGCACCATACTTTCCATCTCGTCGAGCTGTTTGCCGATGCGCTCCTGTGCGACCGGATCGTCGAGTGTCTCGACCTGCAGTCGCAAACGCGTGAGGGGTGTTTTCAGATCGTGAGACATGGCCGCGAGCACGCTGGTGCGGCTATCGAGATAGCGCTTCAATCTCTCCTGCATCGTGTTGAACGCGCGCGCGGCGTCGCGAATTTCCCGCGCGCCCTTCTCTTCCAACTTCGGCTGACGTACATCGCGACCCACCCGATCCGCGGCACGTGCAAGTTTCGACAACGGCAGAGTGATCGTCCGGGCAACGCCAAACAGAGCGATCGCCACAATGACCACCAGCAAACTCAGGTTGATCAATAAATTGCGGGGCAACGGCGCCCCTTCCGTCGGCCGTGCCAGCCGAAACAAGGTCGTACCGCCGTCAGGGTACTGCACCGTCACATCGAACAGATTGCTCGGATTGTCGCGTGCCTCAGGGGCCTGCAACGCCGCGATGACAGGAATCGCGCGCTTCGAATTGTCCACGGAGGGAGTAATCGTGATCCGGTAACCGCTTCCCAGCAGGCCCTGCAAGGTCTGCAGCAAAGGCGTTTCGAAATCACCCACCAGGGGCAGGGGCAGAATCGTCACCCGAGGTCGCTCAGGGGGCGGCAGCGACAAGCGCGGAGGTTGTATACGCGGAGGATCCGGACCGGCGTCCAGGGGAGCCAAGGGCGAGGCGAGCGGATCGCCCTGCGCCGGCGGCCGGGACGGCGGGAACTGAGAAAGCTGCGGAAGCTGCGCCATCTGTTGCCGGGCACGACGCGCGGCGGCTGCAGCGCGCCGCCCAACGCGCGAATATTGTTCAATCAGGCGCGCCGTAGTCTGTGCCCGCTCCTCAGTGTCCATGGGCTGCAGCATCAGACTGATCTCGGCGACGCGCCTCGACCACTCACGCACGCTCTCCTGCAATACGAAGAGTTCGCGTTCACGGGCAATCAGGATGATGGCCAGCGCCTGGGCCAGCACGACAGCGATGGAGGAGGCGGCCACCAACCGCCCGAACAGTGACTGGGGCCAGACCCGACTCAGAATCGCGCCCCAGCCGCGACCATGTCCGCGCGGTTGCGCGGTACTGTCTTTCGTCATGCGGGTGGCTTGATCACGGCAAGCGAGAGATTACTGAGTTTCGACGGGAACACCTACAACGTAACCTTCACCATACACCGTTTTGATAATCTGCGGCGCACGGGCGTCGTCACCGAGTATCTGGCGCAGCCGGCTCACACGAACATCGATGCTCCGGTCGAACGGATCGGCCTCTCGCCCACGCAGCAACTCCGTGAGTTGCGCGCGTGTCAGCACACGGTTGGACGACCCTAACAACACCGCCAACAGACGGTATTCGGCGCCGCTCAACGCTACGTCCTTGCCCGCCGCGTCCGTGAGCGTGCGTGTGGTGGTATCGAGCCGCCAGCCGTTAAAAATAAAGCAACGCACGCTCTCCGGACTGGGATCGCGGGGAGCATGCGCCGCACGGCGCAGGACCGCGCGGATGCGTCCAAGCAGCTCGCGCGGATTGAAGGGCTTAGGCACATAGTCGTCAGCGCCCAACTCCAGGCCGACGATCCGGTCCACGTCCTCGCCCCTTGCGGTCAGCATGATCACCGGGACCTGGGTGCGGGTGCGTAACTCGCGGCAGATCGACAGGCCATCCTCGCCAGGAAGCATCAGATCGAGGACGACCAGGTCTACGTGCGAGCGCTCCATGACCCGTCGCATCTCCTTCCCTTCCGCAACCGCGGTCGTACGGAAGTCGTGCTTATCCAGGTATTGGGAGAGCAAAGTGCGGATTTCGCGATCGTCGTCGACGATCAGCAGGTGGGGCCGTTCGTTCATCTAACCTCGCATGCGTCCGCCGGGTGAGTTATTCCGACCGCGGCAAGCGCCAATCGTGCCCTGATGCCGCCACGAACACCAAGCCAACCGCAAGCAAGTTGTAAGAGAATGTAGACGGTGGCGTCAAGCGTCCAGCGAGGACCCGGCAGGGACGTTCTGCGAGGAAGGCCCCCACGGGCTTCCGCGGGTTGCGGGCCGCGGGTTGCGGGTTGCGGGGTTGCGCGCGTCGCACCGCGGATCGCGGTCCGCAGACCGCAGTTCACGGGCTGCGGGCCGCGCGCCTCGCACCGCGCACCGCGGATCGCAGTACACGGGCCTCGGGCCGCGGACTAGCCGCGGACTAGCCGCGGCCTGAGGTGCGGCGCCGGATCTATTAGGCCGTCGTGCTCACCGTAGAGCCTGACGTCGACGCAGTGGTCGAGATACCAAACTGTTCGAGCAGCGATGAAATCAGGCCGCCTCCACTGCTGCTGCTGCTACTTTCGCTGTCGGTGCTGCTGCCACTGCCACCGCCCCCGTGATGGTGGTGGTGCCCATGGGCTGCCTGAGGTGCCGTGGTCGCATTCGTGCTCGCCGCGGTAGCGGTGCTCGCTGTTGCAGTCGTGGCGCTTGAGACCGCACTCGTTGCTGCGGTCGCGGCGCTGTTGGCTGCGGCACTGGTCGCGAGCTGGCTGCGCAACTGAGTCATCAAGTTGCCCGCGCCACTCTGAAACTCCTGCAGGCTGACTGAGCCGTTACCGTTGGTATCCAGCGACGAGAACAGCGAACTGGCGGCTTGAGTGGAGCTGCTCGTTGCACCCGCGGCCTGGGCGGACGTCTGGCCGGTCAACCGGCTGATGAAGCTCTGCAGCTCCGCCGGATCCAAGCTGCCGTCGCCGTTCGTATCGATACTGGAGAACAGTTTCTCCTGCGCCTGGGCAACACCCGACGTGTTCGTCGCGCTGCCGGCGCCGAATATGGCGCTATTGCCAATGCCACTGATCATGATTACCTCCATTGAACTGGAACTGCAAAATTACGCGGCGAATCCTCAGCACCGCGTTCCGGGCAGCTTCCGCGCATTCGAACAGGCTTGCCGTAAAGACTTGTAAGGCTGTGACAGCCGACATTCCTGCGGCAATGGCCGGCCGTGTGCGCCCTTGCCGGCAAAGCATTGCCGCCGCACACTTCGTAACCAGTTATCGCGCCGAACTGACATACCCTGTCGCGGTCAAAGCGGCGCAGGAGAACTCCAATGCACACCAAATCCAGTCCATCGATTCGAATCCTCACTGCCCTGGGCTGCTATGCGCTGACCGGGTGGCTGGCCGGCTGTGCCTCCGACCCGATTTCTGCCGCACCGCCGAAAAGCGTCGATCTGACCGGCGAATGGCAGATCAATCAGAACTTGAGCGACGACCCGGACAAGCCCGCGGCCGACGACAGCGGGCCGGCACCCAGTCAACGCCACCGCGGTGGCGCGGGACGTGGCGGCGGCGCGGGCGGCCCCGGTGGTCTCGGCTTGCCCGGCGGCGCAGGTGGACCTGCCAGTTCGCCCCCCGATGAGCTTGAAAACTTCACGGGGGGTGGCGGAGGCGCAGCCCTTCTGAAAGGCGCGGCGGATGAGCCGGCGCCCGTGCCCAGTCCGCTGCTGCAGATCGGACCGCCAGGTGGGGGTGGTGGCAAATCGCCGCGATCTGGCAACGGCAGCCTGCTGGATGCGCCCGACCACATGACGATCACGCAAAGCGGTAACAAGGTGACGATTCAGAGCAGATCCGGGCACGGCGACCTGACCACCGACGAATACGTCGTGGGTCAGCAGACCAACATACCGTTCGCCGACAGCACCGCAGACCGCACTGTGGGCTGGAGGGACAACGTCTTCGTAGTCGATACGAAGATCAAGAGCGGTCCGGAGAAAGAGCTGGACTTCGCGCTCGACGAGGACGGACGTCTCATCGTCGCAACCCTGCTCACCGGCCGCCATGTACACAAGGCCGATGTGAAATACGTGTACGACCGGGTGAAGCCCTCTCGTTAGGCGGCCGGGCGAGGAACCACGCGCTGCGGGTTGAGCCGCCCACGGCCAGGTGCCCGTCCCCTACGCTCCAGGCGGGCCCGAGTGAAACCGCAGATCCGGGTCCGGTGCCGTGGCGAGCTGCGCTTCCTGTCGGGCCAGGATAGCCAGCCGAGGACTCCAATCGTCCGGAGCTCGTTCGCGCGCGAGCTCCACATATAACTCGAAGTGCCGGGCTTCCGACTGGCTCAGCTGCTCGTAGAAGCCGCCCAGGGGCGCGCGAAGCCGCGGCGCCAACAAGCGAAACCTTTCGCAGGAGCGTGCTTCGATCAGTGCGCCCGCCAGGAGCAGATCGAGTTTGCGCTCTCGCGGAGTCGTTCGCAGAAGTGCGCGCAATCCTGAGGCATATCGGCCGGGCTTCTGTCTGACGAATTCAACATCCAACGCGGTCATCATCCGCTGCACCTGCTCGAAGTGTCTGAGCTCCTCGCGCGCCAGACGCGAAAGCGCCAGGCACAAACGATGATCCTCCGGATACGCGAAGATCAGAGCCAACGCCGTGGACGCCGCCTTCTTCTCGCAATTGGCGTGGTCGACGAGCACGTCACGCCACTGCTCCACGGCCGCATCAACCCACGCACCGGGCGTGGCGGCCGCAAGAATCGTGTCGACGCCCTTCACGAGACCACCTTCACGGAGTCGACCTGTCCGAGCTCCCGCTCGAGCGC
>FTJL01700485.1_pt1 | contig 15159 bp, 10 predicted proteins | sample 1658551 | NCBI WGS metagenome assembly FTJL01 (sample SAMEA3914835, study PRJEB12502) | metagenome | biome: forest; material: soil | place: Canada | collected 2011-07-03 | depth 0.3 m
CTCTACTGGCACTGGAGTCCCAACAACGGCTGGGCGATGGATCACGAGATCCGCGGCTGGAACGAATGCCTGATCACCTATGTGCTGGCGGCATCCGCGCCGCGGTATTGCGTCGACCCGAGCGTCTATCACGAGGGCTTCGCTGCCGGCCGGGGCTTCCTCAACGGGAAGACTTACTACGACATCGAGTTACCTCTAGGTGTGCCCTACGGTGGCCCGCTGTTCTTCGCTCACTATTCATTCTGCGGACTCGACCCGCGCGGCCTGCAGGATCGCTATGCCGACTACTGGGAGTTGAACCGGCGGCACGTTCAGATCAATCGCGCACACTGCATGCTCAATCCCAACAATCGCAAAGGGTATGGCGCCTCCTGCTGGGGCCTGACGGCCAGCGATGACCCCGATGGGTACGTCGCTCACGCACCCGATGTCGATACCGGTACCGTGTCGCCGACTGCGGCTCTTGCCAGTCTTCCGTATGCCCCGCGCGAAGTGATGCAAACGCTGCGTCATTTCCTCAGTGCCCACGGGGAGAAGCTTTGGGGCCGCTATGGCTTTGCGGACGCCTTCTGCGAGGAGCGCGACTGGTATGCCGACAGTTATATCGCGATAGACCAGGGCCCCATCGTCGTCATGATGGAGAACTACCGCAGCGGGTTGCTGTGGAAGTTGTTCATGAGCGTTGCGGAAGTGCAGACGGGGCTGCGCCGGCTCGATTTCAGCAGCCCGCACCTGCAGCGGTAGCCGCCGACGATGGATTCCCTCCAACCATGGCTCGACAGACAGTATGCCCACGCGGTGCCGGCGATGCTCATGAGCGTCTCGGCGGTGGACATCGTCAAGAGACGACCGGGTTTCGGCCAGACCGTGCGCCCGGCGCGGGGCAGCATCGTCGCCTCTCCGGTGTTGGCGGCTTACGATCCGGACCCGGATTATTTCTTTCACTGGTACCGGGATTCCGCGGTAGTCATCGACGCACTGCGTTTGCTGTTCGAAGCGGGCAGTGTCGGGCCGGAGGCCTTGACTCACCTGCAGGACTTCGTGGGCTTCAGTCTCGCTCTGGAGTCTGCCGACGGTCGCGATCTGGCTGCAGCATCCGACTGGCGCGCAGCGGTCGCGGAGGACTTCCAGAAATTCCTGCGCACTGAAGCCGATCTGACCGCGGTGCATGGTGATGCGGTTGCCGCGGACACTCGGGTCAACCCCGACGGGACACTCGATATTTCCAGTTGGGCCCGCCCGCAGCACGATGGGCCGGCGATGCGCGCAGTGGCTCTGCTGCGGTGGCTGCGCAGCGCCTCGCTCGACGCTGCTCTGAGGGACGAGGTGGCCAGGTTGGTACGCTCCGATCTGGCGTTCGCGTTCAGCCGCTGGCGCGAATCGTCCTTCGACATCTGGGAGGAAGAGAAGGGTCGGCACTACTACACGCTCTGCGTGTCCGCGGCAGCCCTGGAGGAGGGGGCTAAATGGCTTCACGTCCTGGGCGAAGCCCGGCAGGCGCGCGCCTATGACGATGAAGCCAAAGAGATCCGTCGGGAGTTGGATCAATTCTGGCTTGGGCCTGAAGGGTACTACCGATCGCGTGTGTTGCCTGACGGGGCGCGCACCACGAAGGAGCTGGATATCGCCGTAATTCTCGCGGCTGTCCATGCCGGCAGCGAAGCCGATACGCACTCGGTCCACGATCCGCGCATGCAGGCGACACTGGCGCGGCTGGAACAGTTGTTCGATTCGGCCTATCCCATCAATAGAAGCCGCTCCCGCGAAATGGGGCCGGCGATGGGGCGTTACGCAGGGGATGTGTATTACTCGGGGGGCGCGTACTACTTTTCAACTCTGGGCGCCGCCGAGTTTTGTTTTCGAGCGGCCGCACGCAGCGCGGATACGCGTTCGTGGATGGAGCGCGGGGACGCCTATCTGGCCACAGTGCGTGCATACACTCCTCCGAGCGGCGATATGTCGGAGCAATTCGATCAACGCACGGGGGAGCAGACCTCCGCCAGGCATCTGGCCTGGAGCTACGCCTGTTTCATCTCCACCGTCAGTGCTCGCCGCGCGGTTGCGAGATGAACGCGTCGACAAAAGATCTCCCCGGCGAGGAACCGGAGGTCGATGACGCACCCGACCTGGGTTTTCTGCAGCAACTGGGTCAGATGCGACGGGCGTTGGTGGGCTCTCCTGTCAGCAAGCGTTTGGTCGTGCTGGCTGCCGCGGTGTTGCTCGTCATCATCCTGACGGCCTACGCGCAGATCCGGCTCAACAGCTGGAACAAGCCTTTCTACGATGCGCTCTCCCGGCGCGATCTGAAGGACTTTCTCTACCAGCTCGGCATGTTCTTCGTGATCGCCGGATTTCTGCTGGTTCTGAACGTCGCCCAGCGCTGGTTCGTGGAAACGCTGAAGATCCGGCTTCGCGAGGGGCTCGTAAAGGATCTGTTGCGCTATTGGATGCTGCCGCGGCGCGCGTTCTGGCTTGCCAATGCCGGCGGCGCCATGGGCGTCAATCCGGACCAGCGCATGCACGAGGACGCCCGCAAGCTGTGCGAACTGACGGCCGATCTGGGGACCGGGCTGGTACAGGCCTCGGTCCTGGTCGGCACCTTTGCGGGCGTGCTGTGGGTACTATCCAACGATTTCAGCTTTCGCGTCGGCGATACGGACTACGCCGTTCCGGGGTTCATGTTATGGGCCGCCATCGCGTACGCCGGACTGGGTTCGTTGCTGAGTTACTGGGTGGGCCGAAGTCTCGTCAATCGCAACGCCGAGCGGTATGCGCGCGAAGCCGATCTACGCTTCTCTCTCGTCCGGATCAACGAGCACCTCGACGACATTTCCCTGGCGGGGGGCGAAGACGACGAAAAGCGACGCGTTGAGCTGCATCTGGGCAACGTGCTGGCCTCTACGCGACGCCTGGTTCTGGGGCTGACGAATCTGACCTGGATCACGGCCGGCTTCGGGTGGGTGACGAACGTGTTCCCGATTCTGGTCGCGGCTCCTTTGTACTTTTCCGGCAAGATTTCCTTCGGCGGCCTGATGATGGCGGCGGCCGCATTCACGCAGGCGCAGTCGTCGTTGCGTTGGTTCGTGGACAATTTCAGCGTCATCGCCGATTGGCGTGCGACTTTGCTGCGCGTCGCGAGTTTCCGCTTCGCCGTCTCCAATGCCGACGCCATGACCGACTTCGAGAGCCGCATCACCTACACGGACGGCGAGCCCGGCATGATGACGATCGACGACCTGGAGGTTGTCTCGCCGGCCGGTCGCGATGTGCTCAAGGAGAAGAAGATCGCCGTCAGGGCCGGGGAGCGCGTGCTGATCGTGGGGGCGCCCGGTACCAGCAAGACCTTGTTGTTCCGTGCTTTGGCGGGGCTTTGGCCCTGGGGCGCCGGCCAGATCGTCCGTCCCCGGGACGAGCCCATGTTCTACCTGCCTCGCGGGACTCCTTATCTGCCTCGCGGTACCTTGCGGGAGGTGCTGGCTTATCCGCTGAAAGTGGACAGCTTTGAGGATAAGGCGTTCATCGGCGCCCTCGGGCGGCTGGGCCTGGATCGCCTCGCGCCCTTGCTCGACTCGACCCGCCGTTGGGACCGGGAATTGAGCCAGGACGAGCAGGTGAGCGTCGCGTTTGCGCGCATGGTGCTGCAGAAGCCCTCGTGGGTGCTCATTGATGACACACTGGGTTCTTTGGAAGACGACGCGCTGGATCGCGTTCTGGATGTCTTCAACAACGATCTGGCGCATACCAGTATCATTCACATCGGGCGAGCTGCCCAGGCGCGCGATCCACTGTTCTCGCGTGTGCTGCACCTCGTCAAAGCGCCCTCGATGCCCGCGACTGCTCGCGTCAAGGCTGTCGAAGTGCGCAGTGCAACCACCAGTGCATCAACGATCGGCCACGAATGAACATGTCTGCGCCGCTGAGCCGATCGCTCGTCCAAACGATTTTTTTCCTGTGCGCCGTGATGTTGTCGCCCTGGTCCGCCGCGCAGGATCTGGATTTTCACCCTCCGGCCACCGTAGCGGATGCGACGACCCCGGCCGTCATGCGCGATCTGGCGGAACGGGTGCTGCCGGTCTACCAGGAGAGCGATCCCGAACGCTACCTGAGGAACGTGGCCGCGATTCAGCTGGTCGCCGGGCATTACGCGACCGCTTATGCGACGCGACAAGCGCTTGGCGAGCGAAGGCGAGCCGCCGATGCACGCCGTCCGGTGGGCCGGGGGCTGTTGTTGGACATCTACGCTCGTGCCAAGTCCATCGAAGACCCCAATCGTCTTGCCTTTGCCCAGGCTTATACGCAGGCCTACCGCGAGGTGGTTCCGAAGCTCAGCGATCGCGACGCCTATGCGCTGTCCGGCTTGCTCGAGATCCCCGTTGCCGGATTTCAGGAGGCGATACAGAAATCTTTCGATCAATACCGGCCCAAGGGAACGATAGCGCTGACGGATGCGGTCGAGCTGATTGGAGCCTATCTCTCCTTCGACGCTTATCGTAGTTTCGGGCCGTTGGTGGCGTCGCTGGACGCTGAGGAGAACCGACGGCGCTACACAACCGACGAAGACGTCCAGATACAGACCCCGGGTGGCGCGACCCTCTCGGCGACGGTGGTGCGTCCGAAGGGCGCATCGGGTCGGCTTCCGACTCTCCTGGAGTACACGGCGGATGTCGGCTTACCCAACTATGCAATTGAGTGCGCCGCGCATGGCTATGTGGGGGTGGTGGCGTACGCACGCGGGCGTCTCAAACCCACCGGGAGCTTCGTACCGTTTCAGGACGAGGGTAATGACGTTCGGGCTGTGATCGCGTGGGCTGCAGCGCAATCGTGGAGCGACGGGCGAGTGGGCATGTATGGAGGCAGCTTCAGCGGGTTTGCTCAGTGGGCCGCTGCAAAGCAACTGCCGCGCGCCTTGAAGGCAATAGCGACTTCAGCCTCCATCGCTCCCGGAATCGATGTGCCCATGCTCGGCGGTATTTTTCAGAACTCCGCCTATCGGTGGAGCTACGATCTCACCAACACGAAGCCGACGGACGACGCCCTCTGGCGGACGCTGGACGAGAACTGGTACATGAGCGGTCGGGCCTACCGGGATCTCGACAGCATTTCCGGCAAGCGCAACCGGCTCTTTACCCGCTGGCTCAATCATCCGAGCTACGATCTGTTCTGGCAGAAGCTGATTCCCTACCGGGAGGAGTTCTCTCGCATCAACATCCCGGTACTGGCCATAACGGGGTACTACGCGAGCAGCGAGGTCGGGACGCTGTACTATTTCACACAGCACTACCGGTATGACTCGCACGCCAACCACACGCTCCTCATCGGTCCCTATGACGACGGCGCCATCCAGTTCGGGCCGGTGCCGGTCGTGAAGGGCTACAGCGTGGACCGCGTCGCCCTGATCGATCTGCACGCACTGCGTTACGAGTGGTTCGACTCCGTCTTCAAGGGCGAGCCCAAGCCCGACCTGCTGCGGGCCCGGGTCAATTATGAGGTCATGGGCGCCAATCAATGGCGTCATGCGGCGTCGGTCGAGAGCATGGCCAGAGGATCCCAGCGGTACTACCTGGAAGCCAAGGTCTCCGGCGACGGCCACCTGCTGTCGCAAAGAAAAACCTCCGACGCCTTCGTCCGTCAGACGGTGAATCTCGCCGACCGGGCCGATTTTGCGTGGACCCCGCCGGGCAGCGTCGTCGGCCGGGATCTGCAGAGCCACTACGGCGTGACGTTCATCAGTGAGCCGCTGAAGCACTCCGTGGAAGTGAACGGATTGTTCTCGGGACGGCTGGATTTCACCGTCAACAAGCTGGACGTGGATCTGTACGTCACGATTTACGAGCTGCTGCCCAGCGGCGACTACGTACAACTGTTCGATCCTTCGTACTCGTTCCGCGCGAGCTACGCCCATGAGCGCATTCGCCGCCACCTCCTCAAGGCGGGAGAGCGCCAGCAGTTGACGTTCCGCAGCGAGCGCATGACCAGCCGCCTGGTCGGAGCCGGCAGTCGCCTCGTCGTCGTGCTGGGCGTCAACAAGCGGCCCGATCAGGAGATCAACTACGGCTTGGGGCAGGATGTCAGCACGGAAGCGCTTGCCGACAACAAGGATCCGGTGAAGATCCGCTGGTACAGCAGCAGCTACCTCGACATTCCCGTGCACAGATAGGGAGGTGCTGGATGAATCCCCGACTCGAGAGATTCGCGCGCTATGCAGTGGGAGCAGGTGCTGCCCTGCTACTGGCTTCGGCCGCGACTTCCAAGCCCGCCGTTGATCTGGAATCGATCGGGAGCCCGGTGCAGGCCGCGCCCGTCGATCCGGTCATTGCTCAAGCCATCGCGCAGATTTCACCGGAGCAGATTCGCCGCACGATCCAGACGCTGGTGGGTTTCGGTACGCGCAATAGCCTGTCGAGCATGGCGACGGACCTCCCGGCGGGTCAGGGTATCAACGCCGCTGCCGACTGGATTGAGTCGGAGCTGCAGCGCTATGCGGCTGCGTGTCATGGTTGCCTCGAGGTGAAGCGCGATAGCTTTACCGAGACTGCACAAGATCGCATTCCGCAGCCCACGACCATTACCAACCTCTATGCCGTACTGCGCGGGTCGGATCCAGCGCAGGCGCAGCGCGTGTATCTCGTCTCGGGACATTACGATTCGCGTATTTCGGACGTTCTCGATGCGCATGGGGCCGCCCCCGGCGCAAATGATGATGCCTCCGGGGTCGCGGTCAGTCTCGAGTGCGCGCGCGTTCTGTCCGGGCTGAAGCCTTCGGCGACCCTTGTTTTTGCCATCGTGGCAGCCGAGGAGCAGGGTCTGAACGGCAGTCGACATCTTGCAAAGCTGGCGAAGGCACAGGGGTGGGATGTCGAGGGTGTTTTGAGCAATGACATCGTCGGGGGCAATACCACGCCCGGCGATATACGGCAGAACAAGTCGTTGGTCCGCGTGTTCTCCGAAGGCACTCCGGCGGCGGCGACCCCGGAACAGCTCAAACTCATCGTGTCGCTGGGCTATGAAAGCGACTCGCCTTCCAGAGAACTGGCGCGGGCGTTGCTCGATGTGAGCGCAACGTACGCCAATTCCCTGCGGGATTTTCATCCTGTGCTCGAATTTCGGCGCGATCGCTTCCTGCGGGGAGGGGACCACACGTCTTTCAACGAGGAGGGATTTCCGGCCGTGCGCTTCACGGAATGGCGCGAAGACTTCAACCACCAGCATCAGAATCTGCGCATCGAGAATGGCGTCGAGTACGGCGACCTTCTGAAATTCGTCGATGTCCGGTATGTGTCGCGCGTTGCGACTGTCAACGCTGCGGCCCTGGCTTCTTTCGCCTACGCACCGGCTGCGCCGCTGAATGTGCGTGTGCTGACTAAGGCTCTGGACAACAACACCACGCTGGAGTGGGAACCGGGTGTTGGGGCAGCGGCTGATACGCAGTACGAAGTGCTGTGGCGAGAATTGAGCGCGCCCCAGTGGCAGCGTTTTGTGAACGTCAAAGCCCTTGCGCCGGCACAGGGCGTTGCGAGCGCCCCCGTCGAACGCGCCACCGTGCCGATTTCAAAGGACAACGTAATTTTCGGCGTGCGAGCGGTGGATGCGAGGGGTCATCGCAGCCCGGCCGTGGTGCCTTGGCCGGTGCGATAAATGATATAAATTCCGCAAATGTTCTGCGACAGGGGAGTGTTCGATGCGACAACTCATGGTTCCCGTACTGACGATAGTGCTCGCCACCGCCGCCCATTGCGCAGCGGCCGCGCCACAGGCCTATCAATTGGAGAAGACGCACGTCGATTTGCTGTTTGCGATCAATCACGCCGGTTTCTCGCAGAAACACGGATCCTTCCGCGCACTCGACGCGACGCTGATCTATGACGCAGACAAGCCTGAGGGCAGTCAGGTCAAGGTGGCAGTAAAGACCGACTCCCTGGACACCGGCTTTGAGGCCCGGGACCGCGACGTGAAGGGGGATAAGTTTCTCGATACCGCGAAGTACCCGGAAATGACCTTCGCCTCGACCAAGGTCACCCGCACGGGCGAGAAGACCTTGAAGATCGAAGGCAATCTGACGCTGCACGGGGTGACACGGCCGATCGTCCTGGACGCCAAACTGAATCAGCTCGGCCCCAACCCTTTCGACAAACGCCCCACCGTGGGTTTCAGCGCGGTGGGTTCGCTGAAGCGCAGCGATTTCGGGATCGCCACCTATCTGCCGATGATCGGCGATGTCGTGACTATCACCATCGACGCGGAATTCAACCACCCGATAACGTGAGCATCCGGCCCCAGACCGGACGGGCCTCGCGACCCCTGGCCAGCGGGACCGCCGGTCTGTACGCAGCTTGCGTCGGTTGGATGCTGCTGCTGTCAGGCTGCAAGCCGCATCCGTCCGCGCCGGCGGGGGCCATGCCGACGGCAGCCACTGCGACGGAGGAGAAGATCCTCAATGTCTATAACTGGTACGACTACATCAAGCCGGAGGTGTTGCGTGACTTCGAAGCCCGATTCGGTGTCACCATTCACTACAACGTCTTCGATTCCAATAACACCCTGGAGACCCGATTGCTTGCCGGCCATTCGGGGTACGACGTCGTATTTCCCTCGGGAGCCTACCTGGGCGCCTTGATTCCGGCCGGGGTCTTCCGTCCCCTCGACAAGTCACAGCTGCCGAATCTGGTCAATATGGATCCGGCCATCATGAAGCGGCTTGCCGTGGATGATGCCGGGAATGCGCATGCAGTGGTGTACACCTGGGGAATTACCGGCATTGCCTACGATGTAGCGAAGATTCGCGCCCGCCTGCCCGGGGTAGCGACTGACACCTGGTCGATGCTGTTCGATCCGGCGACGGCTTCGCGGCTTGCCGATTGCGGCATCGGACTCTATGAGTCGCCGAACGTGATCTTCCCCAGCGTTCTCGCGTGGCTCGGGCTGCAGCCCAACAGCGAAGATCCCGCAAACCTGCAGCGAGCGATGCAGGCATTGCTCGCGGTGCGTCCCTACATACGCAAGATCAGCACCGGATCGCTGGTCGACGATCTCGCTTCCGGCGAATTGTGTCTCATCATCGCGAGCAACGGTGACGCGATGCAAGCGCAGGAGCGCACCCGAATCGCCGCCAACGCCGAGGAAGTCCGCTACGCCATTCCGCGCGAAGGCGCGGTGATGTGGTTCGACGTAGCGGCGATTCCCGCTGATGCACCTCACCCCGGCAACGCGCACCGTTTTATCAATTTTTTGATGCAGGCGAGGGTCGCCGCCGACAACAGCAATGCCATTCGCTTTCCAAACGGCAACAGCGCCGCACAGTCCGCAATGCAGCCGGAGCTCGCCAACGCGGCGATATTTCCACAAGGGACTTTGGCTGCCCGGGTGTTTCCGGAGCAGCCCAAAAGCGAGTCCTACGTCCGGCTGCGTACCCGGGCGTGGACTCGCTTCAGGACCGGCAAGTAGCGCCGGTAAGTGCGCAACTCTTCAGTGAGTTGTAGTCGCGTTCGCTGCGTGCATCAGGGTCGGGGCAGGGCCCAGATCGATGCGCCCATAGCTGCCGTCCGCCTCATCGTTGATCCCCGCAGCGAAAAACAGCGTGTTATGAGGTTGGCTGTGGGCGTCGTTGCCGAAATCGATACCCCACAAGCCCGGAGCGGCGAAGGGCGTGCCCGTCGAATCGGTAATCGCGCCCATGAACACGCCGCTGTTCGGATCGTAGCCATTGATCTTGCCGTCGCCGAAATTGCCGACCAGGAGCGCATTGCTGAGCGTTCCGAAGTCCGCCGGTGCCAGCGCGAGACCCCACGGCGCGTTCAAAGCGCCGCCCGTCGTGACCAGGTGCTTGATGAAGTTGCCGTTGGCATCGAATATGTCGATGAGCCCCAGTCCGGCCCCGTCGGCATTGTCGTGATTATCCGGTGCCAGCTGCATGGCATACGCCACATACAGCTGAACCGCGCCGCCTGTCCCATTGCTGATGGCCTGGATGCCGAAGGGGGCATAGCCGGCCGGCAGCGTGGCATCCACAAACGCGAAGCTCGTCGACGAGGGCGTCTGTTTAGTGAACGTCGCATCAAAAACGTCGATCTTGTTGTTATGGAAGTCGGTGGCATAGAGATAATTGGCGCTGCCGTTGTTGGCAAGCGCCAGCCCTTTGTACACCGCACCGCCCGTATCCGTGTACATCGTAATGGCACTGCTGGGGCTCACGGCCGGCGCCCAACCCGCGATCATTCCGCCTTCGCCCGAGTAGATGAATTTCGCCGCTGCCGAGGTTGCGCCGGAAGTCACCACGAAGTCCGTGGTGCCGTTGAACACGATGCCGGTCGGGTCAAATGTAACGCCTCCGGCGCTCGGCGGAAGTTGTACGACCAGGGGCGTTCCCGCGGGTTGGGGAATGCCGTTCCCGTCGTACAAGGTGGAGGTTTCCGAGTGATTGTTGGCGACCCAGACCGGGGCACCCGGGGCGAAGACGATGCCCCAGGGATTGACCAGATTGGCGTCGGTGGTCGCAGCGCCGCTGTTCGGAAGGTCGGCGACCAGTTTGGTGAACGAGAAGGCGCTGGCCGGATTGACCGTAAGAATCGTGGACATCACCGCGGAAGCACCGCCGCCTCCTGCATAGGCGCTACCAGTCGGCGTCATACATGTGAGCGTGAAAGTGATCATCCCGCTCGAGATGGGCGTTACATTTTGTGAGCCGGCCGCGCCAACGCTGCCAGCCCATCCGCCGGTTTGTGTGCAGCCGGACGCGGTGGCAGCTGACCAGGTGACGGTTGCCGATTGTCCGAGCGTGATGGTCGTAGGCGCGACGGAGATCGCAATGTTCGGTGGCATTGCCATGCCGTTCCCGGAACCTCCGCCATACCCGCCGCCGCAAGCGGTGAGGAGTAAAGTCGACAGTAGTTTCCAATGCGGCGACCACCGCAATCGGTTGGATGTTACGAACATGCTCGCTCCCCTGAAGCAACAACTTGGATGCCGTTAGCGACCTGGCATGCAGGCCGGGTTCTAAGTTGTTGTCGAGGGAACGTGCTTCTCGCGTTCCGCAATCAGCGCTTAGCGATCAGCACTCAGCGAAGAACCAATGCCATGGCGTACATCACGCCCATGAGGACCAGCAAGACCGCCGCGCTGGTTGCAATAACCAGCCACCATGATCCTCGGTCGCCGCGCGTTCCGGCAGCCGGGTATCGGCCACCAAAGACCTTCCTCGCGTAAGCGGCAATGGCGAAGCTGTAAACAATCGGCCAGAGGAGACTCCAAGCCTGGATCGGCAGAAATGACGCGACGCCCGACACCGCCGCCGTTGCGAAGGTCCCACGCAGCAACTGGTTCCCCGCCTGCTTGCGATCGCCCAGCGCGCGGGAATTGAGCGCCAGGAACCACGCGGCGGCAAGTGGAGTGCCGATAAGGGACGCGACGTAGATCTGGCCGGGGGAATAGAGTGTCGTGCCTGCGGTCCCAGTGGCAGCGCCATTGCCGGCTTCGGCGTCGGCGGCACTGCCGGGTCGGATGCCGGTTGCGCCGCTGACGCCGGCCCCGCCTACGCCGGCCGCACCTGAGGCGGCCCCAGGCGGCTCCCCTTGGATGGCAGGTTCGTTCATCGACTTTCGGCTCTCACCTGCGGAAACTGCGTAAAGTTGCTGCCATGAATTGGCATCTTGTACCCGATTCCCCGGTCATGCCTGCGAAATCTTCAATTCTGGTCGAACGGTCCCGGCGTGCCGATGACGCCGTCTGCGGCTGATGCGCTCGCCCGCCGATGAATACGCCGAGCGCCTGAGCGCTCGCGAAGCGAAGGTCAGCGCATTCACCAAGGTGCAGGCCCAAGTCGGCTATGGGCGGCTTTTGCTGGCCACGGTGACCCTCGTCGCGGCTGGGTATTCGTTTCGGGCGCATGCGTTCTCGCCTTACTGGCTCTGGGTACCCATTGCGGGCTTCATCGGTCTGGTGGCCTATCACTTCAGGGTGCGGCGTGACAGTTCAGCGGCGCAGCGCGCGGCAGCCTTCTTTCGTGCCGGACTTCTGCGTATCGAAGATCGCTGGGCGGGCACAGGGCAGCAGGGAACGCAGTTCGCCGATCCACACCACGTTTACGCGGCCGATCTGGACCTGTTCGGAAAAGGGAGCTTGTTCGAACTGCTCTGTACCGCGCGCACGCGGATGGGCGAGGACACTCTGGCGCGCTGGCTCTTGTCTCCCGCCGGTGTGCAGGAAATTCGGGAACGGCATGCGGCCCTCGCCGATCTCAAGGGCCGGTTGGATTTCCGGGAGCAGCTGGCCGTTCAGGGTGAAAACCTGCACGCCGGAGTGCATCCGCAAGCGCTGTTGAAGTGGGCAGAAGCGCTCAACCGGTTGCAGGCGCCGTGGATACGCTGGGTAGCGACGATACTGTCGGTTCTCGCCGTCGGCACTGCAATTTTCTGGAGCGCGACCGGCGTAGGGTCACCGTTCATTCTGGTCCTCATGGTGGAAGTGGCGGTCCTCTACGCGTTAAGAGGCCGGGTAGATGACGTTCTGCACGGCACTGAGAGTGCTTTCGAGGATTTGCGCCTGTTCACTGCGTTACTGACGCGGATCGAGCGCGAAGGGTTTCATGCCGCGCCGCTCCAGGCACTCGTTCGAAGGCTGTCTTCCCATGCTCTGCCGGCTTCGCGCACCATTGGCCGCCTTGCCACCATCGTGAATTTCGCCGGATCGCGCCGCAACCAGATAGTGGCGGTGGTCGCGGTGCCACTGATGTACACGCTCCATGTTGCCCTCGCTGCGGAACGCTGGCGTCGGCTGTACGGCAGCGTAGTTCGATCCTGGATCGAGGTCATGGGCGAGTTCGAGGCGCATCTGTGCCTGGCGGCCTACAGTTACGAACATCCGGACGATCCGTTTCCACAGTTCGTGCAAGGGCCGGCCCTTTTTCAGGCCACTGCCCTCGGTCATCCGTTGATTTCCGCGGCGCGACGCGTCAACAACGATGTGAACATCGCGGGACAGACGCGCGTGCTGCTCATCAGCGGTTCCAACATGTCCGGCAAGAGCACTCTACTGCGTACGGTCGGCATCAATACTGTGCTCGCGATGGCGGGGGCACCCGTGAAGGCCGCGCAACTGCAACTGACTCCGCTGCAGATCGGCGCCAGTATTCGTATCAACGACTCGTTACACGAGGGCAGCTCGCGCTTCTACGCCGAGATAACGCGGCTCCGTCAGCTCTTCGACCTGACCGGTCGGAATCCCGATTTGCTGTTTTTACTGGACGAGCTGCTGCAGGGCACCAACTCCAGGGACCGCCACCTGGGAGCGGCCGGGGTCGTACGCGCGCTGCTGGCACGGGGCGCCGCTGGCTTGATCAGTACGCACGATCTGGCGCTCACGGACATATTGGGGCCCGAGGATCACTCCCTGCGCAACATGCACTTCCAGGATGAGTTGGACAACGGCAGGATGACGTTCGATTTCAAGTTGCGCGATGGCATCGTCACCAAGAGCAACGCCGTGGAGTTGATGCGCTCCATTGGACTCGAAGTCTGACGGCCGCACCGAGTGAGGCTGCACGACAAACGGCATCGGTCCGGCCGCGGTACACGCCGCTGGCGGGGGGCTGGCGGATCCGGAGGGCTTCCGCCGCATTAGCAATCCCGAGTTTATCTAAATTAATTGAGTTAATAGACACTCCATTAATCTCACTAATTTAGATATAATTGCCTCATGGAACGTCGCCACAATCCCTACGCGCCCGGTGCTGGGCTGCAGCCCCCGGAGCTGGCCGGACGCGACAGGCTCATCGAGGACGCCGCAATCGACATGGATCGGCTCCTGGAAAGACGGCCGACCAAGGGGATGCTGCTGCTCGGATTGCGCGGCGTCGGCAAGACGGTTCTCCTGAATCGCTTGCATCACATGGCTGATGAAAAAGGAATTCACACAGCCAAGATCGAGGCGCCCGAGGGCGGCACGTTACCGCAACTTCTGGCACCTGAGCTCCGGCGCATTCTTTACGGCCTGGATCTGCAAACAGCCGCCGGCGGTCGTTTGCGGCAGGCCGTATCGGCGCTACGAAATTTTGTGGGCGCCTTCAAGGTGAAAGTCGGTGACATCGAATTCGGCATCGAGCCGGCGCCCGGCCGCGCGGACACCGGCAACCTGGAACAGGACCTGCCCGATCTCATCGAGGCCGTGGCAGAAGCGGCCAAGGAGCGCGACTCGGCCATCGGCCTTTTCATCGACGAAGTGCAATATCTGTCGCATCAAGAACTGGCAGCGCTCATCGTCTCGTGTCATGAGATGGCGCAGCGGAATCTTCCGTTTCTCTTCATCGGCGCTGGCCTGCCACAGCTGGCGGCGCTAGCGGGCAACGCCAAGTCATATGCGGAACGTCTATTCACCTATCCGCAAATGGGGCCGCTCGAACTCGCAGCAGCAAGAGATGCGCTGGTTCACCCTGCCCGGAACCAAGGTGTTCTTTTCGATGACGACGCCGTAGCGGAAATGCTGCGCGTGACGGAGTGCTATCCCTACTTTCTTCAGGAATGGGGATTTCAGATCTGGAATGCCGCGCCCGGCAGCCCTATCCGCCGAACCGACGTCGAACAGGCGACGCCAAACGTCATCGCGCATCTCGATGCGAACTTCTTCCGTGTGCGTTTTGACCGCCTGACACCCCTGCAGCAAAAATATCTGCGCGCGATGGCGCAAGTCGGTCCAGGACCGTACAAGACCGGAGACATTGCGGCAACACTCGGCGTAAGAGCATCAGCCGTTGCCACTGTCCGACAGCAGCTCATCGACAAAGGCATGGTTTGGAGCCAGAGGCACGGCGAAACCGCATTCACGGTGCCGATGTTTGATGCGTTCATGAGACGCCAGATGCCCGTGTTCGAAAAGCACAAACCGAAGCGGCAAAACCTCAAGCGGAGATAGCAACTGCCCGCGCTCATTGCGCGGCAGGCCTGGCGGACGGAAGGAGTTTTCGCGCCAAAAAGCCCGATCGAGACCTGACTCGATGCGCCCGGCTGCAGTCTGCGGACGTCGGCAATCGTTTTCCGCGTCACATCCGATTCTTCTTCGTAGCGCGGTGACGGGAACACATGTCTGGGTAACAGTTTCTCGGTGATTTTTTCGCCGGCCAGCGTGCGCCTCACGAAGAATGAGAGCAAATTAGCTGGCTGAGCCCGCCGGGCG
>FTJL01001068.1_pt2 | contig 15070 bp, 14 predicted proteins | sample 1658551 | NCBI WGS metagenome assembly FTJL01 (sample SAMEA3914835, study PRJEB12502) | metagenome | biome: forest; material: soil | place: Canada | collected 2011-07-03 | depth 0.3 m
AAAAAGCGTGGTTTTTGCCGGCCTATCCAGCACAAAGATAGCTTTCTTTCCGCTATATCTGCGCGAATATTGCGAATTGGGGGGGAACCGATGAGCGAGCAGCTGCGCGAAGACGAGGCCACGCGCTATTCGCGGCGCGAGTTCATCAAGCGCGTCATTGCCTCCGGTGCGGTCGCTTCCGCGGCCACCTATGTCTATGGCGGTCTGGCGGGCTGCACGCAGCAAAGTGCCATCGCCGGTGGAGTCGAGCGTCTCGTTTCCATCAACGTGAACGGACAGATCCGGCGCGTCGACGTGTTGCCGCAGGAAACGCTGGCGATGACCCTGCGCTACAAGCTGGGCCTCACCGGAACCAAGCTGGGTTGCGACCGCGGAGAATGCGGTGCCTGTACGGTGATGCTCGACGATATCACCCACAACTCCTGTTCAGTGCTGACTCACAGCGTGCGCGGGCGCAAAGTGACTACCGTAGAGGGAGTGCGTGGCCCCAACGGCGAGCTGCATCCGGTGCAGCAGGCATTTATCGACGAATTGTCGCCGCAATGCGGCTTTTGTACGCCCGGACAGGTGGTGTCGGCCGTTGCGTTGCTCAAGCGCAATCCCCGGCCTACGCGGGAACAGGCACGCGCGGCGCTGGCGGGCAATCTGTGTCGCTGCGGCGCGTATGAAAACTATCTCAACGGCGTCATGCGCGCTGTGTCGGGAGCCTCCTCGACATGACCTACAAGCTGCTGGGAAAGAATTTCACCCCGCCGGACGTCATGGCGAAGGTGACCGGGGAGGCGAAGTACGCGGAGGATTTCCGGGCGGAAGGCATGGTGTTCTGCCGCTTGCTGACCAGTCCGATGCCTCATGCCCGGGTCAGGAGTATCGACGTGTCGGAGGCATTGAAAATGCCGGGCGTCGTCGGTGTACTGCTGCCGGACGAAGTCACCCATGTGGACGCGCCGAACCCGCCGATCCTGTCCATGGAGCCGCAGTACGTCGGTCAGCCGATTCTCGCGGTAGCCGCGGTGGATGAGACGACGGCGCAGGATGCCATTGAGAGGATCAAGCTCGATCTGCAGCCGTTACCCTTTACAGTCGATCCGCTGCAGAGCCTGCATCCCGACGGTCCGGACGCGCGACTCGACGGCAACGTCGGTGCCCAGGGCCTGAAGCTGCAGACGATCAAATGGACCGCGGCCGATTTTGCAAACGCCCCGGACGGCAAGCTGCCGATGGGTCAGTCGGCGGAGGACTGGGCCTACGGTGATGTCGACGCCGCGTTCGCGCAATCGAAGCTCGTTCTCGATGAGACATTCGTGACGGCCAGCAATTCGCACCACAGCCTGGAGCCGCGCACCTCGTTCTCCTACTGGCAGAACGGCAAGTGCTTCGTGTTCGGCTCGACGCAGAGCCAGTCGTTCGTCGTGCCGCAGTTGGCGCAGTACATCGGCATCAAACCGGACGAGCTGCACTATATTTCGGAGTTCTGTGGCGGCGGCTTCGGCTCCAAGGGAACCGCATTCCCCAGCCTGGCGATTCCCGCGCTGCTGTCGAAGAAGCTGAACAAGCCGGTCATGATGCGCATCAGCCGTGCGGAAGAGTATTACATCGGCTCCGCCCGTAACGGCTTCCAGGGTCGCGTGAAGCTCGGTTTCCGCGCTGACGGCCGACTGCTCGCGGCCGACATGTACATCGTGCAGGAGAGCGGGGCTCACAACGGTTTCTGGGATTTTCGTAACGCCGCCGATGCGCTGTCCATCGTGTACAACCCGGAAGCGATGCGCTGGCGCGGCATACCCGTATATACCAACACGCCGACTCGCAGCGCGCAGCGCGGTCCGGGTGAGAACCAGATTGCCTGTGCCCTGGAGCCGCTGATGGACAAGGCGGCACGGCAGCTGAAGATCGATCGCCTGCAGATGCGCAGACTCAACGCGCCCTCCGCGACCTCGAAGGTCGGTTCCGACCGCAGGCCCGTCACGAGCGCGTATCTGCAGGATGCGCTGGAGAAGGGCTCGGCCCGCTTCAACTGGGCAGAGCGCAGTTCCCGCAGCGGACAGCGCAAGGGCTCCAAGGTCACCGGCATCGGTATAGGGCAGGCGTATCACCCCGCCGGCTTCAATGGTTTCGACGGCTTGGTGCGCATCGCTCCCGACGGCAAACTGCATATTCACACCGGCGTGGGCAATCTCGGGACCTTCTCGCATTCCGGCACCGCTCGCATTGCGGCCGAGGTGCTGAAGTTCGACTGGGAGAACTGCATCGTCGAGCGGGGCGACTCGCGTAAGCATTTGCCGTGGAACATCGGTCAATTCGGCAGCAATACCTCCTACACGATGGCACGCACCAACTACGTCGCGGCCATGGATGCGCTGCAGAAGATGAAAGAGATCGCCGCGCACGACCTCGGTGGGAAGCCGGATGACTACGACGTCGATGGCACGAAAGTGTTTGCGAAATCCCATCCGGCGAAACATCTGACGTACTCGGCCGTGGCACAGCGGGCCATCGATCTGGGCGGGAAGTATTCGGGTAAGGAACTCCCTGCGGACATCAATCCGATGACGCGCGCATCGGCGACGGCGCTATCGGGTTCCGGTCTGATCGGGGTTGCGAAAGACAAACTGCCCGTAGGCGGGGAAACTCCGGCGTTCGCCTGTGCTTTTGTGGAGATCGAGGTCGATCTGGAAACCGGCCAGCACCGCATCATCGAACTGTTGAATGTGGGCGACTGCGGCACCGTCATTCACCCCATGGGACTTGAGACTCAGTTGAAGGGCGCCTCGGTGCAGGGCATAGGCTTCGCCACGCTGGAGCACCTGATTTTCGATCCGCAGAACGGTCTGCCCGGTCACATAGGTCTGTACCAGTCGAAGCCGCCCACGTACCTGGATCTGCCCGTGGAAATCCAGACCGACTGGGTCGACAAGCCCGATGCCAGCAGTCCGATGGGGACCAAGGGCATCGGCGAGCCGCCGTTGGGTGCGGCCGCTTCCGCGGTGATCTGCGCAATTTCCGATGCATTGGGCGGCTACGTGTTCAACCGTACGCCCGTCAAAGCGGACATGATTCTGTACGCGGTGGCGAATCTGCTGCCTGCGCACCATCCCCTCCAGGTCAACACACAGTAGGCGTCGCTATGTCCAAAGACATGATGCCGCACTTCGAGTTGTATCAGCCTGATACGGTCGACGGTGCGCTGGAACTGGCCAGGCGGATCGGCGACGGCGCCTGGTTTCTCGCCGGCGGCAACGACAGCCTCGACTGGTTCAAGGACCGCAACAAACGGCCCGCCGCGGTGATCGACATCGCCGGCATCAAGACGCTGTCGGGCATCCGCGCGACCGACGCAGGCCTGGAGATCGGCGCTCTGACCAAGCTTGCCGAGATAGAGAATTCGGGGCTGGTACGCGACAGGTACTCGCTGCTTGCGACGGCGGCAGGCCGGGTAGCCAGTCCCCAGATCCGCAATTCCGGCACACTCGGGGGGAATCTTTCGCAGGACGCCCGCTGTTGGTACTACCGCTATGGTGTGAGCTGTTATCGCGCGGGCGGCAATATGTGTTACGCCGACACTCCCCAGGGGATGAATCGCGAGCACTGTATTTTTGGCGCCAGTCGCTGCGTCGCCGTATCGCCGTCGGACATGGGCACTGTATCGGTGGCACTCGATGCGCGAATGGTGATCCGCGGTCTGGACGGAGAGCGTGTTGTTCCTGCCGAGGAGTTCTTCATCGGTCCGTCCGCGAATATCACGCGTATGACGGTGCTTCAGCCCGGCGAGATTCTGACCGCGATTCGCTATCCCGCTGAGTGGGCCGGTGCAAAATTCTATTTTGAGAAGGTCACCGACCGGAACACGTGGGATTTCGCACTCGTGAGCATCGCCGCGGCGATGTTTGTGGACGGCGGCACAATCCGCAAGGTCCGGATGGCCAGCGGAGCGGTCGAATGCGTGCCGCGCCGATTGAATGAAGTCGAGCAGGCGATTCTCGGTAGTCCCCATAACGAGGAGACTGCGAATCGCGCGGCGCAGGTCGCCGCGCGTGGCGCCACGACTTTGAACTTCAATCGCTTCAAGGTGCCGCTGATGGAGAACCTGGTCCGTCGCTCTATTCGCGATATCTAACGAGGTAGCGAGCCATGCAGATCTTACGGATGGGGCATGATGCCTGGGGCCGGCTGGTTCTCGAGGGGGTTTCCTGGGACCTGCTGCCGATTGCCGCCGGCATCGGCGCTCTCGTTATCCTCGGACATGCCCTCTACCGCGTGATTCGCCGCAGGCCGGGGGCATGAGCATGGTTCCAGACACTGATCGCGTACACCGGCATGCCGGAATCGATCGTCTATTTCATTGGCTGACCGCTCTATGCGTATTCACACTCATGGGCTCGGCATTACTGCCCATCCTGGGCATCCGGTTCGACTGGGTTCCGATTCATTGGGTTACGGGGAGCATCCTCGTGGTTCTCGTGCTGTTTCATGTCGTCCGATCCATGGTCTGGAGACGGCTGCGCAGCATGTGGTTCTCGTCGTCCGAGATTCGCTCCGGAAACGTCGGCAAATATTCTGTCGCCCAAAAACTGATGCATCACGCCATGGGATTGATGGTGCTCGGCGCTGTCATTACCGGCGTGCTCATGCTGAAGAAGATCAGGACCCCATTCTTCACGCGCGACCCTTACATCCTTGGCACCGATACCTGGGGCTTCGTTTACGTGATCCACGGGTTGGCAGCACTGACAGCCGTGACCCTCATCATGGTCCATATTTACTTCGCGCTCATTCCTGAGAACCGGATGTATCTGCGGGCGATGATGCGCGGTTGGATCACGAGGGGTGAGCAGCGCTCACGGCTCGATGCCAACGATTGGCTGGAGAAGAAGACGACGTGATGCAAGATGATCTGGCAACTCGCATCGATACGATAGAACGCGGCTACGAGTACCTGCTGGCTTATGCAGCGCAAGGCAGGCAGAGCGATGCGGGTTCAGAGGCGCGCACCACTTTGGTCAACATGCACGCCGCCCTCGCAGGCTTGAGCGGGCTCCTGGCATCGGCCATCGCTGCAGCCTGCGAGACCGGCGCAGTCGAAGCCGCCGGATTCATCGAGGCCATCGCCGACGATGCCCGCAAGGCAGGCGGAGCCATAGGCCTGGTGCTGAGCCGGCCGGCGATCAGTTCGTTGCTGGTGGACAATCTCAATGCTTCGATCCATCTGCGTGCGCTGCTGACCGACGTGTTCCTTGCGGAGCAGGCGCTGAAGTAGCCCCCAGCGCCGCCGCCCGGGCCGCTGGCGATCGCTATAACTCGTTGTTTATTGGCCTGTTATTAGCCGTTAACGCCACGTGTTAACATCCCGGCGCCGTTTCCTGACCTTCCAATCCCATGGCGCACTCCGAGCAGATAGACCTCCACGCAGAGCGCATCCGCTCGAGCGATGTGCTGGGTCGATCGGACCAGTTGCGCCGTCTGTTCGACTACCTGGTCGAGTGCTCACGGGCTGGTAAGGTCCCCAAGGAGTCGGTGATTGCCGTCGAAGTCTTCGGTCGCGGAACCGACTTCGACGTCTCTCAGGATGCGGCCGTACGGGTGTACATCCACAAGCTGCGCCGCAAATTCGAGGAGTACTACGCCGAGCACGGTGCTCCCGGCGGCGCCCGGCTGACTATCCCCAAGGGAGAGTATCGGCTCGCCGTCGAAGAGCCCGCCAGTGCCGTGCCCGCCAGTGCCGCGCCCGCAAGTGCCGTGGAGGTCATTGCACTCCCCATCGTTTCGCTCCCGGTGCCGAGCCCCGTCCAGCAGCGTAACCCTTGGAAGGTCGCCACCTACGCGAGCGTTGCCGCTCTGTTATTTGTACTCCTCGGCTGCGGAGCATGGTTCCTGTGGCAGCGCACCGCGGGGCGGGAGTTCAAGGGTGTCCGCGACAATCCGGTCTGGGCCCGCATTCTCAACGACACCCGGCCGATCACCGTGGTGCTCGGGGATTATTATATTTTTGCCGAAGCGGACGAGTTCTCGCAGCCCAAGCGTCTGGTGCGGGATTTCTCGATCAACTCGCGCGGCGATCTGGATCAGTACCTGATGGAGCACCCGGAGCTGAGCGACCGGTATATGGACGCTCAGCTTGCCTATCTGCCGACCTCTAGCGCTGCCGTGATGGCGGACATCATGCCGGTGCTTGCGTCGGCCCACCGCCCAGTGCGCGTTACGATGATGTCGGACCTCTCGCCTGACGCCCTTAAATCGACGGATGTCGTTTACGTGGGCTATCTCAGTGCGCTGGGTATGCTCTACGACGCGACGTTTTCCGGATCTAGATTTTCAGTGGGCGGCAGTTACGATGAGCTCGTGGACGGGAAGACCCGCACGCAGTACATCAGCCAGGCCGGCGATCGATATGCGCGGCCGGCCGATGACTCCGCTCGAACCAGTTCTTCCGGGTACCGCGAGTACAGCCTGATCACGAGCTTCGAAGGTCCTAGCGGCAATCCGGTGCTGGTTATCGCGGGAATGCGCGACATTGGGCTGATGCAGGCCGGCGAGGCACTCACCAGTGCGGGTAGTTTGCGCCAACTCGGCGAGCGTCTGTCTACCGGCGCACCGTTCGAGGCCCTCTATGAAGTGACGGGCATCAACAGCACGAATATGGCGAGCCGCCTCCTCGTCACCGCGCCTCGCACCGGGGCGGACGCCTGGAGCAAATCATCCGCCAGCGTCGATCGACTGGGCGCCGCCGCAACCCCGACTAGCCGCTAAGCGTTTCTTCAGGCGTAGAGCCGGCTCAACAGCCAGAACGTGCCCAGGCCGCCTAACGAGGCGGCGGTCAGTTCACGAACCAGGCGCCGGGCTCGCGGCCAATTCCATCTGCTCATGAGCATGGAACCGCCGGCCAGCGCGGCGAGCACCGCGGCCGCCGTCAGTTCGGCACCCGTGTCGAAGCCAGTGACCATCCACCACTGAGTGGGCGGTGGAGGTTGTAATGGGATCAGCCTGGACGGGAGTTCAAAGCCGTCCAGGAATCCGAACATCATCGCAGGCAGCAGCCAGCCCATTCTTCGGGCGCCGTGCAACGGGGCGGCCGGGAAACCGCCGGCAAAAAAACCGCCTGCGAGAAAACCGCCGGCCAGCAACGCCGCGCCGAACAACACCAGCGCTTGCGTGGCCAAGCCCGCCACCATCGTTACGATGGCCAGCGCCGCCAGCAGCCCGGAGCAACCGATGGCTGCGACGCGAGAGCGATCGAGCCCTGACGTAGTGGTGGTCACGGCGAACAACATCACTCCAAAACCGATGAACGCCTCGATCATGGTCATGCGCGCATCGATCCAGCCCGTCGCTGATACCGCCAGAGAGATACCGTAACCAGCAAGCAATCCCAGCGCCGCATACGCGGTTGCCCACGCACCCCGTGTTCCTTGCACTGACGCGCCGCCCGCCAGCAAGACGAGCCCGAGCAGAAAGCACAGCCGATCGGGACTGAGAATGACGTGTAGAACCCCCAGCCGGATCCATGCGCCCAGGGTCGCAGGCTGCGGCGCGGCGGAGTCTGGAATCGACAGGCTTTGCGAGCCGGCGGTGAAGAGTTGTTGGACCGCGGCGTCGCGCGACTGGATTCGCGCGAAGTTGACGTGTTCGGGTACTTGTTCGAACAACACGCTGTTGCGAATGACCAGGCCGCCGGGATTCGTGCAACGGAACACGATCTCGAATCCATACAGGTCGCTGCCGACACTCAGCGGATCGACTTTGCCGAGGTCGTATCCCTGATCGATGGCGGGGCAGTCACCGCCCGTTCCCCGCACCGATACGTGCTCCAGGATGTAGGTCCCGACCTTGCGCACGGTCAGAACAGGCACCTCCGACCCGGTCAAGGCGCGTGCCTCTTCGAGCGGCAACAGAAATTTCAACGTCACCGTCGACCCGGAGATCGTCCACGTCGAGTAGCTGACACTGTGGGAGTCGGCGCGGGCGCAGTTGGCGGCGCCCGCCAGCCAACACAGGGCGATGAGGATGGCACGCCTCACTTAGGGTTGCGCCTCGGCGGCGGGTCGCATCGGGGTGTCCGGTTGCGGCGCGGCGCCGGCTGTCCCCGGAGCGACCAGGATCTGGGCCTGCCGGCGCAGCAGCCTTAGATTCTCCTGCGTCGTCTGCCGGGTCAGCATCTGCCGGTAGTCGGTGTAGACGTCATTCCTGACAGCCGTGAAGTCGACCACGCCCGGGGGATGCCGCCGTTCCATCAGCAGTACATGCACTCCGTCGGATTCGATCAGTGGGTCGGAAATCTCCCCGTCGGCGAGCGTCGCGGCAACCGCGTACAGGCTGTCGCCGAGGTGCAGCTTGGCGGCGAAGTCCGGCTCGATGTCGGCTTCGCGATGGATGTCGACGAATCCGAAGTGCTCCAGGATGTAGTCGACGGAGGCCCCCGCGCGCAGTTGGTAAACGGCCTCGGACGCATCAGTCTGCGCTTGCGCCGTGCTCTGGTCTGCGTTCTGGTAGCCGCCGACGTGCAGGACCAGGTTACGCACACTCATCGAACCTTCGGCCGTGTACTTCGATCGATGGGCGTCGTAGTAAGTACGAAGTTCCGCGTCTGTTGGCTCTTGCGCCAGCAGCGGAGCGGCTACCTGCGCGTTGACGCCGGCGGCCATGGCCTCTCGCACCTCGACGGTGGTTTCGGGCAGATCCAATACGAGGCCGCGCTGTACCAACAGCTCCTCGTCGATCATGTTATGCAGCACTCGTTCGCGTTCCGCGGCGTTGGTCTGCTCGAAGGGCTTGCCGATTTCGGTCATCGTCTGCGCGATAAAATCGCTCGTGAGAATTCCCTTCTGATTGACGAGCGCGACGTAGCCGGGAGGCACGACATTCAACGCGTGCGGCGTGCGGTGAAATAATCCGAAGCCGGCAATCAGCAGTCCCAGCGCGATACCGGCCATCGGCAATGCCAGGTCGCGGGGCACGCGCACGCCGAAACCCAAGACGCTGCTCCCCGGGGAGCGTTGGCTTTTCACTACAGGCTCGTCGGCGGAGGTTTCAAGGTGTGCGGGCCGCATAGGGATTCGATTGCGCGGGAGTGTGTGACACCGAATATACATACACCGCCAGGGCGCGGATCTGCTCCAGGCTCAACTGCCCGATCCACCCCGGCATGACGCGGTGCTGACCCGAGTAGATGGCCTTATACAAAGACTCTGCGTCACCGCCGCTGTTCCATACGTTAGCGGTGAGGTCGGGCGCGCCGTAATTGGAATCTCCGCGTCCGTCCGGCCCGTGGCAGTCGGCGCAGTCGGCCTTGATGAACACCGCGCGACCCTCATCGGCCGCGGGGGCCTGGTGTGGGCTACCGCTCAACCGCAAGACATATTGCACGACGTTGCGGATCTCCGCTTCGCTGAGTTTTCCCGTCAAGCCGAAAGCGGGCATGTCGGTCACGTTGTGGGACTTACCGGCGCCGGAGCGCACGCCGTATAACAGGGTGCGTTCGATGTCGCGAACGTTGCCGTCGCCGTATAGCCAGACTCTATCCGTCAGGTCGGGTGCGCCCAGCGCTTTGCTGCCTTTCATCGTGGCCCCATGGCAGCCCGCACAGTTCTTTGCATAAAGCGGTTGCGCCTGGGCGACGGCGAACTGCACCAATGCGGGATTCGCGGCCGCCTGGTCCGGCAGTACCGATAAAAGCCGCTCCTGCAGAAGTTCGCGGTGCCGATGCAGCCCAGCCGCCAGCGACGCGCCGGCTGCGAGCGCGAGCGCCAGGAAGGCCCATTTCCATTTCCACCACGGACTGGTCACAGTCTGCACCATCGGGTACTTTGCGTTATCTTAACCGCTTGGGCGCGGGCGCAGATGCCAGTGCGGCCCGAATCACGCAACCTGAGCCTCTATGAAAAACCCGGAATCCGACTCGGCGAATTCGCTTGAGCCGGTCCTGCCTCGCTCGCATCGATTGGTCCGGCGGCTTGTGCTGCTGTACGGGATCTGCGCGCTGGCCGTTGCCGCAGTCCTGGCGGCTGCGCTGTTGCCCGCACAGATCATCCCGCAGACGCGGCTGATCGCGTTCGAGACCATCTCCGGCGGCCTGGGCGCGATGGTGCTGTCCGCGCTTCTGTTGGCTTTGACCGGACTGCTGGGTGCCCTGGCGTTGACTTCGACGCGTTACCGAAACGCGCAAGCCGACGTCGTTTCAGGTTCGGCGGCCGGCTCCAAGCTCAGGCCGCAGGAGGATCCCGGCTTTGCCGCCCGACAGGGTCAGGCGTTCATCGTGCCTTTGGGAGCCATCCTTATATGGGTGGCAGTGCGCTTGCTGTGGCCTACCGGCGCAGCGGCCGGCGATGCCACCACACCCAATATCGCTGCGGCTTTCGTGTTCGCCCTGGCATTCGTCTCGTTGGTCGCCGAGCGAGTCATCAACGGTTTTCCGGAGCCGCAACTGCCGGAGGCCCCGTCGCTGCGGCGGCTGCTCTTGCTCACCACTGTCATCCTGGTCGCCGCAGCCGCGATCGAACTCGGTCGCGGCGCGGCGCTTGCGTGGCTGCGATGGCCCGAGATCGTGCTGGCGATCGTTCCCGGGCTGGTGGTCTCGGAGCTGGCAGTACGAGCACTTGCACGACTTTTTCTGCCTGCGCCCGCTACTGCGGACGCCAAGGCTGTTACCGATAGCATCCTCGCCACCGTCATTACCGGTGGCCCGCGCGCTCCAGGAACTTTGCTGCGAACTCACCTGGGTCTGGATTTCGCCCGCAGCTGGGCACTGCAGTTTTTAAGCGCCGCCATTCCAGCGGCGTTGTTCGCCACCGCCTTGCTGTGCTGGGCCTTGACGGGATTGAAGCTCATCGAGCTGGGACAGCGGGGAGTCTACGAACGCTTCGGCGCGCCGGTGGCTGTCATGGGCCCCGGCCTGCACCTGTTGCTTCCCTGGCCGCTGGGTCGGCTGCGTCCCGTCGAATTCGGAACGATTCACTCGGTGGCCATCGGCGTGGATCAGACCGAACCGGACGCCCAGGCGGTGGACGCGGAGGCCACGCCTCCCGCCGGCCTCAACCGGCTCTGGGAGAGCGCACATCCCGGACAGGCCGAATACCTGGTTCCCAGCCGCGGCACGGGCAGCCAGGGTTTTCAGAGTGTGAGTACCGAGATCAGTGTGCTCTACCGCGTGGGGCTGACCGATGCGGCCGCGATGCAGTCGGTCTACACGGTCGCGGATCCGGAATCGCTGATCAAGGAATCCGCCAGCCGGCTGGTGCTGCGATATTTCAATTCGCGTGAGTTGGAAGCCGTTCTGGGTGCACGGCGCGAGAACGTCGCCGGAACTTTGCGCGAAGCGTTGGCTGCCGATATGGATTCGGACCACACAGGTGTTGAGATCGTGTCGGTGTTGATCGAAGAGATCCATCCGCCGGCGGGCGCCGCTGCGGCCTATCATGCGGTTCAGGCGGCACAGATCAACGCAAGCGCCAGTATTTCGGATGAATTGGGCCGCGCCAAGCGCACGGCGGGAATTGCGCAGCAGGAAGCTCACCAGCTGACGGCGGCGGCCGACGCAAAAGCGTCAGAGACCACGCATGCCGCCGATGCGGAGTCCTATCGCTTCGGCGCCGATCGACGTGCCTACGGCGAGGGCGGCCAGGCCTTCCTGCTGGAGCGTTCGTTCAACAGGTTGAAATCCGCGTTGATCCAGACACCTCTGACCATCGTGGATCATCGGTTGAGCCCTGCACAAGGTCCCATTCTCGACCTGCGCGAATCCGGATCGGGATCGCGGCAGGGTGGAGCGATAATGCCTGCTCCGGCCGCCGCGCCTGCAGGTGGCGCGGCACAGCGAGGTCCTGCAACGGGGGCCGCGCAGCGATCGTTCACGCCGGAAGTGGAAGACTCGAACTGATTTACGGCGCCCGTAAGGGGGGATTCTCCACATGCTCGCACTCAAGACTTTCATTCGGTTGGACTACTGATGTTCACACACCATCACCACGACGATGATCATGACGATGACCACGATCATGACCATTTTCACTTCGAGCCTTCGTTGCGCATGGGCGTCGCCGGGCTCATCCTGCTGGCCGCGATTGCCGCGGCTTGCATCGTCATGGTCCCTGCAGGGGAAGCCGGCGTCATCACACGCTTCGGAAATCCCTCGCGCGTGGTCACGGAACCCGGACTGGCCTGGAAGCTGCCGGCCCCGTTTGAAAGCACCATTCCCATAGACCTGAGATTGCGTACCACATCGACGGGGTTGCAGGATGTCGGCACCCGTGACGGTCTGCGTGTGCTCGTGCAGGCTTATGTCGCCTGGCAGGTTCCGGGCGATCCGCCGCGTGTGCGTCAGTTTCTGCGTTCCGTTCGGAACCAGCCCGACGAAGCCGCGCGCCAGTTGCGCAGCTATGTGAGCGCCGCGCTGCACATTGTTTCGAGTAATTTTGAACTGAGCGACCTGGTGAACATCGATTCGAACAAAGTGCGGCTCGACGCCTTTGAGCAGCAGCTGCGCGAGCAGATCGCACCGCGCATGCTGGAGGTCTACGGAATTGATATTCGCCAGGTGGGCATCGAGCGGATGACGTTGCCGGACGAGACGCTGGCCGCCACCGTCGCGCGGATGCGTGCGGAGCGTGAAACGGTTGCGGCGGAGCGCACGGCAGAAGGTTTGCGTCAGGCGGCGGCTATTCGCGCCGATGCCGATCGCGACGCTCGTAAAGTTGTTGCCGAGGCGCGGGAGCAGGCTGCACACACCGAAGCAGACGCGCAGCAAGCGGCTTCGCGCGTCTATGCCAAGGCGTATCAGAGTGATCCGGGTCTCTACACCACGCTTCGATCGCTAGACGCAATCAGCCAGGTGGTTGGCCGCAATACCAGCCTCGTGCTGCGTACCGACGCCGCACCTTTCCGAGTGCTGGTTGATGGTCCGGCAGGTGCCGGTGCCTCGCGGGCCAGTGTTCCGCCGCCCGTGGTCCCACCGCTTGCCGGTGCAAGGGTTCCGGGTAAGTGAACGCATCGGTCGACACGCCGCCGCCGCCGGCCACTGACGGGCCGCCTCCGCCGCCCCCGCCGGGGCCGATTGCGCAGTCCGTCGCGATCGGATTCCGAACGGTGTACATCGCTTCGCTGCTGCTGACGTTGCTCTGGCTTACGAGCAATGTGAGGGAGATAGCCTCGGACAGTCAGGCGGTCGTACTGCGCTTTGGACGCATCGTTCGCACGCAGGAGGCTGGATTGCTCTTGGCGTGGCCGCGACCCATTGAGCAAGTGCAATTGCTTCCGGGTTCCGACCGTCAACTCAGCCAGGATGTCGCCGCTCTGCCGATGGCGACGGAAAAATCCGCATCATTGGTGGGTCCCTTCGGCTCCGCGCAATCCATGCCGCGCAACGCCGCCGCCTACCTTACGGGCGATGGCAACGTCCTGCTGTTGAACGCCACACTCATCTATCGAATCAGCGACCCCTTGCGCTATTCGTTGTCTCAGAGCCATGTCGCGCCGGCGCTCGATCGCCTGTTTCGTGCCACCAGCGTGCATGTTACGGCCGGCAAGAACCTGAACGACTTCCTGGCCGTGCAGGCGAGCGACCGCACCGGGCGAACTGTCATGGCGCTACGGGGCGAAGTGCGGGATGCCCTGCTGCAGACGATGAATTCCCGACTGCGCACACTTGGGGACGCCGGAGCCTCTCTTGGAGTTGAGATTCAACGTATAGATATGACCGCCTGGCTGCCGGCCGAAGCCAAGTCTGCGTTCGATGCCGTGTTGGTGGCGAGCCAGGCTGCCGATCGTGGTGTCGCCATGGCGCGCACCGATGCCGAACGGCGACGCCAGGAGGCCGATCGCGAGCGCGACCAACTGCTCAGCGCTGCCGAGGCAACGGCCAAGGAAATGGTGACCGGCGCCGAGGTCAATACGGCAGGCATCGTCGCACTCGAAAAGGAAGAGACGCCGCAGACCCGCAGCAGCCTGCTGTTGCGTGAGTATCGTGCGAACGTAGGTAACATCATGAACCGTGTCGGTTCAGCGACTTTGATCGATCCGCAAAGCGGCACCCGCATCGTGCTGCCTGGAAAGTAGCTATGAATGTGAGCTCAGACATCGCAAGCCCCGGTGGAGTGGCCGAGCAGCCCGCGCAGCTGCTCAACCGTGCCGAACGCATCCGGCTCGGATTGCGTTTGTCCCTGGCGCTTGCCGCGCTTTGCCTGCTCATCGTCGCCGGAGGTATCCGCTTCCTGATCCCTGACGAGCGCGCAATCGCCGAACTGGTGGCCGGCGTCGCGGCAGCACTCGTGGCCGTGCCCGTCTTCGTGGAAGCCTGGCAGAGCCTGCGGCATCCCAGTCTGCATGGCATAACGGACCGGTTGGTCGCGCTGGCTCTGATTGCCGCGTGGGCCACGGGCGACCTGATGACCGCAGCTTTCCTGCCCATCATCATGACGATCGGGCATGTCCTCGAAGAGCGGAGCATGTTGGGTTCGCACGAAGCGGTGCGCGCCCTGACGCGCTTGACGGAGGTGGACAGCCGACGGCTGCTCCCCAACGGCGTCGTGGAAGTCGTCCCGAGCGTGCAGCTGCGCGTTGGCGACCTTATTGAGCTGCGTGCCGGCGAACGCATACCCGCGGACGGTGTCGTCCGCAAAGGGACTTCGAGTCTCGACCTGGCCTCGTTGACCGGTGAATCGGTTCCGGTTGAGGTGGGCGAGGGCGACAAAGCCCTGGCGGGCGCGATGAACGTAGATGGTTTACTGCAAGTCGAGCTGACCCGGGTGGGCGAAGAAAGCACGCTGGGTCGCATCATCACCCTGATGCGGGAGGCGGAGAATGCCAAGCCACCCGTCACACGATTGCTCGATCGATACGCCGGCCAATACATGGCGTTGGTGTTGGTGGTTGCAGCGGGTACGTGGCTTATCACCGGGAATGTGCCCGCCATGCTGGCCGTATTGGTGGCCTCCTGTCCTTGCGCACTGGTGCTCGCCGCTCCCGCGACCGCGGTTGCCGCAATTGCGGTGGCGGCGCGCCACGGCATCCTGATCAAGGGCTCGGCATTTCTGGAGCACCTGGCCGACGTGTCTTCAGTTGTCTTCGACAAGACCGGCACCAT
>FTJL01700478.1_pt1 | contig 14969 bp, 11 predicted proteins | sample 1658551 | NCBI WGS metagenome assembly FTJL01 (sample SAMEA3914835, study PRJEB12502) | metagenome | biome: forest; material: soil | place: Canada | collected 2011-07-03 | depth 0.3 m
GCAGGCCCAGCATGCCGGCCTGTATCAGGTCACTGACTTCCACGGATGGCGGCAGACGCCCGGCCAGATGATAGGCAATGCGTTTGACGAGTTCAGCGTGCCGCGTCACCAGTTGATCGGGTTTGCGCATTGCCTGTGCCTTTACGAATGGTTGCCGCTTGCCAGCGGATCATCGGCCTAAAATAGGGCCAAGACAACGTCTTACGACACTACGTGGAAGCCCATGCCAAAAGCCCTTCAGAACATTCACCCAATGGTTTTTCTGCTGATCGCGACCGTCCTGGAGGTCAGCGGGGACGCCGTCGTCAGAATGGCGGTGTACGACCACGTTGGCCCGATTCGCCTGGGGTTGTTCATCGGCGGCGCGTGCCTGTTGTTCGGTTACGGCCTGTTTCTCAACCTGGCGCCGCTGCAGTTCGGGCAGGTCGTCGGCCTTTATATCGCCACTCTGTTCGTCGTTTGGCAGGTCATCAATTTCTTGTTTTTCCGGTCGTTGCCCACGGTGCCGATCGTTGTCGGCGGGACGTTGGTGATCGCGGGCGGCATGATCATCACATTCTGGCGCCTGTAATAACGTGGGTGCTCTCAGATCATCATGCATGCGGCGAGCGTCAGGAGCAGCGTTGGAATCATGACGACGATTCCCACGCGCAGAAATTTCCATGCGCTGACCTGCACGCCCTCTCTGCGAAGAGCGACTAGCCATAGGATCGTAGCCAGCGAGCCGGTCACCGAGAGGTTCGGCCCCAGGTCGACCCCTATCAGCAGCGCCTTGGTGACCGGGGCCGGGATCTGAATCCCGGTCGCCACAACGGAATGTACGATCAGGCCGGCCGGCAGATTGTTGATCAGATTACAGGCCGCCGCGACGATCGTGCCGGCGGCCCAAACGGTGTGACTGGGAGAGGCAGCGGAGGAGGCCGTCAAGGTGTCGCTCAGGCGCTGAATGACCCCCGTACGGATCAGTCCTTGGACAAGTACAAACAATCCCGCCACCAGCGGCAGCACGCTCCAGGAGACAGGTTTCAGCAACAGCCATGGGGACTGGCGCGAATCGAAAAGCACCACGCCGGCGGTCAGTGCGGCCACCCCAAAAGTCGGCAATCCCAGGTTGAAATCCACGGCCGAGGCGGTGAGCAGCAGGGCCGCCGACAGCCCGATTCCACTGGCAGTCACGCGACCCGCGTGAGTCAGGCGGGGCACTTCGCTGGAGACGAAGATCCTCTGCCGCAGCGGCAGGCGTTGCGTGTACCGCAGAAATGCGTACGTGGCGCAGATCGATACCAGCGAAGGCAGCCCGAATTGCGCCAGCCACGAGGCGAGCGCCGGCATGTGGCTGCCGAACACAACGAGGTTTGCGGGATTGGAGATCGGCAACACGAAGCTCGCCGCGTTGGCCACAAATGCACAAATGAACAGGTAGGGCAACGGCTCCGCCTTCGCTGCCCTGGCCGCTGCAAAGACTGCAGGCGTCAAGACGACGGCGGTCGCGTCGTTCGACAGCAAAGCCGTTACAAGCGTGCCCACTACGAACACGAGAGTGAACAGGTGCTGAGCCGAACCGCGTGCCAACCGCACCGCCAGCGCTGCAAGCCAGTCGAACACGCCTTGTTGCCTCGCAAGTTCCGCGAGCAACATCATTCCGGCGAGGAAAAGGTACACGTCGGTCCCGCTTGCGATGGCGCGAGCGGCTTCGCGCCAAGGCAGCAGCGAGAATACGACCAGTGCCAAGGCGCCCAGCACTGCCCACAACGCTTCCGGCAGCTTCCAGGGCCGAACGATGACACAGCCGGTGGCGAGAGCCCCGATCGCCCATATGGCGACCTGTGTCGTCGTCATGGTGCCGGCAGCATCTGCACTGCTTACTCGTGCCGTTTGCGGGAGGTGAAAAATTTGGCGACGCGATCGGCGGCGTCTGGGGAAAGACCCTCGTTCTTGAATAGTTCCAGCGCGTGCGCGTCGCGCAGGCTCAATCCGTCGCTCTCGATCAGTGCGCGTTTGTTCACCTGGTTGGCGTACCAGGAATTGGCCAGGATGTCCCGGCACAGCGCGGTCAGTTGCGCCTCGAACCGGTCATCGGGGAAGCACAGGTTGGCCAGGTGCATCTCCTGTGCCTCGCGGCCGGAATAATTGCGGCAGGTCAGCATCATTTCGGTGGCCTTGGCGCGGCCGACCCGATGCGGCAGTCTCAGGCTCAGGCCCCAGATGGGGGTCAGTCCCCAGCGCGCGTAGGCATCGCAGAATTGCGCCGACTCACAGGCGACGATGAGGTCGGCCGCCAGGGCCAGCTCCAGTCCTCCCGTCGAGCAGTGACCCCGCACGGCCGAAATCACCGGCTGGGGCAAATTGGCGAGTTTGTCGATGACCTCCGAGTGGTAGTGGGGTTTGGCGCCCGCGCCGACGTACTCGAGGACTTCCGCCATGTCGTAGCCCCCGGAGAAGTTGTCGCCGGCACCGCGCAGGACGACGACTCCGATGGTTCGGGTCTGGCGGGCGATGGCCTCGACGTGCTCATCCAGATCTTCGAATACGTCCTTGTTCAGCGCGTTCAGCTTCTCCGGACGATTCAGCGTCAGGATCGCGGCGCCGTGAACATCTTCCCGCAGCACAAGTCCACTCATGGTGAATTTCCCGCAGGCCGATTCCACCAGCCGCCGCCCAATGCCTGGAACAACCCCGCTGTGTCCGCATAACGATTGGCTTGCGCTTGCACCAGCGCCACTTCGGCCTGCTGGTAGGTTTGCTCCGCATTCAACACGGCAACCGTGCTGTTCGTGCCGAGTTCATGCTGGTGCAGGGCAATTTCTAAGGTGGCCTTGGCTGCGCGATCCGCCGCCACGCTGGCTTTCAGGGCATCGGCATCCGTCTGCAAAGCCCACAAGGTGTCGGCGACATTCTGGCAGGCAAGAATGACCGCGGCACGATATTGAGCGGCCGCCTGGTCCAGCGCCGCATCCGCCGCTCTGCGCCTGTGCAACAGTGCACCGGAGTCGAAAAGAGTCTGGGTCAGCGATGCGCCCAGATCCCAGAACCCGGTGTAGGGGCTGAAGAGCTGGCCCAGTTTCAGGGCCGCCGAGCCGGTGTCGGCCGTGATGGCAAATTGGGGCAGCATATTGGCCAGCGCCACGCCCACTTCGGCTGAAGCCATGTGGAGATTGGCCGCAGCTTGCCGGACATCGGGCCGCTGGGCAACGAGTCTGGACGGCACATTCAACGGCAAGTCCGTGGGCAGCGTCAGATCCTGCAACTCGAACGTCTCGTCCGGCTCCTGCGACGGGAGTCGGCCCAGCAGCGCCGTCAGCGCATCTCGTATCTGGCCCAGTTGCTTGCGCAGCGGAGGCAGGGCCGCCGCGGTCTGTGCCTGCGCCGCTTGCTGACTCAGCAGATCCAGTTCGCTCGCCGTGCCGAGACCGCGCTGCCGTTGTACGGTGTCGGTCAGTTGCTGTTGCAGATTGAGCATGCGCTCGGTTGCAGCGATCTGACCTCGTAGCGACGCTTCCTGAATGGCGGTCACCACGACGTTGCTGCTCAAGGTCACGTAGGTGGCCTCAAGTTGGAAACGAGTGACGTCCACTTGGGCTCTCGCGGCTTCGACCGAGCGACGCGTGCCACCAAAGATGTCCGGTACGTAACTCAGGCTGAGCTGCGCCGTATAGAGGCTGTAGACAGCCGAAGGGGATACAGTGGGATTGGCAATAGCGTCGTTGGCGTTCTGGGCACGCGCGGCGCTGAAGTTTCCCTGCACAGATGGAAAGTAGGTCGTCCGTTGCGCGACATACAATTCGTGCGCCTGGCGCAGCGCGGCCGCAGCGGCGTCGACATTGGGATTGGCCTTCAGCGCCTGGACCACCAGGCCGCTGAGCTTGGGCGACTGAAACAAGGTCCACCACTGGCCGCAGATATCCAGCCCTCCTACAAAGTTCTGCGCATTGCCTCCTAACCCCTCCGCGGAGGCGGTCTGCGCCTGACGCGACGCGCGGCCATAGTCCGATGCTTGCGGAGGCGCGGGAGTTTTGAAATTCGGACCGACGGCGCAAGCTGACAGAGCTGCCAGCAACGCAACGGCCGCGAGGCGCCATGGTGTCATGCGCCCCATCGTGCCCGTCCCCGGCGCTCTTCCGCCCAATGCTCGATAACGTGATACATGGAGGGCAAGACGAATAACGTGAGCGCGGTGGCTATAGCCAACCCGCCGACGACGACAGTCGCAATCCCGCGCTGCACGTCACTGCCTACGCCGGTGTGGATCGCTGCCGGCAACATCCCCAAAGTCGCCACCGTTGCGGTCATCAACACCGGCCGCAGGCGCTCGGTCGCGCCCTTCATGATGGCCTCGTGCAGTTCCAGGCCGGATTTACGCATCCGATTGAGATTGGACACCATGATGATGCCGTTTTGCACCGCTACGCCGAACAGCGCGATGAACCCGACGCCGCTGGCGACATTGAGGTTCTGGCCCGTCACGTGCAGTGATATCAATCCGCCGAGCGTCGCCAGGGGCACGACGCCCAGGATCAAAGACGCCTGCCGTACCGAGCCGGTGCCGACGGTCAGGAAAATCAGCATCAGCACCATCAGCATGCCCAATATGACCAGCAGCCTCGATTCCGCGCGACGCTGATTCTCGAATTGGCCGCCCCATTCCAGATGGACTCTGGCCGGGTCGAAATGCACGCGGGCGGCGATCTTCGACTGAGCTTCTTCGAGGTAGGAGGTCAGATCCCGCCCGCTGTTGTCGATACCGATGGTCAGATTGCGCTGGCCGTTTTCGCGGGTGACCGTACTTTCGCCCACGCGCAGCCTCACGTCTGCAATCTGCGAGAGCGGTACTTGCACGCCACTCGATGTGTTGACGAACAGATTGCCGATCGCATCGGGCCGGTCGCGACTGCCCTGAGTGAACCGAACGGTCAGCGGGTAGGTCCGTTCGCCCACATAGACGGTGGAGACCGGGGCCTGCCCGATTCCGGTCTGGATCACGTTCAGCACGTCGTTCATGTTGATGCCGTAGCGGGCGGCTTTTTCCCGATCCAGCTTGATCTCGATCTGCGGTATCGGCGGCTCCTGGAAGATCGACGCGTTGGAAGTGCCCTGGATCGTATAGAGCACGTCGACGATCTGCCGGCCCACGCGCCGCAACTGATCCAGATCGTCGCCGAAAACCTTGATCACGAGCGGACTGTGCGCGCCGCCTATCAGGTCGTTCACCCCGTCGATGATAGGTTGGCTGATGCCGATCGAATAGCCGGGCAGGTTCTTGGCCAGGCCGGCGGAGAGCCGGTCGACGAACCGCTTCTTGGATTCTCCGGGCGGCCAGGTGTCGTAGGGCCGCAAACCCACGGGCGCTTCGATATGCGACATGGTCCACGGATCCGAGCCGTCGTCGTTACGCCCAGTCTGGGTCACCACGTAGGACACCTCGGGATATTTCAGGACTTCCCGCCGCAGATCGCTGGCCATGTCGCTGGCCTTGTTTAGCGCGACACCGGTGGGCATCTGCACCTGCAGCCAAAGCGCCCCCTCGTCGAGGTCCGGCAGGAATTCGCGACCGACCGTCATGCCGAGTCCGACCACAGCCAGCAGTGCAAAGATGACGACGCCGTAAATGATGCGCGGCTGTGCGATGCAAGCTGCGAGCACGCGTTCATAGCCGTCCGTGAGCCGCTCCAGCCAGCGATTGTGATAAACGCGCCCGGGCTTGCGGAAGGCGAAATAGGCGAGGGCGGGCACCAGGGCCAATGTTGTCAACAGGGCCCCGAACAGCGCGTAGCCCATGGTGTAGGCCATGGGCGTAAAGAGCTTGGCCTCGGCACGCTCGAACGAGAACAGCGGCAGATAAGCGGTGATGATGATCAGGCTGGCGAAAAAAATCGGTCGCGTCACCTGCAAAGTGGCGGCCCGTACCTCGCTTTCACTCAGTTCCTCGTTGGGCGTGGCTTCCCTGCGGCGCAGTACCGCTTCCGTGACGACGATGGCGCCGTCGACCAGGATGCCGAAATCGATGGCTCCCAGGGATAACAGGTTGGCCGAGACCTTGGTGAGATTGAGCAGGCAGAACACGGAGACCAGCGCCAGCGGAATGCTGACCGCCACCACCAGGGCGCTGCGCGGGCTGCCGAGAAAAAGTATCAGCACCAGGAAGACCAGGCCGATGCCCTCCGCGATCGTGCGGCCGACCTTGCTGATCGTGGCCTTGACCAGATCGTCGCGGTCGATGTACGGGACAATTTTGACGCCCAGGCTGGCCAGTCGACCGTTGAGTTCGGCAACCTTCGCGTGCACCCCCCGCAGCGTCTGTGAGGGGTTCTGGTACTTGAGCATCAGGACGATGCCTTCAATCGTGTCCGGGTTGGTGTCCTTGCCCAGAATGCCTTCCCGTTCCTGGTGGCTCAGGGTGGTGCGGCCCAGGTCGCGTACCAGAAGCGGAGCGCCGTTCACCTGTGTGACCACCGTCGAGCCGATATCGGTGAGGCTATGTATGAGACCCACACCGCGGATGACATAGCTTTGGTCGCCGCGCGAGACGCGGCCGCCGCCCGCGTTGGTGTTGTTATTGTTGATCGCGTTGATGACGTCGGTGATACCCAGGCCGTAGTGCTGTAGTTGACTCGGATCGAGGTCGAGCTGGTACTCGGTGGTGAAGCCGCCGAAATTCGTGTCATCGACGACGCCGGGCACCGATTTGATGGCAGGGATCACCGTCCAGCGTTGGATTTCCGACAGCTCCTGCAGATTCTTGGTGTCGGATTCCAGCGTGTAGCGAAAGATCTCGCCTCCGGGTCCCGCCACGGGGTCCAGGGATGGCGTCGCGCCAGCCGGCAACACCGCCTGATTGATCCGTTCGATAAGGCGCTGACGCGCCCAGTAGTCCTCGTAGCCGTCGCGAAACAGAACCGTGATCAACGACAACCCGAACGTGCTGGAGGAGCGCATCAGCAGCAGACCCGGAGTGCCGTTGATCTGACGCTCCAGCGGCACCGTGATCAGCTGCTCGACTTCCTCAGCGGCCAGACCCGGTATCTGCGTGGTGACCTGGGCCGCGACGTCTCCCAACTCCGGATACGCCTCGACCGACAAGGTTTCCCAGGCGTAGATCCCGAATACGCTCAGCAGTACGGCCAGTACGATGACCGCCACGCGCCTGTGCAGGCAAAAGGCGACGAACTGGTCAATCATTGAGCAGGATTCCGCCCTTGACGACCACTTGCTCGCCCGCCCGCACGCCCGAGCGGATGGCGACCGACGAGCCTTCCTGCAACTGCGGCTCCACGCTGCGCCGCTCGAAAGTCCAGGGAGCGGTGGCAACGAACACACTCGTGCGATCGTTGTTCATCAGCAGTGCCGAGGTTGGCAGGACGATGCGCTCTTGCGCCTGGCCCAGCACAGTCACGGTGGCGAACATGTTGGGCTTGAGCCTGTGTGCGGCATTAGCGAAGGCGATCCGCAGCTTGTTGCGCCTCGAGTCCGGCTCGAGCGTGTCGGCGACAAACAGCACTTTGCCGTGCAGGACTTCACCCGGGTAAGCGGTCAGTACCACTTCGACTTCCTGGTCCTTGGAGACCGACGCCACGTCCTTTTCGGGAACCAACGCCGTCACCCAGACAGTGCTGAGGTCGGCGAGAGTCATGAGCGGTTGCGTGGGGTCATTGATCATGTTGCCGCGCGCAATCGACAGCGCGGTGATGCTGCCGGCCATGGACGCGCGTACCGTCAGCACTCGCGACTTTAATTCCGGGGGTGCGCCCAGGACCTGCAGATGTGCCTGGGTGCGCGCGTATTCGGCCGAGGCCTGCCGGTAATCGCTGCGGGCTTGATCCAGATCGCGCTCTGACGCCGCGCCGATTTTCGACTGACCTTCCTGGCGCTGCAGATTCTTCTGCGTGAGCGCGGCCGCGTCGGCCGCTTTGTCATTGTCGTCGTACGCCTGGGCGAGGTCCGGGGAATCGATGACCGCGAGGACCTGTCCCTGCGCCACCCTATCGCCGAGTGCGACTTTGACTTCCAGCACGCGGCCGGCCACTGGGCTCAAGACGGCCGCCGTGCGCGCGGGATCCGATTCAACGATGGCTGGTAGCAGCAACTTCGGCCGGACTGTTTGCGCCTGGACTGCGCTCACAGTCAGGCGGTTGCGCAAAGATGAGCCGGCCGGGACGACGAGCTGGTTTCCCTGCCGGACGACCAGCGGCGTCTGTTCGGGTCCGTTCGGGCCGCCCCGCAGCAATCCGAAGCCATCCGTCGCCAAGGCGGCTACCAGCAGCAATCCGAGTGCGCTGCCGCCCCAGAGGAAAGCCCGGCCCCGGGCATTGGGTGAATGGTTGTCTAGTTCCACTGGCGATCGCTCTACAGGTTTTTGTTACGCGCGGCGGTCCCGGGGTCCTCTTCTTACGCTGCGACTGCTACGGCCTGATTAAAAAAACGCCCGGCGCACCGCGCCCCGATTCGCCAGCCTAGGCCGGTTGGTGTATCCTGTCCAGGGGGATAGGATAAATTCACAGCGAGGTGCAGTGCATGCATAAGTTTCCGCAGATCGCCACGCGTCTGAAACGCGCTCACGGCCATCTGGCGCGCGTGATCGAAATGCTGGAGGCGGACCGACCTTGCATGGAGCTTGCCCAGCAGATGCATGCGGTGGAAAAGGCTGTGGGCAACGCCAAGAAGGAATTGATCAAGGACCATATCGACCACTGCCTGGCAGAGACCTCGGTCGCCGTCCCCCGGGAGGTCCGGGATCTGATCGACGAGTTTCAGGGTATTACGAAATACCTGTAGCGTTCCTTTCAGCGAAGGCTGCGACTTCGGGTTCGCCGAACCCAAAGCGCTTGCACGCCTCGCCGTAGGCGGTCACGTGTCCAAACTCGTTCGAGACTGCGCCGCGTGCGAATTGTTCCGCGAAGGCGCCGTAATAGCGCCTGAAGGCGCGCTCGTTGCTACAGATAAAGGCGATGTCGCGCACGTCCAGATGGCGGATGGCCAGCATGGGCAGCGGCGCGCGGAACACCGGAAACTCCGGGTTGGTGACCGAAGGTTTGACGCTGCGCGGGTGAAAGGGCGAAGACATCAACTCGTGCTTCGCGATCAAGTGCGTCTTGAGCTCATCGTGAAGCTGGTCCAGCACGATGAAGTTCGCTTGCCGCAGGTGCGGGAAGACCAGTACCACACTCGAGAACAGCCCATCCGGTGCGCTGCGGGGGTGGGTTTTGCGGAAACTGCGTGATTCCTGCAGGACCAGACCCCGTAGAGCGGCCAGGTCCGTCCCGTCCACGTCGTCGTAGAACTTCACGAGAAACTGATCCAGGTCGATCGTCTTTCTGACGAAGGGACAGATGGCTCCGGGGCGTCCCAGCCTTGCGTGCGGGCGGCCCAGGTATTGCCGCGCCCACTGGACAATTGCCGCGCTTCGCGCTGCTGAGTCGGGTGCCGCTGCATGGGCTGACGAGCTGCCCGCCCCGCCGATTTCCAGCAACTGCACTTTGCGTACAGTTTTCCCGAGCGCGCGAGCGACGAGTTCGCGTGAGCGCAGTGCCATACCGCGCACTGAGATGCTTCGGGCGATGGGCTCGATCACGCCTTCCGGCGTACCTGCCAGCGACGCGAGACGAACTCGTGCACTGCGAGCGTAGCATCGCGCCTGCGCTAAAGTTGTGACAATGGCCCGTCGGGCCATGCCCACTGAACGGTTCAGCTTCAAGATCTCCCGGACCCTGGAGGCGGTGAACGCGAGATGCTCCTGCGAATCCCCTTTGAGAAGCAGGCTGTAGGGCATGCTCAACATGTCGCGGGTCGGTTCCAGCGGCATCCCCAGGCGCGGAGGCTTCACCCACTGATGAAACTCGGGCAGTCCTTCCACCTCCCGAACGCCTTCCAGCCGATAGATGCGCGTGTGTTGATCGGCAACTCCGTGAACGTAACGAAAGGCGCTGGCGTCATACGCATTCCAGTCGAGAGGGATCGTGCCGTAGTCGTCGGCCTTGAGGTAGTAGTGTGCCGCCAGGCCGAAAAGATCCAGCCGCGACCCGTGCAACTGCTCGTTCAAAAATGCGTTGCCGTGCCCTGCGAGGCGCGCGCCTACTTCGATGAGGCAGGGCCCGGCAGGGTCGGCTTTCAGTTCCAGGTGGAAGGGGCTGCGCCGCAATTCGGTGGCGCGCACCACTTGTTGCGCATAGGCAGCGAGGGCTGCGAAGCGAGGGTCGCGATACTGGACGGGCAGGGTCTCCGCATCGATGTTATGTCGACCGTTGGCGGGCAAGCGCACGTACTCGAAGATCGCCACGATGTGGACTTGCCCGAGAGAGTCAACCTGCCCGTTGACGAAATATTCGGTGCCTTCGAGGTACTGCTCCATCACCACGGGGGTGCCCTGCAGGCGGCCCAGAAACGATTCGAGTGTGGCCGCATCGGTGGTGGCATCGAACAGACCGATGCTGCGATTGCCGAAGCCGTTGTTTGGCTTCAGCACATAGCGTCGGTATGCGGGGTCCTGGTGTGTCTCCAGGACATCCTTGACAGTGGTAACCCGCCGCGACTGGTTCATGCGCACGTCCGGAGCGTGCGCGCGGATGTGTTCCTTCAGCGCAAATTTGTCATGGAATCGGCGCATGACCTCGGGCTGCGCCCAAGCCAGTTGCAGCAGGCGGGCCAATTCCACCGCAGGAGCCACTGTCGGCTCGTTGAAGGGGAGTACCGCTGCCACATTGTGGGTCGCGGCGACGTGGGTGGCGAATTTCGACAGGTCGCGGGTTCCCACATCGTACGACGCTGCGACGCACTCGGAGCGCAGCACCGGGAAATCCCGCTGGTGAAACAGCCGCTCGCGCCGATCTGAGTAGAAGCATACCGCGCGGTAACGATAGGTCTTATACAGATGCTCGATGAAACGAGCGGCGTACTCGTGGTGAGGATCCTGGATCAGGTACTCGATTTCACCCTTTACCGAGGCGGCTGCGCGCGCCGGCCGGCGCGAAGCCCGTAGCGCCCCGACTATGGTGTGAGTGCGCCTGACATCCAACGTCCACCTCAGCCTTTGTTCCCCTGCTGGGAGAATACAAAGCCCTAGACTGGCTTTATCGCGACAGGCTGTCCCCTTCCCAGTTCACAGATTTGCGCTGGCGAATTGTTGATACTGGTAGGTAGCAAATAGTTGCGACGGCTGAGTGCTCCTCAGGTATCGATGGCTGAAACCTCTTCCAGACCCCTGGCGCCACAGCTCCCGTTGCCGTCGGTAAGGCGTTTCGACGCTCCACCGGGCGACACCGCTGCGCGTTCGGATGCGCAACCGCTTCCCATTGCCTCCTCGCCCGTTGCCCTGATCGACAACTTCGGGTCGCCCAACCTGTCGTTTGCGGTCTCTCTTGGCAGGCGGGGCGTGCCGGTGCACATTTACGGGAGCGGTGCGGGACGTTGGTCCCGATATGCGGCCCGGCGCGAGGCCTGCCCGCGCGTGCAGGACGCGGACCGGTTTGTTCCCTGGCTGAGACGCAAAGTACGCTCCGGTGAGATCGAGCGAGTCGCCCCGACCACCGATCTCATTGCCTACTATGTTTCCATGCTTCGGGAGGACTTCCGTCCCGACGTGCGGCGGACCATCGCTCCCCTCGTCGAGATCGAGAGGTGTCTGATCAAGACCCGGTTCGACGCGGCCTGTGCGCACGTCAAACAATCAACCCCGATTACCGAGGCGCCCGACAACATTGACTTGAGCATTACAGCGGCGCAACGCCTGGGCTTTCCGCTGATGATGAAACCGAAGTCGCATCTGGTTGTCGGCGAAGACCGGGGTCGGATGGTGCAAGACCTCGCGGAACTGCGTACCGCATACCGGCCCTATCCGATTGCGCGAGGTCAGGAGTCGCTTGCCGAGCGTTATCCGGAGTTGGTGTGGCCGTTGCTGCAGAGATATATCCCATCGGCGCGCACGCGGGTGTTCAGCGTAAGCGGTTTCAAGGATCGGGACGGTGGTATTGTCGCCGCGTCACTGTCGTGCAAACGTCGGCAATGGCCGCCGGATACGGGAATCAGCACGCGCCAATTCAGCCACAATGACGAGCGGATTTTGCAGATCGGGCTGCAGACGGTCGATCGGCTGGTGTCGTGCGGCGTGTTCGAGCTGGAGTTGCTCGAGTCCGACGCGCGCTTGCTGGCGATCGATCTGAATCCCCGCGCCTTCGGCTTTATGGGACTGGATATCGCACTGGGCAACGATCTGCCGTGGTTGTGGTATCAATCGACGCTGCGACCTTTGGCCGCCCGACCTCACGTCAGCAGTTGGCCTGTCGTCGAATGCCGCCTGCCGGTACCGTATTACATCAGCCGCTGCGTCAACAGGCTGTTGGGGGTCCGTGACACCGATTTCATACCCGGCACGGCGCCCCAGCCCAGTGCGGTGCTGATGCTCGGCGACTGGAGCGACCCGCTGCCGATGCTGGCCAGCAACCTTCGCCTGTTGCGCCACCCCGGCAGCCTGATCCGGCCGTACGTCCGCGCCGCCTGGTCGCAGCGCAAAAATAAGAATCCCAAGACCTCGACTGCGAGCGATGGACCTAACGCGATATAGGTACCGTCACGCCGACGATGGGGCCCAGAGGCACCCGGTTATCGTCGCGGCCCAGGCTCTGGGCGTAGAGGCTGGAGACGTTCCCGTCGAGGTACAGCGCATCCGCGCATTTGAGGCGGTCGCGGAACAGCAGGGCGAACTGATAGAAACTCACCAGGTCCTCGCTGATCGCAAAGACCACCTCGTCGGCGCTGACGATGCCGACTCCATTGCGAATGAGTCGTGAGGTCCCCAGCGGGTTCAGGTTGGCGTTGATCTGGCCGCCACGCACCATCAGCGGTCCGGACTGCGTGGCAAAATCCACGTTTTCCGTCAGGGAGCGGTACTCCGAGCTTTCGACGATGCGCGCACCCGACGCGGAGAGCACAAAGACGCCGTTGGGTTTGAGGTAGAAGTTACCGAAGCCGGATGCCAGGTTGAGCCGGTGAATCTGGTGGCCCTGCAGCACCAGCAGCCCGACTGGAGAATAATCCTGACGATACATCCCGGCGTTCATCGCGAACGCCAGTTGTTCGCCCCGCGCGGCCAGCGATCGGGCGATGTTCTGAAATGCGCCAAAGGGCTTGCCCGAGGGGTCGTTCAGAAACAATTGCAGGCGTTCCGTACGGACGTTGATCCGACATACGGTGGAGCGCGCATCCTGAAACTGCACTTGCGAACACTCGACGGCACAGGCGAAGCGTGGGGCCCAACACAGAAGCGCGATGAGGAGGATGGAGCGCTTCAACTCAGGCCCGCCTGCGCGGCATTTTGCTCATTGTCCACACGGACTCCTACACGGGGTTGCCGAAGCGGGCCGCGGATTTAGCTTGGGCGCGCGCCGCCTCGATGGCCCGATCGCGTGGGTCGGCTGTCGTGACCAGGGAGTCGATCAGCTTGCGCGCGGCGGCCGCAACCTCCTCGACGGCGCCGTCAAAGGCGGCCTGGTTGGCTTTGGAAGGGTGCGTGAAGCCGCTCAACTTGCGGACAAACTGCAGCGACGATGCCCGGATCTCCTCTTCCGTGGCGGGGGGCTCGAAGTTGAACAGGGTCTTGATGTTCCGGCACATGGGCTAGGGCCTCCACTTAAGCGGCGAGTATTGATCTTAACGACAGTAACCGCGACGGAATATGCTGGGCAAACCTTAAGAGCATGAAATCGCGGCGACGCCGTAGGAAATCATGACTGGCACAGCGAACTCACCCGGGATTCTCATTGTCGGTGCGGGACCCACCGGGTTGGTATTGGCCCTGTGGCTGACCAAGCTTGGGCTTCCCTGCCGGATCATCGATAAGTCCGCGGCGCCCGGCAACTACTCGCGCGCCCTGGCGGTGCAGGCCAGGACCCTGGAGTTCTATCAGCAGATCGGGCTCGCCCAGGCGGTGACGCAGCAAGCTCACCAGGTAGCCGGCCTCAATCTGTGGGTGCGCAGCGCCCAGGCTGCCCGGGTCCCGCTTGGAGACCTCGGCAGGGGGCTGACCGCTTTCCCGTTTCCCCTGGTCTTTCCGCAGGACGAGCACGAACGGCTGTTGGTCGAAAGACTCGGCGACCTCGGGGTGCAGGTTGAGCGACAGACGGAACTCACGGGATTTGAAGACGACGGACGGGCGATCCGCGCGACCTTGCGTAAGCCGGACGGATCCGAAGAGATATGCTCAATAGCCTACCTGGCCGGCTGTGACGGTGCGCGGTCCAAGGTTCGTGAGCAGCTCAATGTCCAGTTTCCGGGCGGGACCTACGACCACCTGTTTTACGTGGCGGACGTGGAAGCGGCCGGTCCTCCCATGAACGGGGAATTGCATGTCGGCCTCGACGATGCGGATTTTCTGGCGGTGTTTCCCCTGCAAGGCGCGGGCCGTGCGCGTCTGATCGGTTCGATTCGTGACGATGTGGCCAAGGATCACGAGCACCTGCAGTTCAGCGATGTGGTCGGCCGCGCCATGCACAACTTGAAAGTGCAAGTGCGGCACGTGAATTGGTTCTCCACTTACCGGGTCCATCATCGCGTTGCCCTGACCTTTCGACGGGGCAGGGCATTTCTGCTGGGAGATGCCGCGCATATCCACAGCCCGGTGGGCGGTCAGGGCATGAACACCGGTATCGGCGATGCGGTCAATCTGGCGTGGAAACTGGCCTCGGTCGTCAAGGCGACCGCCGCTGAATCCCTGCTGGACAGTTACGAGCCCGAACGCATCGCGTTTGCGCGGCGACTGGTCGCGACTACCGATCGCGCATTCACGGGTGTCATCAGTCCCGGTTCAGTGGCTCGATTCGTGCGGACTCAGGTGGTTCCTCGGCTCGTCCCGCGTTTGTTCACGCTTGCCTACGTGCGTCGGCTCGCGTTTCGTACGGTGTCGCAGATCAACGTGAACTACCGCAATGGTCCGCTGAGTTGCGGAACGGTCGGCAACATCAGTGGCGGCGACCGGCTGCCCTGGG
>FTJL01002844.1_pt3 | contig 14926 bp, 13 predicted proteins | sample 1658551 | NCBI WGS metagenome assembly FTJL01 (sample SAMEA3914835, study PRJEB12502) | metagenome | biome: forest; material: soil | place: Canada | collected 2011-07-03 | depth 0.3 m
TTCACGTTCATGTTGAATTGCGTGCCGCTTCCCGTCATCCACACGTGCAGCGGGAACATGTCGTGATGCTGGCCTGCAAGGATCTCGTCGCACACTTGCAGGATCAGATCGTGCGCCCGCTGCTCGAGACGCTGCTGCGCGCGGTTGGCAATGGCCGCGGCCTGCTTCAGTATCGCGTAAGCGGTGATCATTTCCCGCGGAATGAGATTCTTCCCGATACTGAAGTGCTCCAGCGATCGTTGGGTCTGTGCACCCCAAAGCCTGTCGGCGGGAACCTCGACCTGGCCCAGGCTATCGGTTTCGACACGCATGTTCACCATGATGCGAATTCCCTGGAGGAGAGTTGCAGATCACAACCCGCTCGGCCGCTTTCGAGAACGGAAATCGGCGGAGTAGACTACCGTAACGTCAGATACGCCCATCACTTGCAGGTTGTCAACGGCGATTCCAGCGGCAGTGAGGGTTGCATGCAATGAGCCAAAAACTCCAGCCAGACCGAGACCTTCCGGCAGAGGATTCCACACGCGCGCCGCAAGCTTCGGTCGAGGCGACGCTCGCGCTCTTGATCCAAGTAGCCGAGTTGCTGTTCATAAATGGGCAGACGACCCAACGAATGACGGCGGCCGTGCACCGGCTCGGTGCGGCACTCCACTTTCGAACCGACGTCTTCCCGCGTTGGGGCGAGCTCACCGTGCGCCTCCGGGACCGCGGCGCCGCGCGCGATGCCGTCGTGAACGCCGCGCCCGCCAACGTCGACATGGGGAAGGTGTCGGCCACCATGAAACTGATCGACGGTATTGGTCCGCGCGGACCCGATATGCACGCGGCGCAAGCGACGCTGGATGGCATCCGACAATCGGCGCCCGTATCGACGTCGCGCTTCGTCATCATGGCGGGCGCCGGCGCAGCAGCTCTCGGCGTGATTTTCGGAGTCTCCGACCTGTTGAGTATCACCCTGATTGCCTGCAGTACAGCCCTGGGTGCCGCATTGCGCCGCTGTCTGACACGCATCAGCAGCAGCCCCCTCCTCCCGCCCTTCGCTGCCGCACTGCTCGCGGGCCTCATTGGCGCGGTCATCACTGATCTTCACCTGAGTCCCACTCAGTATCTGATTGCGGTGTGCCCATGCATGGTGTTGGTACCGGGCCCTCACCTTCTGAACGGCGCAATCGACCTCGCGCGCACCGAGATTTCACTGGGCGTCGCGCGGATCACTTACGGGAGCGTGATCATCCTCATGATCTGTGCCGGACTGCTTCTGGGCCTTGCGATCGGCGGTGTTACTTTGCCGGCCTCAGGGGAGTCCCCCTCAATACCGCTGCTTTACGACGTCATTGCGGCGGGTGTAGCCGTGGCCGCTTATGGAACGTTCTTCTCAATGCCGTGGCATATGCTGCCGATCCCCATGGTGATCGGGATGCTTGCCCATGCCGCGCGCTGGTTCGTTGTCGCGGCTGCCGGCTTCAGTGTGGAGACAGGTGCATTGGTCGCGTGCCTGATCGTGAGCCTGCTGGTCACGCCGATCGCGGATCGACTGCGATTGCCCTTCGCCGGCATCGCCTTTGCCTCGGTCGTCTCGCTGATTCCCGGGGTTTTTCTATTCCGCATGGGCGGGGGCCTCTTGGCACTGGTCGCGCTCGGGGCCCAAGCGCCGCCACGCTTGCTTCAAGATGTCATCGCCGACGCGGCGACGGCGTTCCTCGTGGTGTTGGCGATGGCATTCGGGTTGATTATCCCCAAGCTGTGCATCGATCATTTTCATCACGCCCGCGCCGCATGAACCGAACAAGGTGTGAGGCAGCTGACGGGCGATCAATTGGAGGAAGGTGCTATCGGGTGAGCTCCAGCAGCAGCCCGAGTAGTCAGCTCAGCGGAGGCAACCCCCACTATCGCTCCAACCGTTCGTCAGGCCTCATAGCCAGCGACGAACCTTCGATTTGTATGCGCCGTACTCGGTGCCAAACAGCGCAGCCAGCGCTCTTTCTTCGGGCGCGATCTGAAAGCGACCGATGTAGGCAAAAAAAATGCACGGCCCGGCAAACGCCCAACCCGACCAGAGGAAAACCGCCCAGGCGATCAGCTGACACAGAAGGCCCAGATACATGGGATTGCGGGTGACTGTGAACACACCCGCTGAGACTAATGACGAGGACGCCCCTGGCGTCGTCGGATTAAGGGTGGTCCTGGCACGACGAAATGCGATGACGGCCGATGCGCTGAAGCCGACCGCGATTGCCGCAATCGCAACAGCAACCCCAATACGAGCCCCCGCCGGAATTATCCACAACGGCATGGCTCGCGAGACGCCCCACATGACTATGGCGAGGAACGCTGCGACGGCCGGGGGCGGGATCTTCAGTTCAAGCGTCTGCACGAGAGCAATACTCCGGTTCAGAAGGTTAGTTCTTCAGGACTCCGTGCTTGCGCAGAATAGCCCGCAATTGATCGTGCGGCAGCGCCGGTACGACCCAATAATTGGGGCCGATCATTGTCGTGGCGGCAATGAGTGCATTATCAACAGCTTCTTCCGTCGCCTGCGTCACCGCGGCAAACAGCGGATCCATGTTCCAGCTGGCCAATCGCCGCAGCGCCACATCTTGGGTGGTATGCGGGGTATCTGCAGCTGCATCACTATTCCCATTGTCCGCGCCCACGTTTGCCGTGGAGAAGGCCAGAAAGATGTCACCGGACCCGTTCATCTCGATGGCACCAGCCCGGCCAAGCCCCAGCGGCACGCGCCGCGCCAGACGCTTCAGCTGGTCCGGTGTGAGCGGCGCATCGGTGGCGATGACGACGATAATGGAGCCCACATCACGCGTTTGCGGATCCTCGGCTGAGCTTAGCAATGCCGTGCCGCATACCGGGGCGACCGTTCCATCCGAGTCCAGGGTCGGTGGGCTCAGCTGTCTTTGAACACAGCGCCTTTGCTGAACATTCATTTCACGTACGACCGGGATGCCTGCGATTCTAAGCTGCGGTGGCCGCCCGTAATTGCATTGCACGAGCACCCCCACCCGGTAGCCGCCGCTTTGGGCGTCCAGGACTCTTGAAGAGGTTCCGGTGCCTCCCTTGAATCCGTTACAGATCATGCCGGTGCCGCCGCCCACGTTGCCTTCTTTGATCGGACCGCCCGACGCCGAGTTCAGCGCCTCCAGGGCATCCTGGGCGGTCACGTGTTGCCCCTTGATATCGTTCAGAAGCCAATCGGCCGTTTCGGCGACCACCGGGTACCAGAAATCCCCCGGCTGATTTCGTTGGACCATCCAGGCGATGGCCGCATCGCGTACGACGCCTACGCTATTGGTGTTGGTGATCAGGATCGGCGTCTCCAGGACGCCACTCTCATCAATCCAATGCGTTCCGGTCATGTCACCGTTGCCATTGCCGGCGAAGAAGCCTGCGAAAACCCCGGCCTTACCGCTCTTGCCACGCGGCAAAATCGCTGTGACGCCGGTTCGAACCGGGCCTTTGCCGATCACCAGTTTCCCTTCACCGGAAATCAACGTCCTGAAGCCGACCTCAACACCCGACACATCGGTAATTGCGTTGAGCGGACCGGGCGTACCGTCGAACGGAATTCCAAGATCGCGTGCCCTGGCTTGCGCCGGCCGACGTCCGGGATCGCCCTGCGCGAGGACAACGCCTGGCCCGCAAAGTATGGCGACTAGAACCCAAGCAGATAAAGTCAAGCGTGTCATGGCAACATCCATAGGTTCAGATTCTCATCCCTTCGCGTCCAGTTTCTTATCGAGCAAGAGGATTGTGCGGTACAGGACCTCGACCCCATTCGCGACATCGCGGGGCTGCGTGAATTCCTGCGGCGCGTGGCTGATGCCGGCGTGGCTGGGGACGAAGATCATGCCCATCGGTGCCAAGCGCGAGATCTCCCCCGCGTCGTGCACGGCGCCGCTCGGAAGATCCATCGTCGCAAGGCCCCCTGAGCGCGCGGCGTCACGAATCGTGGCCTGGATCCCTGGATCGCTGAGGGCAGGCTCGATGTGATTGACCTCGGTGCATACGGTCGTCGTACCTTCTTCACGGTCGATGTCGGCGAAGCGCTGCTGCGTCCGCTCGCGCATGCGCTCAATCTTCGCGACATCGAGATCGCGGAGCTCGTACGGAAACTCCACCCGCCCGGCAATCACGTTTGGCGCACCGGGTTCTGCTTTCAAGTAGCCAACCGTACCGACCTGGCGACCTTCCTCGGCACGAACGCTGTCGCGCACCGCGAGGAGTTCTCGCGCCGCCGTTGCGAGAGCATCGTGACGCCGATTCATCGGCGTCGTGCCGGCGTGGTTGGCAGCGCCGGTCGCGACGCACATCCAGCGCCTGAGTCCGACAATGCCCTGCACGATGCCGATCGGGACCTTGGCCTCCTCCAGATTCGGACCCTGCTCGATGTGCAGCTCGACGATCGCGGCTAGCGACCCTGGCGCGATGCGGGCGCTCGCGAGCTTCCCGGGGTCCTGGCCGTATCGGCGCAGCCAGTCGGCCACTGTTTCGCCCCGCTCGTCCTTGCGGTCGAGCACCTCGGGGCCAACGCTGCCGGCGGCGACGCTAGAACCGAAAGCGCTGATGCCGAAATGCGGGCCCTCTTCGTTGGTCCAGACGACGACCTCGAGCGGATGGCGTGTCTTGATGTGCGCGGCATTGAGCGCGCGGATGACTTCTATCGCACCGATCGCACCGAGCGAGCCATCGTAGGCCCCGCCGTGCGGTACGGAGTCGAGATGTGAGCCGAAAAGCAGCACCGGCAGCTTCGCCGAGCCCTCACGTCGGCCAAACACGTTGCCGGCCGCATCGATGCGCACCGTGAGCCCCGAGTCCTTCATGAGACTGATGGCGTAGGTGTGCGCATCGAGCTCGGCTTGCGACAGCCCGAGCCGGGTGATGCCGCCGGCGGGATCGCGTCCGATCTCGGACAGATACTCGAGGTTCGCCTGCAGCCGCCCCGTATCGATGTGCGACGTCGTCGCGACTCGTAGTTCAACGGCAGCAACGGAGCCCGCGAGGCTTGCGCACAGAAGCGCAACACTCACAACGAACCGCCGGTGGCTACCAGATGGGGCAGATAGGCGGGTTCGAAGCAAGTCTGGCATTCCAGCTTCCCTTAGCCCGCTCCCTGTGGCAATTTTTGTCATTGGATTATTATTGCGGTCGGCGGCGCCTCGCGCCTGCCGACAGAGGCGAATCTAACACGCGCCGTATACAGATGGGTAACTCCGGTGATATGAAAGGGCCCACCATCCCCATATGACCGTTACAGGATGACTATGACAATGCCAACTGTCCTTGTCGCAACCTGGCGCAACGGGTTGTTCGTCCTTGCGGACAACACTTTGCACGAAGAATGCCCCGGTCAATCAGTGCAAGGTCTTGCGCGCGATAGCAGTGGCAACGCTCTGGCCATCGTGGGTGGTAAATCGCTGTGCCGACGAACCGCCGAGGGAGAATGGAACACAATTGCGACGAGCGAGCTCGAACTCGCGTGTTGCGTCGCGATCGGCACCACGATCTATGTCGGGACCAACGACGCAGCAATCGTAATGCGCGTTTGTGATGACGGCCATCTCGAGCGCCTCGAGGGTTTCGATCACGTCTCTGGGCGAGACCGGTGGTATGCAGGCACGGCTCTCGTCAACGGGCGCCTCCTCGGTCCGCCGCTAGGCATTCGCTCAATGACTGCTACGAGCAACCGCGCTGCGCTTTTCGCCAACGTGCATGTCGGCGGCATTCCACGATCTACCGACGGCGGGGCCACGTGGCAACCGACCATAGAAGTCGAGAATGACGTGCACCAGGTGTGCGCCCACCCGACGCGTCCGGAAATCATCATCGCGGCGGCAGGAGTGGGGCTGTGCATAAGTCGAGACGGCGGGGAAACGTGGACCACCGAGAACGAAGGCCTCCATGCGCCGTACTGCTCGGCAGTCGCATTCGTAGGCGACGACATCCTCGTGGCCGCGTCTACGGATCACTTCGCGCCGCAAGGCGCAATCTACCGCCGACCTCTTGATCGTGAGGGACCAGTATTGCCAGTCGGTGGAGGGTTGCCGCGGTGGCTCGACGGAATCTCCGATACGGGCAACGTGGCTGCATGCGGCTCGACGGTCGCAGTGGCCGATCGGGCGGGGAACCTGTTCCTATCAGAGGACGCCGGTCGCACCTGGTCACGCAGAGGTGACTCTCTGCCAATTCCAAGCAGTCTTTTTGTCTACGGGATCCCAACTGCAACGTCAATCGCGAGCTGAATGGACGTTATCTTTCAATACATTGGTGCAATCCCGCCGAGCGGCTGCACAATAGACAAATGACGACAAAGCGGAAGGTCGGGGGAATGGGCAAGAGCGGAGCATTGTTCAATTGTGCGCTGATGCGGGCCGGTGCCTGGCCCGTGGCCTGGCTCGCCCTCTCGGTAGGAGTCGCACAGGCCCAGGGGGCGGGCAACACGGACGCCAGCAAGCCGTTTAACGACCTGGTCAGTACCTACTGCGTGAAATGCCACAATACCGAGGACTGGACCGGAGGCCTGGCCTTGGATGCCATGGATCTCAGGTCTGCCGGGCAGGAACCGGAAGTCTGGGAAAAGGCCATCGGCAAGCTTCGCGGCCGGCTCATGCCCCCCGCTGGAAAGACCCAGCCGGCTCAGGCCGATGTCGATGCCTTTGTCGGCTATCTTGAGGCGTCCGTCGACGCCGCCGCAAAAGACCCGCGTGTTGGTCATGTCCCGATCCAGCGTCTCAACCGCGCCGAGTTCGCGGCGTCGGTGAAACAGCTCGTCGGGGTGGAGATCGATCCCAAGCAGGTTCTGCCAACCGAGATCGAGGTCGAGGGATTCAACAATATCGCCGGTGCCCTCGGGATCTCACCCTCCTTCATGGAACAATACCTGTCCGCGGCACGCAAGGTCGCGCAGCGCGCGGTCGGCGAGCCTGCTCCGAAAATGGCCAGCGTCTTTTATGGCGGCGGCGGCGGCGGCGGCGGGCAAGCCGGGCCGGGCTCCCCTAGTCAGCTCACCCACAAGGATGGGTACCCCCTGGGCACCCGTGGAGGCGTGAGCTTTACACACGTCTTTCCTGCCGATGGGGAGTATCGCTTCAACTTCCTGGACGCGGACAGTATCGACGCCGGCCTGTATCCGCGCGGCATGGAAACCGCAGCCACACTCGTTATCCTCGTTGACGGCGCCGAAGTCGCTCGAAGGGAGATCGGCGGACCGGACGACCTGACCGTCGCGGACCGCGACGGGCCCAAGGGCCGCGTGGCCCTCGCCGCCAAAGTGTCGGGCATCCCGGCACAGATCAAGGCGGGCGCACATACCGTGACCGCCACCTTCATCGAACGGTCCTGGGCCATGAGCAACGACCCGACCGGCGCCGGCAAGGTCTCCGGCATGCCCATCATCCGGGATGGCGTTCAGCTCGTAGGGCCGTACTCGCCCCACGGCCTGTCTTCGAACGAGAGTCGAGCCAGGATTTTCATCTGCCAGCCCAAGCAGGAGGCCGAGGAGCGGCCTTGTGCAGAGCGAATCGCGCGGCATCTGGCGGTCCAGGCGTACCGCCGTCCCGTGACCGACGCCGACGTGAACGTGCTGATGAAGTTCTATGAGACCGGTCGGGCGGATCCGGGTGGTTTCGATTCCGGTGTGACCGAGCTGCTCACGGCGGTTCTGTCGAGCCCCGACTTCCTCTATCGTGCCATCTCGACCTCCCCAACACCTGATGAATCACGGCCGCTGAATGATTTGGAGCTGGCCTCGCGCCTGTCTTTCTTTTTGTGGAGCCAGGGCCCCGACGAGGAGCTGATCGGCCTCGCCACCCACAAGGTCGCCAACCAACGACTCTCCGATCCCGCGGTCATGCAGGCCCAGCTTCAGCGCATGCTCAAGGACCCGCGCGCCCAGTCGCTGGTCGAGAACTTCGCGCTCTCCTGGCTGAACCTGGGGACACTGGAGCAGGTCGAGCCCGACGATCCGGCGTTCAACGCCGCCATGCGCACCAATTTCGAGACCGAGATCCGGCTCTTCCTGGCCAGCGTGCTGCTCGAGAATCGCAGTGTGCTGGACCTGCTCAACGCGGATTACACCTTCGTCAACGAGCCGCTCGCCCGGCAATACGACATCCCCGGCGTGCACGGCCCGCAATTCCGGCGGGTGACGCTCAAGAACGAGAATCGCTGGGGGCTGCTCGGCAAGGGGGCCGTGCTGTTGCGGACCTCTTATGGGGACCGTACCTCGCCAGTGCTGCGCGGTGCCTGGGTGCTTGACCGGATCATGGGCACCCCGCCCACCCCGCCGCCACCCGGCGTGAACACAGATCTGTCGGCCCATCTGGGCGAGGCGCCAAAGACTGTGCGTGCCCGGCTGGAATTGCACCGCGCGAACCCCACCTGCAAGGCCTGTCATGGCCTGATCGACCCGCCTGGTCTGGCGCTGGAGAACTTCGATGTCACAGGACGCTGGCGCGAAGTCGATGCAGCCGCGAAGGCGCCGATTGATCCAACGTCGGAGCTGACGAGCGGGGCCGTTCTGCACGGCCCGGCAGACTTGCGTCGCTATCTGACGAGGCGCCCGGACCAGTTCCCAACGACTGTCACCAAGCGTTTGATGATGTACGCGCTCAACCGCGAGATCGAATACTTCGATATGCCCCAGGTCCGGAAGATCGTGCACGACGCAGCCGCGAACAACTACACGTTCGCATCGATCATCACCGGAGTCGTCAATAGCGACGCCTTCCGTCGCCAGGGACCTGAAGCACCCAAGAAGGGCGCGCCCCCGACCAAGGTGGCATCCACAGATACAAGCGGCGCAGACGCAACCAAGTCGCCGGGACGATCCAATATTGACGGGCCTGCTGAGCAGGCGGCAAAAGTCGCGCCTTTTGCCGCCGGTAACGCAGGCACGGTCCGAAAAATCGCCGCAGGCGATTTTTCCAATGGACAAGGGAGATAGGCGATGGCGATATTCCTGACGAAGAGGCATCTGTCCCGACGCACGTTCCTGCGCGGCAGTGGCGTGGCATTGGCTCTGCCGTTCCTGGACGCCATGGTTCCCGCAGCCACGGCGCTGGCCCAGACCGCGGCCGCACCGAAAACCCGCGCCGGCTTTTTCTATATTCCGCATGGCGCGATCATGAACAACACGCCCTTTGGCAAGGAAGTCGACGCGTGGACTTCCAGCGGCAAGGGTGCGGACTTTAAGCTCGGTCACACCCTTGAGCCGCTGGACCCGCTCAAGAAATACGTGACGACATTCGAGAATATCGAGAACACTGCCGCGGGCGGCTCCGTGCACACGCTCAATCCGGCGACCTGGCTGTCGTGCGTGCGGCCAGACACCGCAGCCAAGAGCGCCAGCATGGCCATCACGCTCGATCAGGTGATCGCCCAGCGTTTGGGGCAGAAGACCGCGCTGCCTTCGCTGGAGGTCGCCTCGGAAACCACCATCCAGGTGGCCGCATGCGGCGGTGCTGGCTGTTACTACGCCTCCACGACCTCCTATGCCGGCCCCAACTCACCACTGCCGATGGAATTCAACCCACGCAAGGTGTTCATCCAGCTCATGGGTGAGGGCGACACGGCGGCCGAACGTGAGGTGCTGTTGCGCAAGAACTCCAGCATCCTGGACATGATCAACGAGCGTGCGAAGGCGCTGCGCACCGATCTCGGCCCCGGCGACCAGGCGAAGCTGTCGGATTATCTCGACACCGTTCGCGAGATCGAACGGCGGGTGGTCATGGCCGGCTCGCGGGACCTCAAGGGCATCAAAGTACCGGACGCACCGGTCGGCGAGCTCGAGGACTTCGACAAGCAGGTCCGGCTGATGTTCGACCTGATTGCGCTGGCCTATCAAGCGGACCTGACACGCATCGCCTCCTTCGTAATGGTCGCCGAAGGCACGAACCGCACCTATAACCATGTCGGCGTGCCGGATTCCTTCCACCCGGTCAGCCACCACTCCAATGACCGCGAGCGCATCCGCCGTCTGACGCTCATCCAGCGTTATCACATGGAGCGGTTCGCGGACTTTCTGCAGAAGCTGGCCAACACAAAAGAAGGCGACGGCAGCATCCTCGACCATTCGCTGTTCCTCTATGGCTCGAACATGGGCAACAGCAACCAGCACGACAACTATCCGTTGCCGGAGGTTCTGGTCGGGGGCGCCAACGGTGCGCATGTCGGCGGCAAGAACCTCGTGCTGCCGGCGCGCACACCGCTGGCCAATCTGCATTTGACGATCCTGAACAAGCTCGGGATCCAGCAGTCGAACTTCGGCAACAGCACCGGCCTCCTCGCCGACGTCTAAAGAGACGAGCGCGCACAGGAACAGGACATGAAGACGACTGACCGCAGAACCTTCCTGCAGGCGTCCTTAAGCGGCGTCGCAGGGCTGGCATCCGTGCCGCTCCTGGGCGCCCTTGCGGGCTGCCAGCAACTTCCATCGCAACAACCGACTGCGCGGCAGCCTGCCGGGTCGACGAGTGCGCCGACGCCCGCGCTATCGACCGAAAAGCTTGCCGACCGGGTAACGCTCATCACCGGCGCGCCAGGCAATGTGGTCGCGCTGTCGTCCAGCGACGGAATCCTGCTTGTCGATAGCGGGTCGTCGGCATTGGCCCATACTGTGCGAGGGAGCCTCGCCGGCGCCAAAGTGCGCACCCTGTTCAACACGCACTATCACGCCGACCAGACCGGTGGGAATGCGCTGTTCGGCAAAGAGGGCGCGACCATCCACGCCCATGTGATCACACGTCAATGGCTGTCGAGCGACTATTACGTGCCAGCGGAAGACCGTTGGGTGAAGGCACTTCCGGAAGTCGCCCGACCCACCGTGACTTTTCGTGGGAAAGGTGAGATGACGGCCGGCGCGGAACGCATCGAATACGGCTATCTCCTCGAAGCACACACGCGCGGCGACATCTATGTGTATTTCCGGGACTCCAACGTACTCGCCGTCGGCGATGTCGCCTCGCCCCTGCGCGATCCGGCGCTCGACTGGTACGCAGGCGGCTGGCTCGGCGGCCGGGTCGACTCGATGGATGATCTGCTCGCACTGGCCAACGACGAGACCCGGATCGTGCCTGCCTACGGTCCGGTGATGACCCGCGCGCAACTGCAGGCCGAGCGCGACATGATGCTGCATCTCTACGACCGGACGACGGAACTGACTGATCACGGGCGTAGCGCCCAGGACATGCTCGACGCGGGCGTCCTGAAAGAGGTGAACCGCCCGTTCGCAGACCCCTTCCGCTTCCTTTACGACGTCAGCAAAGGCCTCTGGGCCCACTACACCAATTTCGGAGGCAACGTTGTTTAAGTTGACCATCCGTGCCAAAGGCCGGACCAGGGGCCTGGTTGTCGCTGCGATTGGTTTGCTGTCGCTCGGGGCGGCGGCATCTTCAACCGCGGCGCCCGGGCAAGAGACGCTCGCCGACCTCATCCGCTCCGGTAATCGCGAGGCCGTGCTGGCCGCGATCACTTCGCCCGACATCGATGTCAATGCAGCGGAGCCCGATGGATCCACCGCACTGCTATGGGCGACGTACAAGGTCGATCATGAACTGGTGCAGGCGCTCCTGAAAGCAGGCGCGAAGGCCAACGTCACCAACCGCTACGGTTCGTCCCCCCTCTCCGAGGCGGTCAAACTTGGCGATGTCGACCTCGTCCGCATGTTGCTCGACGCGCGTGCGGATCCCAACTCACCCAATCAGGACAGCCAGACCGCGCTCATGCTGGCCTCCAATCTCGGTTCGCTGAAGATAGCGGAGCTGCTGGTCGGCCGCGGCGCGAACGTGAATACGGTGGAAAGCTTCCGCGGCCAGACTGCGCTGATGTGGGCGGCGGCGGGAAATCATCCGGATGTAGTCGACCTTCTGCTTGCCCACCATGCAGATGTCAAAGTGCACGCGAAGGATGACGACTGGCAACGCCAGATGACCTCGGAACCACGCGCTCAGTTCCGTCAGACCGGCGGCCTCACCGCACTCCTCTACGCTACCCGCTCCGGCTGCTACCGCTGTGCCGTCGCGATCGTCAAGGCGGGTGCCGACGTCAATCAGCCCAACCCGGACGGCATCACCCCGCTGATCAACGCGATCGACAACCGCAGCTACGACATCGCGATGTTCCTGCTCGACCGAGGCGCCAACCCGAGTACGTGGGACATGAGTGGCCGTACTCCTCTCTATGTCGCCGTGGACATGAACTCTTACAGTGGATCAAGCGGCTTCGGGAACGGTAACTTCCAGGGCTTTGGTGAGCCGCCAGGGCCGCCGCGCCCACCGAACACTGCCAAGGCGATGGATCTTGTCGAGCGCCTGCTCGGCATGGGCGTCGATCCCAATCATGAGCTCACGCGCATGCGACCCAATGGCAACGGCCGGGGCCGCTTCGCCGACTACATGATGCGCGGGGGCACCGGCCCGCTGATGATCGCGACGCTGACGTATGACGATGTGGCGATCAAGGCGCTGCTGGATCACGGCGCTGAGGTGGATTTGGCCAACGTGTTCCAGATTACGCCGCTGATGGCCGCCGCAGGCATGAGCGGGTCGGGTCGCGGTGGCGTCGGCAGCGCCATCGGCGGCGGCCGCCAGCAAGCTGACGTCCAGGTCCGCGTGATCAAGACCATCGACCTCCTACTCGACGCCGGAGCGAACATCAACGCCCGCGTCACCAATGGCCGCACTCGCACGGGCAAACTCGTCGCCTATGTTCAGGGCCGCGACCACGAGGGCCAGACAACACTCTTCGCTGCGGCCGAAGCCGGTTGGGATAGGGTCGTCAAGCATCTGCTTGATCGCGGCGCAGACCCCGCTGTGCGCGACGCCGTCGCCAAAACCGCCCTCGACTACGCTCGCTCCCCTCCCACGGCCGGGCCCGGACCGCCAGCCGGAGGCGGCGGCCCAGCGGCGGCAGCAAGCCGCGCCGCGACCGTGGCGCTTCTCGAAGCGCAAGTAGCAAAGTCAGCGGTCGGTGCAAACACGGCTGCGGCTAACTAGCGGGGGCGCTCAGCCCTTCGCGCACCGCAACCTTTGGCGCCCCGTAGGGCCCGTCATCGCTCAGCGTGGCTTGGTCGTCGCCGGCGAAGCCGTGGGCACCACGCTGTGGGCCGGTGGGCCGGATGCACCCCCGGCGGACGGATCTGAAGTCAGGAAAGAGTCGAAGTCGATATTCGGCGCCGCCGGCGCCTGCCTGGCCGCAGCCCCTGTCGTAGTGAAGCCGATCGCGCGGCCCATCCCGATGACCAGGATCCAAAGTGTCATGGACGCAATGCCGCAGACGACTCCCAATGTGGGGGCGCGGCGCGCCTCGTCCCACTGGCGCGAACGGCCCACCGTGAATTGGAAGACCAGCATGTTGATGCCCGCCAGGACAATGAGCAGCATCTTGATGCGGAAGAAGGCGTTGTCCCAGTAGACCCGGGCGTTGGTGACGAACATCAGCGAGCCGGTCAGCGCCGCGAGCGTGAAGGCGCCCCAGGTCCATTTCAACATGTCACGTGAGACGCGGCTGAACGGCCGTTCGGTCGAGGCGGCTCCCACAATGCGCAGATCCACGACCATGATTGTCCCGAACACCAGCCCCAGGGCGATTACATGGATCGCCTCCAGGGTGGGAAACAGATACAGCGAATGGCGGATGGTCTCCGCCACGTTGAGTGATTCGAGTGCGCGCAGACCGGATGTAATCGACATTGCGCCTCGCACGGCTTCGTCCGGCATCCTTGACGTCCTAAGCCTTGGACCCGGACAGCGAGCCCCAGATGTGGTCGTAGGCGATGAAGCGGCCGAGGAAGATGATGGCGATCCAGATCAGCACAGCCGCTGCCGCCAGCGTTCGCACCAGCGCGCGATGCACCAGGACGGATTCCCAAACCTGCTCATCCGCGCGCACCGAATGCTGGAACCACCAGGACAGGCCGGCGCCGCAGGCGACCAGAAGCATCTTCAGCCAAAAGGAGAAGGCGAGCAGTTCGCGTTCCGGCTCGCCTATGACCAGCGCCAGGCCGGTGGCGAGCAACAACAGCAACGCGCCCGTCAGCCATGGCCCGAAGCGCCGCAGCGTCTGCAGCACAGTGCGATCGGTTCCGGCAATGCCGAGCACGCGCAGCGTTAGCATTAGCACGCAGGTCAGAACGATGCCGATGCCTATGATGTGGATCGACTGAATGGTAGGGATCACCCACTTCTCGTTTCTCTGGATCAAGACGCTGATCGGGGTCAGTGAGAGCCAGTTGGCGAATTCCTTCATACGGGTATCCTCGAGGGATCGGGACTTGCGCCCAAGCCTGCGGCGCCGCAGGGGGCAACTCCAGCGTCCCTAGAAGGCGGCGCCGCCAACGAGTTGGCTGCCCGAGACCGTGTCGCAGGTTTTTCCGGGTGCCGGGGGAACCTTCCAGGGACACTTGGCAATGGCCGTGCCGCCGGCCCGCGAGGCGAAATTGCTGCCATCGCGCATTGGATTGACCTTGATGCTGAAGATTGTGCCGGGCGCGAAGGTTTCCCCTGTAATGCCTTGCTGCGCCATGGCCGCAGCCCCTGCCAACTCGACACCGTAATCCACGTTCTTGCCCTCCTTGTCCTTCATCAGCTTGCCGTCGGGTCCGACCAGATAAAAGTGCAGCTCAGCATGGTTGGCCTGAGCGACGAACTGCGTCGCAACGCCAGTCAACGTCAGCGTCTTCGTCTGGTCGTACATGGCGAACGAATGGTGCGCCAGGGCAGGAGCGACCACAGCGCTTAAGCCCACGACCAACCCAGCTGCCCGACTGATCGATTGCCTCTTCACGATATGTCTCCTCAATCTTGCGAGCGGCCCGGCCGCCGGATTGTTAGTGTTCACTTGAACAGGTCCAGCACATCCTTCGGGGCGCCGCTGTCCTCAGGCTTCTGCCAGCCCTGCTCGAACCACTTCTCCCAATTCT
>FTJL01000015.1_pt2 | contig 14915 bp, 12 predicted proteins | sample 1658551 | NCBI WGS metagenome assembly FTJL01 (sample SAMEA3914835, study PRJEB12502) | metagenome | biome: forest; material: soil | place: Canada | collected 2011-07-03 | depth 0.3 m
GCGAGCCGCGTGAGCTGGCGGAGGCGGCTCGCGCGGGAGAGGAGGCGGGCTACGACGAGATCAACTTGAACTGCGGATGTCCGAGCGATCGTGTTGCGAGTGGTGCGTTCGGAGCTTGTCTGATGCGAGAGCCGGACCGGGTCGCTGATTGCGTGGCTGAGATTCGAGCCCGGGTGCGGCTGCCGGTTACCGTAAAAATGCGAGTGGGTGTTGTCGACACCCGCAGCGGTGAAACACGCGACGCTGTCGCGCACTTCAACGAAGCCGATTTCGAAGCCCTGCATGAGTTCGTGCGGAAGATACGAGACGCAGGTTGCGAGGTCGCGATTGTCCACGCGCGCAAGGCGGTGCTCGGGGGGCTTTCGCCCAAAGACAACCGCGAGGTTCCGCCACTGCGTTACGACGTCGTGCGCCGGCTGAGAGAGTCTTTTCCGTCCCTGCCGCTGGTCGTGAACGGCGGATTCCGGGATGTGCCGTCGGTCCTGGAGGCCCTGGGGTGGTGCGACGGAGTGATGCTGGGCCGTGAGGCGTATCACCGGCCTGCTGTTTTGGCCGAGCTTCATCGGGCTCTTTACCCGAACGATTCCGGGAGCGCACCGTCGCGCGAAGAGTTGATTGAGCGAATGGTTGGCTATGCGCAGCGCGAAACCCTAGCGGGTGGTCGGCTATCGGCCATTACGCGTCATATGCTCGGTCTGTATGTCGGTGAACCGGGCGCACGAGAGTACCGAAGAGTCTTAAGCGAGGGTGCACGCGCACCGGGGGCAAGCCCCGATCTGCTGCGGATCGCGAGCGAATGCTGTTCGTGATTGGTGGCGGTTTGTAACCCCCGGGTATCAGCTACTACCGCAAAGATCTAAGTCGAACCGGCCTTCATAACCGGTCTGTAACTGCCAGGCGACTGACGCTGTAACCACCCGCCGATAGCATCTCTTCGCGCGCCAAGGCTTTGCACTGCATGGCGGCGCATGAGTTTGCTGCGCCTGCCTCAAGAAAATCATTAAAGGATCTGAGCATGAATCTTCGCGTACGGTTGGCCGTCATGGCCGCACTCGTCCTGCCCATGGGCGCAGCGCTGGCACAGACGGCTCCCGCTCCGGATGTGACCGAACTCCTCAAGCGTCTGGACGAGCAGGACAAGCGCATCAAGTCGCTGGAGCACAAACTCGAGGAGCAGCAGCAGGGCGGAGGCCAAAGTGATAAGTCCTCCGGCGAGGCTGCTGTGACGACACCCAATGTCTCGCCCCAGGGGCCTCTGACTTCCAACAGCGCGACTCCTGCTACGGCAGTCAGGCCGGCTGGACGCCAGTTTGCGATCTCAAGCGCCGACGGCGCCAACGTTATCCGCTTCCGCGGTAATCTACAGGTAGACGGCCGCTGGTATTCGGACAAGATCACGCCGGAGACCGCGGACACCTTCCTGTTCCGCAAGGTGCGTCCCTACATCGAAGGCACCTTCGACAATATTTACGACTTCCGCCTGATGCCCGACTTCGGCGGCGGCAAGGCGATTATCGTCGATGCGTTTGTGGCGGGACGATTTCAGTCGTGGTTGACCGTGCAAGCCGGTAAGTTCAAAGGCCCCGTGGGCCTGGAGCGCCTGCAGCCCGATCAGTTCAACCGTTTCATGGAGCTCGGCCTGCCCTCGGATCTGGTGCCGAATCGCGATCTGGGTGTGCAGGTCGGCGGCGACTTCCTGGGCGGCACTGTCAGTTACGCGGTCGGGTTGTTCGACGGCGTGTCAGACGGCACCAGCACCGACGCCAACGCCTCTCCGGATCAGGACAACGACGGCAAGAAGGATATCGAGGCCCGCCTGTTCTCGCAGCCGTTCATTCGTTCCGACAATCCTTACCTGCGCGGCTTCGGATTCGGTGTAGGCGGTACCTATGTGAACTCGACGGGCAGCGCTACGAACACGCTCCTTCCGACCTATAAGACTTCTTCGCAGCAGAATTTCTTCACGTACCGCACTGGCGCAACGGCGACGTATGCCGACGGTCGACGCGAGCGCCTGTCACCGCAGTTGTTCTATTACGGGGGCAGCCTCGGTGTTCTGGCTGAGTACGTGAAGGTTGATCAGGACGTCAGCCGTCAGGTGACGGCGGCCGAGCGGCGTTCGGCTGAACTCAACAACAGCGCCTGGCAGTTCATGGTGTCCTACTTCCTGACCGGCGAGCAGGCTTCGTACAACAACTTCGTGGCCAAGAGCACTTTCGAGCCGGGCCGGCAGGGCTGGGGCGCTTGGGAAATCGCGGCCCGTTTCGAGGAGTTGAGAATCGACAACGCAGCCTTCCTGGGCGGTGCGGCCTCGTTCGCGGACCCGGCTGCCTCGCCTCGCGCAGCGATCGCCTACGGGATCGGCCTGAACTGGTATCTGACGCAGTACGTGAAGCTCATGCTTAACTACGAGCGTACCCGGTTCGACGGCGGAGCCGCCCTGGGAGCCGATCGGCCCGACGAGAACGCACTCATGCTGCGCTTCATGCTCGCCTTCTAAGCGGCGGCCGGGAATGGCCGCGGGACCAGGTTGCGGCGGTGCGCGGGTCCCGCGGTGTCGGCGAGCGGCGACGCAGCCCCTTGGGGCTTTTTGCAGTTCAATCAGGCCGGTAGCGGCGAGACATGCCTCGCGTATAATCGATTCGCGTTGCTTGAGTCTACCTACGGGGAGTCTGTCCGGGCCGACTGCTGTTTGCCTGCATGACATGGGCAAGGATATCGAACTAGCGTTGCTGTTCGCCGATGTGGTCGGCTCTACCCGGCTCTATGAGCTGATGGGTGATCTGCGCGCGCGCGATATGGTCGCCATTTGCATAGACGTAATGCGCAGCGCCACCGAGCAGCGGCAGGGAACGGTCATCAAGACGATGGGGGACGAGGTCATGTCGACCTTCCCCAGCGCGGATGACGCCCTGAACGCCGCCGCACAGATGCAGAAGCAGATTTCCACGCATTCCCAGCTCAAGGTCGACGGCCAGCCAGTGGCCATTCGCATCGGGTGCCACTTCGGCCCGGTGATGCTCGAGAACCGGGACGTGTTCGGCTCGACGGTTCACACGGCCAACCGGATGACCAGCCAAGCCAAGGCGGGGCAGATCATCACGACCGCCGCGACCGTGGAGCGTCTGTCGCCCGAGTGGCGTGCGTCCTGCCGTCAGATCGATATTGCGACCATCAAGGGCCAGGGCAACGAGGTCACGTTGTTCGAGGTTCTCTGGCAGTCCGAAGACGTGACCAGCATGGTGCCCGCCATAGCCATGAATTCGCGTCCGGTGCGCCTGGTTCGGCTGCGGCTGACGTGCCAGGACCGCGAGATCCTGCTCGACGATCAGAAGGCGAGCATTACCATCGGGCGCGCCGAGGACAACGATTTCGTGATCAAGGGCAACCTGATTTCGCGATTGCATGCCCGCATAGAGCTGAACCGCAACAAATTCGTGCTGATCGACCAGAGCACGAACGGCACTTTCGTGCAGACCCAGGAAGGCGAGGAATCCTTCGTCCGGCGCGACAGCCTGCAGATCAAGGGCGAGGGCATGATCGGGCTGGGCCGCCTGCCGGAGCAGGAATCCTCGCAGACGATCCGCTTCGTCTGTGAGGAGACCTGAGTTTGCGTTTAAGAGGGGCGGGCTCTTGCGCCCGCCAGGGCCCGATCGCCAGGTGGCCGCAGGACAGCCGTTGCCTTTGCCACCGGCCGATGCCTGACGGATAGATCGGCGTTGCCGCCGATCTGCATGGCCGACTCAGCCGCCGAGACGCTTTTCCGTCTTCGCCAGTTCCTCCAGCATGTCCGCGGGTACGCGATCGCCGTACTGCGCGAGATACGTGCGGAAGTCAGCGACTTCCTTCTGCCACATCGAAGGCTCGACGTTCAGCAGTGCGCGTAAGGCGTCGGCGCTGACGTCCAGGCCCTTGGTGTTCAGATCGTCCGGCTTCGGCAGATTGCCGATCGCCGATTCCGCCGCACCCGCTTTGCCGGCGCAGCGATTGAGCACCCACTCCAGTACGCGCAGATTCTCTCCGTAGCCCGGCCACAGGAACTTGTTCTGGGCGTCACGCCGGAACCAGTTGACGTGGTAGATGCCCGGCGGCTTGGTCAGCTTCGAGCCGACGTTCAGCCAGTGTTGCCAGTAGTCGGCGAAGTTGTAACCGCAGAATGGTTGCATCGCCATCGGATCGCGGCGCACGACTCCCACCTGGCCCACGGCCGCGGCGGTGGTTTCGGAGGCCACCGAGGCCCCGACCAGGACGCCGTGCTTCCAATCCCGGGCCTCGTAAACCAGCGGGGCGACTTCGCGGCGGCGGCCGCCGAAAACAAGTGCCGTAATCGGCACGCCCTGCGGATCCTCCGCATGCGGCGAGTAGCTGGGATTGCGTTTCGCGGAGACCGTGAATCGCGAATTCGGGTGCGCTGCCGGGCCGTTGGCGGCCGCGTACGGGCGGCCCTGCCAGTCGACCACCGGCTTGCCGCTCGACAGGCCTTCCCACCACGGCTGGTTGTCGGCGGTCAGGGCCACGTTGGTAAACAACGTGTCGCGCCGGATCATGTCGTAGGCGTTCTTGTTCGTCTCGGGGTTGGTGCCCGGGACCACGCCGAAGTAGCCCGCTTCCGGATTGATGGCCCACAGCCGACCGTCCGGTCCGGGATGCAGCCAGGCGATGTCATCGCCCACCGTGAAGACTTTCCAGCCGGGCAGGGACTGCGGCGGAATGAGCATGGCGAGGTTGGTCTTGCCGCAGGCCGACGGGAAGGCGCAGGCGATGTAGTGCGTTTCGCCCTTGGGATTCTGCAAGCCGACGATGAGCATGTGCTCGGCGAGCCACCCTTCGGTGCGCGCCTGCCAGCTGGCAATGCGCAGCGCGTGACACTTCTTGCCCAGCAGCGCGTTGCCGCCGTAACCGGAGCCGAAGCTCTCGATCGACAGCTCTTCGGGGAAGTGCATGATGAACCGGCGATTGGGGTCAAGCTCGCCGATGGAGTGCAGGCCGTGCACGAAGTTGCCGTCATCGGCGATGCGCTCGAGCGCGGGACGCCCGATGCGCGTCATGATGGCCATGTTCAGCACGACATAGGGGCTGTCGGTGATCTCGACTCCGCAGCGCGACAGCGGCGAATCGATGGGTCCCATGCAATACGGGATGACGTAGAGGGTGCGCTCCTTCATGCAGCCGCGGAACAGGTCCCGCATCTTGGCGTGAGCGGCTTGCGGATCCATCCAGTGATTGTTCGGACCCGCGTCGTCTTTCGAGCGAGTGCAGATATAGGTGAGATGCTCGACACGCGCGACGTCGCTGGGATTCGAGCGGGCGAGCTGGCATCCCGGGAAGAATTCGGGGTTCAGAGCCTTCAATTCGCCGTCGCGCAGCAGTTGCGCGGTGAGTTCGCGAACCTCGGCATCCGAACCATCGCACCAGTGAATGGCGCGAGGCTGGGTCAGCTCGCGTACGGAATTGACCCAGTCGGCCACAGGGCGGCTGAGCTGAGCGAGCGGCGTCAATAAATGTGCAGCTGTGGCCATCCACGAATCCTTATATTCACGACAGCGGCGTGATTCACGCTGCGGCGGTAGCCGCGGAACGTGCCGGCAAATGCACGCTGTCTGCTGACCGGAAAGTATATCCGGGCAGACCCCTTTTCTTCAGTAAAGTAAGACAATAGGCGTCCAATTGTTCCATTACCGCACGAGCGGTCGATAACGGCATGCTGGACCTTCAAGACATATTCGGGCCCGGAGGGCCGCTGCAGCAATCGCTGCCGGATTTCAGGATTCGTCGCCAGCAGCTGCGGATGGCGGAGCGGGTGGCTGCCGCCCTCGAAGATCGCGGCCTGCTGGCCGTCGAGGCCGGCACCGGCACGGGCAAGACCTTCGCATACCTCGTGCCCGCGCTGCTGTCCGGATTACGGGTGCTGATCTCAACGGGAACGCGGACGCTGCAGGATCAGCTGTTCTCCAAGGATCTCCCCCTGGTGGCCGCGGCACTGGGCCGTCCTGCCCGCATCGCCTTGCTCAAAGGCCGCAGCAATTACTTATGCCGCTATCGCCTGGCGCTCGCCGGCGAAGGCAGCGAAGGCAGCGAGCAGCTCGTGCTGGGCGAGCATTTCGGATCCGGCAAGCCGGCCAGCGAGAAAGTGCTGACCCGTTTGCGCCGCTGGGCACAAACAACCCGATCCGGAGATCTGGCGCAAGTCAGGGGACTCTCCGATTCCAATCCGATCTGGCCGCACGTGACGTCGACGAGAGAGAACTGCCTCGGCCAACGTTGCTCGGAAGTTTCCCGCTGTCACGTCGCACTGGCTCGACGTGCTGCTCTCGAGGCCGACATCGTCATCGTCAACCACCACCTGTTGTTGGCGGATCTGGCTCTCAAGGAGGATGGTTTCGGGGACATTCTGGGTTCCGCGGACGCCGTGATCCTGGACGAGGCGCATCAGATTGCCGACCTGGCGACGCAATTTTTCGGCGCCCATGTCAGCAGTCGGCGCATCGAGAACCTGCTGAAGGAAGTGCGCGTGGAGTTGGGGCGCTGTTCGCCGTCCGCGCACGAAGGAGAGGGCGGACTTGCGGATGGCATCAACACGTCGATAGGCGAAGTCGAGGACTGCCTGCGCCAGTTGACCTCGAGTATGCCCCCCAGAGTGGGACGAATCGCCTGGAACGAGGTGCGGGGACAATTGGATTCTGCGGTCGAGGATCTGGCGCAGTCACTGCAAACGCTGCGGGCCAGGCTCGGCGCGCTGGACGCGCAAACTCCGCTGGCGCAGTTCGCTGAGCCCATCGGCGAGTTGGCGGCCAGTCTGGAGCGAATCGCCGGAGTCGACGAGATGGAAGGAGCTCGCGGCATCGAGATCACGCCGCGCGGATTTGCGCTGAGCCTGATGCCTTTCGACATCTCGACGCGTTTTCATTCGCTGGTGCATGCGCGCCGTTGCGCGTGGATCTTTACTTCCGCGACGCTCTCTTTGGGAGAAGACTTCAGTCACTTCACCGGACGACTGGGGCTCGCCGACGCGCCCACATTGAAGATCGAGAGTCCCTTCGACTACGAACGCCAGAGTCTTTTGCTCCTGCCGGCAGGGATGCCGGATCCCACATCGCCGGGCTACGTCCAGGCAGTCATGTCGCGCGCGCTCGAGTTGCTCGACGCGTCCCGGGGTGGGGCTTTCATATTGTTCACCAGCCATCGGGCACTTGCGCAGGGGGCCGCGTGGCTGCGCGATCGATGGGGTGGGGAGGCTCCATACGGTCTGTATGTGCAGGGAGAAGCCCCGAGAGAGCGGCTGCTGACGGACTTTCGCGAGGACGGCAACGGCGTCCTGCTGGGCACTACGAGTTTCTGGGAGGGAGTGGATGTCAAAGGCGATGCGCTGCGCCTCGTGGTCATCGAAAAGTTGCCTTTCGCTTCACCGGAGGATCCGCTCGTACGCGCGCGCATCGATCACTTACAGGCCGGGGGCGGCAATCCGTTCCGCGACTACCAACTGCCGGAGGCGGCGCTGGCATTGAAGCAGGGCGTCGGCCGCCTGATACGCAGCGAAGATGACTACGGCGCGGTTGTCATCTGCGACCCGCGCGTGCTGGGTCGCAGTTACGGTCGAGTGTTTCTGGCCGCGCTGCCCGCGATGACCGTCACGCAGGACGCCGACGAGGCGTTGCGCTTCCTACGGCGCCATTCACCGGTGCTTGCAACATGAGGATCCTCGCCCTGGATACCGCTACGGAGGGTTGCTCCGCAGCATTGCTCATCAGTGGCGAAACGCTGGTACGCGAGCTTGAGCTGGATCGTGGGCATGCCGAGCGCATTCTGTTCATGATCGATGAGCTGATGTCCGAAGCAGGACTGCATCTAGGCTCGCTCGACGCGATTGCGTTCGGAAGGGGCCCCGGTGGGTTTACCGGCGTGAGGCTTGCCGCGAGCGTCACACAGGGGCTCGCATTCGGCGCGGGGCTGCCGGTGATTCCGATTTCCGACCTGCAGGCAGTCGCGCAGCGGGCATTCGGGATCGACAGTGCGGCGGCGCACATGCTGGTCTGCAATGACGCGCGCATGCACGAGGTTTATTGGGGGTGCTTTGAGCAGGCAAATGGCCTCGCCAGGCCGATCTGCGAGGAACGGGTAAGTAAGCCGGACACGGTGGCGTCGCTAGTCGACTGGCCCACTCATATTCACGGGGCAGGGCGAGGCTTCTCGGCGTACCCGGAACTCAGCGCCGGGCTAGGCGATCGCCTCGTGGTCACCCATCCACTCTTGCTGCCTCGGGCACGGGAGATTGCGCTTCTGGCCGCACCGGTTCTCGCTTCGGGGGGAGGCGTGCCGGCCGAGGAAGCCATTCCAGTCTACATCCGGGACGAGGTTGCCCGGCCGGCGTCGCCTTGAAGAACAACACGTTGCGTGGGTCATGCGATTGCAACGTCCCCTGTCATGAATCTGCAATGGATCCCCACTGTAATACCCCCGCCACACAACCTGGATCGCTATGCCCGCCAAGCAGGTTCTGATCGTCGAGGATGAACGACCGATTCGCGAGATGATCGCATTCGGCCTGAAACGTGCCGGTTTTGAGGTGCGGGAAGCTGAGGACTGTCTTACGGCCCGCGCTGCTCTCGTGGATCAACGCCCGGATCTCGTTCTGATCGACTGGATGCTGCCGGACATGAGTGGCCTGGAGCTCACGAGGGCCCTGAAGCGCGACCGCGAAACACGCGAATTGCCGATCATTCTCCTGACCGCTCGCGCCGAAGAGGGCGACAAAGTAGCGGGTCTCGAGGGCGGTGCGGACGACTACATCACCAAGCCGTTTTCGCCTCGTGAGTTATTGGCGCGCATCAATGCTGTGCTACGCCGCGCTTCAGGCAACGGTACCGAAGAGCGGGTGGAGTTCGACGGCTTAGCCCTGGATCAGGCAAGCCACAGGGTCATGGTCGGCGAGCGCACGGTCGCCCTGGGCCCCACCGAATACCGGATGCTTGAATTCTTTATGACGCATCCGGAGCGAGTCTATACACGCGACCAGCTTCTCGATCGCATCTGGGGTGGCAACGTCTACGTCGAAGAACGCACGATTGACGTTCACGTGCGGCGACTACGCAAGGCGCTCGAAGAATTCGGGTACGATCGCTTCGTACAGACCGTTCGTGGCTCCGGCTACCGATTCTCGGCGCGCACGGTATAGGCAGGCAAAAACCACGCTTTTTGCCTGCCGGGCAGAAAGGGCCGCAGGCCGCTTTCTGCAGTCAGACAACAGCTTTAGTCCGCACGAACAGGCTTCAATGCAACCGGCTACGCAGGCATGGTGGTTCGCGACAGTGCGATTGCTCGCGACCGTGCTGGTCGGGCTGATCCTTGGCTGGCTGTTCGGTAATGTTTGGGGCGGGCTGGCTATTGCGCTGGCTTTGAATCTCGCCTGGCAGTTCGCCAACCTGTTTCGCACCGACTGGTGGCTGCGACATCGCAGCTACGCGGACGCTCCGGACGTCAGTGGCGTGTGGGGCGACGTCGTCGCACAGATTGTCCGGCTGCACAGGCGCAAGCGCTTTCACAAGCAGCGTTTCGTGCAACTCGTCCGTCAGCTGCAGCGCTCCACTGCAGCGCTGCCGAACGGCGTCGTCATGTTGAACGAACAGCGCGAGATCATGTGGTTCAACCGCATGGCGGGGCGGCTCCTGGAGTTGCGCAGGACGGCCGACCTCGGACTGCGCATCGACAATCTGCTGCGTGAGCCTGAATTTGCGCGCTACCTGCGCGAGGGCGAGTTCTCCAACGCCGTGGTCATTCATCCTGCGAAGTCCGAAGATCGATACCTGTCCTTGCAGATCGTGCCGTACGGCGAGGGCCAGCAGTTGCTGCTGGCCAGCGATGTGTCCCGGCAGATGCGGCTCGAAGCCATGCGCAAGGACTTCGTAGCGAACGCCTCCCACGAGTTGCGCTCGCCGCTGACCGTCATTTCCGGCTACCTGGAGACCTTGAGTCAGGACCCCGCCCTGGATCAGGACCTGCAGGGGCCGGTGGCGGAAATGCGGCGTCAGGCGGAACGCATGACCGGCATCATCCAGGATCTGCTGGCGCTGTCGCGACTGGAAGAGACTGAAGAGGTCGTTGGCGGCGAACCGGTGGACATTGCCGCGCTCATGTCCATTTTGCGCAAGGACGTGCTCGCGCGGCCCATTCATCCGCGCGACGTGCGGGTGAAGGTCGATTCCGACGCGCAACTCGTCGGCGACGAGCCGGAAATCCATTCGGCCTTCTCGAATCTGGTGGACAACGCGGCCAAGTACACCCCGGCCGAGGGTTCGATCGAGATGCGCTGGTGGGTGGACCAGGACGGCGGACATTTTTCCGTCGTCGATACCGGAATCGGCATTCCTGCCGAACACATCCCGCGTCTGACCGAGCGCTTCTACCGGGTCGATTCGGGCAGGGCGCGCGCTTCCGGCGGCTCCGGATTGGGGCTGGCCATCGTCAAGCATGTGCTGCAGCGTCATGGCGCCGACCTCGAAATCCACAGTGTGCTCGGCAGCGGCAGTACATTTACCTGTCATTTCGCGCCGCACCGGGTGCAACGCGCCCCGGTGGTGGCTTCCAAGGCCGTGGTTTAGCTTTCAGTCCCAACGGCTTAATCTGTAAGAATTACTTCCGAGCGCCGTCATCCAACTGACATGTGTCGGATTGAACCTAGCGGCCATGGATGCCCGCGATCTGAAACGCCCCCGTAAACTGCGCACGCTGTTTCTGTCCGACATTCACCTGGGCTACAAGCAGGCCCGGATGCGGGAGCTGAACGAGTTCCTGCAGGGCATCGACGCCGAGCGCATCGTCCTCGTGGGCGATATCGTCGACGCCTTGAGCCTGTCGAAGCGCTTTTTCTGGTCGGCGGATCACACGAACGTGGTGCGCACCTTGCTGGCTCGCAGGCGCTCGGGCTCGCGCCTCATCTATATCCCCGGCAATCACGATGCGAGCCTGTCGATGCTCGCAGAGATGCTGCAGGGCCAATTCGAGGTGCATCGCGAATGGGTTCACCGGACGGCCCGCGGGCAGCGACTGCTGGTGATGCACGGTGATCAGTTCGACGGCCTGGTTCCCTGTCCGGGATGGTTGAACCGCCTGGGCGATGCGCTGTACGAGGTGACGGTGGCGCTGAACACCTCCGTCAACGATGTACGGCGAGTGTTGAAGCGTCCGTACTGGCCGCTGGCCGAGCGGATCAAGCTGAAAATCGGTCCCGCGGTTCGCTTCATCGCCCGCTTTGAGCAAGCGGCCGCCGATCACGCGCGCGCACAGGGCTACGACGGAATCGTGTGCGGCCATATCCACCGCGCCAACCTTCGGCAAATCGACGGCACGTTGTACTGCAATACCGGCGACTGGGTGGAATCCTGCTCCGCGCTGGTCGAGCGCTCCAACGGCGAGTTGCAGCTCATGCGCTGGCCGCATGGCGCCCAAATTACTCACCGGAGTGAGGCGCAACTCGTTGCAGATGCGGCGTGAGGATAGCGCTTGCCACGGCGGCATTGCCACGACCGATCATGGTCTGCGCCTGAAGGTTTCCTCGAACCAATTGCGGCCGATGTGCGCTGATGCACTGGTTGTTCGCCGTAGTTCCGCTATGATCGCGCCAAGGCAGGCGAGCGGAGCCGGAGACGCCAACTGATGGAAACCGCGGATCTAAGTCACCACATCTCGAGACGCTTCAACGAGGACCTCGAGCGCGTACGCAGCAAGGTACTCGGCATGGGCGGCTTCGTCGAGCAGCAGCTCCACAAGGCCATTACCGCGCTCGTCGAAGGCGACAGCACGTTGGGCGAGTCGGTGGCGCTCGACGACTATCAGGTCAATAACATGGAAGTCACGATCGACGAGGAGTGCAGCCGCATCCTCGCGACACGCGCGCCGGCCGCCGGCGACCTGCGGGTCATCGTGGCCATCATCAAGACCATCACCGATCTGGAACGGATCGGCGATGAGGGCGAGAAGATCGGCTATATCGCCTCGAGGCTGGCGACGATGGAACGTCCGGCCGACAAATATCGCGAGATCAAACATCTCGGGCGTGTCGTCTCGGACATGGTACATGACGCGCTGGACGCTTTCGCGCGGATGGACGTCGAGTCCGCTTTGCGGGTGGCGCGACAGGATCGTCTCGTCGACGAGGAATACGAATCGATTCAACGCCAGTCCATCACCTTCATGATGGAAGATCCCCGAACCATCCGTAGACACCTGGACGTGATGTGGGTGGTGCGTGCGCTTGAGCGTATCGGCGACCATGCGAAGAACATCAGCGAATACGTCGTCTACATGGTTCACGGCAAGGATATTCGCCACACTTCCCTCGAGGACGTGGAACGCCAGTTGGCCGAGAAGGGCGGCGAAGCGGCCGACTCGCAACCGGCGAGCCTGTAGCCGGTTCGCCCGCGCCTTTAGCGCAAGCTGAGGCAAAAATCCCGCCTTTGCAGTACGATCGTCGGCGTGCAAAAGAACCGCCGCCTGCCCAATTTCGCCGGATTTATCGCATGCGCGGCCTTGATCGCGTACGCCTTGTACGCTCAGTACCACCTCGGACTGGATCCGTGTCCGCTGTGTATCTTTCAACGGGTCGGCATCATGGCGCTGGGCGTCGTATTCCTCTTTGCCGGCTTACATAATCCGCAACGCTGGGGAGGGCCGGTTTACGCCGCCCTGCTCGCCATTGCCGCGTTAGTAACGATCGCGGTCGCGGCCCGGCATCTGTACGTGCAGAGCTTGCCACCCGGCGCAATCCCCTCCTGCGGTGCGCCCATCGGGGTGATGTTGCAATTCACGCCGTGGTTGGACGTGATCCGCAAAGTCCTCACCGGAAGCGGCGAGTGCAGCGAGGTCAGCTGGAAGTTTCTCGGGCTTGCCATGCCCGGATGGGTGGCGATCTGCGCCGCAGGCTTAGGCTTTCTCGGCGTCATCGTCAACGGCCGCCGGCGGTGAGTGCTGACAGCTTAAGCTGCGTGCGCGCTACACCATCAGATTTCGCAGCACGTTGACGTACATGCGATGCAGGGCATCGATGTCCTCGACGCGTACGCTCTCATTCACCTTGTGAATAGTGGAGTTCACCACTCCCAGCTCTACGACCTGAGCACCTAGCGGGGCGATGAATCGGCCATCGGACGTTCCGCCACCTGTCGACAGCTTCGGCCTCGAGCCGATGACACTGGCTACCGCCGCTCCCACGGCATCCGAGAGAACGCCGGGAGGCGTGTAGAACGGTTCGCCGGAGACATACCATTCGATCGTGAAACGCACTCCGTGCTGGCGGAGGATGCTTTCCACGGTGCTCTTGAGACTCTCCTGAGTCTGTACCGGCGAGTAACGCAGATTGAACCGGGCCTTCAGCTCGCCCGGAATGACATTCGGAGCGCCTGTGCCCGCATTGATGTTCGAGACCTGGAAGGTCGTCGGCTGGAAGTGTTCGGTGCCCTGGTCCCACACGCGGCTCGTGAGCTCCGCCAGGGCCGGCGCGAGCGTGTGGACGGGGTTTTCCGCGAGCTGCGGATAGGCGACGTGACCTTGAACGCCGTGCACCGTGAGGCGACCGCTGAATGAGCCACGCCGACCGACCTTGATCGTGTCGCCGATCGTGGATTCGCTCGAAGGCTCGCCGACGATGCACCAGTCGATGCGCTCCTTGCGGCCCGCGAGGGTCTCGACCACGCGCTTGGTGCCGTCCACGGACGGCCCTTCCTCGTCGCTGGTAATCAGATAGGCGATCGACCCCTTGTGACGGGGATGCGCACCGACGAATTCTTCGGTTGCTGTGACCATCGCAGCCAGGCCGCTCTTCATATCCGCGGCACCGCGGCCGAACAGCAGGCCGTCGCGTACCGACGGCGCGAAGGGGTCTGAGCGCCATTCCTCGAGCGGGCCGGTGGGTACCACATCGGTGTGCCCCGCGAAGCAGAACACCGGGCCGCCGCTGCCGCGCTTGGCCCAGAAATTCTCGACATTGCCGTAGCGCAGTCGCTCGATCTGGAAGCCGAGCGCCTCGAGCCTCCCGATCATCACTTCCTGGCAACCTTCATCCGCCGGGGTCACCGACCGGCGGGCCATCAGATTCTGCGTCAGCTCAAGGGTTTGAGACATCGATCGGGTTGCCGTCCTACGAAAGGTGCGTGAACTTCGACGCACGCCGGGCGGCTCGCGTTATACGGCCTGTGGGCTTCGGCGGGCAAGCCGTTTATTTGCATTCGTCGCAGTTGCGCTGTTCCAGGCGCGGATCTGCGGACAGTCACAAAGGTGAAATGTACGCGGTGCGGACGGTCACGGATGCCGGTGGACCCGTCTGGCGGCCTTGAGTGCTCCCCAGCGCGAAAGCCCTCCGAAAGGCAGTGTCATCAGAGCGTCACACTCCGATCATCTAATGCCCGCTGGTGTCGGAGGACCCTGTCGGTCGCGGGCTGCCCGTACCGGCGACACCTCGAGAATTTCCTATAGATCCAGGAGCAGTCATGAGTCAGCTGAGCTTGAAGCGAATGTGGGTGGGGGCGCTGGGTGCTCTGGCGGTGGCGGCGGTGGCACAGGCTGCCGACATTTCCGGCGCCGGCGCGACATTTCCTTACCCGATCTACTCAAAATGGGCCGACGCCTATAAGACGGCGACGGGAGTGGGCCTGAACTATCAGTCGATCGGCTCCGGCGGCGGTATCAAGCAGATCAAGGCGAAAACCGTGACGTTCGGCGCCTCGGATATGCCGCTGAAGCCCGATGAGCTGAAGGAAGCCGGGCTGGTGCAGTTCCCGATGATCATCGGCGGCGTCGTGCCGGTGGTGAACGTCAAGGGCGTGAAGGCCGGCCAGATCACTCTGGATGGCGCGACGATTGCGAGCATCTACCTGGGCGACATCACCAAGTGGAGCGATGCCCGCATCAAGAAGCTCAATCCCAAG
>FTJL01008698.1_pt1 | contig 14891 bp, 16 predicted proteins | sample 1658551 | NCBI WGS metagenome assembly FTJL01 (sample SAMEA3914835, study PRJEB12502) | metagenome | biome: forest; material: soil | place: Canada | collected 2011-07-03 | depth 0.3 m
GCCTACCACCTCGGCAATCGCCACACGCCGGTGGAAGTGGGCCGCGACTACCTGCGCCTGGAATTCGACCCGGTGCTCGCGGACATGCTGGCCCGCCTTGGCGTGCAGGCCGAACGCGCGGAACTGCCGTTCGAGCCGGAAGCCGGCGCCTACGGCGGCGGGGGCGGCGGATCGGGCGCGGGCGGCGGCGTCCTGCAGGTCATGGCCCGGTTCCTGGTCATGGGCTCTAGCACGGCGGTCGGCGCAATCCAGGCGAAGGGCGGCGCCGGCGGGAACGGCGGCAACTCCACCGCGGCGACGAACAGCGGCGGCGGCTCTGGCGGCTCCGGCGGCGGGGGCGGCTGGGTGTTCGTCGTCTGTGAAATCCTCACCGGGTCGGGCTCGGCGGTCAACGTTATCGACGTGTCTGGCGGCTCTGGCGGCTCTGGCGGCAACGGCTTCAGCGCGACCTACCAAGGCGGCTCCGGCGGCGGTTCAGGGGCCGGTGGACGCTTCACCCTGGCCCAGATGGGCGCGGCGGTGTTCCTCGACCAGTTCTCGTCGGCGGCGGCGAAGGCGGCCACTACGACCAGCACGGCCACGGGCGCGAATGGCGCTGTGGCGAACGTCGCCCAGTTCTGAGGCCCTGACATGCGCAAGGTGTTCCTGGTCAACCACGACCGGCCCGCGACCGACGCCGATTTGTCGGCGGCTGCGGGCTACGGCGCGGCCGAGGTCATCTGCGGAATCCCCGACGCTCTGGCCCGAGCCGGGATCAGCACGTTCGGCTATCACGAGATCACCGAGACGCCAGCGATCCCGCAGGCCGTCTCCATGCGGCAGGCGCGGCTCGCCCTCCTTAACGCAGGGCTCCTCTCGTCCGTGAAGACGGCCGTCGCCGCCAACGACGCGACGGAAGTCTGGTGGGACACCAGCCTCGTGGTCGAGCGGACCAACAGCGTCCTCGCCTCCGTCCAGGCGACGCTCGGGCTCTCCGACGCCCAGGTGGATGCTCTGTTCATGGCCGCGGCGGCGCTGCCGTGACGCCGGGGCGCTGGGTGGCCAATAACCTGAAGGTCGCCGACATCGCCATCAACACCGGCCCGCTATGTTCGGAGAAGGTGGAGACCCTTTCCCGCCGCGCGGGGCGGGCACGCTACGAGGGCAAGCGCTGGGGCTGCGTCTTCTGCGCCATCCTCAACCCGGTGGCGCGGGCGGTCTGTCGCGCGCTCGGGATGCGAGTCCCCGAGGACCACTGCGAAGAGGCCCGGCTGGCCCCGGAGATCGAATAGATGCCGTGGACCCGGATCGACAACGTCGGCGATGTCGGCGTGATCAAGGACACGGGCGCGCCGAAACTCCCCTTGGGGGCGTGGACCGACGCCCTGAACGTCCGGTTTCTGGACGGCTCGGCCATGCAGAGCCTGGGTCACGGCTCGATCTATGACGGCGCGCCGGTCACCCCGCTGCACGTCCTGCCGGTCTATCTCCCGGGCAGCCTCCGCTACTGGCTCTACGCCTCCGCCACGAAGCTCTACGCCGTTTCCGCCGCGACGGGCTCCGTCGTCCACACCGACCTGACCAAGCAGTCGGGAGGCGTCGATGTCGCCTATGGCGGCGCGGCGAACAAATGGACTTCGGGCTCTCTCTCGGGCATCCCGTTCTTCAACAACGGCGTTGACGCGCCGCAGCGCTGGAACATGAACCTCGCCAGCCGGTTCGCGGACCTCGACGCCTGGCCTTCGGGGATGACGTGCAAGTCGCTCCGGGCCTTCAAGAACCAGCTCGTCGCCCTGAACGTCACCAAGAGCGGGACTGCGCTTCCCTACATGGTGAAGTGGAGCACCGAAGCCGACCCCGGAACCGTTCCGCAGTCCTGGGACGAGACCGATCCGACCAAAGACGCGGGCGAAGTCGACCTGGCGGAGGGTGGCGACCCGATCATCGACGGGATGCAGCTCGGCGGCACCTTCATGGTCTACAAGGAGCACTCGGCTTGGCGCATGGACTATACCGGAGGCCAGTTCGTCGAGCAGTTCACCAAGGTCGGCGGCATCTCCGGGGCGATGAACCTCAACTGCATCGTGGAGGTCGAGATCGGCGGCGCGCCCATGCACGTGGTCTTGACCAATGACGACGTGGTGGCCCACGACGGGCAGTCAGCCCGCAGCATCCTTGATCGCCAGGCCCGCAGGAGCCTGTTCCTGGCGATCGACGCCCAGAACACCGGCCTCTGCTTCGTGTTCAAGAACCCGTTCCTGAACGAGGTCTGGGTCTGCTACCCCGAAGGCGGCTTCTCACAGCCGAACAAGGCCCTGGTCTGGAACTACTCATCCCAGACGGTCTCGTTCCGCGAGCTGCCGAGCATCAACCACGCCAACTTTGGGCCGCTAGAAAGCAGCGTTTCCCAGCCCTGGGATGCCGACTCCGCTCCCTGGGACGCCGACGTGTCCGGCTGGTCCTCGGCCGAGTTCACGCCGGACGCCTCGCGGGTGCTGATGGCGGCCAACAACGGCAAGCTCTACCTGCTGGACTCCTCGACCACCTTCGACGGCGTTCTCCCCACCAGCTACCTGGAGCGGCGGGCGCTCCAGCTTGCGCCGCCCGGCAGGCGCACCCTGATCAAGCGCATCCTACCGAGGATCAGCGGGGCCACCGGACAGCAGCTCACGATCAGGGCCGGCGGCGCGGACGACCCATACAGCGACCCCACCTATTCGGCCCAAGCGACGTTCACCATGGGCTCCAGCATCGACGCCCCGGTCCTGGCCGACGCACGGTTCCCGGCGATCCGCATCGAGGCGGCGGCAGGGAACTACGCCTGGCGGCTCGACGGCCTGGACATTGAGTGGGAGCCGGCCGGGTACTTCTGATGGCCTACGCCCCCGCGCCGCCGCCTACCGACCCGAAGCAGCTTCAGACCTACCTCCGCAGCGAGTTCGAGCGGATCGCGGCGGAACTGCGGACACCGACCGTCACCCTGGAAACCCTCTACGTCGCCCCGGCCAAGCCGCGGGAGGGGATGATCGTGCTCTGCGACGGGACGCACTGGAATCCCGGCTCCGGGGCCGGGTTCTACGGCTATCACGGCGGGGCCTGGAGCAAGCTCGGATGAGCGAGATCGAGCGGCTGACCCGGGAGTGGGCGCCCGCGCTGGCGGGGTTCCTGAAGAACGACCCCGAGGCCGTGGCCTTCGTGGCCCAGTGCTGCGCCGTGGCCCACATCTGGGATGATCTGATCGACCGGGACCAGCCCGTCTCGGACCAGGACATCAACGGAGCGTTCTGGATCGCGCTGATCGAGCTCCCTCGGAACGGCTTCTATCGCCGGCATTTCGCCGAGTTGCAGCCGGTGATGAGGCTGGTGGCGACCAATTGGCTCGCGGCGACCCGGATGGAGCGGGACGGGACGCATCGAGAAATCACCTACGTCCTGCGCTCGGCCTACATCGACATTCTGACCACGGCTGCCTCGCTGGTCGGCGGCCAGCAATGGGCCAATCAGATCACTCCCGATATCCGACGCTGGGCTCACGCGGAAAGCTACCCCGAGTACGTCGCCAACATCCAGCTCGAGCAGGAGACCCGCGATGGGGCTTTGCAGTAGCACTCAGAAGACCGATACGACCAGCAACAGCACCACGACGCCGACGAACCCGCAATGGGTGACGGACGCGCTGTCGGGAACGAGCAACCAGCTCAGCGGCCTTCAGGGACAAGACCCAAAGAGCTTCTTCGCCGGCCCCAGCAGCCTGGAAAACAGCCTGTTCGGCTATGCTGGCACGGCAGGCCAGAGCGGCATGGACGCGCTCAACAGCGCCAGCGGGCTCCTCAAGTACGCGACGGGCGCCGCGCCGAACCTCGCTTCGTTCAACCCAGCGACGGCCGCCGGCTACAATCCGGCATCCATGAGCGCGGCCCAGATCGCGCCGACGACCCAGGCGCAAGCGGCCTCGGCTGCGCCTGGCATCGGGACGTACCTGAACCCGTTTGAGAGCAGCGTCGCTGGGACCACGCTGCAACAGATGGGTCAAGCGCTCGGGATCGCCCAGAACGCTAACGGTCAGAACGCCCAACTGGCCGGCGGCTATGGCGGCTCTCGGCAAGGCGTGGCCGAAGGGCTCACGAACAACCAGTTCTTCAACGATGTCGGCAACACGCTCTCCAACCTGAACCTCGCGGGCTGGAACAGCGCTGTGGGCGCGGCGAACAACGATGCCGACCGGGCCCAGCAGACCAGCCTCGCTAACGCCGCGGCCGACAATCAGCGCTCGCTCGCCCAAGCGCAGTTCGGCCAGCAGGCGAGTGCCGCGAACCAAAGCGCCGACAACACCGCGTGGGCCCAGAACGCGGCGGCGGCTCAGCAGGCGGCGCTCGCGAACTCGGCGCTCGGAACCCAGAACAGCCAGTTCAACGCCGGCCAGCAGGACAGCGCCCTCCAGCGCGCGCTCCAGGGCTCGCAGCTCTTCAGCGCGCTCGGACAATACGGGCTCGGTCTCCTGGGGAACACGAGCCAAATCCAACAGGCCCTGAACCAGCAGCAGGCCAGCGCCCCGCTCACGGTGGGGACGGCTCTAGCGGGCGCTCAGGCCGGGCTGCCATATGGGCTGTTCCACGGTCAAACGGTCAACGGCCAGACCAACTCGACGCAGACCACTACCCCCTCCCTGATGCAGCAGATCGCCAACGGCGGCCTCCTCGGGAGCCTGCTCGGCGGCGGTTCCGGCGCGATGTCGTTTGCCGCGCCCGCCTCCGTCGATCTGCTCCCGTCCGCGCTTTCGTCCGGGGCTCCGTCGCTCGCCGGGTCCTTGGACACTTCCCTGCCGATGCTGGCCCTCTAGGAGACCGACACCATGGGACTTCTGGACGGGGTAGCGAGCGGCATCGGCGGCCTGCTCGGGGGCGTGACCCAAGCCGCGGGCGGCATCCTCGGCGGGGCTGCGAACGCGGTCGGCAACGCCATGCCGAGCGCCGATGCGAACGGGTTCCTGCCCTCAGGCTACTTCGCGCCGGACACCACCTCCAAGATGATGCTGCTCGCTGGCCTAGCGAGAGACGCCAGCACGCCGGGAGCGGCAGGGGAGGGGATGGCCAACGCCCAGCAGGCCATCATGAACCGCTACATGCTGCCCCAGCAGATGGCGATGCAGCAGATGCGGATCCGCGCGATCAGCCAGTTGCCGCAGGACCAGCAGGTCGCGGCGCTCCTCAACCCGGACAAGTTCGCGGAGGAGTACTCGAAGCGGTTTGCTCCTACCGTCGCAAATGCGGATCAGCGCGTCGTGACCGATGCCCAGACCGTCAACAGCGCACCCGGAACGTTCAGTGTGGACGGCCCATCGGGGCGGCCGATCAACAACATGACCGGCGCGACGCTGCCTACGCTCGGGGGCGACTACGATCCCGCCACCGGAGTCTCCAAGCGCACGGCCCAGCAGGTTCCGGTCGCGACCTGGAACGTCGTCAACAAGGGCCAGCACGGCTCCTACACCGCGCCGCCGATCGCCGGCATGGCGATGGGGCCGAGTGGTGCTCCGCAGTTGACGGGGTCGCCGATCAGCGGCCCGAGCGCGCTCCCGACCCAGGGCGCTCCGCCGGCTCCCCAAGCGAGCGGCAACGGCATAGACCCCCGCGCCGTGTTCAACGCGTTCACCCTGCCTCACGAGGGCACCGCGTTGAACCCGAGCGACCTCAACGGAGCGCCGGTGCGCTATGGCGTGAACGCCAAGGCCAACCCCGGCGTGGACCTCTCCAAGCTTACTCCGGACGGCGCGGCTGACATCTTCGCCAAGTACTGGCAGCAAAGCGGGGCGGATAAGCTGCCGGCCGCCCTCGCGCCGATCCAGGCCGAAACCGCATGGACGTTCGGGCCCGGTGCGGCCAACCAGTTCCTTCGACAGTCCGGCGGCGATCCGCAGAAGTACCTCGCTCTCCGTCAGGCGCGGTTCAACCAGCTAGCCGCGGCTAGCCCGCAAGCGGCGCAGTATTTGCCGGCCTGGACCAAGCGAAACGCCGACCTGGCGACGTTCGCCGCCAACGCGGGGCAGCCGGCCCAGCAAGGCCAAGGCGCTGCGCTGCCATCGTCTCTGGATGGGGGTGGGGTGTCGCCCCCGCAGGAAATCCCCGGCCTTCCCGGCAAGTGGCAAGTCCAGCCTGACGGGACGATGAGCCATCTCGACGGCACCGGCATGACGCCGAAGGACGCTATGGAGATGGGAAAGGCCGTGCGAGAGGATAAATCGTATCTCGCGGCCCAGGAAGCCGGGCGAGCCTTCCAGTCAATGCTGCAACTGGCGGCCCAGAAGCCGGGCGGCATGCGAGCCTACGCCCTTCGGGACACGTTCGCTCGGACAATCAACCCTGGCGCGGTCGCGCGAGTGGGCACCATCGAAGCGATCAAGCAGGCTCAAGGCGTTCCCGCTCAAGTCGCCGCCTTCTTCTCAAACCTGAAGGGCGATGGGGACGTTCCGCCGGAGATCGTGCAGCAGATCATCGGTGCGTCCGCTCCATTCGCTCAAAACGCGTGGGAACAGGCGAACGCGCTCAATCAGCGATACGCCGCGGTAGCTAAAAAGAACGGTCTGGACCCAGACCTTGCCACGGCGCCGATGGACCCCGCGCCGATCCCAACGGTGCAGACCCCGGCCGAGGCGGCGAAGCTGCCGCAAGGCGCGCCGTTCCGTACCCCGGACGGTCGCGTGCTCTACAACCGGAGGCGCACCAATGGACGGTGATCCCTGGGCCGATTTCGACGGAGGGCCCGCGGCGCCGGTCGCTCCGCAGACCCCCACGGAAGTCGCTCCGGTAGAGGTCGCGGCTCCGTCGCTGAAGGACGCTCCGGTTGCAACCGCGCGCGATCCAGCGACCGGCCGCCTCCTGGCGGACCCGTGGGAGGAGTTCTCGGCCGAGTACAACGACCATGCCCCGAGCGCGCAGGGGACTGGGGACGAGGCTCTGGGTTTCATTTCCCACGCCGACCATGCGATCCAGCGGCTGAACGCGATCAACCCCCTGCGTATGGGGCTGAATGCTGTGTTCCCGGGGCAATTCCCAGCCAACTGGGATCATAGCGGCCCCGTCAAGACACTCATGGCGCAGGCCGCTGCCCAGGGGAAAACGCCGGGTATGCTCGGTAGCATTGTGGGCGACGTTTGGGGCTCCGCTCCGGCAATGGGGCTTCCTGGCGGTCCGCTCGTGCAGGGCGCCGTCACGGGAGTGGCCACGGGCGATGGTAAGACTCCGGGGCAGTTGGCCAGCGACGCCGCTGGGGGCGCGGTGGCGGGAAAGCTTGGCGAGTTCGTCGGCAACGGCACGGTAAACGCGGTTGCGCCGCGTCTGTCGGACAACGTGCAGATGCTCGTTGATCGGAAGGTCCCGCTCACAGCCGGGATGCTGAACAACAACCAGGGCGTCTGGGGCCGTCTCGAGCAGCTTGGCCAGAATGTCCCCGTCGCTGGCGAGCTTATCCGAAAGCGCGGCAACGAAGCGCTCGTCGGATTCAACAATGCGGTCGCCAATGAGGCTGTGAGCCCGCTTGGCGCGACGGTCGCGCCGGGTTCAACCGGGCACGCGACCTACCAGGCCGCAAAGCAAGTCATCAACGACGCCTACGACGGTGTGGGGAAGGGTGTGCCGGCGGTCCCGGTGGACGGACAATACGGGTCCGACATGGCCGGGATCGCGAATAGGGTCGCTCAGCTCCCGCAGGACTATCAACGGCAGTTTGCGAATGTGCTGCGCGACCAGGTTGGCTTGCGCGCAGATCCAACGATCGGCGGCTTCACGCCGGACAGCTTGAGCGACGCCAAGGCTGCGCTCAACGATGAGATCGGCCAATGGGGGCCAGAGCCGAAGGGCTGGGATGCCAAGTACGTTTCCGCGCTCAAGGACACAAAGCGCGCGCTGACTGACATGCTGGGCCGCACTAGCCCTGAGGCGCAGGCCCAACTCGCTGCAGCGGACAGCGCTTACCCCGGCTTCAAGACCTACCAGCGGGCTGTGCGAAATTCGACCAACAACAGCCTTAACCCGGACGGCTATTTCAACCCGCAACAGTTTGAGGCGGCGGTAAACTACAAGGCGTCAGACGCGACCCGCGCCGATGGCGCCAAGGCGGCCCTCCAGAAGCTGGCGGTGGCGGGAAAATCGGTGCTGCCGACCCAGTTCAAAAAGGTCGTTAGCCCGATGCAGACCGCGATCGAGACTGGGGTGGGCGCTGGTGTCATCGGCAGCGACGTGCTGGGGGGACACAACGTCGGGATGGCGCTCGCGGCCCTCCCTATGGCCATGGGCCCGCTGTATTCAAAGCCAGTGCAAGACGTGCTGCGTAGCGGGCTCCTGGCCACGGCGCGCGGCCGAAGCGCCATGGAGGGGCTGCTCGGACCGGCAGAGAATTACATCAGACCGTTCGGGGCGAATGTTGGCGGTATCCTAGGCGCGCAGGGAGCGCAGGCGGCCCTCCCGTACTACGCGCCAGCCCAGTAGATATTCGGCCGAACGCTCAACGGATGAAGAGGGCTAAACCTATCAGGAACACGCCAGCAGCAGCGGGCACTCCGAACGCAAGCCAAGGGGATGGCCCCCGCGAAGGTGGCGGCCACAATCGCTCGCCGATCTTCGCCGCAACTGACCTGTAGGCGACGCCGCCTACTCCGATGATCCCCGCCGCGATAAATCCCGAAAGGGTCACCGGCTGGCCCCTCTCGCGGCCCACACGAGGCCAGCAAGAATTGCCCCGGCAACGGCCGGCAGCCCGAAGGCGACGAACCAAGCCGGAACCTCGCCACCGCTCCATCCTCCCGTCGAGGTGAAGGCCCAGCAGGCCAGAGCCACCCACACGGCCGACCCCACGCACCAAAGCCGAAACAGCACGCGAGCCATCAGCCTCTCCGCGTCAGCCTGAGCCCGCGACCCTAGCACACCCACCCCCACCCACCAACGGACGGCTTTCGCCGGCCGCGATCAGCACCGTCGAGATGACGGCGCTCCTCTCCAAGGAGAACTCCTGATGCTTCGACGGATTCGGCGCTTCGCCGTCTGCCTTGGCGCGTGCGCGCTTATCGCCAGCCCCGCTCTCGCGCAGTCGATCAAGTTCGACGGTGCGGACACGGATGCATCGGGTAAGGCCCGGACGGGTCCGGTCAATGTTTCTTCGACCAACCCGCTCCCCGTCACGGACAACACCGTGGTCTCGGCCGTCTCGGCCGCCGCGGTGACGCCTCCGGTAGCGATCAACGCTGTCCCGACCGATGGTAGCAAGACCTGGTCCGTTGGGATCGTCTGCGACTACAACTCGACGTACTCGTCCAGCACGACCGGGCTCTACTACGGGGTTCGCTGCGATCAGTGGCGCAACTTCCGTGTCGCTATTGCAGCGCCGGTGCTGAGCGGGATTTCCGGGGTCGCGAACACCGTCGCCTGTATCGCTCAATACAACAACGACACCGCCTGCCGGCTCTTGGGCGTCGCTATGGCGGCCTACAACGGCACCACCTGGGACGCGGTGCAGGCGCCTGCGAACAGCTTCAAGATCACCTCATCCGCCGCGACGACCAACGCCAACAGCGTCAAGACGTCGGCGACGAAGATTTTCGCCATCAACGCCTGCAACACCACGGCGACGATCAAATATATCAAGGTCTATAACCAGAACACCTCGCCGAACGTGGGGACAGACTCTCCCGTCTTGACCTACGGCGTGCAAGCGAACTCGTGCCAGCGGGTGGCGGATTTCGGGATCACGGGCTTTTACCTTAGCTCCGGCTTGAGCATTGCTCTAACCGGCGGCCCGGCAAACAGCGACGCCACTGCCCTTGCGGCGGGCGACATCACCGCCCTCGAGCTCCCGTACAACTGATGAGACAGCTCCTCGCGCTCATCGCCGCCGCCGTCTTCGCGTTGGGGCCTGCGACGCCCGTTCTGGCCCAGGCCGTCGTCACCACGCCGATGGCCGTGTCGCCGGAGTTCTGGGGGATCAACGCCTCCCACGAGCTGCCGAGCGTCAACGACGCCTCGCACATGATGGTGCATCACCGCCGCCTCTGGGGCTGGGCGGATGGCGGTGTGGCGCACAGCACCTTCTGGAACATCACGAACACGGGCCCGGGGGTCTACGACTGGACGCACGACGACAACATGAAAGCGGCCTACGCGGGCCGCGGCTACCTGCTTGAATGGACGTTCGGCCAAGTCCCGTCGTGGATTAACTCGAAGAACCAGCTCGATAACGACACGGAGCTTGGCTACTTCCTCGCCTACGTCGCCGCCTTTGTTGATCGCATGGGGCCCGGGTTCTTCAAATACTGGAGCACCTGGAACGAGGCCGACCTGGTTGCAGCTGGTCAAGGATGGACCGGCACGCCGGCCATGCTCGCGAAGATGTCCCGGGGCGTCTACGCGATCATCAAGGCCCGCGACCCCAACGCCGTCATCCTGGCGCCGAGCTTTATCCAAGGCGGCCCGGTCGCCGACGCCTATTTCGCGGATTGCCAGGCCAATCTGGCGACCCTCGGCCCCTGCTTTGATTGGGTCAACTATCACGGGTACCTCGGCATATACGCCACCAGCCAGCCGTCCGCGATCGCCTACGCGCCGGAGCTGATCCTGTCGCTCGGGGCCGCCGATCTGGCTGCCGCCGCCGCGCACGGATTTGCCACGAAACCCTTCGCGTTTGACGAGTATTGGACGGGTCCCACCGCCGTGGGCTTTTCGGACAACTCCGACACTGCAGCATACGGCCATGTCATCGAGGCGCTGCTGATGCAGAGCCGGGGCGTGCGCTTCATGAACGTGCACGACTGGGGCGGCGGCGACAACGTCACCGTGCCCAATCTGCAAGGCACGTGGGGCTACGGCAACATGAGCAACACCGCCGTCGCCCTCCGCGTCGCGGCGGGGATCACGGCGGGCGGCTTTTGGTCCAAGCCGCCGGTCCGGAGCGCCGGGACCAACCAGATCCCGGCGATCTACGGCGCGGGCGCGGCGACCGGCAAGCTCAGCGGCTCGGTGAGCTGCGCTGGCGGCGCTTCGGGGACGGGCTCGATGGGCTCCGGTGTCGCCGTCTTCAACGCGCACCCGTCCACCACGGCCATGTACCTGCAAGATTTCGGCGCGGCCGAGCCGTCGACCGGGCTGCCCTACGTCAAGATCATGGTCTGCTCGCCAAGCGGGGACATGACCGCGGGGTCCGGGAATATCGCCGACGCGCTCAGCTACGGCGCCATCTCGATGACCACGGCGAGCTTCGTGCACAGCTCGGCGAACATCGGATTGGACAGCGGATCGGTGACGAGCGCGAGCGTCGGGGCTTACCCGCAACTCAATATGTACCAAAGCAACGGGACCACCTTCACCGAATATTGCGGCTTTATCTCGACTTGGCCGGTGCTCACTTCGGCGCTGCCGCTGTCCCAGCAGCACTATGAGTTCCTGTGCCAGCCACAAAACGCGCTCACCGCGCTCGGGAAGCTGTCCCTGACCTTCTCGCACACCTGGTCCGCCGCGTCGCCGCAACCCTACAGCGCGACCTTCACGATCAGCGCGCCGGCGCAGGATTTGGCGGCCGGCGTCTGGGAAGGCGAGTTGCGGGGCGCGGACGGCGTCACCCGCTGTGTAGCCTGGGACGACACCGGGGGCCCCACGACCTACACGCCGAGCGGCTCCTGCGCCGGCTACGGCTTCTATCGCGACATCTACGGCCAGGAGCACACGGTCTCAGGCTCAGTGAACCTGACCCGTTCGCCGATCTGGCTGGAGCCGGCGGCCCACCAGGTCCGCTTCTGAGGAGACGATCCAATGCAACTCGCCTGCGCCAAGACCTGCATGGCCCTCGCCGGCCAGATCTGGGGCGTCCAGAACGCCGGCCAGGACTGGTCGCTGCAGACCGGCTACGACGCGGACGGGGAACTCGTCATCCACCAGGAGGTGCGCCCCGGTGACCTCTGGGTCAACGATGTCCCGGGCCGCGTGCGAGCCGAGCTGTGCGGCTGGCATAAGTTCGACTTCGGCACGCCAGTGCACGTCAGCTTCCGGTTGGTGCTCAGCGCCTTGGTCTCCGATCCGACGTGGCTGGACTGGGGCCCGATCGTGTTCCAGGTGCACGCCGACGATCTGCCCCAGGCGGCCCACAACAGCCCGCCGTTCGCCCTCTACCCGAAGAAGCAGGCGGACGGCTCGTTCGACCTGATGGCGGTGGCCCGGGGCGGCAACGCGATCACCGAGCCCAACGCCATCTTCCACGAGTGGACCGTGCTCAAGGGGCTCAAGGCCCTGACGCCCTATGACGTGTCGATGGCCCTGGTGCTCGGCAACCCCGGCTCGGTCTCGGTGACGGTCAACGGCCAGGGCACCAGCTTCAGCGGCCCGATCGGCTACAGCGGGGCCAAGTCCTACTGCAAGTTCGGGCTGTATGGCGGCGCCGCGCTGGCCCCGTCCTGGGTCGAGCACAGCCGCGGCCAGATCAGCTTCGGCTGAGCCCAACAGTCATCGAGTAGAAGGAGAGCCCGGCCATGGGCGTCGTTGACGTGGTCTGCGGGGCCGATTCCCGCGTTACGCCTTCATGGGAAGGCGCCTGCACATGGCCGAGGTGACGGCCGAGCCCGGGTGGGCCCTCGTCATCTCCAACGCCGCGACGGCCCTGATCACCGGGGGACTCTCCTGGTTGGCGGGGCGCCCGCGCAAGAAGAGCCGGGCCGAGGACAACCTCACTGCCATCGAGGGCTTCCAGCACCTCGCGGATCAGCAGCGCGCCGAGATGGACCGGCTGGTCGAGCGGATCGAGGCGGCCGACACCCTGATCCGGCAGCTGCGCGACGAGACCCACGAAGTCCGCGGGCGCTTCACCAAGCTCCTGGGCTACGTGCAGACCCAACTGGTGGCCTACGTGGCCGAACTCCACGCGGCGATCCGCGAGGCCGGACGCGAGCCCCCGCCGATGCCGCCGCTACCCGACCTGTCGCCGGCGAAGCGCATCGAGCCCTGATCCGCCGGCCGCTGCGGCGGGCCGCCACCCTACAACCCGGAGGGCGCCATGCCCGTGATCCGAGAGCTGCTCGCGCGGCTTCCCGACCTGCGCCTGCTGGTCGCGACAGCCCTGTTCGCGCTGACCTTCTACATCTTCTGGCTGATCGCGAAGCAGCCGGGGCTCACGGCCAACCAGGGCTTCATGCTCCTGGCCCAGGCCATCGTGATCTCGGGCGTGATCGTGGTGGTGAACTACCTCTTCGGATCGTCCAAGGGCGCCGCCGATGCGAACGCCCGGGCCGACAAGGCGCTGGAGAAGATCCAGCCGACGGACAAGGGCGGCCAGCCGTGAGCGCTGCAGCCAAGACCCTCGCCATCGAGCAACTGCGGACGGACGAGGGCCTGAGGCTCGTCGCCTATCCCGACCCGAAGACCAACGGTGCTCCCTGGACGATCGGCTATGGCCACTGCGGCATGGGCATCCACCCGGGCCTGCGCTGGAACGAGGCCCAGGCCGAGGCTCAGCTCGTCGCGGATGTGGAGCACGTCTGCGCCGAACTGGACCGGCTGATCCCCTGGTGGAGCAGCCTCGCCGTGCCCCGGGCGGCCGTCCTGATCAACATGGCGTTCAATCTGGGCGCCGCTGGCCTGATGGGGTTCAAGAACATGCTCCGCCACGCCAGGCGCGGCGAGTTCGAGCAGGCGGCGCTCGCCATGCTCTGGAACGCGCCCGGCGTCCCCACCGACTGGGCGAAGGACGTAGGCGCCCGCGCCGCTCGCCTGGCCGAGCAGATGCGCACCGGGGTCGCCCCGCCTGCGGCTCAACTCGCGGTCTGATAGAAGGCTCTCCCGCCATGCTCGCTCTTCTCGCCGCCGCGGTGCTCGCCGTGGCCGCAGACCCGCGCGTCACCCTCGGCGTCGCCAACCCGGTGGTTACCGACGCGAACGTGCGCACCACCATCTGCGTCTCGGGCTGGACCAAGACCGTCCGGCCGCCGGTCTCCTACACCGACAAGCTCAAGCGCGAGTTGCTGCCGCCCGGCGCGAACATCGCCGATTTCGAGCTCGACCACGTCTGGCCGATCGAAGACGGCGGCGATCCCAAGAACCCCGACAACCTGCGCCTGCAGCGCTGGACCGGACCGGACGGCGCCCGGGCCAAAGACGTGGTCGAGACCGCCGTTCACCGGGCGATCTGCGCCGGGACCATGACCATCGCCCAGGGCCACGCCGAGCTGGCCGCCTGGATCGAGGCGCACCGCCCCTACGAGCCCCTGCCGCTGGTCCTGGCCGGCGTGGCGGGGCGCTGAGCGGCGCCCCGGACCCATCTTCCTGGAGGAGAACGTCGTCATGGCCCGATTGTCCGCGAAATTGCGCTCCGCCGAGGGCGACAGCAACATCCTGATCTACTGGTGTCAGGGCTGCGAGAGGTCCCATCAGGTGCGGATCGGCGAAGGCACCGGGCCGCGTTGGGAATGGGACGGGAACGCCGAGGCCCCCACCTTCGCCCCATCCGTACTCTGCTGGCGCGAAGGGCCGAACTGGTCGGAGCGTTGTCACACCTTCATCCGCGGCGGGATTGTGCAGTTCCTTGGCGACTGCACCCACAAGCACGCCGGCCAAACCCTGCCGCTCCCTGACTGGCCTTATGCCGAGGGTGAATACGGCGGCGTCTGACGCCACCCCGCTACCGCCGCGGCGTGAACTGAGCGCACCCGCCGCTCGCGGGCAAATAGGAGACCACCCATGCTCGACTTCAACGGCCTTCGGGCCGCAGCGTCGGCGCTTGCCGCCCGCGCCATTTCCGCCGCGCCCGCCGCCGAGGGCGAACTCACCGCCCTCCTGGGCGAAATCCACAAGCACGCCGCCGACCTGGAGCAGGCCGCGGCCGCGACCGGCGCCGGCCCGGCCATCGCGGGGGAGGTGGCCCAGATCGCCGAGCTGACCGCCGAG
>FTJL01001088.1_pt3 | contig 14887 bp, 15 predicted proteins | sample 1658551 | NCBI WGS metagenome assembly FTJL01 (sample SAMEA3914835, study PRJEB12502) | metagenome | biome: forest; material: soil | place: Canada | collected 2011-07-03 | depth 0.3 m
GTGCAGTGGATGACTGCCGGCCGTGGACTCGTGCACTCGGAGATGCCGGAGCAGCAGGAAGGGCGCATGCGCGGCTTCCAGCTTTGGCTGAATCTTCCCGCGCGGGACAAGATGACGGCACCCCGGTACCAGGAGTTTGGTCCCGACCGGGTTCCCGCAGTGACGCCGAGTGAGGGCGTACGCGTGAAGGTGATTGCGGGAGTGGTGGGCACTACGCAGGGCCCCATTTCGCAACCTGCGACGGATCCTACGTACCTGGATATAGAGATCGTGCCGGGTGCCACTTTCGTACACCGCCTGCCGGCCGATCATTCCGCGTTTCTCTATGTGTTCGAGGGCTCGATGCGCGTCGGGGCAGGGACCGACGGAACCGCGATCAAAGCCCATGAGCTCGCTGTGCTGGGAAACGGCGCGCAGATTCGCATCGAAGGGCTTTCCTTGGGAGCCGGTGGCAATGGCGCACGGGCCATCCTGGTCGCCGGACGTCCGTTGCGCGAGCCCGTGGCGAAGTACGGTCCCTTTGTCATGAATACCCAGGAAGAGCTGATGCAGGCGTTTCAGGATTTTCAAAGCGGGAAGTTCTAGTAAGATCGGCGGCAGGTACCCGATCCGCCGCGCTTAAAAACGCGGCCAAGCGAAGAAACACGAATGAAGCTGTATTCCTGGAACGTCAATGGAATCCGCGCGGTGCTGAAGAAAGACCTCTTCGGGCCGTTTCTCGAAAAACACCAGCCCGATGTCCTGTGCCTGCAGGAGACGAAGGCCGAACGCGGGCAGGTCGAGATCGATCTGCCCGGCTATCACGAGTACTGGAACTCCGCGGTGAAGAAGGGCTATTCGGGCACCGCGATTTTCTCGAAGCAAAAGCCTCTCCAGGTGATCAACGGCTTCCCCGACGACTTTGCCCGAGGCTTCAAGTTCGCCGACGAGTTGCAGCGGGACAGCTCCGAGGAGGGGCGTGTCATCACCGCGGAATTCGCGAAGTACTTCGTGGTGACGGTGTACACGCCGAACGCCAAGGACGATCTGAGCCGCCTGAAGCTGCGGCATGAACATTGGGACCCGGCATTTCTCGCCTATTGCCGCAAGCTCGAGAAGAAGAAACCGGTGATCTTCTGCGGCGACCTGAACGTGGCCCACACGGAACTGGATCTGGCGAACCCCAAGCCCAACCGCGGGAAAAAAGGCTTTACCGACGAGGAGCGCGCAGGCTTCCAGAACGCCGTCGATGCAGGCTTCGTCGATACGTTCCGGATGTTCACGCAAGGCAACGGGCATTACAGCTGGTGGAGTCACTTCGCCAACTCCCGCGCACGCAACGTCGGATGGAGAATCGACTACTTCCTGGTTTCGCAAAAGCTGCGCGCCATGGTGAAGTCCGCAGCTATCCACGCGGATGTGATGGGCAGCGATCATTGCCCGGTCAGCGTCACGCTGGCCTAGGCAGGCCGTTAAAGAGATTGCAGGAACACGGCGATCTGGTGGGGATCCGTCAGCGCGACGAACGCAACGCCAGTGAGCGCGCCGCCGATGTGGGCGTCGTGATTGACGCGGCCCGTAGCCCGACGCGACGAGTAGTAGCTGAAGACCAGGTACGCGAGAGCGAATAGCGGTGCGGGAATCGGGATCGGGATAGGCAGGATGAACAGCCGCTGCGTCGGGAAGTACAGAATCGATGCGAACAACACGGCGAGGATGGCGCCCGAAGCTCCCAGGGACGCATAGTTCGGATCGTTGCGATGCTTGACGCAGGTGCCGACGTTACTCAGCAGCAGGCCGCTGAAATACAGCACTACGAAGGCGATCGTGCCGAGCATTCGCTCCAGCGGAAAAGCGAATGAATAGAACGTGATCAGGTTGAAGGCCAGGTGCCCGAAACCGGCATGCACGAAGCCGCTGGTCAGCAATCCGGCGTAGCCGCGGCGCCGGGCGACAAGATACGGCCGCAGCACCGCCAGCTCGATCACCCTGCGGGAGGCGAATCCCAGCAGGCTGATGCCCAACGTCAGTACCAGTATGATCAACGCACCCATTCGGGCCTTCGGGATTCAGTGTTCACGGTGTTCGAGCCTGTATATTTGAGGTGGTGAGGCAGGCGCTTCAAGAGCGAGACGTCCCATGGAGAAGAATGTTCACTGTCCTTAGGACAACCGGCGTTGCGCTAGGTGTTCTGCAGGCCATCTTGGGTCTCGCATCCCCAGCGCAAGCCGATGTACCCCGTTCGCCTTCGAACGAGGACCTGCGACATGTGCGTGCCTTGTCGGAACCCCAGCTCTCGCCCGACGGTCGTCAAGTCCTGGTGAGGATCACCGATGCGACGGCTGACGGCGCGCGCAGTCACCTTTGGTTGGTCGACATCGCGCTCAATTCAGCACGACAACTGACCAGATCTCCCGACGGCGATCTGGTCGGCGAGCATAACGGCAGATGGATGCCGGATGGTGTAAGTATTCTGTTCCTGGCCAAGCGCGGCGAGCACACCCAGCTCTTTCGTTTGCCCATGGCAGGTGGCGATGCGCGTGCCTACGACCTGAAGATCGCGCCGGTAGTGGACGCCTCGAACGAGCAGGATGCGCTGCCGCCGAAGCCCACACTGCCGCCGTCAAGCGGCCCGGAAGCACTGGCCGTCGACGTGAGCGATTTCGCGATATCCCCAGATGGCCATACCGTCGCCATCACTGCGCGCGATCCGCAGACACCGGGAGAAAAGAGTCAGCACGACGCCAAGGCCGACGCGCTTCATGTGGATCATGACTTACACGGCAGTCGCCTGTACTGGCTGGACCCGGACTCGGAAAAATTGACCGCGGTCGCGGTTCCGCCGGATGTAGGGGCAATGGAGTGGAGCAAGCAGAGCGATCGGCTGGTGGCAGTCGCCAACGGCCCGAATCACGCCGAGGATCTCGGGCCGACCAGCCGCACCTGGATGGTCGTCGTTGGTGATCCGAGCCATCCGTCGCTGCTGCAACAACTGCCGCCGACGATTGCCGGAGTGACCTGGGCCGCGGACGGCAAGGGGCTGTACTACCTGGCGCAATCCGCACTGGAGTCGCCTCCGGCGTACCCGGACCTCTATGCCTTCAATCTCGCCACCGGCTCCATCGAAAATCTATCGCCGGGCGTCGCAGTTTCGCTGTCGGGGCAGGGGCCCGTAACCATCGGTACCGACATCATCAAGGCGGTGCAGAACGGTACGCGCGAGACGTTCTGGCGTTTTCATAACGGTAAGCACGAACCGCTGCGTTTCGACTCGGTCGTAGTGAGACAACTTCATTGCAACGCCAAAGCGACTGGATGCGTCTGGCTGGGCACCGGCAGCACTCAACCCAACACTCTGTACTACGCGGAAAAGCCCGGCGGTCCGGCGAAAGTGCTGCGGACCCCCAACCTGCTGCCTGACGGTTGGCCGGGGATCAGCGTGCACCCGCTGCACTGGCGGAGCGACGAGCTGACCGTTGAGGGACTGTTATATCTACCGAAACAGCCGGTTGGGGCGAAGATACCCCTGATTGTCGACGTCCACGGTGGTCCCACCGGTGTGTGGACGGAAGCGTTCGATCCGTTGGTAGACTATCTCGTGGCGCAGGGCTGGGCGGTACTGCGGCCCAACCCGCGCGGCAGCGTCGGATACGGGGCTGCATTCGCAGCAGCGAACAGGAACGATATGGGCGGCGGCGACTATCGCGATATCATGGCGGGCGTCGATGCCGTCATGGGTCAGTATCCGATCGACGCCGGCAGGCTGGCTTTGGTCGGCTACAGCTACGGCGGCGAGATGGCCGGATTTGCCGAAGGCAAGACCGACCGCTTCAAGGCGATCGTCAGCGGCGCTCCCGTCATCGATCAACAGAGCGAATACGGGACCGAGGAACTGTCGTTCTACGATCGCTGGTTCTATGGAAAGCCCTGGGAGCATCCGGAAGATGCGTGGCGGCAAAGTCCGCTCGCCGGCGTCGCTCATGCGAAGACGCCTTTCCTGCTGTTGCAGGGCGAAAACGACCATGCCGATCCTCTTGGGCAGAGCCAGGAGATGTATCGCGCGCTGCGGCAGGCCGGTGTTACCGTCGAGATGATCCAGTATCCGCGCGAGGACCATGGCCCGCTGTCGCGTGGAATCAGCGGACAGCCGAGTCCTGAGCCCTGGCACGCCTTCGATGCGAGACGACGGATGGTCGAATTTATCCGGGCGGCCTTCGACAAGTCCGCGCCGGTCGAGTGAATCGTAAGGAGGGTGATGCCATGCGTACGCTGATCATCATTCTGGGCGGCCTCGTGGTCCTGGGAGTCTTCTGCCTGATCGGGAAAATGCTCAGTCAGGATCCGGCGGTCGTCGCACGCGCCGCGGTGTACTTCCTCCCCGTATGGGTCGTCGCCGCCGCACTGAACATGTGGATGGGGGTGCGCGGTGCAGGCTACTCGGTCAGCGAAGAGTTGCCGATCTTCGCGTTGATTTTCGCGATCCCGGGCATCGTTGCCGGTTTTCTGTGGTGGCGGTTCTCGCACGCCTAGCGCGGCCCGGATCGCGGCGCGGGCCGAGCGGCAAAGGTTCATCCTGCGCGAGGAGCGGCCCTTCGTCGAGATCGTCGCCGGGACGTTCGGTGTCGCGGCCAGCTGAGGTTCGTCAAGGCATAGCATGAAGCAAGCGGAAAAGGGCAGGCTGTTCCGGACACTGCATGAGCGCGACCGGGCCTTCGTCATTCCAAATCCCTGGGACGTCGGAACTGCGCGATTGCTGGCCCACTTGGGTTTCGAAGCGCTGGCCACGACCAGCGCCGGCTATGCCTTTTCAGCGGGGCGTAGGGACAGCACGATTGGCCGCGACGAGATGATGATTCATGTGGCCGCGATCGCCGCAGCCACGCAGTTGCCGACGAGCGCCGATCTCGGCAATGGGTTTGGGCACGATCCCGACACGGTGGCGCAAACGATCCGACTTGTCGCCTCGGCGGGGTTGGTAGGCGGCTCGATAGAAGATGCCAGCGGGGATCCCGGGCAGCCGGTGTATGACCTCGGGCTGGCCGTGGAGCGCATCCGGGCGGCAGCCGCGGTCAGTCGTGCGCTGGACTTTCCATTCACGCTGACCGCTCGTGCCGAGAATTTTCTGCTCGGTCGGCCTGATCTCCCGGACACCATCCGGCGTCTGCAGGCCTACCAGGAAGCGGGTGCCGATGTTCTGTACGCGCCAGGACTGACGAACGAGGAGCAGATTGCGCAGGTGGTGCGGTCGGTGGATCGACCCGTGAACGTCATCATGGGGATGCCGGGGGTTCGATTGGACGTCGCCCGATTGTCGGCCATCGGTGTCAAGCGGGTCAGCGTCGGCAGTGCTCTATCTCGCGCCGCACTGGGAGCGTTCATGCGCGCCGCTCGGGAGATACGCGAGCAGGGTACGTTTACATTCAGCGAGGAAGCCGTCCCCTACCGGGATATCAACACTCTGTTCGGGTAACCGACACCGGCGGCTCGCATACCCCGATCAGGCGGCGTACGCGCTTTGGCTCGGGCGGCTCTGATAGGAGCCGCCGGAGACTCACCGGTGTGGACGTTCCGTACTGCGCACCGGCAACGAGGGCCCTCTACCGCTTGTTCGCCTTCTTCTCCTTCTTCGCCGCGCGCTTCTCCTCCAGAGTCTTCTGCGGCTTTTTCTTCTCGCTCTTCTTCTGGTCCATACCCTTGCTCATGGGAAACTCCTCATCGATGTATCGCCCTTGTGGACGAAAGCCGACGATACGCGATCGGGCGCGTACATGGCAAAATGATCCACCTTGGCTACCGGTAGAAGTTCCGATGCTCATCTACATCCCGTATCTGTCCCTGATCGCAGCTCTGGTACTGGCCTACTGGCCTCGCTCCGTCGCGGCGAAAGAGATGGCCAGACTTCCCGGGGGCTACGACAACCGCGAACCTCGGAACCAACAGACCCGCCTCGAAGGGGTGGGCAGCCGAGCGCTGTCTGCGCATCTGAACGGCATGGAGGCGTTTCCGATGTTCGGCATAGCCGTCCTGGCTGCCATGCAACGCTCCGTCAATATCCTCTGGGTCGTGGCCCTATGCGCCGTCTTTCTGGCCGCACGGTTCACGTTCGTGCTCGCCTATCTCAACGACCGATCGTCGCTGCGCTCGCTGATGTTCCTCGTCGGCGCGCTGGCCTGCATGGTGCTCCTCGGCTGCGCCGCCTTCCACGGCTGAAAGCGCCGGCCCATCCGTGCGCCGCAGGCGCGTTCAGCGAATCAACCCAGCCCGAGGTGCTTCAGCACTCGGTTGAGGTCTTTGCGGATCTTATTCAGGCGCCCGAGGCTCACCAGCGTCTTCAAGGCCTCCGCGAGGGGCTGCAGCGGGTAGCCGCCGTAGTGGCCGGACTCAGGAATGTCGTTGGTCACCGTGGACCTGCCGCCCAGCACGACATCGTCTGCCAGGGTCAGATGAGCGGAGACGACGGAGTTGCCGCCGGTGCGGAAGTTGCGGCCGATCTTGGTGGAGCCGGCCATCATGAAACCGGCGGTGAAGAAGCCGTTTTCACCCAGGTCGCAGTTGTGGGCGATGTGGCAGATATTGTCCAGCTTCGTCCCCGACCTGATGTAAGTGGAAGTGAGCGTGGCGCGATCGATGGCGCAGTTGCTGCCGATCTCCACCTCGTCGCCGATCTGCACGTTGCCCAGCTGGGGGACTTTTTGCGGGACCCCGCGCGAATCCAGCGCATATCCGAAGCCATCGCTGCCAATGCTGCTGTGGGGATGGATTTCGCAGCGGCTGCCGATCTGACAGCCCGAACCGATGAACACATGCGGGTGCAGAATCGTTTGCGCCCCGACACTGGCTCGGTTCTCCACCACTGTGTGAGCACCGATGAGGCAGTTATCGCCAATGCTCGCCTCGGCTCCGATCACGCAGTAAGGGCCTAACGAGACGTTCGTCCCGATAGTGGCGGTGGGATGCACTACGGCGGTGGCGTGACGCTCTCCCCATTGCGTAAAGCGTTGCGATTTCAGATCGAAATACTTCAGCAAAACGGTCATGCCCAAAGGGATGGCCGGCACGCTGAAACAGCATGCAACACAGTCCTGATTTGCAGCCAGTGACGAGGATAGACTGCGGTGAACGATGACGATGGCGGCCTTACGCTCCAGCGCCTGGCGCAGTTGGTCGGCGTCGCTGACGTAGACCAGGCTTTCCGTACACGCCATTTCCGGGGTGCGGCAGGCCGTTGCGCTCGCCTGCACATCTCCGCACAGGTAGGTGAACAGATCCCCGTGCGATTCGCTGATGGTACTGGCTCGCAGCATGGGTCAGAGCGACTCGGCGACCGCACCGCTGGCAAGTTGCGGCAGGCAGTCACCGAACGTGACGCGCGCGGTCACGACGCCTTTCCAATCCAGCCAGGTGTGATTGACGTAGTCGTACAGCTTGCAGCGCCGTACGCAGTCTTTGTACGCCCGCCAGTTCATCCGGTAGGCGGTGAACTGATCCGTACATTGCTCCTGCAGCAAACGCTGGGCGCCGTGCAGGGAGATCATCGGAATACGCGGATTCAGATGATGCGCGTTGTGTTCCATGATGTTGTGCATCAGGCGGTCTATGCCGAAGGGCAAGCGGACGTTGGCCGTCGAAGTCAGGTAGGCGCTGGCCCGCTGCCAGTGCTGCCGGTTCTGGAACCAGGCGATCTGCGGGTGCGTGTGATGGACATACACCACGAAACCCATGATGACGTTCCACAGCGCAAAGGGAGCCACGATGCAGTAGGCACTCAAGGTCCAGAAGCCCTGATGCGTCTGCCGGGAGACCAGCAGCACGGTGCCGACCCAGGCGGCCGCGGCGAGAGTGACCAGCGCGCTGTCCAACTTGTACTTGATCCGGCCGGAACCGATTTCCTTGACGCTGGGGAAATACAGCTTTCGCCACCACAGCTCCAAGAAATAGTACAGACCCCAGCCCAAGCCGGAGCGATAGATGCGCTCCAGCACCCGGCGCAGCGGTGACAGGCCATCGAACTCCTCCTTGGAAAAGGGAGTCCAGACCTGATCGCGGCCTTTAAGATTGTTGAAGCTGTGGTGGGCGACGTTATGCCCCACGTCCCACAGGCTGAACGCGGTCAGCGACGGAAGGAAGGCAATGCGTCCGAAAAGGTGATTCAGAGCCGGATGCTTGAACAGACTGCCGTGACAGGCGTCGTGACCGATCATGAAGAGGCGCACGATGCCGAACGCCATCAGCACGCTGCCGAGCACTTTCAACGGAATGTTGGCCGAGACCAGGGTGAGGGCCGCGGCGGCGGCAAAAAGCGCGATATCCAGCGAGAAAACTACTAACGGGCGTCCGACGAAGCAGTCTTCGAATGCAGCGAGGAATTTCTTGCGGCTGATGGACCGTAGATTCACGGCGGGGGATGCTACGCGTTAACCGCTACGAAAGCTCAACAGATTCCGCACATTTGCGCAGATAGTCGCGGGGCGGACACCGAAAAGTTCCCTTTGTTGGTGAAACGTAAGACCCGGCCGCGGGGGATTGCGGATCTCGTTCGCCTGTAGCCGCAGCGCCGTTGAGGCAATCCTCAGGTTGCGCCGCTCGTTGATTTCCGCGTGAGCGGATAGCCCAATTCAACGCACAGATTGCGAATCTCATCCCGAAAAGCGAGCGCCACCGGCGAGAGAGTCGTGTCCGCGCGGTGGAGAAATCCAATTGGCCGTTCGACTGCCGCAGCGGCCACTTTGGAGCGCTCCGCAGGGTCCAACACGATTTCGACCAGCTTGCCGGCTTTGACTTCGTCCTCGACGGAATCCATCGACAGGATGCCGACGAAATGGCTGCCAACCAGTGTGCTTACGAGGTACACCACCGAGTTGCTGTCGATAACTGTCTTGCGGGGTTCGACATCTTGTCTGTGCGCTAGCGCACATAGCGCCTCGTGCAGTGGTGCCGCATCCGTGGAGTACAGCCAGCAGTACCGGGCCAGCTCCTCGATCCCAACGACCTCGACGCGAGTCAGGGGGTGGTGGGCATCGACGAACAGACCGCAGCGGTCGTAAACCAGGACTTCCTCGACCAGGTCCGTGTTCCCCGCCACGGTATCCAGCACGGTTACCGCGAAATCCACGTCGCCCAGCCGCAGTGCCCGTGCCAGCTCCTCGGCTACCCCGCTCACCACTGTGAGATGAACCGCGTAGCGGTTGTTGGTCAGCTTCGCGCTGGCTGCGGGAATCACGCGACCCAGAAAACCGGTGCCGCGAGCGACGCCGATGGTGACGTGGCCCACCAGTCCATTAAAGAGAGCCACCCGATCGTTATCCAGGTGACGCCATTCCGCGAGGATTCGCTTCGCGCGCCGATAGACCGCGTCCCCGAAAGCGGTGGACGTTACTCCCTTCGGGCCCCGATCCAGCAGCTTGGCCCCGAAGTCGATTTCCAACTGGTGAATGCTCTTGCTCAGGCCCGGCTGCGAGATGTTCAGCAGCTCCGCGGCCTTGCCGAGGCTGCCGCCTTCGACGGCGGCCACAAATCGCTTCAGCTGACTGAGATCCATAAGGGATAGCCCTGGGCTATGGGTCGGGGCAGATGTGCTATTAGACAGGAAGGGGCCGCCCGTAAACAATCACTCTGCGGTGTTCGGGGGTGCACATTGGCGAACAATCTGGTTTTTGAAGGGCGCTGCTGGAAGTTCGGGGACAACATTCCGACGGACCTGATCACGCCCACCCACATCATGTTCAAAACCGCCCGCGAGATGGCGGGCTTCGTGCTGGAGACGCTGAATCCGCAATTCCCCAGGCAGGTTCAACCCGGGGACATTCTGGTCGCCGGTCGTAATTTCGGCTGCTCTTCGGGTCGGGCGCTGGCCGCGAAGGCGTTACAGGCCACCGGCGTCGGAGCGGTGGTCGCGGAACTCTTCGCGCGTACTTTCTATCGCAACGGGCACGAGATCGGCCTGCCGTTGCTGGAAGCCAAAGGCATCCAGGACCTGGTGGCGGACGGTGATCGGCTGCGGGTGGATATCCAAGCCGGCACGGTAGAGAACCTGACCTCAGGTCTGCTTCTGCGCAGCCCGCCGCCGTCACCGTTTCTGCTGCGGATGGTTGCTTCGGGAGGACTCATTCCGCTGCTTGAATCGGGAGCTTTTCCGGGAGAACTGGATGACCCTGCTGCTGAGTAACGAGGACGTCGAACGGGCGCTGACTCACCAGGACGCACTGAGTGCCACCGAGGCCATTCTGCGTGAGCTGGCCGACGGTCAGGCCATCAACCGGCCGCGTTCCCAGACCTACATGCCGGTCGAGTCCAAGGAGAATCCCGGATTCCGCTACCGCTTCAAGTCGCAGGAGGGCGGTGGCGTTGAGAGCGGCGTGTGGGCCTTGCGCATTACTTCCGATATGGCCGGTTTCTCTTACACCGCCGGCGTGAAGCGGCGGCGCATCCTGCCGGTCGCTACTGGCAATCGCTGGTGCGGGATGGTGATCCTGTTCGATCTGGAGAGGATCGAGCCGGTGGCCATCATGCCCGACGGTTTCATTCAGAAGATCCGGGTCGCGGCGATGAGTGCCGTGGGAGCCAAGTATCTCGCACCGCACCGCCCGCGCGTGCTGGCGCTCTTCGGCAGTGGCTGGCAGGCGGGCGCTCACCTGGAGACGTTGTGCTCGCTGTATCCCTTCGAGCGCGTCAAGGTCTTCAGTCCCAACCAGGAGCACTGCCGCGAGTTCTGTCGCGAGATGAGCGGGAAGCTCGGGCGCGGTATCGAGGCTGTGGACTCGCCTCGCGCCGCCGTGGAGGGCAGCGATTTCATTCAGGCGGCGACGGCGGCCTGGGATCCGGTGTTCGACGGCCACTGGCTGGAGAAGGGCACCTATGTTGCGTCCATAGGCGGTTCGGACGGCAGCAATAAGCGTCGCGAAATCGACGATGAGACGATCAGGCGCGCCGATCTGTATGTGGTGCATGCCAAAGACGTGGCGCAGCAGGACAAGTCCCCGGATATCTGGGACGCCGCGCAGAACGGCATTATTGCGTGGGATGCCATCCGCGAGATCCAGGAGTTGTGTGCTGGCAGGGTGCCGGGACGCACCCACGCCGAACAGATCACCCTCTATAACAACAACACGGGGTCCGGAATCCAGTTCGCCGCCGTGGGCGGCGTCGTGCTGAAACGAGCCCGCGCCATGGGCTTGGGCAAAGAGCTGCCCACCGAGTGGTTCCTCGAATCCGTGTCTCCTTGAAAGTTCCGGCGGTGAAGCTCGTATGTTGAATCAGGACAGGCTGCAACAATTTCTCGCGCTGATGCGGCAGCGCGGCTGGGATCTGTTGGTTTTTTACGGCGACAGCTGGCGCAAGGATCTGTTTCGCTGCCTGGTCAATGTCAACTTCTCGGGTCCTCAGGCGGTCGCGGTCCTGGATCGATCAGGCGAGGTGCGCGCCCTGGTGACGGATCCTTGGGATGCCGAACCCATCGCGGCGGCGGTTACCGGCAGGGTGGCTGTGAGCCTGCGGCTCGCCGCAGGACTGCGTGCCATGTTCAAGAACGAGACGGCGGCCGCGATTGCCGTCAACGGCCTGGAGCAGATGGAGGCTCGTTTCGTACACGCGGTGCAGGAGGTGGCGCACGCAACTCTCGTCTCGGCGACTTTGGATATAGACGAGATCCGCCGGGTCAAGACGCCGGGTGAAATCGCGCTGATCAAAAAAGCAGCCGCGCTGGCCGACCGAGGCTACCAGCAGTTCGTCCGTGTCTGCGAACCGGGCATGGCGGAATTCGAACTGGTGGCCGAGGTGGAATCCTTCGTCAGGGCGAACGGCGCCGAAGACAATTTCATGCTGGTCGCCTCGGGCGGCACCGAGGTGACCGGCATGAAGCCGCCGACCGCGCGCCGCTTCCAGGAAGGCGACTGCGTCACCACGGAATTGACTCCGCAGATCGAGGGCTTCTATGCCCAGATCTGCCGGACCCTGGTCATCGGCGAACCCAGTCCGAAGCAGCTGGAGGCCTACTCCATTTTCGAGGAGGCCCAGCAGGCGGCCCAGGATCTATTGCGTCCCGGCGTTGATATCTCGGATGTCGCCCGCGTGCAGAACGACGTATTCCGCGCGAGGGGCTACGGGGAATACACCGGTCCGCAGTACACGCGCGTCCGCGGCCATAACCTCGGCCTCTACCCGGATGAGCTGCCGCATGTGCTGGAGAACGTCCACTACACATGCAAGAAGAACATGGTCCTGATTGCGCATCCAAACACGTACCTGCCGCTTTGCGGCTACATGGTCTTCGGAGACACGCTCCTGGTCACAGATAACGGTTGCGTTTCCTTGAGCCGTACCGAGAAGAAGTTGTTTCACGCATGAAAAGAGGACTCATAACCTGGGATAAGGCGCAGTTGCCGCCCGAGGCGTTAGCGGCGAGATTGGCCTCCCTGCACCGGCACATCGTCGACTTCAACGTTCCGGCTCTCGTGGCTTTCACGGATGTCTGGCGGTCCAACGACGTTCGCTACATCTCCAACTACATGCCCTATTGGAATCGTGCCCTGACGGTCGTTCCGGCCGGCGAGCAACCGATTCTCCTGTGTGCTCTGTCGCCGCGGGTTTATCCCTGGATCAAGTCGGTGACCCTTCACGAGCAGATCGTGCCGAGCCCGAATCTTGGCGTGCAGCTGCTGAAATTATGTGCAGATCGCGGCTGGACGAAAATCGGTGTGCTGGATCACGCCGGGCTGCCCAATGATCTGTACAACCAACTCGCTGCGGACCCGCTGCAGATCATCGACATGCCGCGCAATCTGCTGCGGGCGGCGACTTCGGACTCGGAACTGGTGATGCACAGGCACGCGGCACAGGTGGCTCGCTCCATTCTGGATGACTGCGTTCGCGAAGTGGCTGCCGATCTTGCGGGTATTTCGCTTACCGACTTCGGGTTCGCAGGTCGATTGGAGCGCCGCTTGCGGCGGGCCGGAGCGGAAGACCTGTTCGTACTTATCTCCAATGGACGCACGCCGCCGCTGCCGGCTGCAGGGCATCGGGTCGACGGCAACTCCTCGGTAACGGTCTGCCTCGAATACAACGGCCACTGGGCGAAGCTGTCGCGCAATGTTGCCGGCCTCACCAGCCCGCTGCCGCCTGCCGCGGGAGCAACTGTCCACCGCGAGAGTCTGGCCGGTCCTTACGCATGGGTGGGAATCGATGCCACGGACAGCGTGCCCGGCAGCGTCATTGCAATGCAGGTGGAGATGAACAGAGACGGGATCCGGCTCTACTACGGTGAGACCTGCCTCCAGGGACGTGAGAACGTGGAAGTTCTATGAACGTCATCGAGAAAATCCTCGCGCACAAAAGTGGTAAGAGTGAAGTCAGGGCCGGCGACGTGGTGGTCTGCGGCGTTGACCTGATGGTCATGCATGACCTCAGCGCCAACTTCGTCATGAAGGTCTTTGAAAACGAGATGCAGGGGGCTGCGATCGCCGATCCCTCCAAGCTGGTGTTCGCCTTCGATCACAACTTCGCACCCGCCACCCGCGAGGCCGCCGAAGCGCTGGCCGCGGTACGCAAGTTCGCCGCCCGCCACAAAGTCCGTAATCTGTTCGACAGCGGCTGCGGGAGCATCCATCACGTCATCATGGAAGCCGGCCTCGTGGCGCCGGGCATGGTGGTTGCCGGATGCGATTCTCATACCCCCATCTACGGGGCATTGGGGGCCTTCGCGACCGGGATAGGCAACAACTCCATGGCCGCGCTGGGATTCGCCCACGCGCGCGGGTGGTTCAAGGTTCCGGAAACCATCCAGATTAACTTTCACGGCGTGACGGGGCCGGCTGTCGTGCCCCGTGATATTTCGCAGTACCTAATCGGGCGCCTGGGCGAGGACGGCGCGATCTATAAAGCGATCGAATACGCGGGTCCTTATATAGAGAGCTTGAGTGTGGGGGATCGAGCCCTGTTTCCGCTGCAAGCCATCGACGTCGGCGGCAAGTGCGGGTACATCAACCCGGACAAAAAAACCTCTGATTTCGCCACATCCCTGCTAGGTCACGCGAACTTCCCACTGTTGCGCAACGATCCGGGTACACGCTATGAGCAGGTGATCGACATAGATGTCAGCCGCGTCGAACCGCAGGTCGCTTGTCCTCCGACTGTCGGGAACGTCAAGCCCATCGACGCAGCGGTCGGCACGCCAATCAACGTTGCGGAGGCCGGTGGCAGCACGGGAGGAAGACTCAGCGACATTCGCGCTCTGTCACAGTGTTTCGTCAATCGCAAAGTCCATCCCGGTGTGCGGCTCCAGGTGGTTCCGGCTTCGCGCGGCATTTATCTCGCCGCATTGCGGGAAGGCCTGTTCGAGACGCTGCACGTGGCGGGTGCGAACATCTTTCCGCCCAGCGCAGGTTCCAACCAGGCCTTCAACATGGGCGCGTTGGCGCAGGACGAGGTCATGATTTCCACGCAGGCCCGGAACTTCCCCGGTCGCAACGGCCATCCCCAGGCGAGGCACTTTCTCGCCTCGGCGCTGACGGTCGCCGCTTCCGCGGTCACTGGCGTCATTACGGATCCGAGAACAATGCTTTGAGCCCATGGCGGTGCCCGAGGCGGGCCGCCCGATCGACAAGCTGGAAGGGGGAAGACGATGGCACAGAATATCGACGTCACGCAGGTAGTCGACCGGCAGACGGTGGGGCGATTCCTGTTCGGTGTGCTCTTTCTGTGCACGCTGGTGACCCTTGCCGACGGCTACAACATTTCGGTCGTCTCCTTCGCAGCTCCCGGCATCATCAAGGCCTGGCACACCGACCGGGCGGCGTTCGGGCTGGTGATCAGTTCGAGTCTGGTGGCCGGCCTGATCGGCCCTTTCCTGTTCGGCAACCTGGGCGACCGGATCGGCAGGCGCTACGCCATGATTGTCGCCACGGCCCTGTTCGGC
>FTJL01700454.1_pt1 | contig 14875 bp, 15 predicted proteins | sample 1658551 | NCBI WGS metagenome assembly FTJL01 (sample SAMEA3914835, study PRJEB12502) | metagenome | biome: forest; material: soil | place: Canada | collected 2011-07-03 | depth 0.3 m
AAAAACGTGGTTTTTGCCGGCTACTCAACTGGCCATTTGCGGCCAGTCAAATGCGATAAGGGGTGCTATTTGCGATCCGCGCAGAACATCGAGGTTTCGCGATGGCGATGGCGCACTCCGTTGACGATACTGAGCATCGCCCTCTTCCTCCTCGCACTGACTCAGCCAGCTTTTTTCTGGGGTCAGGCCGCTTCGTCCACGGGACCCTCCGGGCGCGTGCTGCTTCAAGGATGGCGAGGACTCACCGCGGGCTATGTCGAGTGGCTGGCGAATCCACTGCTGCTCCTCACCTGGGTGCTGACGCTGCGACGACATCGATCCCCTTCACTGGCGTCGCTGATCTCGGCTACCGCGACAGTTGCACTGATGTTGGTCTTCCTCTGTCGCCAGACGTTGCGACTGCCGAGCGGTTCGGCAGACGCGGCTGCGATCCTGACGTACGGAGTGGGCTACTGGCTGTGGCTGGTCAGTGGGTTGACCGGGCTGATCGCCAATTGGCGCTAAGCGGCCTTCGATCTAGCGCCTCGACCTGTCCAGACGGTCTTCCGTAACGCGCAGTTCCGAGAACAGCGCTCGAATCCGCTGCGTGTCGCCGTTCGGCCTGCGGATCTCAGCCTCACGCCAACCGGCGCCGGCATCGCAGGACATGCTGAGAATCGATTGCCGGGCTTGCGCAAGCTGGCTCTTCAGCAGCGGCTTCAAAGGCTCCAGGGTGGCAAGGTTCGCGTGCTCCTCGGCCGTCTCGCACAGAGCCACATCGCAGAAGACGCGGAAATATTCCGTGTACCACTCCTGGTACAACTGCAGCGGCTCATCGAACGCGGGATCGCCGATCAGGTTCGCGCCCAGATGATGTGTGCACAGGAAGCTGGAACCGGAACGCACGTAGTTCGTGTGCTCTTTGACCACCGAGTCGCTGTAATCCTTGGGCCCGTAGAACACGGCAAGCAAGCGATGCCGTTTGGGTCCCGTGATGCGCCGATCGCGCAAATACTCGAACAGCGCTTTGCGATGCAGAAGGGCAAACGCCGTGGTCCGAAGCACTGTGCACTGCTGTGCAAGGCGCGACTGCTCCGCCACAGCTCTCATCAGTCGATCGTGCTCCATCTCCCACAGATGGTACGACGTGGCATTCTCGAGGACGCGGTTGACTACAATCCGCTCCTCCGGCGTGCCGTCTCTTGTTGCGGCTTCGACACGCAATTCCGACTCTTCCATGAGCCGCGAATGCTTGAACGCGGTGGGACGCATTCGGTGGGCTCTCCGCAGGTGCCCGCGACTTTAGTAGGTAGGTTATATAGGTAGTTATAACTCAACCCGCAGTGACTTTTGCAACATCGGCGTGACTTACGCGTGAAATATCTTCATCGTGTCGCGTTGCAACATCGCGGCCGACTCACACTCGACACGAATTGTTGGCCTCAAATGATTGACTAACATGAAGAAGATTTTTTTCAAGTCCGTGCTGTGCAGTGTCTTGTCAGCGGGATGTGGTGCGAATCACATTCCACCCGGCAGCCAGTTCGCCATGGCGGAAGTTCTCATTCGCCACGAGCTCGCCTCGCCTCGCTCGTATCTGCAAAGCCACACGGATCGATGCCCATGCTTTGTCCTGGTGGGCGAGCAGGATCTGCCCGCGGAGCAGCTTGCCGCCTTGTCGAGGACCGGCAGCGCGTTTCTACCGGGTAGCTCGTGGGTTGCCGGCCAAGGCACGCGCATTCGCGTCGGCCTGCCGCAGAGCCGGTGGAATGGGAATTTCGATGTCGTACACTCGTACGACTGCGGGCGCGGCTGCGGAGGCTCCGGACGAGCGCTCCTGCGCTATGACGGCGCGCGCTGGCGGGTCATTGACGAGAAGTAGGCGTCAAGCGTCAGCGAAGCGGCGTCGCCACGGCCGCGAAGGCAGGCAGGGTGGCAGTCAGGATCTCCAGCAGGGCTTTTCGATCCGCTGCCGACAGATTCGCGAATGTCTTGGTCTGATCGCGCCCCCTCAGGATTTGAGCGAACCGCGTGTAAATATATTGCTTCGCGAATTGCGGTAGAGCGTCGAACGCTGCGGAATACACCAGAAAGCTCAGTGGATACCTGAACAGGCGCGTCGTCAGGTCCAGTTCCCGCAGTGAGCGGCCCCGGGAGTCGCGCGGCCCCTGCGCCTGAAACCATTTGTCGAAACCGGAGCTGCCGCTGATGTGGCTGCTGTAGCCGGCGGCATCGACGAAGAACATCGCGCCGATCAGGGCGTCCATGTCCTCCTTCAGCTCCTGCTGAGTCTGGGCCGGCAGTTTGCCCTTGCCCGCCTTGGCCAGCGCCGTGCGCACGTCGAAATTCACCTCGGTGATCAGATCCTGGACCGTCACTTGGTGCAGCAGCACGAGCAGCGCCACGATGTCGCTTTTATCGGTGAGGTAGGGCTTGGTATCGAACAGCGCATCCAGGTTATCGACATTTCCGCGCCGCAGGCTTTCCAGTTGCACCAGTTCCTGCACGTTATGCACCTGCATATTTCCCAGATGCACCTGACTGCCGTGCTGCCCCGTCACGTACCACCCGCCCCAGCGATACCTGAGTTCGGTTCGATCGGTGGTCAGGATGGAGCCCTCATGGGTCAGCGGCTGGCCGTGCGTATCCACGTAAACCGACATCAGCAGAAAGCGAGGCACTCCGCCTCCGGAGTAGGAAAGAGAGTCGTGACAGCTCAGGCAGTCCAACAGGCCGCGCTGGAAGTGCGCGGCAGCGCCTTCCCGGTTGTTGAAGGTGTAGAACACCTGTCCGAGCGAGCTGTCCATGCTCCCGAGCTCCATCTCGTCGGAGCCTGGAATCCAGGACACGTAAGTGTCTTCGTTGAAGTAGATCGCGCGCGGGGTCGCCGCCTGAATCAGCCCGGTCTGAATGCTGGTCTTGGAGTACACCAGCGTCTGGGAGCTTGCGTCGATCCCCAGCGCGGCCAGCAGCGATGTAAGGTAGCCGTCGCCGGGACGAAATTCCAGCTGCAGCTCGCCCTTGTCCAGTCGAGCCTGGAGCCTGGCGATGGCGTTGTCTTTTGCCGCACCGGAGTAGCCGATCGGCGGATATTCCGTGTCGTAGCGCAGCTTCGAGGCAGGAGCCGGCATGCCGAAGGCGGGGATCGGCGCCGAATCGTCCGCAGGCCCGGTGGGCTCGGCCGCCTCGGTGGCCCCGGCAGAAATCATGACCGCCGCGGCCAAAACAAATGCGACCCGTGCGCGCGAGGCGCGCCTGCCTTTCAATGGGTCGCTCGTGGCGCCCGGATTCAAGATGCTCATCCGGTAAATCGTATACCAGCGGGTGCGCCAATAAGGAGCGAGCTGGGAACTCCGCCGCCGGGTGGCGACTCTATGCCTCAGGTCGGGAGTGAATCCTTCGAGGGAGTGTTCACCATGAGAATCTCCTACCGCGCCCTGGCTTGGAGCCTGGCCCTGGCGTGCAGTTCGGCTGTTTCCGCGGATCCGGCGCCTTCGACGGTGTATCTGACGGGCCCGTCCGACCTGGCGCAACTTCGCCGCACCAATCCCAGCCACTACGCGCAAGCCGAGCGAATCCTGGCGTCGGCCAATCAGCTGTGCCGCCCGGGACCGGGGCAGATCGAGTACGCCGCCTGGCAATTCGCGCCGAAATTCACAGTCCGCGACCTGTCGTGCACGACTCAAATTCTCAAGACCAGCAATCCACCCAAGTTCGACGTGAGTTTCAGGCTCGACTCGACACTGTACATTGCGACAGTTACGGTCACGGACGACCCGGCACGGCCGCTGCCGGTAATCCGCAAATAGGCACGCTCAGCAGCTCTGGCGCAGAGCCTCGATCCTGCCGACGCTTTGGGGATATGTCAGGGTAAAGGGCGCGCCGAAGCTCGGGGCTTCGACATATTTCAGGTTGCAGCCCGCGGGTGTTCGCGCACCCTTCGGCGTGAATGTTGCCGCCGATTGGGCTACCGCGACCGCGAAGCCGGATTCCTCCGTCAGGGCACGAATCCCTGCGGCGTCGGGGTATCCGTTGACGATGGTGATTTTTTTCCCATCGATGACTACGGGACTGACGTTTCCGCTCGCCAGCCACACGCCGTGACCCATGTTGGCGGCGCTACGAATATTTCCCGTCAAGGCATTCAACGCCTCCATCCGCGCCTGACTTCGCAGACCGGCATATCGCGGTACCGCGAACGCGGCCAGCATACCGAGCATGACGACGACGACGGCTGCCTCGACCATAGTGACGCCGCGCTGCATCGACATGAACATGCGGAGGGCCTTTTGGGGTAAGAGTTTCCCTTGTGCCGACTCTGTATCGGTCGGCCAGGGCCCTTACTTCAGGCTTCCGGAGGCGCTAACGCAGCAATATCCGCGAATACTGTGCAGTCGTTCACAAAACGCTCCGGCGGCTGCCTGGGCAAAAGCCGCGTTCCCTCAGGCCTTTAGCCAATAAGGCGCTTGCGTTCCTTGAGGTGTCGGACGTACTGTCAGTGCTCGCACCAATTTAACATTCCACGGACAGTCACCGCGTGAACGCCTTCCGTGCGCACGCTTGGAGTCGCCAGCTTCCAAGCGTCTGTGTGGCTGTACTGGGGGCGGCCACGAGCTACGGACTGTCCATGTCCGTCCACCCTATCGCGGCCGCGATCGCCACGGCCGTATTCATTCTGATCCTCGGGATTTATTCCCACCTGGGCAGCCGGACGCAAAGGCAGGCTGCTGAACGGGCACTGCGCGAAAGCGAGCAGCGCCTGCAACTGGTCGTGAATGGTTCCGGAGTCGCCATCTGGGACAGCGATCTGCGCTCAGGCAACACCTTCTGGAACCCCAGGACTTTCGAACTCTTCGGTTACGCCCCAACCGAGGATGGCGCCGTGGATATCGACATGTGGCGCCGACGGATCTATCCGGAAGACGGGGAACTCGTCCGCAAGGCTTTCGATACGGCCTTGAGCGACAGGACGAATTTCTCCGTCGAACACCGCATCTTGCGTGGACCGGGTGACGTCGTGTGGGTGAGCGCCTACGGTAGGTACTACTATGATGAGAACGGCGAGCCCATTCGGTTCGTCGGTCTGAATCTCGACATCACGGCGCGCAAAAATGCACAGGATGAGTTGCGCGCGGCCGACCGACGCAAGGATGAATTCCTCGCCGTCCTGGCGCATGAGTTGCGCAATCCCCTGGCCCCCTTACGCGACAGTCTGTCACTGTTCGAGCGCGCGACCAGTAGCGATCCGGCCCTGAATGCCGCCCGCCGCATCATGCAAAGACAGACGATGCAAATGGTGCGCCTCATCGACGATCTGCTGGACGTCAGCCGGATCTCGCGCAACAAGCTGGAACTACGCAAGGAGGACATGGTCCTGGCGGATGCCATCGACAGTGCCATCGAAACCTGTCGCCCGGCGATCAACGCGGCCGGGCATCGCCTCAGTGTGCAGATGCCCGCGGAAGCCTTGCACGTGTTCGCCGATCGTGTCCGCCTGGCGCAGGTCTTCGGTAACCTGCTTTCCAACAGCGCCAAGTACATGAACCCCGGCGGAGAGATTTCGATCACCGTGACGAGACTCGGTGCCGAGGTCGTGATTGCCGTGGCGGATACCGGAATCGGTATTGCAGCGGACGACCAGCCCCGGGTGTTCGAAATGTTCACCCAGGTTGGCCGGGAGCCCAATCAGCGCACCGGCGGTCTGGGCATTGGTCTGGCACTCGTCACCCGGCTGGTGCAGTTGCACGGCGGTAGTGTCGAAGTGCAGAGCCGGGGGCATGGCGAGGGCAGTACGTTCTCGGTGCGTCTGCCGCTCGTACGAATTCCCTGGCAGGAGGTCCCCCAAACCCTCACCGGCGGCGTACTACGGCCTGCCTCGGATCGACGTAAGGTTCTGGTGACCGACGACAACGAAGATGCCGCAACCGCGCTCGCGTTGTTGCTGACTCACATGGGCAACGATGTTCAAATCGCGCACAACGGTGTGGAGGCGCTGAGCGTCGCCGCCGAATTCCGTCCCGATCTGATCCTGATGGATGTCGGCATGCCCCGGCTCGATGGCCTGGAAGCGACGCGCCGCCTTCGCCAGACGGAATGGGGACGACGTGCTTCCATTGTCGCGCTCACCGGATGGGGCCAGGAAGCGGACAAGCGCCGCTCTCGGGAGGCCGGCGTGGACGGTCACCTGGTCAAGCCGGTGGATCCGGAAGCCCTGCAGAAGATTCTGGCTTCGACCCGCCCCATTACGAGCCAGATTCGTTCACCGATCTGAGTATCGCGCCCAATTTCAGCGGATCGACGGGCTTGAGCAAATGAACGTCCAGGCCCGCGGCCTGGGTGCGATGCCGCTCGACTTCCTGCCCCCAGCCGGTCAGGGCGACGAGTCGGATATCCCGACCCCAATGCTGCTCCCTGATCCTACGCGCAGCTTCCAGGCCGTCCGCGCGGGGCATGCCCATGTCGAGGAACACGACATCGGGTCGCAGTTGCTCTGCCGCCTCCACAGCTTGCACGCCGTCGACGGCAGTCCGGACTTCGTGTCCCTCGAGTCTTAGCAGGCTGGCCAGCGACTCCGCCGCATCCGTGTTGTCGTCGGCAACCACAATGCGCATTCGCCGCGACTGCGCAGACTGCGAGCACAGCGCGCGCTGAGCGGTGGCACCGCTCGCTTTGACTACCGGGAGTTGAATTACGAAAGTGCTGCCTGCGCCTGCGCCTGCGCCTGAACTATGGGCCGTTACCGAGCCCCCGTGCAGTTGCACCAGGCTGCGTACCAGGGCCAACCCCACTCCGAACCCTCCATCCGAGCGCGCGTGTCGCGCCCGCACCTGAGCAAATGTGTCGAATACGTGCTCCAGGGCCTCTGGAGGAATGCCAATCCCCGTGTCGACAATCGTGATACAGGCCTGTTGCCCCTCGGCCGCGGTGGTGATCGAGATGCGACCTCCAGGCTCGGTGTACTGAACGCTATTGGCGAGCACGTTGCTGACGACGCGAATGAGGCGATGCAGATCGCCGTCGACGGCCAATTCAACCTCAGCCGGGTTCACGATCAGCACGTGCCCGCGTGCCGAGATTGACTCGCGGCAGACCTCTATCGCGCCATTGATGATTTCTCTCAGAGTCACACGCGCGCGGTTCAGCACAAGCGTGCCGTTCGACGCGTGGCTGACGTCCAGTAGATCCTCGACCAGCCGAACAATTTGGTTCATCTGCCGGCCCATCGCCGCTGCCGCCTGCGTCAGTGTCAGATCCGCGCCGGCGCGCCGGCGTACGATTTCTATGCCATTGCGCAACGAAGCCAGGGGATTGCGCAATTCGTGCGAGACCACCGACAGGAAGGCGTCTTTGGAGCGTGCGCTATGCGCAAGCTCTTCCTCGGCAGTCCTCAGCTTGTCGAGTGCGCTGCAACGCTCGCCTTCCAATGAGTTCACCCGCTGCGCATACAGCACCACGCTGGCGAACAACAGTCCGATCGCCGCGAGCGAGAAGACCATGGTTTCGAACGGGGCGCCATAGAGCGCATCGGTTGAACCGAGCCGGACGATCGACGCAAGGATCGCCACGATAGCCGCCAGCCAAAGCAACAAATGCCGGCCGCTCCTGCCGCCCACCGTGTCGCCGCTCAACACGGCCATCCAGCCAAGATCCGACCTGCGGAACAAAGCTCCTGTGAAAAGCAAGCCCAGGATGATCGCGGAAATGAGACCGACCTGTGAGTGCAGCGCTCCAAGACCATACGCAAACGCGAGCAGGACCGTTGCCGAGAACAAGGCTCCAACCGTCGTGAGAGCGACGTATAAGCGGCGCCCCGCGCGTGTCCGCTCGTTCGTCGACAGCACACAGGAAGACAGAATCGCAATCGCGAGCAGGGTGGCACCCGCCGTACGGCCGGGCCGCAGGAACTGCGCGGTTTGCTCATGGACGGCGGCGTTTGGAAACAGCAGCGTATCCAGGCCCCAGTCCGTATCCAAAGCGTTTTGCCACAAGGTGAGAACGACGACGAGCAGCGGGATCGCCGCAAACACTCGCATCAGCATGCGGCTGAGATTGCCGGCCGAGGTGCTCAGACCCAGCGACAGCGCGCACAAACAGAAACACACGGCTGTCAGAGGTTGCGTGGCGCTGCGGCCCGGCAAGCCGCTCTTGAGCAAACCTATGTCCAGCGCCCAGCCGGCCAGGACCAGCAGGCCCAGGGTCAAGCCTGCCGCGCAGGCGGTCCGAACCGTAAGAGCGTTGGACTCAACCAAACCATCCGCGACACGCGCGGAAAAGACGGCCATGAGAGACTGATCTCCCCATCTTTCTTTTAGTCTATGTCCCCCGTCTGGCGGTCTGTGCGGGCGCGTAGCCGCGCCAAGCCTTCCTGCGGTCTTCCGGTCAGGTGAATCCTAATATGGCTGCACGGCGGCGAACAGGGCAAGGGTGTTTTGACGGCGAAGGGGGGTCGCCGAGCTACAGCGTGGCCGTACAAGACGGCAGTGTCTACGGCGCGAAAGCAGTGACGCTTCGGTAGCCTGTGGCACCTACCTTGATGCTCTGGCCCGAAGTGACGAGCCATCCCTGTGCGTGGCCGATGTCTGCACTCCCACCGGGACTGACGTCCAGGGCGAATGCCTTGGAGCGGTGCGCGCTCGGATCCTGAATCTCGATCATCAACGACAAAGGACGAGTGGCATCGTTTCGCAACGTCGCCACCATCCCCTGCCCCATCCAGGCTGGGCGGAAGGACACCCGCACGGGAAGCTCGGGTTGCGTCGCATTGGCCAGGGCGACATCGCGCGTCGCCAGGGCCGCACGCTGTTCCTGAAGAGAGACCTCTGCCCGAGTCAACTGCTCACGCAGGTCCAGGACCTTGCGCTCATTCAGTGTGACCTGGGCCTGGAGCAGCTCACGCTGTTGACCGAGCCAGCCTGCGTAGGCGGCGGCAGCCAGTGCAGCCACCGTTACCAGGACGAAGGCCGCAATCAGGCCCCCCCCGGATCGGGGTGCTTCGGCGGTAGCGGGCGCGGACTCGTCTGAAGCCATCGGCGACCTCTCGCGGCTGACGGAGCGCATTTTAGGGAAGAAGCTTGCGGGTTGCGCAGTGTTCGTGTTTTGCTTTCGTGCGAGCCCCCACGGAGATTTGAGTAATGGAAGCCCGCGAACTGCCGCAACCGCAACCTCAGGCATTCGAGCTGGTGCTTCGCATCCGTCATCCGTCGATGGATCCTGGGGAAATCTCCCGGCTGCTGCAGGTGACCGCGGAGCATTGCTTCAAAGCCGGCGAACCGCGCAAGAGCAGCCAGTCGGTGCACGCCGAAACCTATTGGCTGGCCACGCTGAATCCGGGTGCCTGGCCGGTGCAAAGCTCGTTCCCGGACCACACGGCGTCTACCGGTGCGACGGAGACTCTCGGCCAGTTTGGCTCTACCGTGCTCGGCCGCGCCCTGCTGGCGTGTGCGCAACGATTCTTGCGCCCGCACGTGGAGTTTTTGCGCCGCCTGAAAACAGAAGGCGGCGAGGTCAGACTGCTGGTGGAAGTCAACACCGCGGTGGTCGATGGCTTCACGCTGACTCCGGAACTGGGTCGCGAAATCCATTCGCTCGGCATTCCCATCGATTTCGAATTCACCCCGGCCTGACGATCACAGTTCGATCGTTCCCCGACCCAGCTCGATCACCTCCCCGCTGACCAGGATGCGGCGGTCGCCGTCGACATGCAGTCGCAGCACGGACGGGCGTCCCGTCAGTTCTCCCTGGGAGATCTCGATACGGCTGGGTAGCGGTCGACCCAATGCGAGCCACCAGCCACCCAGATTCGCGGCAGCCGATCCGGTAGCCGGATCTTCCAGTACCGCCTGTCCCTGCGGGAAGAAGAAACGCGCTAGAGCCCTCCCGCCGGATTGTGCGAAGACATAGACCTGCGCGGCACCATCAGCGCAGCTCAGCTTTGTCAGCAACTCAGCCCGGACGTGTACGTTTCGCACGGCCTGCTCGCTTTTCAGCGGGATGACCAACTGCTCGCGGCCCGCGTTGACCCACAGCGGCCTTTCACCGATGTCGATCTCCGCGATCCCGAGCATCGCCGCAAGAGCGGCTCGAGGCTCTTCAACATCACGCCAGCCGCGTGACGTTGCCTGCAGAGTCCAGCTTTGCCCAGACGCTTCGACAGGGATAATTCCCGCCGGCATATCCAGCGTGAGTGAATCGGTCCCCAATCCCAATGCGCGGCAAACGTGCGCCGTGCCGAGCGTCGGATGTCCGGCAAACGGCATCTCATAGGTTGGCGTGAAAATACGAACGCCTGCATTCGCGCGAGTCGAAGGCAGAATGAAGGTCGTCTCCGAGAGATTGAATTGCAGCGCCAGCGCCTGCATGGTTTGTGCGTCCAGCGAGCGGCCATCCTCGAAGACGCACAGTGGGTTGCCACTGAGCGTCGCGGAGTCACGCGTGAACACGTTCACGATCCGGTAAGCAAATTTCGCCATACGACTTAGGTTCTAGTGGGTCTCTTTTTTTACCAGGTAGTTGACCAGGGCGATGGCCTCGTTGGCACCGCCGGCCGAACCGGGACTGAGTCGATACTTGCCGTTGACGATCAGCGTGGGCGTGCCGTCGACGTGAGTTACCAGCGCGTAGGTGTCGTAGGACTTCAATTTGACGTCGACCGCGAATGACTTGGCCGTGGCCACGAATTTATCCACCGGCACACCGGTCAGGCGGTTGTAGAAGCGCGCCGCGTCTTCGATGGATGGCAGCGGGCTCTTCAGCCGGTGCGTCTGCGGATCGCTGATTCCCAACTCTCCGGTATTCCAGATGGCATCGAACATCGCGTCGTGCGTCTTCTCGGAGATGCCCAGCAGCAGCGCTGTGCAGTAGGCGCGCTGGAACATCGGCCAATCCTCCACCGTATTGAATCCCGCAGGCACATAATCCACTTGGGCATTGGCCGGCAGACTCGCCTTCAGTTGACGCATCCAGGGATTGAACTGATTGCAGGCGGGGCAACCGTACGAGAAAACTTCCGTCACCTCGACCTTGCCCGGCGGTACCTGGGTCCGCTGCTGCGGGATGACCAGGAAGTAATTCCTGCCTTCGACCCAGGTCGGCTCGACGGCAGGCGCCGCCGCCGAGGCGGTCAATGCCCAGCCGAATGCGATGGCGATGGTGACGGTACGCAGCTGCTGCATCATAGCTACCCTTGAAAAAAAGGACTCGCTGTCGTGAAAGCCCGCGACAGCCTCGCTACTATCTCAAAACCCGTACCGGTGCGTCGAGCGCGCGTACGATGGGTTATCTTAGCGGCCGGCCGGCGAATCAAGGCATTGCATTTGTCCCAGACCCAGTGGCGCCATCTGACTACGTTCTCGGACTTCCCTTCCGCGCAGGTATTCGCGGACGCGTTGACCGCGGACGGCATCGGCGTGCGCGTGATTTCGGAAGCCCCGTTCCTGGGCCAGGCCGCCCCCGCCCGCATTTTCATTCCGTCGGAGCAGTTTCATCGAGGTCAGCGCTTCATGTCCGCAAGCCTGAACGATGAGGAACTGACCCGCCTGTCGCTGGAGCCGCAGGCCGAAGAGGAGCCACAACGATGAGGAATCGTTGCGGCGCCTCGTAAAGACGCAGTGGCGTATCCCTATCTTCAGGATCTGGTGCAGGCGGCTACGGGTTGGCGCGTGCCGTTGCCCATCCCCACTTTCGGGCTGTCGGTGCTGGGTGCGGTGGCCGCGTCGTTGTTCTTCGCCAAGCGCGAGTTCCGTCGTCTCTACGAGATTGGTCGGATAGGACCCGCGACGCGCCGGGTCAAAAAAGACGGTCGGTACAGCGAGATTGCCCTGCCTCCGCAGGACATCGTGGTCGACTTCGGGCTGATCACTGTGCTCGCCGGAATCGTCGGCGCCCGGGTTTTTTCCATAGCCGAGTTCCCGCGGGAATTCATCGCCGATCCGTGGCCGCTGATTTTCTCGCGACAGGGATTCAATTTCTTCGGCGGACTGGTGTTCGGCGTGCTCTGCGGCATGCTGTACCTGCGACGTCACGGACTGCCCGTTCTGCTCTCCTGCGATGCCTTTGCTCCGTCGATGATGCTGGGCTACGCACTCGGCCGCGTCGGATGTCAGATTTCAGGCGACGGGGACTGGGGCATCGCTGCCAATCTGGCCCTCAAACCGCACTGGTTGCCCACCTGGGCCTGGGCCCAGACCTACGAGAACAACATTGCCGGCACGCCCCTTGCGCCGCCCGGCGTCTACCCGACACCGATCTATGAAATCCTGATGGGGCTGGCCCTGTTCGGCCTGTTGTGGGCGCTGCGCAAGCATCCGTTTCGCCCCGGCTGGCTGTTCTCGTTATACCTGCTGCTGTGCGGCGGCGAGCGATTCGGCATCGAGTGGATCCGCGTCAATGCGACGATGAACTTCTTCGGGCTGCAGGCCACCCAGGCGCAGATCATCGCCGTCTTCCTCATGCTGCTGGGGACCGCGGGGCTGGTGTTGAGTACGCACCGGCGGGTGCGCTAGTCCTCCAGCAACTGCTGCAACCGTGACAGCGCTTCTTTATCCGTGTTGATTCATGCGACCGGCGGCCGTTTGGGGATGTCCATGCCGCGAATGACGGCGGGACGTGCCAGGAAGGTACTCAATACCCGCGTCACATTCGGAAAGTCAGCAATGCCCACCAGCTCGCCGGCCCCATAGAAACCGACCAGGGCATTGACCCAGGGAAAGATCGCGATGTCCGCAATAGTATATTCCTCGCCCATGGTCCAGCTTTGGCCTTCCAGCCGGCGGTTCATCACACCGAGCAAACGCTTGGATTCCGCCACATAGCGCTCGCGCGGCCTTTTGTCCTCGTAGTCCTTGCCGGCGAATTTATAGAAAAAGCCCAGCTGCCCGAACATCGGACCGACGCCGCCCATCTGGAACATCAGCCATTGAATCGTCTGGTAGCGGCCCGCCGCATCCTGCGGAATGAAGCTCCGGGCCTTGTCAGCAAGGTAAATCAGGATGGCGCCCGACTCGAACAAGGGTACCGGCCGGCCGTCCGGACCCTGGGGGTCGAGGATGGCCGGGATCTTGTTGTTCAGACTCAGCGATACAAACTCCGGCGACAGCTGGTCGTTGGTATCAAAGCGCACCAGGTGCGGCTCGTAGGGCAGACCGGTCTCTTCGAGCATGACCGAGACCTTGATGCCATTGGGTGTGGGTAGCGAATACAGCTGGATCCGCTCGGGATGTTGAGCGGGCCATTTTTTCGTGATGGGAAAGGCGGACAGGTCAGTCATGGTCTGCGAATGCTCCTGGTCAACGGGTCTTTTCTTCAATCTTGCGCGCGAGCTCCGCCAGGCTGACGTCTTCGTCGACGGAAATCTCCATCAGACCATCGGCCGGCGGTGGCGGCTGCGACGCGGGCGGGCCGGGCTTCAAGCTCGACGGCGCGACGCTGCGAGTCTCGGGCAGCCTGCGAGTCTCGGGCACGCTGCGGGTGTCGGGCAGCGCAGCCTTGGATGAGACCTGCACCCAGTCGTTCTTCTGCTCCATCCAGCGCTGGTAGCGGTCGAATGTCCACATGCCGTCCTCGCCGCCGGACTGGATGACGTTGGTGATCTGACTTAGCTGGCCGGCGCGGATCGTGCCTCTGGCGGCAGAATTGGCCAGCAGGATTTCGCAACGGGGCAGCCGCAGATGCTTGGTTTCCAGGAAGTCCAGGCGCTGGCAGACGACGCCGACGAGACAGTCCGCGAGCTGGGCGCGGATGCTGCCTTGAATCTCCGCCGCAAACGACATGCAGATGCGGTTCAACGCCTCCGCGCAGGTCGCCGAATGCATGGTGGCCAGCACCAGATGACCCGTCTCGGCTGCATTCAATGTCAGCCTGATCACCTCCGGGGTGCGCATCTCCCCGATGACGAGCACGTCCGGGTTCTCCCGGAGCGAGTCGACGATCGCCTGCTCGAAGCTCGGCGAGTGCGTGGGGATTTCCCGCTGTCGGATGAACGAGCGGCGATTCGCGAACAGGTACTCGAGCGGACTTTCCAGCGTGATGATATTCCGGGCCCGCGAGGAATTGATCTCCTCGACCAGCGCCGCAAGCGTGGTGGACTTGCCGGATCCGGTCGGGCCCGAGATGACCACCAGGCCTGCAGTGGTTTCGGTGAGCTTGCGCAGATCGGGGTGTAGATTGCAGGCGCGCAGATCGTTTATCGAGGGCGCGAGCAAGCGGACCGCGATGCCGATGCCCCGGATGGTGCGATAGAAGCTGATACGGCTGCGAGTGCCCCCGAGGGTCAGTGACACATCCGCCGAACCCCGCGTGACCAGCTGGGACCAGGCTTCGGAGCCCAGCAGATCCTGCGCGGCCTGAGCGACCTGGGCGGCGGCGAGGGTCTCGCCAATGACCCTGATCTCGCCGCGGATTCGAGCGACGACCGCGGTATCGGCCTCCAGATGCAGATCGCTTGCGCCCAGCGCCCGCGCCTGGGATATCCAGTCTTTGAGCTTCATCTTGCGCCGATTCTAAGGCCTAAATTGCCGCCGCGGAGCCCGCCACCCGCTCGAGCCGGCCGCGGCCGTCGGCGGTGACCCATAATCTAGTAGCCTTGCCCGGTTTTCTGCCCTAAAATTGGCGTTTTTGCCAAGACGGCACGCTCGGGATCGCGAGGGTGCGCGAAGCCGCATGGGCGGATTCGACGCTTCATGAACCCCCTCCCGCTCTAAGCCACGCGCGCCACTGAAGCACTCGCTCTAAAACCGAAACTGTCATGGAATTTTGCTATGCCCCGCACAACAGCGCTTTCTGATATCCGCAACATCGGCATCATCGCTCACGTCGATGCCGGCAAGACGACGACGACCGAGCGGATCCTCTACTACACCGGGCGCAAGCACACCATCATCGACATTCACGATACCAAGGA
>FTJL01693516.1_pt1 | contig 14840 bp, 13 predicted proteins | sample 1658551 | NCBI WGS metagenome assembly FTJL01 (sample SAMEA3914835, study PRJEB12502) | metagenome | biome: forest; material: soil | place: Canada | collected 2011-07-03 | depth 0.3 m
GGCGAGGCACTTTCTCGCCTCGGCGCTGACGGTCGCCGCTTCCGCGGTCACTGGCGTCATTACGGATCCGAGAACAATGCTTTGAGCCCATGGCGGTGCCCGAGGCGGGCCGCCCGATCGACAAGCTGGAAGGGGGAAGACGATGGCACAGAATATCGACGTCACGCAGGTAGTCGACCGGCAGACGGTGGGGCGATTCCTGTTCGGTGTGCTCTTTCTGTGCACGCTGGTGACCCTTGCCGACGGCTACAACATTTCGGTCGTCTCCTTCGCAGCTCCCGGCATCATCAAGGCCTGGCACACCGACCGGGCGGCGTTCGGGCTGGTGATCAGTTCGAGTCTGGTGGCCGGCCTGATCGGCCCTTTCCTGTTCGGCAACCTGGGCGACCGGATCGGCAGGCGCTACGCCATGATTGTCGCCACGGCCCTGTTCGGCCTCTTTGGCCTGCTCTCCGGATTGTGCACCTCGGTTACGGCCCTGGTAGTCGTCCGCTTCATTGCCGGCATTGGCATGTCGGGCGCGCTGGCGGTGACCGTCGCTTCCGTCAATGAATTTGCACCGCGCCGTTTGCGCGCCACGTTTGTGACGATTGTGTTCTCCGGAACCACGATAGGCTCCGGCCTTCCCGGACTGGTGGCTGCGCCCCTGTTGGCGCAGTACGGCTGGCCGAGCCTGTTTTTCGTGGGCGGTCTCGTGCCGCTGGCGCTGACGGCCGTCATCTACCGGTTTCTGCCTGAATCGCCGAAGTTCCTGTGTCTGCAGCCGCGCCGGACGATCGAGTTGGGTGCCGTGCTGCGTCGCCTGGACCCTGCGCTGCAAGTAGCGCCCGAGGCGCAATTCAGCCTGGGCGGCGAAGTCCGGTCGGCCCATTCCTCGCACGCGCAGCTGTTTTCGGGGAAGCTTGCCGTCCTGACGCCGCTGCTGTGGGTTGGCTCATTTCTGGCGATGATCGTCTTTCATTCGTTCAACGGTTGGCTGCCGATCCTGCTGCCGGATGCAGGCATGACCACCGCGCAGGCTGCGCATACCACCGTGTTGTTCCAGTTTGTCGGCACGGCGGGCGGCTGGGTCATCATGCGCCCCGTCGACAGACTCGGGATGTTGCCTTGTACGCTGCTCTACATCCTGAGCATTCCGGTGATCCTGGCCTTGAGCTCGCCGGGCCTGAGCGTCAGTGAGCTGATGCTGTTGTGCTCTGCCGCGGGCTTCTGTGTTCTGGGCCTGCACTTCGCGCAGGTCGCGTGCGTCAGCAACATCTACCCCACCTCGATTCGCGCTCTGGGAGTGGGCTGGTTCATGTTGTTTGCCCGGGCCGGGGGAGCCGTCGGACCTGCGATTGTGGGATGGCTGGTTGGCCGCCACGTTCCCTTGAGGGAACTGTTTCACCTGGCCGTGTTGCCGCTTGCGGTGGGAACCGTGGCTTCCGTGGCGGTCGCGGTGATCTACCGCGCCAACTACCACAACCGGGCCGTGGCGCCGGCCGCGATTGCGCCCGGTGCCGGCGCCTTGCAGGCTCGAAATGATATTTGATTTGCCGTAGGAGACTTTCTGCCCATGGGCATGACGATCGCGCAAAAAATCCTTCAGTCCAAGTCGGGGGCAGCCACGGTTTCGCCGGGAGAAATCGTCGACGCCTATCCGGACGTCGTCATGAGCCACACGGCGACCTGGAGATCGGTGAGCGTCATGCGGCGTATCGGCGCCACGAAGCTGTACGATCCGGATCGCCTGGCCATCGTGCTGGATCATGTTTCTCCGGCCAAGACGGAGAAATACGCCAAGGACCAGCAGACCTCCCGCAATTTCGCGCGCGAATACGGTATCGACAAGTTCTACGACGTCGACGCGGGGATTGCCCATCTGGTGCTGATGGAGAACGGCCACATCAAGCCCGGCGATCTGGTGGTCGGTACGGACTCTCATTGCACGATCTATGGTGCCTTGGGAGCCCTGGGTACCGGGATCGGCTATACCGAGGTGACCTCGGTCTGGGTGACCGGCAAACTGTGGATGAAGGTTCCGACGACGATCAAGTTTGTATTGAGCGGCCGCTTCGCAGCCGGGGTGAGCGCCAAGGACCTGATGTTGTATCTCATCGGCAAGCTGGGAGCCGATGGCGCCGGCTACCGGTCGGTGGAGTTCTACGGCAACGCCATGCCCCAGATGAGTATCTCCGAGCGCATGACGATGGCGAATCTTGCAATGGAAATGGGCTCGAAGTGCGTGTTCATTCCACCGGATGAAAAAACGGTGCAGTACCTCGAGGGCCGCTTGCAGGATTTCGCCCGCTATCAACCGGTGTACGCCGATGCCGACGCGGTCTATGAGCGGGAGGTGGCGGTCGATCTGTCCGAGCTGGAGCCCATGGTGGCCTGTCCGCACCAGGTGGAGAACACGAAGCCGGTTGGCGAGGTGATCGGTACGCGCATCGACCAGGCCTTCCTGGGGTCCTGCGCCAACGGCAAGTACGAGGATCTGGTCGTCGCCGCGAAGATCCTGCAAGGCCGTCACGTCGCCAAGGGAGTGCGGCTGATTGTCACTCCGGGGTCGCGGCAGATCATGTTGGAGGCCATGAAGTCCGGCGTGCTGCAGACTTTGATTGAGAGCGGGGCGCTGGTGACGAATCCCGGCTGCGGCGCCTGCGCAGGCGATGGCGGTACCCTGGCGGACGGGGAGGTGTCATTGTCCACCGCCAACCGGAATTTCGTCGGCCGTATGGGCAGCAGCCAGTCCAGCATCTACCTGTCCAGTCCGGCGACCCTGGCGGCCTCGGCCATCAAGGGTTCGATCGCGGACCCCAGAGAATTTATCTAGCGGACTGCCCATGCAATCCACCATCGAAGGCCGGGTCTTTAAATTCGGCGACAACATCAACTCCGACATCATCATCCCGGGGCGGTATCTCATCTACATCGAGCCGAAGGAGTTGGCCGAGCATGCCTTCGAGATGTTGGGCAAGGAGTTTCCGGCCAAGCTGCGCGAGTACGACATCCTCGTGGCCGGGAGAAACTTCGGTTGCGGCAGCGCGCGCGAACAGGCGTCGACCGCCATCAAGGGACTCGGCATCAAGGCCGTCGTCGCCGCATCGTTTGCCAGGACGTTCTATCGCAACGCCATCAATGACGGATTGACGATTGTCGAGAGCCCGGAAGTCTATGCGGCCGTGGCGCAGGGCGATCGCCTCAGCATCGAGTTGGCGGCGGGACGGATCGCTCACGCCGGCCGGGAATATACCTTTCCGCAGATACCGCCTTCGGTCCGTAAAATACTGGAGCTGGGGGGACTGGCGAACTATCTGAAGGCGAACATGGACACCCCCGCCGGTTCGTCATGAGCTGATCCGCCACGCGCCGGCCGGGCCCAAAGGAACGGATTGGACCTCCAGACGTTACTCCCATGCTTACGGTTAAAGGAGAACGGTATGAGGTCCATTCGAACCTGGCTGATGGCGGCCGCGCTGATGATTCCCGCGGGAGCGGCCTTTGCCAGCAAGTACAGCGACACCATAGAGCTGTTCAAAAACGCGGGACAGAGCGCCTCGTTCTTCTCCAATTCCTACGGCTATGCCGTATTCCCGACGATCGGCAAGGGCGGCTTGGTCGTTGGTGGCGCTCACGGCAGCGGCCACGTTTATGTGCACGGCAAGTACGTCGGCGATACGACGATGAATCAATTGAGCGTCGGATTTCAGGCCGGCGGGCAGGCGTACAGCCAGATCATTTTCTTTGAGGATAAGCGCGCTTTCGACGAGTTCACCTCTGGGAACTTCGCGTTCGACGCCAGTGCCAGTGCGGTGGCCATCACAGCTGCGGCCGGTGGCTCTGCCGGTACGGAGGGCGCTAATGCAGGTGCGAGCGGCGGTAAGAAGGACGCCAAAACTGTGGGCAAGTACTACAAGGGAACCGTGGTCTTCACCATAGTCAAAGGCGGTGCGATGTACGAAGTTTCTATTGGAGGACAGAAGTTCTCGTACAAGGAACGCAAGCCGGGTTAGTGAGCGTCCGACGATCGGCGTGGCGACGCCCGGCGTAGCGACGCCCGGCGTAGCGACGCCCGGACGAATTTCAGCGTTTCGACGCTAGCGAGATCGTCGTTCGGGCGGCGTGAGTCGTCGGAATTGTTTGCGCTGAGGCGGCTGCCGGTGCAACTGGCGGCAACAAAGCTGTTAGGCGCGGTGGTTCCGCATCGCGCACCCACGCGAACGCGACGATGTGCTCCAGGATTCGCTGCACGTACGTCCGCGTTTCCCCGTAAGGAATGTTCTCGATCCAGATATCCGCGTCCACGGTCTTGGTGGGAAGCCAGCGCGCCACGGGTATGGGGCCGGCGTTGTAGGCGGCGAGGCCCAAGTCCAGTTGGCCGTTGTAGCGATCGAGGAGCTCACGCAGATAAGCGGCCCCTCGCAGGATGTCAGAGGTTGGATCGACCGACGGTTCTTTTACCCGGGCAGGCAGATTCCAACGTCGAGCGACTGCGGCAGCCGTCGACGGCATCATTTGCATAAGGCCGCGTGCGCCGGCGCGCGATACCGCATCGTCGCGAAATAGACTCTCCTGGCGCATGACGGCCAGGATCCAGTCCGACGGCAACTGCGTCAGCTTGCCCGCTTCGGTAACGGCGGTCGTGTAGGGGCGGGGATAGCGCAGACGGACATCGTCCAGTTCGCCAGTTTGGGCCACTGTCGAAATCGACTGTTCGTACCAGCCCCAGCGCGCCGCGAGTCTTGCGGCTTGCACTTTGACGCTATTTTCGGCGCTGCCGACGACTGCTGCCCATTCCACGGCGGCTTCATCCGCCATGTCGCAGTCGAGTAGAGCATGTGCGCGCACCAGTCCAGGCTCTGCCGCGAGCGAGTTTTGTACCGTTTCATCGTCAGGTAACGGGCGGGCATTTAGCGTGTAATTCCGATTGAGACGGTCGGCTGCCAGATACCCGTAGAAATCGCGCAACCCCGCAATCTCCGCGTAGAGAGGCGCCGCGGCTTCGTTTCCGCTGGTCGCGGCCGTCGCGCGGGCGTGCCAGTAACGCCACCGTGGCAGCTCGGCCAGGTTCGGCGGCATCTGCTCGATCCATGTCAGGGCTTTGGCGTAGTTGCCCGCCCACAGCGCCGCGCGAGCGCGCCATTCCTGCACATCCCCATCGACGGCAGAGATCGGTAGGTTGGCGAAGGCGGTCAATGCGGTCGGATCGCGGCTGTATGCGGCGCCCAGTGCGGCGCTGTGCTGCAGATGCGCTTGCATCTCGGGCGTCACGTCGGGCCGCGCAAGAAGCAGTGGAAGCAGCGCCGAAGCGGCATTTGAGTCGTTCCGTGCGAGCCGATTGAATCCCGCTTCGAGGGCAGCGGGTTCTACCGGCGCGGTGGGGTGGGTCGCCAGCGTGCTCAGCGCGGCCTTGGGCGTCTCCAGAAGGAGTGCCCACTGCAGCAGCGGTGCCGCCCGATCCGCGGGAACGTCTGCAGCAAATTCGCGCGCCAGTCGCGGATTTTCGCCGGCCAGGGCGGCCCGTGTGCGGTTCTCCGCCAATGCAGGGGTCAGCTGACCCTGAAGCCGCAGCCAGGAGAATACCGGGTCGCATTCGGCCGGCTGCCGCTGCGGAAGAATCCAGCGTGCCAGGGCATCGGCGGCCAGCTTCTGTGTATCGCCGGTCGCCAGTTTCCCTGCAAGGCGGTCGCAGAGAAGCACCGGGCTGTTCGTATTCGTTGCCCGCGGCAGAAACCAGTCCCAGCGGCGGCGGGCGGCGAGACTGGCTAGCCAGTCGCTTCGCAGGTTCCGGGAGACCGGCTGCGTCCCATGAGCGCTCAGGAAGGCGTCGATGGCCTTGTCCAGGTCGTCGCCAGGCTTCAATTCCAGATCGCGCCGCATTCTTGCGGCAACCAGGTAGTCATAGATCACGAAGTGCTCAAGGGCGGCCGAGTCCGGCTGTTCCGGCGCATGCAAGCTGACGCGCTGCATGGCCGCCGTGAACTCCTCGCGGAGCGCAGCCTGATCCTGAGCGGCGGTGGGCGCAGCGGCATAGACACGTGCGCCGGCGGCAGCGAGCGCGGGAGCGTCGGCGCGTGCGGTGGCGGCCACGGCGGTGGGCGCTGCGGCATAGGCGCGTGCGGTGGCGCCAGCGGGCGCGCCAGCGTCGGCGCGTGCCGTGGGCCCCGCCGCGAAGCCCCGGCACACCGCGAATAGAGTCATCAGCCCGGCCAGGCAGCCGCTAAATCGTTTGGACATGATCTCATTTTAGGCGCTGCGGGTCCGAGCGTCGCCTGCCAGTTGTTGCCTCGCCGGCCCTTCGGCCGCGCCGAAGCTTCGATCGTGCGACCGAATTCTCAATATGCATCGCGCAGGGCGTGAAACGTCTCCCATAGCAGACAGGGATAAAGCAACGACAATTATGCGGCGCACCACTGGCTTAAGCCGATGATCCTATCGGACGGCCTCGGGGGGCGATGCCCGGTGAGGGAGACTTTGATGGCGAACCAGAACGATCCACCCCGCGATACAGTCTCGATTCTCGGGCCGTCGCTGCGCTTTAAGGGCGAGCTGCATGCGGACGAGGATCTGATGATCCGCGGGCATGTCGAGGGGTCGATCACCCACTCGCAGCGGCTCACCATTTGCCGTGACGGGCATGTGAAGGCGGACATCCAAGGGCAGGTCATTGCGGTAGAAGGCACCGTGGACGGAGACCTCACCGCGACGACGTCGGTGGCCGTGATGGAGTCTGCGCGCCTTACTGGCGACGTTCGTGCGCCGAGCGTCAGCATCGTCGAAGGCGCCAATTTCAACGGAAGCGTCGTTATGGACGGCAAGCCGGCACGATCCACCAAACAGTCCGATGGTCGGCCGGCACAGTCTGCAGAAGCCGCGCGTGGCACAGGCGGTCGGTGATGTATGGGAAAGTCGATCATGTCAGTATTTAACGGACAGAACGGCCGCGCGAGTGGCGCGAACGTACCTGACTCGGAAGCCACTACGGTGAACGCCGCGCCTGTTGCACCGGCTCGTTCGGTGATGACGTTGGGCAAGACACTCACCTTCAAAGGTGAGCTGTCAGCGGACGAAGACCTGGTGCTGCTCGGTCGCGTCGAAGGCTCCATTACTCACACTGAGAGTCTGACCGTAGGTGTCGGCGGCGTGGTGATTGGCGACCTGCGCGCGCGAGTGATTATTATCAAGGGCACGGTAGAAGGTGACATCGAGGCCTCGGAGTCGATTACCGTTTCACCCAATGCAAACGTTCTCGGCGATCTGGTTGCGCCGCGTGTCAGCGTTGTCGAAGGAGCGATATACAACGGCATCGTGCGCATGACGCGCGCTGCTGCCGCTGACGTCGCGCAGACCCCGGCAACCGACGAAGTCCTGCGCGACAAGGCTGTCGACCAGCTGCTCGCCAGCCGGTAATCGCGCCAGGGGTCGTGCCGCGCCGCAAGCGGCTCGATATTGTTCCTCGACTGCGATCCGTGCTAGATTGACTCCCATGCGTTCCGCGACTTATTTCAATGCTTACTACTGGTTTTCTCACCGCACCGGCGGAGGGGAAGCGAGCGCGTAGGCATCGAAAACGCATCGAATCCAACCAACCGCCGGTCCTACCGGCGGTTTTTTTTTGTGTCCGGGAATCAGCTCCGCGCACGGGGCGCAGGCCAGGAGTTTTTTGCAATGAATGCCCACAGCGACGGCCCCGCAAGTTCTGCGCTGCCCGTCGACAAGACAGGTCGCACAGATGACGAGAGAATCGCAGGCGTCAGGCCGCTGGCAGCCCCTGATGAGCTGGTGCGCCAGTTCCCCATTCGCGGCACGATGGCGGAGACCCTGATCTCCGATACCCGTCACGCCATCAAACGCATCATGGCTGCGCAGGACGACCGTCTGCTGATCGTCATCGGACCGTGTTCGATTCATGATCCGGCAGCCGCACTCGATTACGCACGTAAGCTCGAAGAGCAGCGTCGCAAGTACGCCGGCACGCTCGAGATTGTCATGCGGGTGTATTTCGAAAAGCCGCGCACCACCGTCGGCTGGAAGGGCCTGATCAACGATCCGGGACTCGACCAGAGCTTTCGGATCGACGCGGGCCTGCGCATCGCGCGGCAGCTGCTCACTGAAATAAATCAGTTGGGCGTGCCCGCGGGCGGAGAGTTTCTGGATGTCATCTCGCCCCAGTACATCGGCGACCTGGTCAGTTGGGGCGCCATCGGGGCGCGCACCACGGAAAGCCAGGTGCATCGCGAACTGGCGTCGGGTCTTTCGGCGCCGGTGGGCTTCAAGAACGGCACGGACGGTAATATCCGCATTGCCACCGATGCCGTTGTGTCGGCGGCACGACCCCATCATTTTCTATCGGTCCACAAGAACGGCCGTGTGGCCATCGTCGAGACCACCGGTAACAAGGACTGTCACGTGATTCTGCGCGGCGGAAAACAGCCGAACTACGACGCGGCCAGTGTCGAGGCGGCGTGTAACGAGCTCAGTGCGGCCGAGTTGGCTCCGCGACTCATGGTCGACTGTTCACACGCCAACAGCGGTAAGCGCCATGACAGGCAGCCGGCAGTTGCGCTGGATATTGCCGGGCAGATCAGCGCCGGCTCGCGGCGAATTTTTGGCGTGATGGTGGAGAGCCACCTGCATGAGGGGGCCCAACCGTTTCGCGCAGGCAAGGATGACCCGTCGAAGTTGGTCTACGGCAAGAGCATCACGGACGCCTGCATTGGATGGGATGACTCCGTCTCGGTGCTGGAAACGATGAGTGCAGCCGTTACAGCGCGCAGAGCCCTTCAGACCGCCGCTCGCGCAGCGACTCCCGGGCAGGTGTGTTTGGCCTAAAGTCTTTGCGTACATAATCCGGTCCGCACCGTGAGCGGGCGTCGACCGCTTCGCGGTCCTGAGAAATATTCTGTAATACCGGCCGGCGCTGCCCTTTGCCGCTGAGACGCAGTTACGGGTGTCAAACAAATTTTCTTGCTGCAATGCGCGCAGCAATATCCGCCGCGGCTCGATTTACCCGCCGCATACTGGCGTTCATTACCGGTAATCGTAAACAGTGGCCTTATCTGAAGGAAGTGATAAAGATGATTCGTAAAAATGCTTTTGCGGCAGCAGCCGTGGGATTCCTGGCTCTGGGCGCCGGTATTGCGTTTGCCGACAACGCTCCGGCCGCTACCGATTCACAGATCACCGATCGTGTGATGGGCAAGCTGGCGGTGGATGATCCGCAGATGGTCAAGCGCGTGCAGGTCGCCGTGAAAGATGGCGTGGTCACGCTGAGCGGACATGCGTACACCGGCGGTGAAGCGGCGAAGGCCATGCGTGACGCTGGAAGCGTCGCGGGCGTAGTCAAGGTCGAAAACAAACTGTCGATGTAATTACGTAGCAGCCGCGGGACGATCGCTCGTCCCGCGGCTGTGTACACCGTTGCCGGATTCTCTTCCGGCAGCCCAAGGACGTGTCGCCGTTTTACTTTGGCGGTCGCGTCCTCCCCCCGCTATGCTGCGCCCATTCAATAGCTCCCGAACTTTTCGGGAGATCATGGACTGGGCGTAAGAAATGGATCTGGGATTGCGGGCGGAGCGGGTGCTCAAGGACGTCTTCGGCTATCTGTCGTTCCGCGGCGAACAGCGTGAGATCGTTACCCATGTCGCGGGCGGATGCGATGCCCTGGTCCTCATGCCGACCGGCGGCGGAAAATCCCTGTGCTTCCAGATTCCAGCGTTGGTGCGCGCTGGCATGGGAGTTGTCGTCTCTCCGCTGATTGCCCTGATGCAGGATCAGGTGGCGGCTCTCGAGGAGGCCGGAGTTCGCGCCGCGACGCTCAACTCCAGCATGACTTGGGCGCAGGTGCAGACTGTCGAGCGCCAAGCCAGGGCCGGTGAACTGGACCTGCTCTACGTGGCGCCCGAACGGCTGCTGACCGATCGATGCCTCGAACTTCTGGATGACATACCCCTTGCGCTATTCGCCATAGACGAAGCGCATTGCGTATCGCAGTGGGGACATGACTTCCGTCCGGAGTACATCCGTCTGGCGGCGCTGGCCGAACGTTACCCGGAAGTTCCACGCGTAGCGCTAACGGCCACGGCCGACGTAGCCACGCGCAAGGAGATCGTAGAGCGTTTGGCGCTCCGTAACGCACGGATCTTCATATCGAGTTTTGACCGTCCGAACATCCGATACCGGATCGCGGAGAAAATCAGTCCGCGAAAGCAGCTGCTAGATTTCATTCGCGCTGAGCACGCCGGCGAGGCGGGCATTGTTTATTGCCTGGCCCGCGCCACGGTCGATCAGATTGCGCAATTCCTCGCCGACCACGGTGTGAACGCCTTGCCGTACCACGCCGGCATGGACAACGCTACGCGAGAGATCAATCAGAGCCGATTCATTCGCGAGGAAGGCGTTGTGATGGTCGCGACGATTGCCTTTGGTATGGGAATCGACAAACCGGACGTGCGCTTCGTGGCTCACCTGGATTTGCCCAAGAGCATCGAGGGTTATTACCAGGAGACCGGCCGCGCGGGCCGGGACGGTATGCCGGCCGACGCATGGATGGTTTACGGCTTGGCGGATGTTGTTCAGCAGCGCTGGATGATCGATCAGTCGGAAGCCGGCGCTGACTACAAGCGCGTCATAACGGCGAAGCTGGAGGCGATCCTGGGCCTGTGCGAGTCCACGGGATGCCGCCGGGTAAGTCTGCTCGATTATTTTGCCGAGAGCAGCGAGCCCTGCGGCAATTGCGACAATTGCATTGCGCCACCCCAGGAATGGGATGGCACGGAAGCCGCTCGCAAGTTGTTGTCCTGCGTGTTTCGCTGCGAGCAGGCGACGGGGTTTGCCTTCGGCGCGCAACAGATCATCGACATCCTGCGCGGCAAGAGCACCCCTAAGGTGCAGCAATTCGGTCACGAGCGACTGAGTACATTCGGAATCGGCGCCGAACTGGATGCGGCGCAATGGCGTTCTGTCTTGCGACAGCTGGTCATGCTGAAGCTCATCAAAGTCGATCACGAGCGCTTCAACACGTTGCGCCTGACCGAAGCCAGTCGCGAGGTACTGCGCGGTGGCAGACAATTACGCCTGCGGCGGCAAGCGGATCGAGCTGTGTCGAAGCGGGGAGAGCGAAGACCCATAGATCGGGCGCGAGTGGCCGCTGCCTCGGCCGCCGTCGAAGGCGAGAATGGCGATGTGTTCGAGGCCTTACGCAGTTGGCGCCGCGAAGTCGCGAAGGAACATGGCGTGCCGGCCTACACGGTGTTTCATGACAGCACCCTGCATGAGATCGCCGAAAGGCTGCCGCGTTCCGCGGCCGAGCTGCGTGCCATTTCCGGTATCGGAGCCACCAAGCTTACGCGCTATGGATCGGCCCTTTTGGAGCTCATACAACGCATTTCGAGGTGAAGTATGTGTCCAGGAAAAGCGCCCGCGGAGCTGTTTCGTCCCTTGAGGGCACATCGCTCGAGATCTGCGCCGGGTCCGACGGGTGAGGACAATCCGGTGCTGGAAGTGATCTGGCAGGTTGTTTGTGCGATTCCGCGTGGACAGGTTTCTACCTACGGCGCTGTTGCCCAAGCCGCGGGATTGCCTGGCCGGGCGCGCCAGACCGGCTTTGCCCTGCGGGTGGCGCCGGAAGCACTGAATCTGCCCTGGCACCGCGTTGTCGGCGCCGGCGGCAGGATTGTGTTTCCGAAGTCGTCTCGCTATCACCGGGAACAGGTTCGACGTCTACGTGCCGAAGGCGTACCGGTTCACAACGGCCGCGTCGCACCGGCTGCTGTGACGCTGCTCGAGGAATTAACATGAACGTGACGCCCCAACCGGTCGGGGCTGCCGCAGAGCCAACCGCGTTCACGTGATAGGGCCGCACCAACCGGGCAGGAAGTCGGCGTCACCGCTCTTGGCGAGCTTGAGCGCGCGCACCAGCGCGACGGGAAAATCGTCGTCGAGGAGTTTGCGTTTGAGGCGTCGGCGCAGGTAGTCAGCCCACAGAAACTCGCTGAACGGGGTGGTGTCTTTCGCGAACCCGCCGCTTTGGCGCAGTTCACCGGCCAGACTCCTGAAGGGATCGTCCACCAGGTCGGAGATTTTCCGCGGCACGTCTTCATAGTTGCGCCGACGGCCACGCGCATCGTACGGATGCAGCCAGCCGCGATTGTCCAGGAAGATCCAGAATGCATCGCGCGTCAGCCGGCGCAGATCGGCCACCACCGTCGTGGCCACCTGTTTGACCCCTTCCTGATGCAGAGCCAACGTCAGGTGATGATGGTCGATGACGTAGTACTCGTCCTTCGGCCCCCAGATCACCGGAATCAGGTGCTTGCCCAGAAAGTCGGCTTGCTTCTTCGCCGGGTGATCGCGCCAACTTTTTCGTTTGGCTTTCACCTCGCGCATGCCGACAGTGATCTGCGTGGGCCGCAGAGAAGCGATGGATACAGGATGGATGCGGGGCTCTCTGGAAAGCGTCATAGATAGTTCCGCACTGGCAGAGGAAGTCCTCAGGAAGAATCATATGCCGCCGTGGGTGCGCGGACCACCTCGCGGCTGTATTCTTACCCGTTCAAGGCGATGCGAGTTCCTGTCATCGATGTTCATTCTCAAGGCATTGTTGCGTTCCCTGATTTTGCCGCCCGCGGGGCTGCTCATCCTCGCCGTCCTCGGCCTGTTGTTGCTAAGACGCCGCCGCAACATCGGCCTGTCGCTCCTCATTTTCTCCGTCGCGTCGCTGTGGCTGTTGTCGACTCCCATCATTGCGGACTCCCTGACGCGCGTCGCCGAAAGATTTCCCGCCCTGGACCTGACTCGTCCCGTACAGGCCCAGGCGATTGTCATTCTGGGCGGCGGCAGTCTGAGGTTCGCGGCGCCGGAAATGGCCTTACTGGAGCGGCTGGCGTACGGGGCCTTTGTTGCACACAAGACCGCACTTCCCGTTCTGGTATCGGGTGCCTACCAGGAAGCTGTCGCCATGCGAGTGTCACTGGCGCGCGACTTCGGCATAACCGCGCGTTGGGTTGAGGACCAATCCCGCGATACGTTCGAGAATGCCCGTTTTTCCGTCAGGCTGTTACGTGCCGACGGGGTCAAACGCATCATCCTGGTGACCAGCAGCACGCACATGTGGCGCGCCGCGCAGGAGTTTCAGAACGCCGGCGTCGAGGTCGTTCCGGCGCCGGTTGGGAATTGGGGGCCGCGCGAGCTTACGGTGTTTCGACTGGTGCCCAGTTCGCTGGGTCTACTACATTCCAGTACGGCGCTCTACGAACTTATCGGTGAGCCTGTGCGCCGAATTCTTGCCTTGCTGCATCTGCGGCGGCAAGCGGACCCCACTACGGACTAGCCGTGTACGGGATGGCGACAGTGCCGCTTTTGGTGATGCCGGAGTTGTTCAAATAGCTGAATCCCAGGGTCAGCGTGCCGGTGGCGGTTGTCGTGGGCGCGTAGGCCAGGGCAAGCTGGCAGCCGGTGCCGACGCTCATACTGGAACAACTGAAGCTAGTGGCGGCGCTGCTCCAGCCGCTGGGCAGTGAGCTCAGGTCGGAGGTTACCACCAGAGCGCTCGCGGGATTGCCGTCGTCCGTGGTGAAGGTGACGTTGACAGTCGTGTTGCTGCCAACCAGAACGGCGAGGGGGCTTTGGCTCGGTGTCCCGACGACGTTATCGTCGGTCGTCGCCCTATATGGCACGTTCAGAGATCCCGTCTTGGGCTCTCCTGCATTGTTCACATAAGAGTACGTCAACGTCAGCGAACCGCTGGCTGCGGCGGTGGGCGTATACATCAGGGGGAGTTGACAGCCGCTCCCGCTGCTGAGTCCACTGCAGGTAAAGGTGCTGTCGGAGCTGCTCCAGCCGGCAGGCAGTGTCGCGAGGCTGCTGGTCAGCTGGAGCGCGGTGGCGGGCCGCCCGTCGTCAGTCGTGAAGGTCACGGCGACTGGCTGACTACCAGAGCCGACAATGGCGTTAATCTGTCCACTCGGCGATGCCGTTCCAACTACGTTGTCGTTGGTCGTCGCGGCGTACGCTACGTTGACGGTTCCCACATTGAAGGTTCCGGCCGCGTCCAGGTAGCCGTAGTTCAAGCTGAGGGTGCCTCTTCCTGCCGCCGCCGGTGCATAGTTCAACGGCAGTTGGCAACCGTTGCCGGTGCTTACACTGGCGCACGAGAAGCGAGTTGGCTGACCGCTCCACCCGGCGGGCAGGGACTTCGGATCGGTCAACAGAAATAGCTCGGTAGCCGGTTTGCCGTCGTCGGTGGTGAAGTTGACGGTGACCGCCTGCGAGCCGGTTTTTTCTACCGCATTGACCTGGCCCGTCGGCGCTACACTGGCAACTACGTTGCCGTCGGTCGTTGTGGAGTAGGGAATGTTCAGCGCGCCGGTTTTGGGAGCGCCCGAATCGTCGGTGTAGCTGTAGTTCAATGTGAGAATGCCGCTGGCTGCCGCCGTCGGTGCGTAGCCTAAGAGTAGTTGACAGCCGCTGCCGCTGCTGACTATCGCACAGGAAAAGGCGGTCGCTGCGCTGCTCCAGCCGTCAGGCAATGCGGTCAGGTTGCTGGTCAGTGTCAAGGCCGTCGCGGCGTTGCCGTCGTCGGTGGTGAAATTGATGCTGACGGACTGGTTGCCGCTATGCGGGACGGCGCTGACTTGTCCCGTCGGAGACACGACGGCTGCGACGTTGTTGGCCGACGTCGAGGCATAAGGAATGGTTACGGAGCCGCCCGGCGCCTTCGGCTCGTTAGCATTATCTATGTAAATGTAATTGACGGTCAGCGTGCCACTGTCGGCGGCTGTTGGAGCGTAGCTCAAAGTCAGAACACAGCTTCGACCTGCCCCTATCAGCGTGCAACTGTAGTGGTCCAGCCCGGTCCA
>FTJL01003560.1_pt2 | contig 14822 bp, 11 predicted proteins | sample 1658551 | NCBI WGS metagenome assembly FTJL01 (sample SAMEA3914835, study PRJEB12502) | metagenome | biome: forest; material: soil | place: Canada | collected 2011-07-03 | depth 0.3 m
CGCTGCTGGCGGCCGGCGTCGGTTATAAATGGGGTCGTGGAACGCTCTTTTACCACGGAGAGGAGGTCCGCTTTTGTATCCGCGGTCTGTCCATTGGCGATGTAGGGGCGGCCAAACTCGCAGCACAAGGCGCGGTATTCAACCTGACCTCCTTGGACGATTTTCCGGGCGAATACGTTGCGATCTCCATCGGTAGCGCCATCGCCCGCGGAGAGTCGGCGGCACTAATTAAGAACAAGCGCGGCGTAACGATGCAACTGCAAGCAAAAGTCGCGGGTCTGCGATTTAGTATTGCAGGCACCCGCCTCAAAATCGTCCTGGAGGGCAGTCACGGCTGCGCCGCCTCCATTAGCCTTGGAGGATCCACTGCGGAAGCAAAGGCCGTGCGCTGACGACGCACTCGCCGCACGCGATCGATAGAGCGCCTGCCTTTCAGAATCAGATGTGGCGCGGAGCAGGTTTCTGCCATCATGGGAAGCGATCCCACACAGACCGACAAGTCGGTTCAGTTATCCATGACCACTCCCGATGCAAGCAGCGCGGCGGGGATCTTGGCAGGCGAAGCCAGGCACGTCGGATCCCAGCTCTCGCCGCCGCCGGCCAACCCGAAAGAGCGGCCGATGGCTGCCAAAACCCATCACCCGCATATTCGGGTCTCGCCCGAAGTGCTAAATGCCGCCCGCCAGGATGGCGACACACTGCTCCGGGAGTTGGGTACGTCGCTCTCCGGGCTGTCGGAAACCGAGGCCGCTCAACGGGCGCGCACGGCGGGGCCGAACGAGATCGCGCAAGAGCGAAAACAAGGTTGGCTCCTCCGCATTCTGAAAATCATCCGCAACCCGCTGGTGATCTTACTGACAATTCTGGCCTCCGTGTCGTTCCTCACAGGCGATGCCCGAGCGGGCCTGATGATGGCTCTGATGGTAGCGCTGAGCGTGGGACTGCGATTCTTTCAGGAAGCCCGCGCAGACGCGGCAGCCGAGAAACTCAAGGCCATGATCCATGTCACCGCGACGGTTGTCCGGGACGGCACGGCCAGGGAGATCCCCCTTCGAGACCTGGTGCCCGGCGACCTCATCAAACTGGCCGCTGGGGACATGATCCCGGGCGATGTACGGGTGCTGTCCCTGAAAGACCTGTTCTTGAGCCAGGGCAGCCTCACCGGCGAGTCGCTGCCGGTCGAGAAGTTCCACGAGCCTCAGACGGAGGAGGAGACATCACCGACTGAGCTGAAGAACATCTGCTTCATGGGCACGAGCGTACAGAGTGGGACGGCGACGGCCGTCGTCATCACAACAGGGGTACACACCTATCTGGGCAGTATGGCCCGCTCGATCACCGGGGACCGTACTCAGACGAGCTTCGACCAGGGTCTCAGCCGCTTCACGTGGCTGATGATGCGGTTCATGGCCGTGATGGTACCGCTGGTTTTTTTCATCAACGGCTTTACCAAACACGACTGGAAGGGAGCGTTCTTCTTCGCGTTGGCTGTCGCGGTAGGTCTCACCCCCGAGATGCTGCCTATGATTGTCTCCGTCTGCCTCTCCAAGGGCGCGCTCGCCATGAGCCGCAAGAGAGTAATCGTCAAGCGTCTGAATTCGATTCAGAATTTCGGGGCCATGGACGTGCTGTGCACGGACAAGACCGGTACGCTGACCGAGGATCGTGTCGTCCTGATGCGGCATTGCGACGTCACCGGGCGCGAATCTGACGTGGTGCTTCTGCACGGCTACCTGATCAGCTACTTTCAGACCGGGCTTAGGAACCTGCTCGATCGGGCCATTCTGGACAGCACAGATTTCCATGCCAAGGCGATTGTCGAGCAGTACAAAAAGCTGGATGAGCTGCCGTTCGATTTCACCCGACGCATGATGTCGGTCCTGGTGCAGGATCCGGCAGGTCAGGCCGTTCTGCTCACCAAGGGCGCGCCGGAGGAGGTCTTCCAGCGCTGCTCTCGATTTGAGCTTGAAGGCACATTGTCCGCGATGGACCCGGATCGAGTCGTCGGGCTCCGCCAAGAATACGACAGCCTCAGCAACGACGGTTTCCGGGTGCTGGCGGTGGCCACAAAAGATCTCACTGGGAAGCAGATTTGCGCCAGAGACGACGAGCGCGACCTCGTCCTGAGAGGCTACGTCGCATTCCTGGACCCGCCCAAAGACAGTGCAACTCGCGCTCTTGCGGCCCTGCACAAACACGGCCTCACCGTAAAGATCCTCACCGGTGACAACCACCTCATCAGCCGCAAGGTGTGTCGGGACGTGGGCCTATCAGCCGATCCCATGCTATTGGGAGGCGACGTCGAGAAAATGACCGATGCCGAGCTCGCCGAGGCAGCCGAAAAGGCGACGCTGTTTGCCCGCCTCTCCCCCGCCCACAAGGAGCGGGTCATCCGTAGCCTGCGCGGCAACGGACACGTCGTCGGATTCATGGGTGACGGTATCAACGATGCGCCGGCTTTGCGCGCGGCGGACGTTGGCATCTCGGTGGACACCGCCACAGACATCGCCAAGGAATCGGCCGATCTGATCCTGCTCGAGAAGGATCTCACCGTACTCGAGCAGGGAGTCATCGAAGGCCGCAAGGTTTTCGCGAACATCGTGAAATATATTCGGATGGGCGCGAGCTCCAACTTCGGAAACATGTTCAGCGTGCTGGGAGCGAGTGCCTTTCTACCGTTCCTGCCGATGGCCCCAATACAGGTGCTGACGAACAACCTCCTGTATGACTTCTCGCAGGTGCCGATCCCAGCCGACGCCGTAGACGACGAGCAGGTCTCGCGGCCGCGGCCGTGGAACATCGCGGAAATCACGCGCTTCATTCTGTTTGTCGGTCCGATCAGCTCGATTTTTGACTATACGACTTTCTTCGTCATGCTGTGGGTCTTCAATTGCTGGGATCCGGGACATGCCCCGCTGTTCCAGACCGGCTGGTTCGTCGAGTCGTTGATGACGCAGACGCTGATCATCCACGTCATTCGCACGAATAAGATCCCTTTCGTCGGCAGCCGTGCCAGTTGGCCGCTGACACTCACCACAATAGCGATCATGGCCCTCGGGATATGGCTGCCGTATTCTCCGGCGGCCTCCGCGCTGGGCTTTACCCATTTACCGCCGTTGTACTGGCCAATCCTGATGCTTACGCTGCTCGCCTATGTGGCCCTTACGCAGATCATCAAAGTATGGCTGCTCCGAAAGAAGTGGATCTGAGCAGCGAGGCGCACGACGGCAACCACCGTGGAAACGCTCAAGGCTGGCTCTCCAGATAGGCGGCGACCGACTCCATTTCTGCGATCCGCAGATTCTGCGCGACGCCGTGCATGACGGCGACATTGCGCATGTTGCTCTGGAACGAGCCCAGTTGTTTGAGCACATATTGCGCATGTTGCCCCGCCAGTCGCGGAAAGTCCGCGATCCCACGTGCATCGGGTCCGTGACAGCTCGCGCACGGCGGCACCCCTTCGGACTCGACGCCATGCTGGTAGATATCACGCCCGCGCGCAGTGTCGTCCGAATGTCGATTTCGGATCCCCTCGGGTTTCTGCATCGAGTAGTACTTCGCAAGCGCATCGATCGTGGAGTCATCCAACTGACTGGCCATGCCCCACATGTAGCCGAGAGCGTCTGGATCGCCTCGTGTCTGAGCGCGAAACGCCTTGAGCTGAGTTGCCAGGTAGTTGGTGTTCTGGCCCGCAAGCCGTGGGAACTTCGGTTGCTTGCTGTTGCCATGCGGACCGTGGCACGCACCGCACACGCCGACGGCCAAGCGCCGGGCATACGCGGCTGATTCGGCATCGGGCTCGTCCGCGAACGTCGCAGTGGCCGGAACACTCAATGCCAGCGTACTCGCAATGAAAATGAGAATTCGCCCAGTTAGCAACGCCATAGGATGATATCCGCCCCGTTGGGTGACGAAGGTACGCATGATCTATCCTCAGTATGAGAACCACAGCAGCAGGTACAGCGTGTCGTTGGCAGAGGCGTCGCGCCCCACTCCGTCGTAGTTCGTGCTGCCGCCGTTGAACTTCGTGTACTTTGTATACTGGAGTGACAATTTGGTGTTGAGCCAGGGCAGATAATTGACCTCTGCTGTCCAGCCCCGCGTGTCGGGCGAGCCGTTCGCGCTGGTGACGGTGCCCGCGCTGCCTGCCACGGCCGCCGGATAGAGTCCGGTATCGGTGCTGCCAGTCGTCGAGAAATATTCGAGGGTTCCACCGATGCGGCGGTGCAGATAGTAAGTGGCCCACGCCCGGACAGTGGTCAGTTCATTGGACGGATTCGCAACTGCCCCTGACACGAAGCTCGCGTTGAGCCCCATGGATTCATGGATGCGAGTCGCCTCCACGGTCACGAGCTGCTCCTCGCCCAGGAACTGGTATTGAACATCCTCGGCGACATCCTTGAAGCGGTTGAACGGACCTTGCAGAGGCATGGGCGCCCCCGAGCCGCCTCCCGGCAGGAGTTTGAAGTTCGCACCGTAAAGGCCCACCTCGAGTGAATGTCGATCCCAATTGCGCTCGTACGCCACGCGCCAATACGGCGCCACGCCCTCGATGACATTCGAAGCCGTTCCGTCGAGGGGTCCGGCCGCGCCGGTTAACTGATTCGTCGTCCCCTGCTTCGCCGAGCGATACCCGCCGACTTCCGCATAGAGCGACTCGTTCCAGAAGGCGTAGGCACTCAGCCCGGCCACATCCTGGGCGAGCGCGCCATCGATGGTGGTCGAAGCGAGCGGCGAAACGCTCGCATTGCTCGAAGCGTAGGGATATCCAAAGGCCGGTGTGGTGTTCCACAGGTCCTGTACAGTCGGGTTGTTGTTGAGCGATAGGCCATAGATGAGACTCTGATCGTTCGCCAGAATCTTGGTGTCGGCGAACCGCAGGTCGGTGTTGTCGATACCGATCGTGCCGCTGTCGTTCGCATAGGTAATCTGCACGAATGCACCGAAATGCGGCGCAATCTTTCCGGCGTAGAACAGGCTCAGCTGCTGGGGAAACCCCGTCGTGCCGTTCTGCGCCTCGCCGGGTATGTTCACGTTCGCGAGATCCGGAAGTGCCGTTTTTAGCTGCGAGTACGAGACCTGCACCATGATGGAAAGCGGCGGCGTCTGAGCGAGCTCGAGGAGCTGCTCCTTTTTCGAGTTGACGTCACTCACCTGCTTAAGGTTATCCAGAACGTAGCCGCTTGCCTTGAAAACCCGCCCGAAGTGGGTGAGTTCCGGATACACGGTATGGCACGCTTCGCAAGCCATGCCGGTCTGGCGCGCGAAGCTGGGGACGGCGAGCGCCGTTGGCACCTGTATGAGTAGGACGGAAAGAATCGCGGCACGCGCTGCCCAGAAAATCACGACCCGATGCTGCATCGCCACTCTCCTACCGAAGGGACGCCCCCCGATTCCGATGCGACATGCTTAACGATACTCGCGACAGTGGGTAGCTCGGAAAACCCCTATGGGGCTGCGGAAAGCAAGGATTACAGCTCATCCGGCGCAGCTGCCAGACTGCGTCCGACGTCTGGCGCGGCATCCCGCCGTGCCGCTTCAAGAGGCAAGCCGTGAAGAGACGATTGCCTATCCCATGGGCCGCGACTGAAACCCCCGCCGCCCGATTGTTGCGCAACTGGCTGGACGAACGTGACAGCACGGTGCTCTATCTGGCCCTTGCCAGGCTCGAACGCAACCCCCGTTTGAGCCGCGTATTTGGCAAACTGGCGGCCTCCGAGCGCGAACATTGCACATTCTGGGAGCAACGACTGCACCAGATGGGGCTGCCCGTCCCCGAATTCCGTTCCTCCCTGCGCACGCGGATCTTGATCGCATTGGCGCGACGCTTTGGCGTCGCTTTCGTGATCCCCAGCATCACCGTGCGCGAGCTCGCGGACCGTGACCGATACTCGACTCAGGAAGATGCCAGAGCCGCGGGGCTTGCCACGGAGGAGCGCGCTCACGCGGCAGTCATGCACACGATCGAGAGCCAGACACCTTTGGTCGGCGAGGAGCCATCCGCTTCGGGAATCGGGCGTAGTGCCAACCTGAGCAATAATCTGCGAGCGGCGATCCTCGGCGCGAACGATGGGCTCACATCGAATTTCTGCTTGCTCATGGGTGTCGCCGGCGGAGGGGCGCAGGGGTCCATCATATTGCTAACGGGTGTTGCCGGCCTGTTTGCCGGCGCCTGCGCGATGGCGTTGGGAGAGTGGCTTTCTGTGACCAACACGCTGGAGATGGCCAGCGGTCAGATCGACAAGGAAGTCGACGGATTGAGGGCCGCGCCGGACAAAGGGCGCGAGGAGCTGGCGCTGATTTATGAAGCCAGGGGGTTGTCCGAGGAAGAAGCGGCGCGAACCGCCGACAGGATCGCACAGAGCGATCCGGACGCCGTTGAGGCACTGGTGCGGGAAGAGCTCGGAATCCGCCCGGCAGAACTCGGCGCCAGCCCGACCAGTGCCGCAAAAGTGTCCTTTATGCTCTATGCACTGGGCGCAGCGGTTCCGCTAGTGCCATTTTCATTGCTTAGTTTAGCGTCGGGAATCATCGCAAGCATCAGTGTGTCGGTTGCAGCGTTGTTTACGCTCGGCGTTGCAACATCGTTTTTTAACGGCCGCTCGCCGATCTTCTCGGGCCTGCGGCAAGTCTGTTTTGGCGCGGCCGCCGCGGGGATTACCTATGGCGTCGGCCGGATATTCGGGGCAGCCATTTCCTGACTCTACAGCTTCAGGGGACCCGCAGCTTAGGCAGGTCGTTCAGTCTGGAGTGTCTCGCTGACGACAATACGTCCGGCGGCGCCTCTAAAGCGGACGCTCCCGCTGCCGCAACAGATCACGAACTCGACGACTCGTCACCAGAGGCAGATATTGCTGTATTCGCGCAGGCTCGAGGCTTTTGAGCTCGTTCCAATACAACGTCTCGACGAGACCGCGGGAAGCATGGGAATCCTCCACCAACGCCAGAATCGCATTCCGGTGATGGACCGCCATAGCGGCTTCGGCTGGCCTCGTGTTCACAACGCTTGCGAGCGGCTCACCGACAGACCCGACGTTCGCGTTCATAAAAAAACATCCGGGCTTCCCATGTTAGAGAGTCTAGAGTCGAACTGATCACGGCGGAGTAGCCAAGAGATACGGATTTCGGCCGCTGTACAACCGCGGCTGCATGAAGATCGTTCTCAAGGACGTCCGCGACGATTTTGATCGAACAGCTCGCGAGCCAAGACTTCGCTCGCCGTGCTGCATCTCCCAGCGCAGGACGTCGGCAGCACAGGAATCGCCGGTAGGATGACGGGCGGCATGCCGGCCGCTGCCGCCGCCCCTGCCGCTTGCGAGCCCGGGTTGTTCGCAAGATTCGGCCGACAAACATGTCGGTTTCATTGGTGCGGGCACAGGACCCGTTCAATCCCCAAACAGGCCCTGCCACAATACCCCGCGACGGCTACCGCGCGGGGGGTTGGAGCTGGACGGCTCGATCGAACCGTCTTCGCTCGGCGGAGGTTCAACCAGCGGATCGACACACTGTTCGCTCCGATCCTGTGTGTCGGCCTTGACCAGAATGAAATCGCAATCGAGCGCATCGACCAGACGTGCCGTCAGCGTACCCACCAACGCCGCAAGGCCCTTGCGGTGAGTGAGTGCACCGAGCACCAGCGCGTCGTAGTCCCTTTGGGCCGCGAATTCAGACAGGGTCACGTCCGGATCTCCGCTGACCGTGTGCACCTGCGCCGCCTCGATTCGGTACTCATGCGCAAGACCCTGCAGCGTTGCCCTCCCCGCGTCGCCGGATTCACCCCGATCGCCATAGATGAGATCCAGGCCACCATGGCATGCCACCATGAAATACTCCGACGTGTGAACAATGGCGCGTGCCAGCTGCGGAGTCTCGCGGTCGGAAAGGTCCACCATGGCCGCGAAGCGTGGCTGCGGTGCCCACTTCCTGGCCCTGATGAGCATAAGCGTGACAGGACAGGCGCGCATCAGCTCCCAATCGTTCGAACCCAGCGTGAAGGGACGCAGGGGATGCGCCCCCGATGGACTCTTCATCACGAGATCCGCACGGATCGCGAGAGCCTTCCGCACGATCGCAGCGCAAAGGGGACTCTCGCACGCGGCATCGACCGAAATCTCAACGTCCACGGGCTGAACAGATCTGCGTAGCGTTTCGAGATATGCACGACACTCCGTGATACTTGCCAGCCGCGCGTTTTCGACTCCTCGAGAGTCGTATGCATGCGACAAGACATAGGCCTGCTCGGCGTTGCATGCAAACAAGTGGATCCGCGCCCCAATACCCTTGGCGAGCCGAACCGCTTTGGCCAGAAGATTCTGATCAGCCTCGTTGCGATTGGCAACAACCAGGATCGACGTCAGTTTGTCCATTTTCAGTGCCTCCGGGGCACGGCGCGGTGGCGCTCGGCCCACTGCAGACGATGCTGACGAAATCGCGACAGAAATGAAATTCGAGCGATTGCGTAGCGACATTCGGAAAATACGTAATCAGAAACGGGGTGCGCGCTCCGTAGGAACCCGCGGAATACGTACTCCCCGCAATGTCTACGGAAAGATACGAATCGTCGACTGGCGGATTCCAGCGGATTATGTGATCCGACTTCTCAGATCCAATCACCCTTCACCGCAGGAGAACCCGCATCATGCGCGCCATCCGTCGAATTCTGGTCGCCGTCAAAGATCCGACTGCCAAATCGTTGCCCGCAGTGGAGAAAGCCGCGCAGCTCGCCAAGGCGTTCGGCGCTCAACTGGAGTTGTTTCACGGCATCTCCTCGCCGCTGTACATAGATGTCTACTCCATAAGAGAGACCGTACCTGAGATCGAACGCACCACGAAGAGCGATTGCCTGACGAAGCTCGAGAAGATCGCTGAGCGGTTGCGCGCACGCGGACTGAAGGTTGCGACTTCCGCGGAATGGGATTACCCCGTTTACGAGGCCATCGTCCGTCGTGCCCTACGCTCGAAGGCCGATCTAGTCGTGTCCGAGCGTCACGCGGGCCTGCACATCGCGCCGGGCCTGCTTCGGCTGACCGATTGGGAGTTGCTACGACTCAGCCCGATCCCGGTGCTGCTGGTGAAGACCCGTGGCACGTATGACAAGCCGGTCGTGCTTGCGGCCATCGATCCGGGTCACGCTTTTTCCAAGCCAGCGAAACTGGACTCGGAAATTCTCCGCGTCGGCTCCCAAGTCACCGACGCGCTACGCGGCTCGCTGCATGCGGTGCATGCATATATCCCGGTTGGGGCGTTCCCCTACGGCGCGGTGGACATGGCGACCGTCGACAAACTCGAAGCGCAGGCAAACGCTGAGGCGCAGCGACGTCTCGATAAGGCTCTCGGTAAGACGGCCATCCCGCGGAAGAACCGGCATCTCGTGGGCAGGCACCCCGTCGACGCCATCTTGCAGACAGCACACCAGACTCAAAGTGACATCGTCGTCATGGGAGCCGTAGCCCGTTCGGGGTTCAAACGCCTGGTGATTGGCAACACTGCGGAGGGCGCTCTGGACTATCTCGACTGCGATCTACTCATTGTCAAGCCAAAGCATTTCGTCACGAAAATGAAGAACCAGCGGCGCGGTGCCCGCATCGACGTCTCGCCTGTTATCCAAGGGATCTATTGATTCATGAACGGCTCCGCATGGAGGCTGCTGCGCCACCAAACGAACCGTTCCTCTAGCATGAGCCACACCCGAGCCCACCGCAGTTCGCCGATTCTTTTCGGCGAAGTGCGGTTTGGCCAAGGCCCGCAATGCCGCAGCGCGCACGGCGCGACGTTCGCGCCCTGCCTAGCCGCCTACGTTAAGAGTTCGTCGCGACAATGACGCGCCGGCAAGCGAGTCAGCCGGCGTTTTCCAGCACCAGCAATCCAGCGGCCGTGTTCGAAATGGGAATGTGGTAGTTGCTGTGTACTTTGGAGGCATTCGCATGCAAAGCGCCGCGAGCGGCCAACCACATGAGCAATTCGACCCCCTGGGAGCCCGCCAGCTCCACAAGCTGGGCGTTTGAGTAACACGTCAGCGCCTGCGGATCGTGCACGAGCTTGCTCATGCACATCAGGTCGAATTCCTTGTTGATGAACCCCGCGCGCGGCCCTTCCAGCTGATGCGACAAGCCGCCGGTGCCGACGATGAGGACCCTCTCGTCGGCATCGTATGACTCGATCGCGCGGCCCACGGCAGCCCCTGGTTTCAAGCAGCGCGCGGCAGAGGGCAGCGGAAATTGCACGGTATTGATGGCGATGGGCAGCGTCCTGACTGGACAGGGTCTGGCGCCTGGCCACAGCAGCGCCATCGGGATTGCAAAAGCATGATCGACGAGCATTTCCTGACAGGTCGTCACATCGAACTCGTCCGCGACGAGCGATTCGATGAGATGCCAGGAGAGCGCCGGGTCGCCCCGAAAAGGCCCGAACGCGGGCAGTCCCCAACCTTCGTCCGCGTTAGCGTACTGCTCCGCAGCACCGACTGCGAAGGTCGGCATCTTGTCCAAAAAGAAGTTCAGGCCATGGTCGTTGTAGAACACGAACGCCACGTCGGGCTTCACTTGCTGCAGCCACTCGTGTGCCGCATCAAAACCATCGAACAACGGTTTCCAATACGGCTCGCGCTGCAGGCCCTGCGCGAGCGCCTTCCCGATGAGCGGCACATGCGAAGTCATGAGTGCGCCGACGATCTGCGCCATGACTATTTCCCCGCGGACTGGAGTTTCGCGTTGAACGCTTCCAGGCTCATGCCGGTCTGCTGCGCGCCGATGTCCTGCATATTGAGACCGAAGATCCCGGCGAGCTTCGCCAGATAGTAAACGTTACCTCCGGCTTCGAGCAGCGCCAGAACATCGCGGCGCCTCACTGCCTCTCTTTGCCGATCGGTGAGCGCAAACTGCTCGCAGTACGCGTCCTCATCCATCAGAAACGACACGCGATTCTGCGCGCGGTTGAAGGAGTAGCACATCCGGTTCAACGCGTACCCCTTGCGCGCCTGCACACCGTCGAAGAGCGTGATTGCCGGTATTGCGGATAGCGACTGTGTTTCCATGATTCGAGAGGATACATGGCAGACAAGACGAGCGAATCCGGGCTTTTACGTATGCAGGGGACCTCGACTGAATAGGTACATTCGCGGATCGCACCGAGGGAGTGTCCCGGTCAGTATGTATGGTGTAACACGCATCCTCTGCGTCATTTAACCGATCCATACGAGGACACCATGATGAAATCAGACAGCGACATCAAGCGGAACGCGGACGCCGAGCTGCAATGGAACCCGGAACTCGATGCGACCGACATCGCCACCAGGGTGACCGACGGTGCCGTGACCCTGTCGGGATTTGCCCGCAACTATTATGAGAAGCACCAGGCAGAGGTGACGGTCAAACGGCTTCTCGGTGTCGCGGCGGTCGCCAACGATCTCGGGGTTCGCCCGGCCGACAAAGACAAACCGACGGATCCGGAAATCGCTCGCGAGGCGTTGGCGGCACTCAAACTGGAGTTGCCCATCACCTGGGACGAGATCCAGCCTCTGGTGCACGAGGGCCGGATCGTGCTGGAAGGCACGGTCGAGTGGAACTATCAACGCGAGAGAGCCGAAAGCGCCGTCCGCCGGGTACGCGGAGTGCACGAAGTACGCAACTCGATCCGCGTACAGCCGCGCATCGTGGCCGAAGACATCAAGCAGGGAATCGAGGCGGCCTTCAAGCGCAACGCGCAGGTGGACTCCGACCACGTCACCGTCAGCATTCGCGGGCCGGAAGTCACTCTCACCGGAGAAGTCCGCTCCTGGGCCGAACGCGATCAGGCCAAGCAGACTGCGTGGTCCGCTCCGGGCGTGATCAATGTCATCGACGATATGACCATCAGAACTTGAGCTCGCGTACGAGGCGATTCATGAGATCCGCATCCGTGGTTGAAGCATCAACCACGGAGAAGGATTCCCCTGGCTCGAGAACGTCGAATTGAGTGGTCTGCCAGCGCATTACCGATAGATCGGCTTCGGACGCATCGTTGGCTCGCCGGGACCGCTCGGTGATGCGCTGCTCGAGGACGGATTGCGGCGCGTGACAATGGATCAGGTGGGCACGAATGCCGAACTCCATCGCCAGCTCGGAGAACCTCTTCCGATCGGCGCGCTGGTGGAATGTCGCGTCCACGATAGCCGTGAATCCGCCAGAGAGAATATCGCGCGTACATTGGGCCAAACGATCGTATACGCGTGCGCTCATTCCTTCTGAATACGCGCCCGCCCCGAGACCGGATGACGATCGCTCGCCTTCCCCCAGTCCCGCCAGACGTCGCCGCTCGACATCAGATCGCACGTGCACGGCTCCAAGCCCAGGTGCCAGGCGTCTCGCAAGCCATGTCTTTCCGGATCCGGACAGGCCCGACATCAGAATCAGTTGCGGTGTCGCGGCCCGCAGCGAACGCCGTGCGCAATCGATATACGCGGCGCATCGTTCGCGCTGCTGCAGCGTGTACCCGGGGTCCAACTGATCTGCCTCAGACGCACGCAATGCCACGATCTTGGCGCGCACCAGCGAGCGATGGGCCTTGTATAGGTCGAGCAGCCGACAGGCCTGGTAGTCGCCGCTGCGCTCCAGATAGCCACCCAGAAAAGCCTGACCGTGCAGAGGCCGCGCGCCCGCGTCGAGATCCGCGAGCAGAAACGCAATCTCATCGGCCACATCGATCCAGCGAAGCGCCGGGTCGAATTCCAGACAGTCGAAGGCGAGCAGGCGTGACGCCCGCCTGACGATGTTGTGTGCATGCAGATCACCGTGACACTCGCGTACACGGCCGCTCGCAAAGCGGCCCGACATCCACTGAGCGGAGAGGCCCAGCCTGGCTCGCAGCGGTTCTAGCAATGCCAGCACCTCATTCCGGCCGCCTAGGGCTTCTGCAGCGTCGGCACACTGTTCGACGTTCTCGAGCATCACGCTATCTACCGTCTCCGGCCGGCCCCAGGTCTGCGACGCTGTCGCGATGGGCAGTCCGGCGTGGATGACGGCGAGATCTCGGCCAAAAGTCTCAAGCTCGCTGGGCTCGATCTGAGCTCTCTCGAGCAATCGGGCTAACTCGCTGTCGGCGTTGAATTGCCGCATCCTGACTGCGTGCTCGATGACCTGCCCTGTTCCGCCGAGCTGCGCCTTGCCCTGCGCGCTGGTAACGGTGCAAACGTCCAGATAAATCTCCGGCGCAAATCGTCGGTTAAGCCGTACCTCTTCGCGGCATAGGAAGGCTCGATGCTCCGCCGAGAGCAGATCTACGAAGGGATAGCGGACGGGGCGCTTGATCTTGTACGCGAACTCACCCGTCAGCAGGACCCACGAAATGTGGGTCGTGATGACTCTCACCGCCTCCACGGGATGGGGGTATGCCTCCGGGCGCAGCAAGCCCTGCAGGTGATCCGGCAGTTCCTGTCTCACTAGTTCCTCCGGGGAAGCGCGACCTGTGCGCCGCGGCCTCAAGGCTGGCATCGTGCGAAAACGATAAGCGCCCGGCGAGAATCCTGCCACCGGTATGATCTGACGGAATCACCACAGCAGATTAGACTTCGACGCTACCCGCACCGCTTTGCGACGTTCCCTTGAAACTGCTACCCTCCGCCCAGCGTAGGACGTGCTCGCATCCCATAAGTCGAGGAGACTCGACAGGTTCCGTATGCGCTCAACTCCCCCAGAGCTCGCCCGCAGCGCGCTGGATGCCGCGCCGGATGCGATGATCATCATCGATGCTTCCGGCGCGATCGTGTATGCGAACCGGCAGCTGTCGGCACTCTTCCACATTCCGCACGATGAGATCATCGGTCAAAACGTCGAGCAGCTGATGCCCGAACGCTTCCATGCGCGCCACGTCGGGCATCGTGATCGGTACTTCAGCAGTGTTCGTTTGCGCCCTATGGGTGAGGGGCTCGAGCTATTCGCCCGCCGTGCGGACGGAACAGAATTTCCGGTCGAGATCAGCCTGAGTCCGATAGGCGACGGTGATCGCATCCTCATCGGCGCGGCCATTCGCGATGTAACGGAACGCAAGCGGGTCGAAGCCGAGCTTGTCGCGGCGCGCAAGGCCGCCGAGCAGGCCCGAGAGGCGGCGGACCGAGCCCGGGAGTTGGCCGACAGCGCACGACAGATCGCCGACCGGGCCAATCAGGGCAAGAGCCGCTTCCTGGCCACGGCCAGTCATGATTTGCGGCAACCGTTGCAGACGCTCGCGCTGCTCAACGGCACCTTACGGCGACTGGTCAACGAGCCTGACACCGCGGAGGCGCTCGAACAGCAGGAGTTGGCGATCGGTGTCATGTCCCGGTTGCTGAATGCTCTGCTCGACATCAGCAAGCTCGAGTCGGGCGCCATTCGACCCGAGCCGACCGACTTCACCGTGGCTGCGCTTTTCGAAGAGCTACGAGTGGAATTCGCAAGCGTCGCCGCACGCAAAGGGCTCGACCTGCAGATGGAGCAGTCCGGCGAGTGCGTGCGCAGCGACCCGTCTCTGGTGGAGCAGATTCTTAGGAATCTGGTATCCAACTCCATCAAGTACACCCGCCAGGGCCGGGTGTTGCTGCGCTGTGTGCGCGAGCCGCCCTCGCTCGTTCGCATCGAGGTTCTGGACACGGGTGTGGGGATTCCGCAAGACCAGCTGCCCTACATTTATGACGAGTTCTACCAGGTGGGCGTGCCTACGAACAGCTCGCGCGACGGCTATGGCCTGGGACTGAGCATCGTGCAACGGCTTGTGAAGCTGCTCAAGCTCGGATTCGAGGTACGTTCCGAGGTCGCAAAAGGATCGTCTTTCTCGCTTCTGCTGCCGGCGGCCGAGCGACGCGCGGCGGCTGA
>FTJL01001524.1_pt2 | contig 14725 bp, 21 predicted proteins | sample 1658551 | NCBI WGS metagenome assembly FTJL01 (sample SAMEA3914835, study PRJEB12502) | metagenome | biome: forest; material: soil | place: Canada | collected 2011-07-03 | depth 0.3 m
CGCGGACGCCCGCAATCACCCTGACGCCGAGTTTCTTGGCGGTGTGCACGGCGGCCCGCCCGACGCTTCCCAGCGCCCCGCTCACTAGAAGCGTCTGCCCAGATTGAGCGCGAGCCGCCAGCCGCACGAGTTGTTCACCTGTCAACGTTACAAGCGGTATCGCTGCGGAATCGACCAAGTTCAATCCATCAGGCAAATGCGTGAGTATCGCGCCTTTTACGGCCACGAGCTCGGCGTAGGTGGCATCGGCCAATGCCAATACACGTTCCCCCGGTTTGAAAGTGCGGATGTTCCGTCCCACGGCCCGGACCACCCCGCTCACGTCTATGCCGAGAATAGCCGGTAGCTTGAGAGGGAAATCCTTTTGCCGCGCCCCCGATCGTATTTTCCAGTCAACGGGGTTCACGCTGGTCGCCGCGGCCTCGATTAGTACTGAATCGTCGCCCAGCGCGGGCTCGGGCGCATCGTCTTCATACTTCAGATTTTCGGGACCACCGTATTCGTACAATCGAACTGCTTTCACTTCACCCTCCAAAACGTCTATAGCCTGGACCCGCGCTCTCTGGATTCACGACCCAACCGTTAACGCGTCGCCGACGGCGAGGGACTTATCCGAGCGCGGGTCGGCACGAGCGACTTGGATGATACACAGCTCGCTCATTGCATCACGCATGGCTGCGTGAAATCTTGGCAGACGTGAGCCGAGCGTGTTCTTCCGCTCGAATCTGAATCTGCGTAGCTTACGTTCGGGACGTAGGTGTCGCCTCTCGGATCTATTATCACCCTCCGCACGCAGGGGAGTCGTCACGACATCACCAGACCGTATTCCATTGAGTTCAAGCAATGGCTGCGGGAGGCGCGTAGCCTTCCGTTCGTGGCTTCGGATAGTCGTATGGATCGTATCTGGACTGTCGAGCAAAAGGCTCGGGTGGTTGCCGAGAGCTCGAAGTTGGCCGGCAATCAGTTGACCGCCTACCTCGAGGCGCTGGCCGAGGGCGACGACACCGACGGGAGGAGCGACAGTTAATCCTGTCCGCCCTTGATGAGGCGCAGTTATCTGGCGCTCGTCTGCTTCAGGCTTGTCGAGTGGTAGACATCTCGGCTCGCACGGTCGAGCGGTGGCGGAAGAGGCCCGGCGGCGACGATTGCCGTCGTGGACCGCATCGTCGTCCTGGCAATGCACTCTCGCCGATCGAAGAAGCTCAAGTCGTGACCGTGTTGAGGAGCTCGCGTTACGCGCATCTAGCGCCCAAGCAACTCGTGCCTCAGCTCGCCGATGAGGGCGTCTATCTCGCCTCCGAATCGACGATTTATCGCCTCCAACGTCGTCTGGGTCTTCGCTCGGCTAAGCGAGAGCTGAGTCGAACCCATGTCACCCGCTCAAGCGCGATGCATCGCGCCGTGCGGCACGGAGGAGTCCGACTGTGTTGCAGTTGCTTCTTCTGCGCTTTCGATCAACTTCGACAGCTTGATTCCGAGCCCATCGGACACCCGTTGCAGGGTCGAGAGCTGGAAATTCGCCTCGCCGCGCTCCACCACACCGTGGTAGGCGCGGTGCATACGGATCTTGTCCGCAAACGCCTCTTGGCTGATTTTCTGCCTCGCCCGCCGCGTGCGAACAACGAGCCCAATCTGCTGCTGAAGGTCGCGAGCTTTCACGACGCGCTTCCAGCCATGAGGCGGTCCAGGTGTTCCACTTGAAGCGCCAGCACGTCCCCCACGCAGCGCTGGAGGACGACGGCCACGACGCGATCGAAATCAGCTGCTTGGGCTGCGAGCGCAGCGCCGCACACGGCGGCTGCGCTGGCGACAACGGCGATCTGTTCACGCCCGCCAGCGTATTGCGCGGGGCCACACTGCTTGCCCAGCGAGATATCGGCGGTCGCTTGAGCTGCCCGAGATCATCCGCACGCTCGAAACTCGTCGCTGCGGGTTCGCGCGTGGGCTGAGCGGTCAGATCAACTACGTCACCGTGGAGGCGGCAGACGGTGAACGGTACGCCGCCTTCTTCGATCTGCGTCGTTTCAGAAAAGTGGGGCCCAATGGGATACACCTGATGGTGCAGTCGGCCTACGTGCTCGACCCGGACAAGCCAGCACCTGGCAGGGGCCGGATCCATTTTCACGCCTTACTGGGCCATGTCCTCCGCGGCACCACACCGCGACGCCCGCCCTGATTTCTGCCTTGACTGGGCTCAGAAACGCGAAACCCCGCTTGAGGCGGGGTTTCGTCAGTCCGGGTCCGCTTACCTGCCACCGGGGCAGACCTCTTACGAGGCGGGCGTGCACCGAGCCGGCTTTTGTGCACGGGGGAAGTTTAGGACCTCCACCATCTGTTAACAAGCCATCTTGTTTCCACACTCCCTAAGTCGCCATATACCCATGATTTTCATACATTTCTCAGCACAGACGAGATAACCCAATCCGCCCGAGTAGCGATCGGCGAAAGCTGTAGCGGGAGAGTCGGAGAGATAGAGAACAGTATGGCCCGACGATGCGCCTGGTCAGCTCAGCAGCAAGCGTTGCATCGATCAACTCTGCGAAACCGGACGGAGGTTGCAGGAACAGCTTGCAGGGGTTCGTCGAAACTGCCTGCGGAATCCATCCATCGATTGGCTTCGACCCAAGGCGGACGCCGCCGTCGGTCGCACAGTTCATCCATCTAGATTCTCGTCCTTCGCTTGGGCGCTGGCTCGTCTCGACCCAGCAGGCAATCAATGAAGGCGCGCAGCGCAGGCTGAGGATGGCGACGATTCGAATAGTAGAGAAAGATCCCCGGACTCCTCGCAGACCAGTCAGTCAAGACGCGCTTGAGCCGCCCGCGCGCGATCGCCTCGTCGATGCGATCGTGGTCGTAGGCGTAGAGAATTCCGAGCCCCTGCAGGGCTGCTTCGACGACGACATCCTGGTGATTTGAGAGTAGCGGCCCTTCCACAGCAACTTCTAGCTTCTTGCCCTTCCTCTCAAGCTCCCAGCGATAGATCCTGCCACTGCCGGGAAAGCGCCAATTAATGCAAGCATGTCGACGCAGATCGGCGGGCGTGCTCGGCTCGCCGCGCTTCGCAAGATAGTCGGGTGATGCCACGGCGAGCATTTTCACATCCGGGGTGAGACGAACCGCAATCACGTCTTTCTCGAGTCTCTCGCCGACGCGAATGCCGGCGTCGAACCCTCCGGCGACAATGTCGCTCAAGCCGTCGTCGATCACGATGTCGAGCACCACCTCCGGGTGCGCCCGGTGAAATGCACCGAGTCGCGGCGCGATGATCGTCTTCGCGGCGATGCCCAATGTGTTTATGCGCAGAGTTCCAGCGGTCCTGCCCTTAGCAGCGGCCGCATCGGCGACGGCAGCATCCATCTCCACCATTATCGGTGCGATGCGCTCGTGGAGGCGGGATCCCGCCTCCGTCGGCGCCAAACTCCGTGTGGTGCGATTGAGCAGCAGCACGCCAAGCCGGGCTTCGAGCTTGCGGATGATCTGGCTCAGCGCGGAGGCAGACAGTCCGAGATGATCGGCAGCGCGTGCGAAGCTCGCCCGCTCGACGACAGCCACAAACGCCTTCAATTCGGCAAACTCCGAGCCTCGCATTATGCATCACTCACTAAATAGCCTAGGAAGATTATAGGTGATTCTCTAATCTGTCAGAGGGCGCATCGTGGTCTCAACTGAAGGAGCGCAGGAGACCGCCATGAGCGAACTGAATCTTCCAGAGCCGATCGCCGCGTACTTCGAGGCCGACGAGCGCGACAGTGAATCCGTGGCGCGCTGCTTCACCAGGCAGGCGGTCGTCAAGGATGAGGGAGTAACCCACGTCGGTCCCGCGGCCATCAAGGCGTGGAAGACAGGCGCGTCCGCCAAGTACTCGTACACGAGCGAGCCCTTTGCCCTAGAGCACAAGGATGGCCAGTACATCGTCTCAAGCCGGCTGACGGGTAACTTCCCCGGAAGCCCGGTCGACCTGCGACTCAGCTTCCGCTTGGAGCGGGGGAAGATCGCATTGCTGGAGATCACGCCATGAGCTTCGATCTCGAGCTGACAAACCGCCGCGCGCTGGTCACCGGCGGAACGAAGGGAGTCGGAGCCGCCGTGGTGCAGATTCTTTGTGGGGCCGGAGCGAAGGTGGTGGCCACGGCGCGTTCCGCGCCTGCCCAGCCATTCGAAAGCGTGCACTTTCTTGCAGCCGATCTCTCGACCGCCGAAGGCGTCAGCGCCGTGACCCAGTCGGTGCTGAAGCAGCTCGGTGGCATCGACATCCTCGTCAACGTGCTTGGCGGCTCCAGCGCACCCGGCGGCGGGTTCGCGGCGCTGGACGACGCAGAGTGGTGGACGGAGCTGCAACAGAACCTGATGCCGGCCGTTCGCCTCGATCGCGCCTTGCTTCCCTCGATGATTGCGCAGCGCTCCGGTGTCGTCATCCATGTGACGTCGATCCAGTCCGTTCTGCCACTGCCCGAATCGACGATCGCTTACGCCGCCGCGAAAGCCGCACTGTCAACCTACAGCAAGGCATTGTCGAAGGAAGTGACGCCGAAGGGGATCCGCGTCATCCGCGTTTCTCCCGGCTGGGTTGAAACCGAAGCAGCGGTTGCGCTGGCGGAGCGCCTCGCGGCCCAGGCCGGTACGGACTACGAGGGTGGCAAGCAGATCATCATGAACGGGCTCGGCGGCATTCCGCTCGGCCGACCTGCGAAACCCCAAGAAGTCGCGGACCTCATTGCTTTTCTGGTCTCGCCGCGCGCAGCTTCGATTACGGGCACTGAGTACGTCATCGATGGCGGCACCATTCCGACTGTCTAAGCGATGGTTGTCCGGTTGTCGCCCGAATGAAGACATTTGGCCGACTTCAATCCCGTCTATCCAGTCCTGAACACGTCCGTCCGGCCGACCCGCGGCGATCGCAATGCCGGAGGTCGGGCCATGAGCGGCGACGTAATTGATTTTCGCTCGCGCCAGAAACTCACTCACCTACTTCACGCTATATCCGCGCGCTTCCAGGCAAGCGGTCATTGCACGCCGATACTGTTCGCGTTTGCTGGGCGCGTCGCCGGGACTTACTCCCCCGTCGAGTTTAGTGGGATCGAATCCGGTCTGACTCTTGGCCCAACTCTGGCATTCATAGCGATCTGCCGACTGTTGCTCCGGTGACTGCCCGTTCTTTGGATAAATATAGAAGTCCTCTGTTGCAGTCTGTGGTGGCGAGCCCGGCTGGTCCGCACCTTGCGGCGGTTCGACGACTTCATAGCCATTTTGTTCCGGCACCCATCGATAGTACACGTCGTTCGCGTAGTAATAGGGCACACCACCGATCCAAACTGTTGTATAGAATGGCGGCAGGATCGACACGACGAGCCCCGTCGGCGGCCGTGTCACAATGAACCCGTAGGGACCAGGCGCATACCACACGCCGCCTGAAAAATAGAGATGGGTTCCGTGGAACCAGTACGGCCGATACCCAGCCGGCAGCTCGCGCACGACCGCGCCGCGTGGCACATAGTAGTGACCATGATGATAGCGATCATCGAGCCTTTCGATAGGGCCGTTGCGCTCGAGCGGGCGCTCCGCGCCAAAGGCGGACACACTCCAGAGCGACATCAGACATGACACTGCGCAGAACAGGAACGCAATTCTCATGTTCGCCACTCGCATGATTTTATCCTCCATCCGCATTCTCCGGGCATGCAGGGCTCAGCTGCGGGAAACGTGGCATTTATTGCGCGGTCCGGCTCAGGCGCCGCAGCCTCGGTAACGCCGGAGCAGGGCCAACGTGAGCACGACTATGATGATCAAGGCCACTGTCAGCACGATTGCCAGCATCCGGCGTAACGGTGAGGACCTCTGAGGTGCGGAACGTGTCGATCACTTTTGCGGTGGCCCTGACATGTGGATCACAGAAGCGGCTTTCGGCGTAGTTGACGACCTCGGCGATTCCCGGACTCGTGAGCCCAGAGAAAGCCGGCAAATAGCCAGGTTCGCGCGGGCCCTGCCGCTGAACTCCTTCGAGCAGAACCAGTGTCAGGCCGTTGGCCACCACGACAACATCCACGGTAACGAGCACATGAGCTTGAGTCTCATGAATGGCTCTCTGTCGGCGCCGGTCCCGAGTCGATCAAAGGATGGGAGATCTTCGCCCTACTATCGCTCTGGAGCGCCCGCCTGCGTTGATGAGCGTCAATACGAAACGCATCGGAAGTGACTACCCTCGCGGCAGCATCGGTGCACCTAATATCACTGCTTTCCTAGTCGTGAACGAAGAGCTCGTCACCAAAGCACTCATTCTGCTCGGTGCCTCGGCGCTATCGATTGCCCTGCTGAGTTCCCTCGGTCTGCCCGCGATGCTCGGTTACCTCTTTGCGGGGATTCTGGTCGGCCCGCTCGGCCTTGATCTCGTCGCTGCGAGCGAGGGTGCACGTTTTCTAGCCGAACTCGGCCTCATCCTCCTGATGTTCATGGTGGGGCTTGAGTTCTCATGGGCGGAAATTTGGGCCGCACGGCGCGCGGTGTTCGCTGCAGGCAGCTCGCAGGTCGCCGTGAATATGCTGTCCGGCGCGTTGGTCGCGCGGGCGCTGGGAATGCAATGGCCGGCCGCCGCGCTTGCTGGCGGCGCCGCCGCGATGAGTTCGACTGGGATTGCGCTCAAGCTGGTGCAGGACCGGCGGGAACTGGCAAGGCCTCACGGCCGAATCACGACGGGTATACTTCTTTTCCAGGATGTCGCGACGCTACCCCTCCTTGTTGTCATCGATTCCGGCAGCGCGACAGGCTCGATCGAATTTCTCCCGGCGTTACGGCAGCTCATCGTTGCGGCGTTCAGTCTCGGCGGGCTACTTTGGCTCGGGCGCCCGGCGCTGCGCTTCGCGCTGGCGTGGATCAGCCAACGCAAATCAGTCGATCTGTTTCTGCTATCGGCGCTGCTGCTCGCGCTGGGCACCGCCTTCACTGCAGAGCAGCTCAACGCTGCGCCCACGGTCGGTGCGTTTCTGGCCGGAGTGGCCGTCGGAGAGAGCGACCTGCGTCACCGAGTCTCGGCACAGCTGCGACCTTTCCGCGACATGTTGCTCGGCCTGTTCTTCGTCACGGTGGGAATGCAGGTCGATCCGAAGACACTCGCCGCCTCTCCGTTCCAGACCGCTATGTGGCTCGCACTATTTGCCTTTGTGAAGCCGATACTGTCCGTGCCCGCCATCCGACTCGCTGGTTACGACCCCGTGAACTCGGTGCGTGCGGCGGCGGTGCTCGCGCATGCGAGCGAGTTCACGCTGCTGATTCTCACTCAGGCCATGAGAGCAGCCTTGTTGCCTGCCTCTGCAGCGCAACCGATACTGCTTGCCGCGGCGCTGTCAATGGGTCTCGCGCCAGCGATCATTGAGAACAACCGTGCCATCGCGGTTCGCTCCTTGCGGATGCTCGGGCGCGTTGCGCACGCTATCCGGAAATGACGAACTCGAAATTTGCAGGTGCGCGGTTGACCCACGGAAGACCGCGATGTATTTCAGTCGAGGATGCGCGCCGCCGCGATTGCGTTGGTGCCTCACGAACTCTATGAGCTCTGCCCACGCTTCGCAGGCGGGCCTTCGCTCTTCTGACCCGACGCCTTGGCGCCTCCGTTGCCTTGCGCACTGTCTTGCTCGCTTCCCGGTGAAGTCGCCTGCTGACTCGTCTGCTGGCTTGCTTGTTGACTTGCTCGCTGGCCAGCCTGTGCTCCCGATCCGGGCTGAACATCGATGCGGTGTGTGCGCTGCTGCTGGTCGCTCTTGGGCACAGTGATAGTGAGAACGCCGTTTTCGAAGCTCGCTTGCACCTGGTCGGGATCTGCCGCGAACGGCAACTGCACGGTGCGCTGGAATGAACCGTAAGCACACTCGGCGAAATGATAGTTCTCGTCCTCGTCGCTCCGCTCAAGCCTCTTCTCGCCGCGGATCACCAGCATGTCGTCCATGACATCGACCTCGAGGTCATCCAGATCAACGCCCGGTAATTCGGCCGCGACCCGAATCTCGGTGTCGGTTTCGCTCACGTTAATCTGCGGGGTGATCAGAGCCGTTGCAACGGCTGGGTCTGCCATGGTTGGCAACGCCGAGGGCTGCAGCAAGTCATCGAAGAGTCGATTTATGTCACGGTTGAGCGACATCAAAGGGCTGAAGCCCGTGAATCCTCTAGTCCGAGCCCGCAACGGTGTTAAAGCATTAGGCGTCATGCTGAATCTCCTTGACGGTGAGTCGCCGATGTCATTGCGCGATGGTGCCGCGCTTACAGCCAACTCCTTCTAACACGCCGACCGGGTATCGGACATGACGTGGATCAATGCGACCAGAATCCGCAATCAGGCAAGCCTGATCCTGGCGAGCTGCAACAACGGCCGCGCGATGCGCAGCAGCCGCCCGCTGCTGCGACCCGAGAGTTGCGCTTCGGTTGCAACCGATAATCTTGTCACGAAAGCGGAACTCGGCTTACGGCGCGAGACGCCGCGCAAGCTCCACAGGCGTGTGCGGCTCATAGAGAGATTCCGGGTTCGCGATGAAGGCACCGGATGTCGCATCGACGGCGAGTTCGTTGCGCCGGGTGCCCTTGAGCGTTTCCACGAAATAAGCCAGCACGGCGTGGCTACCGTCCAGCGGCTTCGCGATACCGGCATCGATGGCGGGCGCGTGATCGCGTGCTTCCGCCTTGATGATTGCCGCGTCGAGCGGCACTTCCGCCTTAGCAACACTGCGCAAATAAGCTTCCAGATGGTAGTTGAGGAGCCAAGGCGGCAGATCTCTCACTTTGATCTCGGTGACGTTGTCGCTGGGCGACTCGATGCGCATATAGAGGACGGCGTCGTCCTTCGCGAGAGCGGCCTCGAATGCCGGCGCGCCCGCCGCATCTCCAAGGCGGATCTCGAGAACCTTGCCGTCGGTCGATTGCTCGAGAATGACCGCCGCGTGCGCCAACGCGCCCATCGGCACGACAGGCTCCGCATCGCGGGCCGACGCCAGCTGACTCAGCTCGAGCGAACTGAGGATGACGGCGACGCCCACAATGAGCGCGGCCTTCGACTTCGGGATTCGCATAACCGTTCCTTTCGGCACGAGGCGGCGCCGGGAACGACCCAGCGCCTTGGGGTGCTTCGAGTTGGCAAAAAAGGCGCGCCGCGGTGACGAGCTTGGGGGTGGAAGCGTCCGCGGCGCCGCCTAATGGGCCCGGTTGCGGCGCAACCGCGGGGGGCCCCGCGCGCCGCTACACACTTATCGCAACCCGATTGTCGACTCTGGTCACTCCCGGCGCCGCCCAAGCCGCACGCTCGGCCTCTTGGCGCTCGGCCCACGACTTCACCGTGCCGCGCAGAATGACTTCGCTGCCGTTGGCTTCCACAGTAATGCGACTCGCATCGAGCTCGGCGCTGCGACGGAAGGCATCTTCGATCTTGCGGCGAATCTCGTGAGGCGCCACCGTCGGCTTGACCGTGATCGAGTTCGTCACGTGCTTCACGCCACGAATGCGCTTCACGGCGCTCTCCGCGCGCTCGCGCGCGTAGTTCCACTCGACGGCACCCTCGAGCGTGAGCCAGCCGTCCGCAGCGATCACCTTGATTTTTTCAGAGGAATACGGCAACTCCGCCTTCAGCGCGCTCACGGCATCGCGAACGATATCCGGGTCCGGCCGTGCATCGAGGACGGGAAGTCGCACTTCGATGTCGTTGGCGACCCCCACAACGCCGGCCACCCGCTTCGAATCGCGCTCCGCCTCCGTCTTCTGCGCGTAGCTGCGCACGAAGCCGGTAAGCGCCACGACACCGTTGTGAACAGCCACGCCGACGTCGGTCGCGTCGATGTCGGGATCCCAGCGGAGCTCATCTTCCACGTCCCGCTTGATGTCTGAATCGATTCTCATGTGATGTACTCCCGCCTTTGCTCTATCTGTACTTGAATTCTGGAAGATCCTTCACGTGCTCCTTCGTCGCGCCCGGCAGCACGATGTGCCTGCCCCCATCGCTGATCTGCAGTGATGAGTACGGCACGGCAATCAGGTGGCTGCCCAGGCCGAGAAAGCCGCCGACCTCTATGATCCCGAACAGCACGCGATCCTTGCCCACGATCAGATCGTCGAGCGCGCCGATCTTCTCGTTCTCTGGATTGACGACCGTCGCGCCGCGGAGCTTGCTCGCGCGATAACCATCGGCCACAGCAACCACATCGACGACTACGAGCTCTACCTCCGCCACGGCGCGCCGCGGAGCGAGCGCGCCTGATATCGCCACACCCGCCAGCAACACGGTCAGCCATTGAAGTCCGGAAGGAGGCGCCCGCGTGAGGCGCCCGTCGTCGTTCGAGATCTGATGGAATGTCATGGATGGCCCTCCGTCGGTGAAGCAACTGAGTTTGATGCGGTGGCCGGCAACTGCGCGCTATCTTGACCCCAACACGCCGTCCCGCCTTGATTCCCGTCAATCCGAGCGCCGCGGTCGGCGCAGCGACAGTCCCGTCCGCCGCTTGATGCCGATCAATGCGCGAGTGTTGCGGTGCCCTTAGAGTCCCGCCATGAGTGAGAACGCAGCAGCGGCACCGAATCCGGTCCAGCCCGGTCAGCTCGCCCCCGACCTGCGCCTTCGAGCGACACCCGACCAGTTCGTAGCGCTGCAGGAATTTCGCGGCCGCCCGACCGTGCTGATTTTCTATCCGGCGGACTGGAGCCCCGTCTGCACCGATCAGCTCGTGCTGTATCAGGAAGTGATGCAGGAGTTCGGCCGCTACGACGCCCAACTGCTCGGCCTTTCCGTCGATGGGGCCTGGTGCCACGCGGCGTTCGCGAAGAGCCGCAACCTGAAGTTTCCGCTGCTGGCGGACTTCGAGCCCAAGGGGTCGGTGGCGCGTGCCTACGGTGTCTACCGGTCGTTCGAAGGCCTGAGCGAGCGGGCGTTGTTCGTCATCGACGGCTCGGGCATCGTACGCTGGAGTTACGTCTCTCCGATGGGGGTGAACCCCGGAGCGAACGGCATTCTGCGAGCACTTGACGACCTCTCGGGAAAGAAGCCGTCCGGTTCTAACCCGGCGCGCTGAACCTACGAACTTCGCGGCCGCGTCGCATTCGCTTGGCACTCACCGCGGACGCTGCACCACGACGTCAATGTGGTTTTCGACCTTCTTCACGCCGGGCGCTGAACACGCCGTATGTTCCGCCGCCTCTCGCTCCACCCACGAGCGCACCCAGCCCTTGAGGACTACCGTACCGCGGTCGGCAGTTTCTACGATGATGGCTTCGGCATCGATCTCGGCGCTGCGCACAAACGCCGCCTCGATCTTGCGCTTGATCTCCACAGACAAAATCTGCGGCCTGACAAGGATATCGTTGCTGATGCTCCTGATGCCCTTCACCCTTTGCGCCAATTGCTCAGCGAGCCCTCGCTGATACTGCCAGTCGACGTCACCCTCGAGCGTGACTCGTCCATCCGCCACACGCACCCGAATCCGTTCGCAGACCCTCGGCATCTCGTTCTTGATGCCGGCAATCACTTCGCGCGCGACTTGCGGGTCCGGCTTCCTGCCGAGCAGTGGCAGGCGCACTTCAATGTCGTTGGCGAGACCGTCAACACCGGTGATGCGCTTCGCGTCCGCCTCCGCCTGTGCCTTTTCACCGAAGCTGCGTACGAAGCCCGCGAGCGTCACCACTCCCCCGCGCACCGATACAGCAATGTCGCGCGCGCCAACCTGAGGGTCCCAATCGAGCTCTTCCAGGACATCGCTCCTGATCTCATTGTCGGCTCTCATGATGCTACTCCCGGAAGGACTGAGGCCCCGGCAGCATCAGCGGGTCTTGCAGCGTAACGATCTGGCGCACGCCTTCGGCATCGATGATCTGGAAGCTGACGATCCCATGCAATTCCTCGTCGACGTAGAGTTCGCGCGGCGCCCGGATGAGGTGATCCAGCTCGCCGATGAGCAGCTCCAGCACGTCACCCTTCGGATCGTAAGCCATCCCAAGCAGCGGCAATCGACGCGCCTCGAGCTGCGAACCGATCTCCAGCGAGGCAACCTCGATCTGCACCTGCTTGCCGAGTAAGCCGCGCGACGCACGAATGCAGAATCCGCCCCAATCGCTGCGCTCGAGTCTGCGAATTGTCATGGTCTGTCTCCCGACGGCATCCAGCGCGACACTGCACATCTGCAGAAGTCTCGGCATTGACCGGCGTCAGTCTGCTCGCGGACGCTCGCTGCCGAGCGCAAAGGTACCGTCGAAAACCTTCCAATGGATTTGATTGCGATCAACGCAAGGAGCGCTCAGTCCGCCAGGATGGCAGCTTCTGGTGGAAGGACGAACTCATGAATACCACACAGTGGAATACGACGCTGACCATGCCCGTATTGCCGGAACGAGATCACCTGCGTGGGCCGGCCTCCGCCTCCGTGATGCTCGTGGAGTACGGCGACTATGAGTGTCCGTACTGCCGTGCCGCGCATGCCGTCGTCAACGCAATTCAGACACAGCTGAAGAGTCGCCTCTCCTTCGTGTTTCGCCACTTTCCGCTCACCACGGTGCATCCCCACGCGCAAGCGGCGGCCGAAGCGGCCGAGGCCGCGGGCAGCCAGCACAAGTTCTGGCAGATGCACGATACGTTGTTCGCAACGGATGCCCTTACGAGCAACCTGTTCGTCGCCGCGGCAGCCGCGCTTGGCCTCGACATGTCCTCGTTCCACAGCGAGCTCACGCGGCACGTCCACGTGCCGCGCATTCGGGAAGACTTTCTGAGCGGCGTGCGCAGCGGCGTGAATGGCACTCCAACGTTCTACATCAACGCCGTTCGATACGACGGCGCCTGGGACTTTCCGGCTCTGACCGGTGCGCTGAATCGCGCAATGGCACCTCCCATCGGCGTGAGCGGGCAACCGCAGTAGACGCGCATCAGTCAGACAAGCTCAGTGAAGGACGCCGCGCTCCTGAGTGGCCTCGGCCAACAGGCAGGCGTATAGCAGGGCGAATCCCTGCATCACCCCGCCATAGTCGGCTTGATCCTCGGAGAAATTGTGCGCCATGAGCAGCAACTCGGGGTTGTTTGCTTCGAGCGCGGCTACCGCCTCGCGCGTGAACTCCTTCGAGCCGATGGCATCGATCCGCTTGACGATAGCGGCGCGGGTTGCCGGCGAGACCCGCGGGACCAGGCTCAATTTCTGCCTGTCGCCGAGGTCGCGCGACGCACCGGGCGCGGCGCGTGCCTCTGCAGTCAGTAGCCGGTAGAACATGCAGAAGCCCCTCATGATGCGAACGGGATCTCCGACGTCGCGCGCACAGCGCGCGGCCATGTCGAGCAGCTCAGGATTGTTTTCCTGGAGATCGAGAGTGATCTCGGTACAGCACACTTCGGGACCGCGATCATCGAACTCGCGCGCGGTCCTCTCCCAGGTCAGGCCGGAAACACGCGGCAACGCGCTCATCAACACACCCTCGATTGTTGAAGTCGTGGCTGGAGCCCCGCGTGGCGTATCGCCAGCCCGTCACAGCGGTCGGGCTCGCCGTTCGGGAAGCGATAATTGTAGCTCGCGGCGATGCCCTGCGAATTGACGTGAATCAGCCGCAGCAGCGCCCGCGGCATAAGCGTCGCTTCGCAGCTTCGACACGGACGTGAATTGATGGGCGTCAAGGACTTGTGGTCTCGCGGGCGCTATCAAGTAGGCCACCATGCGGGGCACCCCCACTCATGAATCATCGTGCGCAGTTCGCGGCTTTGTGCGGGCTGGCGCACCTCGTCGCCGATCCGCTCGCGTTGTCGGCGGACTTCTCCTTTTCGGTTGGGATCACTCCGCCTGCGCCGGGTAATGTTTGGACGCGCGGATATTGGAGCTGGGACGGGGCAACATAGGTCTGGGTGCCGGGGCGGTATGTCGTCGCGCCGCTCCCCGGTGCCTTGTGGGTCGGCGGAAGCTGGGTCCATCACAGACCTCGTTGGATCTGGGTGGACGGGTGTTGGCATCACAGGTGAGGAGTTTCCATGAAGAGCCGCGTGCATTTGTTCTTGAGGTCGCTGACGTTCGGACTTTTCCTTGTCGCGGCCCTCGTCGGCTGCAAAAGCACGGGCCAGGGTATGGGCGAATCCCGCACTGGCGACGTCAAGGCCGGCTTTACGTGGGAGCAGTCAGGGCCGTCCTCCGGAATGCTCAAGGCCACAGTGACCAAGCCGGGAGGCTCGCAGGAGACTTATGAGGGCAGGTTTTATCAGATTACGCGCGATACCCGCGTCGAGACCATCGGCGGGCTCTGGGATCCCTGGTATCCCAGGTGGGACGGGTGGGCGTATTGGGGACCTGAGCCCGAAGATGCCTTCATCGAGCACTACACCGGGCACGTCGTCGCAAATCTCGCGGGGCCGAACGGACAGCGCATGCGTTGCCAGTTCCAGCTATTGCGTTCCGCGGATGGGATGAAGGGCGGCGGACAGGGCCAATGCCAGCTCCCGTCCGGACAGACGATCAACGCTGAGTTTCCTCCATCCTGACGGACAAACAACAGGAGCGCCGCATGCTGACCATCACCGACACTGTGAAAGCGGATACTGCGGCAACGCGACTCGGACATCGATGGGGGTGGCTGCTCGCACTGGGCATCGTACAGATCGTTGCCGGGATCATCGCCATTGCCGTCCCCGTCGTTGCATCCATCGCAGCCGTAGGCATCTTTGGCGCGGTTCTGCTTGTGACGGCGGCTTTGCAGCTCATTCACGCGTTCAAGGTCAGAGCGTGGCCGCGCTCTGCGTGGT
>FTJL01008550.1_pt3 | contig 14716 bp, 8 predicted proteins | sample 1658551 | NCBI WGS metagenome assembly FTJL01 (sample SAMEA3914835, study PRJEB12502) | metagenome | biome: forest; material: soil | place: Canada | collected 2011-07-03 | depth 0.3 m
CTGCACCTCCTCGAGCGGCACGTCGACTTCGCCACCGTCCTCACTCAGCCGCGTGGCGCGCGGCGGCGCAAGACCCAACAGAGCTCGAATGGCGGTGCCCGTTCCGGCGCGCGCGCGCAATTCCAAAACCTGTCCCAGCAGGACCAGTACCGTGATGACGGCAGCCGCCTCGTAGTAGACCGGCGCCGCGCCGTCGTGCAGGAGGTTGGGCGGGAAAATCCCCGGCGCAAATGTCGCCACCAGGCTGTAGCCATAGCCGGCGCCGATCCCGAGCGCGATCAACGTAAACATGTTGAGCGATCGATTGACCAATGAGGCCCAGCCGCGCACGAAGAACGGCAGCCCGGCCCACAAAACGACCGGCGTGCTCAGCGCGAACTGAATCCAGTTCGACGCGCGTGGCGCGACCAGACGATGCGGATCGAATAGATGACCACCCATTTCCAGCGCCACCACCGGCAGGGCCAGCACCGCGCCGATCCAGAACCGCCGCGTCATGTCGATCAGCTCAGGACTGGGGCCGTCCGTGCGGGCCGCGCTGAGCGGCTCCAGCGCCATGCCGCAAATCGGGCAGCGCCCCGGACCCTTGAGCCGGATCTGGGGATGCATCGGGCAGGTGTAGATGACGTCGCCGTCGCGCAGTTCGGCCTGTGTCGATTTCACGTCGGCTCCCTGAGCAGGCTGTTGGAACGACCGACGAGTTGTCGCTGCTGCACGAGTAAATAAACCACGGGCACAACGAACATCGACAGGAGCGGCAGCGTAATCATGCCGCCGACCATTGGAGATGCGATGCGACGCATGATTTCCGAGCCCGTGCCCGTACCCCACATTATCGGCAGCAAGCCTGCAATGATGACAGCCACGGTCATGGCGATCGGCCGAACACGCAGTGCCGCTCCCTCGATGATTGCCTGAACGAGCTGTGTTTCACTGTTGAGGCGCCCTTGCGCCGTGCGCGCGGCGACTGCGTGATTCAGGTAGATCAGCATGACGACTCCGATCTCTGTCGAGACACCACCCAATGCGATGAATCCCACTGCCGAGGCCACCGACATGTTGTAACCCAACAGAAACATGAGCCAGAAGCCGCCGACGAGCGCCAGCGGCAGGGTCGCCATGATCAGGAGAGCATCCCCGAAGCGTCGGAACGCGAGGTAGAGGAGCACAAAGATGATCACGAGAGTCGCCGGCACCACGATCTTCAATTTTTCGGTTGCCCGTTCCAGATACTCGAACTGCCCGGACCACGACATCGAGTAACCGGCCGGCATTCGGATTTCCTTTGCTACGGCCTGTTGCATATCGCGCACCGCGGAGCTCAGATCGCGCCCATGCAAGTCGATATAAACCCAGCCCGACAGCCGTGCGTTCTCGCTCTTGAGCATCGGCGGCCCATCGCTGATGCGGATGTCCGCAACATCGCCAAGGCGGATCTGCGCGCCGCGCTCGGTGAGGACGGAGAGATCGCGCAACTTCTCCACCGAATCACGAAGTTCCCGGGGATAACGCACATTGATCGGAAACCGCTGCAGGCCCTCGACGGTTTCACCGATGTTGTCACCTCCAATTGCCGCCGAAACGATGCTCTGGACATCGGCGATATTGAGCCCGTATCGAGCGGCGGCATCGCGATCAATCTTCACATCGATGTAGCGCCCGCCGGCGAGGCGTTCGGCGAATGCCGAAGTCACACCCGGCACCTGCTTCACGACCTGCTCAACTTGCGCGGCCAGGCGATCGATCTCGTGTAAATCGGTGCCGGCGACCTTGACACCCACAGGGCTCTTGATGCCGGTGGCCAGCATGTCGATACGATTGCGGATGGGAGGGACCCAGATGTTGGACAGACCGGGCACCTGTACGATGCGATCGAGTTCCTGCACCAGCTTGTCAGGGGTCATCCCGGAACGCCATTGATCGCGCGGCTTGAACTGGATAGTGGTCTCGAACATTTCCAGAGGAGCCGGGTCCGTCGCCGTTTCCGCGCGCCCGGCCTTGCCGAACACGCTCGCCACTTCGGGCACGCTCTTGATGAGACGATCGGTCTGCTCGAGGAGCTGCGTCACTTTGCCGGCAGCAATCCCTGGCAGCGCCGAGGGCATGTAGAGCAGGTCACCCTCATCCAGTGGCGGCATGAACTCCCCGCCGATGTGCAGCGCCGGATAGACCGACGCCACCAGGATCAAGAGCGCGATGCACACCACGACCTTGGGGAATGCCAATACGCGGCCGAGCAACGGCTGGTACAGCCTGATCAATCCTCGATTGATCGGATTGCGCTGCTCATCGGGAATCCGGCCGCGAATGAGATACCCCATCAGCACCGGAATCAGCGTGACCGCGAGTATCGCGGCAGCCGCCATTGCGTAGGTCTTCGTGAAGGCCAGCGGCGAGAACAGCCTCCCCTCCTGGGCTTCCAGTGTGAACACCGGCACAAATGATAGAGTGATGATCAAGAGCGACACGAAAAGAGCGGGCCCCACCTGTACCGCCGCGTCGCCGATCACCCGCCATTGCTCGGCCCCCTTCAGTTCCTCTCCGACGTGCGCGTGGTGCCATGCCTCGATGTGCTTGTGCGCGTTCTCGATCATCACCACCGCGGCATCCACCATCGCCCCGATGGCGATGGCGATCCCACCGAGGGACATGATGTTGGCGTTCACACCCTGGTAGTACATGACAATGAACGCCATCAGGACACCCAGCGGCAGAGATACGATCGCGACAAACGCCGAGCGCAGATGAAACAGGAACACCGCGCACACCAGCGCCACGACGATGAACTCCTCGATTAGCTTGTCCCGCAAGTTATCGACGGCGCGATTGATCAAGCTTGAGCGGTCGTACGTCGGCACGATCTCGACACCACGGGGTAGAGTGGACTTGAGTTCGGCAAGCTTCGCTTTGACCGCCTTGATGGTCGCCAGCGCATTCTTGCCCGAGCGCATGATGATCACACCACCTGCGACTTCGCCTTCGCCATTGAGCTCCGTAATTCCACGACGCATCTCCGGACCCACTTGCACGCGGGCGACGTCTCCTAAGCGGACCGCCACTCCCGCATCGGTCGTCGCAAGTGGAATCTTGCGAAAATCATCCAGGGACTGCAGATAGCCGGAAGCTCGCACCATGTACTCTGCCTCACCGAGCTCGAGCACCGAGCCGCCCGTCTCCTGGTTGGCCTTCTGCACTGCATCGATCACCTTCTGATGCGTAATGTTGAACGCGCGCAGCCGGTCAGGGTCAAGCACTATTTGATACTGCTTCACCATGCCTCCGAGGGAGGCGACTTCGGCCACGTTCACGACCGTCTTCAGCTCGTACTTCAGAAACCAGTCCTGCAGTGCGCGCAGCTGCGACAGATCCAGCGTGTGGCTCCTGTCCACGAGCGCGTACTCGTACACCCAGCCCACACCGGTGGCGTCCGGCCCCAGTGCAGGCTTCGCGTCGGACGGAAGGCGTGATTGCACTTGATTGAGATACTCCAGGACTCTGGAGCGCGCCCAGTAAGGGTCGGTGCCGTCCTCGAAGAGGATGTACACGAAGGAATCGCCGAACATCGAGTAGCCACGCACCGTCTTGGCGCCGGGCACCGACAACATGGTCGTGGCCAGGGGATAGGTCACCTGGTTCTCCACAATCTGCGGCGCCTGCCCTGGGAAAGGCGTCCGGATGATGACTTGCACGTCCGACAGGTCCGGAATGGCATCCAGCGCGGTTCGAAGCATCGCCCACAGGCCCCATCCCGCGACCATCCCGGTCGCCAACAACACCAGAAAGCGATTCGCGATCGACCAGCGAATGAGCCGGGCAATCATGGCTGCCGCTCCGGGGTGCCGGGCGGCCCGGCGGACTGCAGTCGATTCACCGTGGACTTGAGGCTGGCCTCGGAATCGATCAGGAACTGTCCCGAGAGCACGATCGATTGACCTTCCTTCAGGCCGGACAGGATCGGCGTGCGCCCCTCCTGGTCAACGCCGGTGGTGACGTTAACCACATCAAACGATCCACCTTCGTTGGCGACGATCACCACGCTGCGTTCGCCGGTCACGATCAACGCCTCACTGGGCACGACGAGTTGCGGCTCCCTTGCCGGCGCTGCGAAGTCCAGCCCGACCCACATGCCGGGCGAGAGCCGGTAGCCGGGATTGTCGAGCGCAACACGCACGGTGAGCGTACGAGTCTGCAAGTCGACTTGCGGTAGAAAGGCGATGACACGCCCCTTGAATCTCTCGCCAGGCCACGCTGTTGCATGCGCCTCCACCGTCGAGCCCAGCGGAACCATCGAGACTCGGCTTTCCGGGATCTGTGCGTTGACCCACACAGTCGCAAGACCGTTAATGCGAAACAAGCTGGCCCCGGCCATGAACGCGGCACCGTCGCGTACACCGAGCTCTGTCACGACGCCGTCGATCGGAGCAACAACCGTCGTAGCGGCATTGGCTTCGTGCTTCGCTTCCACAGCGCGAATGGCCGCATCGGGCACCCCGAGCACGACCAGGCGTTGTCGGGCTGCCTCGCGGATTTGTTGTGCGCCCCGGGAATGCGCGTCGACAAGCGTGAGGTACTCCTGCTGCGCTTCGAGCCATTGAGGTGCAAGGATGGCGGCAAGCGGCTGCCCGCGGCGCACGCGCTCGAGCGGTGCCTTCACATCCAATCGAGTCACGTAACCCTCGACGCGTGCCTGGACGACCTCGACCAACCCATCATCAAAGACAACACTGCCAACGGCGCGCAAGCCTGATTTCAGAGCCACCTTCTCGACCTTACCAAGACGGATACCAAGGTTCTGGACAACGCCCGGGCTCACTCGAACCCCCCCTCCTTCACTTTCTCCACCACCTTCGTCCGCGTACACCGGCACGAGCTGCATGTCCATGAAGGGCGATTTGCCGGGTTTATCGAAGTGCTGGGTCGGCACCATCGGGTCGTGCCAGTAGAGGATCCTGCCCTTGCCTCCGGGCCCATCGGGAAGATTTGCCATGTTGACCGAGGAGACCGCGGAGCCAGTAGTCGGACCGGACATCCCCATGCGGTGGCCCCACAGGTAGCCTGCACCGACGCCGACAGCGAGAAGCGCCAACGCACCCGCGAGCCATTTCATGTTGCCGAGTGGTTTATTGATCATTTCGAGGCCTGCGAGTCGTGGAGGAAGTACAGAACCGCCCAGGCGTTCGCGACCGCGCCTTCTAGCTGGACATACTCGAGCTGGACGTTGATTTCCTCGGTAAGCGCGTCAAGCGCGCCGCGCAGATCGCCACGCCCGGCGCCGTACGAAGCGACGGCCGCGCGGGACCGATCGCGGGCCAGAGGAAGGAGTTCGCTCGCGTAGTTCTGGAGTCGTTCGCGCCCACGGCGCCACTGCGCTACCTCCGCTTTGATTTCCGCCGTATGCATGCGAATTTCCGCATCCCGCTCTGCCTCCTGCGCACGCAGCATGGCGAGCTTCTCTGCTATCACCGGGTTTTGCCTGTTCTTGGCGAACAACGGCAGACCGATATGAAATTCGAGCGAGACCATGTTGGAAAAATTCGGTCCGCGCTGCGCATAGTCCAGTTCCACACTCCAATCGGGGCGTTTCTGCGCGCGCGCGAGGTCCACGTCCGTTTGCGCCTCGACCAACCTCGCCAATACGGGAGCCAATGGGGGGTGCTCCGACACCGCCGCGAGAAGCGCCTCCGGAGAATGATTTAGGTCGCGGTTGGTTGGAATGCCCGCGAGCGGACGCTCCGCGTCTGCGCCGATCCAACGCGCAAGCTCCGCGCGCCGCATGTCCGCGTCTTGTTCCAATGCCAGGATCCGCTCGTCCAGCCTCGCAACCAGGGACTGAGTTGCGAGCGCCTCGGCCGCCGAAACTCTGCCACTCGCCAGCGACGCGCGACTGGAGGCCACCTGAAGCTCCACTTCAGGCTTGAGGTCGCGCAGCCGCGTGACCGACTCTTCGGCCACGGCACGAGCGATCCACGCCTCAGCCACTGCCCTCGACGTGTCGAATCGCGTCTTGCGCATATCCCCTTGTGCTACAGCAATCACCTGCTGGGCACGTTCCCCCTGTAACCGCCGCTTCTCGCCGCTCGGAAAGCTCTGCATCACACCGATCTTGCGCATCGTCATGAAGTCGCGCGTGAACGAGTAACGGTCCGCGGTATTGATCGGCAGGTTGTCGACTCCTGCGACCAGTTCGGGGTCTGGGAGCCGACCGGCAGCGGGGGCAGCGGCGGACGCCGCATCGAGGGTCGCCGCGGATGCTGCAACTTGCGGAGCCTCGTGCAGCGCCTGTTCGACCGCATCCTCGAGCGACAGCGGTCCCTCCTGTGCGGCGGCGGCAAACGGACACAAGAGAACGACCAGACCAAAGCGATACGCGGGGGCTATCGCGTACAGAACGTGTTTGAACGAATTCATCGTTCCCTCGGGCACAGCAGCCTTGTACAGGACGCACCGCGCACCGCTTAAGAGCACGCAAAAGCGCGTGGCTTCAAGGAGTGGCGATACGGAAGAGTCGCTCGCCCTTCGGCGAGTGCGATTCTGCTGGGAGGGAAGTTAAAGGCGCAGGCGCGCGGTATGCAGATACGTCAGAGCGGCATCTGTGCGGGGCGGGAGAATCAAGAGCGCCGCAACGGAAGGTGCAGGAGGTCGTGACGACCACCCGGCCAGTGCAGTAATCAGCATGATCCGATCGGGAGAGGTGCTCTGATGCTGACCGCGCTCGTACGAAGCGCGACCCGAATCCATCGCGATGTCAGTCGAAGCACCGGACCCGGAAGCACAACACAATGCAGTCGGGGCATCCCCCTGCTGCGCGAAGATCTTGGCGCTGCCGCAGGGGGACGTTGTCCCCAATCCATCGCAGCAATCACCCTTGGCTGCGTACGACGGGCACGCGAAAGCCGGCAATGCCATGCCGAGGAGGCTTATCCAGACGATCGCGACAGTCGCTAGTCGACGCAACACCGGCAACAACTCCCACTTTCCCGTCAAATAGGTCCGTGCGGGGACGTCTAAATTCGACGATACCGCACCATATGTCAATCGTACCAGGCGTACCGTGTCGCGGGTCTCGCCCAAGTCGGTCTTTGCGAGGGGGAAACTAAAGGCGCAATCGTCCAGTACCGTTCTGGCGCCCACAGCATACGAACTCTCTTGCTTGCGCAGACGCTTGCAGAGCGGCGCTTCCGGTGTCAGGGTTCGAACGCATCTGCAGCTCCCTGCGATTTCAGACCAAAGGAGATAAATATGGTTAGCAAGGCACTCTTCGTTCGACTCGAGGCAAAGCCCGGTAAGGAAGCCGAAATCGAGGATTTCCTGCGCAGCGGCCTGTCGGCCGTCGAAGCGGAACCGGACACGACCGCGTGGTTTGGCGTTCGCCTTGGCCCCTCGACATTCGGCATCTTCGATGCGTTTCCCAATGATGCCGGAAGGCAAGCGCATTTATCGGGCAAGGTGGCCGCAGCGCTCAAGGATCGAGGATCGGAATTATTCTCGCGAGCGCCCTCGATCGAGAAGGTCGATGTTCTAGCGTCCAAGCTTCCGCACTGATCATCCCGGCTGGTCATCTACGACACAGCAATACGGATGACCGCCTTCCGGCGGGAGTGTAATCCCGTCGGCATCACACTCCCGCCCTTTGAAGGACCTTGATTAGCGCGGCAGCCAATCTGCCTCCTATCACCGGCCGATGAGCATGAGGCTTAGGTTTGGCGCATTTGCGGACTGCACTTGCCGGACTGCGCCGTGCATCGGCGGCTTCAGCACGACTTTCGTCCAGCTCTGCTCACACGAGTCGAAATGTGCGAGCGAACTTCCGCCGCGGACGGGGCTTCAACTGTCGCGAAAACCGAGAGCGGGGCTCGTGAGATTGAGCGTAATGCTTTGCGTGGTGGGGTTCAACGACAGATCGAGCGCCTCGAGCGCGAAGACCCCCATGAGAGGTTCGTCTCCGAATACCAGCGCAGTGAGATCCGCCCAGCGCCCCGCATAGTGAATCCGAATGGGCCCCACCCGCGGCACGTTGCGTTCCGATCCATCGGCGAGCCGCACGTTGAGGGTCCCGAATTCAGTCGGCTCAAACCCTAATCCGTGCGCAACCGTTTCGGGGATCGTGAGGTGGAGGCAGCCCGAGTCCACCAAAGCCCGCGTCTCGATCCGCCGCTTGTTGAACCGATTTTCCAGTGTAATTTGCGCGTGAGTAAGGCCCATCGGTGTTCCTTGCCGCAGTGCAGTCGGGTGGATTGGCGTTGGCAGGGCACAGTCTGCCTGGCGTTCAGCGGTCATGGAACGGCAGGAGGTTGCGGATTCGCATGGAAATGAAGAAGTTTCGGGGCACAGCTGCGATAGGATATATCCATCAGTACAGGTTTCACAACGGTCTTGCACCCGCATGCTTCTGCGATGATGGGGCAAACCCCGACAGCGCTCGGCGACACGCTCGGCATAGCAGTGGACGCAGTCGCGGTCGTGGAGGGTAGGCGCCGTCCCGTTCGAACACGCCGGATCATGCGGACACTCGCCCAACAGTGACGTATTTCATGCTTCGGCAGGCCCGAGTGAGACGGGGCACCCTGTCGAGTGTCGTTGCGGGATTTAGACTATGTATCCGTGCGGTTCCGTGGGTGTCGGCAAACCCTGCCGCCCCGCCAAGGGAGTACTTCGATGAGCGGCGGCAACGCGAGGATCTCCAGCCAGGGAGACCCTTTGCCTGAATGGAAAAGACTGCAGCAGCTGTTGCATCTCGAGCGCAAGATAACCCAGATTCTGCTTGCGGCCGACAACTGTGCGCGGGGAATCGAGGCTTGCATCCGTGCGATCTGCGAGGATCTGAACTGGCGCGGCGGCATGTTCTGCCTAGTGAATGCGCAGTCCGGAGGACTGACTGAGCTTGCGGGCTGGCCCAGCTCTACCCACTTACGACCGCTGACCGCACGAGCTGATTCCACGGTGCCGTCATGGATGGGCGACGAACCGGTTTGGATTGACGAGCTCACCGCAGACGAATTGGAGTCGCGGTCCGAGTCCGACGCTTGGAAGCCTCGCGTTCCCGGCCTCGTTCTCCCCATCCGATTCGCGCAACGTCTCTCGGGCATCGTGTCCTTCGAAGGTCGGCCGGCAAGTCCTCCAGATCCGCACACAATCGAAGCATTGCGCGCGCTTTCCCCGGCGATCGGCCTTTTCTGCGAGCGTGCGATAGCGCACGAGCGTCTGCTCGAGAATGAACAGCGTGTCGCATCGACGTTGGCGCTGGCAGCCATCGGCATTGCGCACGTCGCCGACACGGGTCGATTCCTCTATGCCAATCCGCGGCTGTGCCAAATGCTCGGATACTCGGAGGGAGAGCTACTGCAGATGAGCGTGAAGCAGATCTCTCATCCTGAGGATGTGAGTGTCACGGATGAAGTGCGCGAACAGTTGCGAAAGGGGGAGCTCGACTCGTTTAAAATGGAGAAGCGATATCTGCGCAAGGACGGCGCGACGATTTGGGTCGCATTGACGATTGCAGCGAGACGTGACAGCGCGTGTCATCGTATCTCGGATGTTTCCATAGTCGAGGATATCTCCGCCCGCAAGCTCGCCGAGGACCGGGTCCAATATCTCGCGACACACGATGCTCTCACGGGACTGCCCAATCGGGCGCTCTTGGCGCAGCTCGCGAGCCTCGCCATAGAGAGCGCCCGGCGGCACAGCTGCAAGGTTGCCGTTCTATTCATCGACCTCGACCGCTTCAAGACCATCAATGACTCCTTGGGTCACGATGCCGGCGATGTGCTGCTGCGCGAGATGGCATCCCGGTTTCGCGAATGCGTGCGTGGCAGTGATGTCGTCGCCCGACTGGGCGGTGACGAATTCGTCGTCCTGCTGCCTGAGGTGTCCGGCCAGGCGCAGGCGGCCTTGGTGGCGAGGATTCTTCTCTCCGCGGCAATGCGTCCGGTGCAGATCCATCAGCAGGAATGCCGCGTCACCGCCAGCATCGGCATTTGCCTGCACCCGGAAGCCGGTCAGGATGATCAGGCCGTGTTGAAAAACGCCGATCTGGCGATGTACACGGCCAAGGAAGCAGGCAAGAACAACTATCAGTTCTACTCCCCCGCCATGCAGGCGCGCAGCACGGGACGGCTCGCCATTGAGAGCCAGCTTCGCCACGCGCTCGAAAGGAATGAGTTCTCACTGCACTATCAGGCAAAAGTGCAGCTCGACACAGACAACATTACCGGCGTAGAAGCCTTGCTCAGGTGGAACAATCCCGAGCTCGGCTCCGTTTCACCGCTTCAATTCATCCCCGTCGCCGAGGAAACCGGGCTGATCATACCGATCGGTCACTGGGTGTTGCGCACGGCCTGCGTACAAAACGCCCAATGGCTCCAGGACGGGCTGCCTCCCGTGTGCATCTGCGTAAATCTTTCGATGCGACAGCTCGAAGACGCCGGCCTCATCGAGGATATCCGGTCGGTGCTGGCACAGTCCGCCCTGCCTCCGCATTTGCTGGAGCTCGAGTTGACTGAAAGCATGATCATGCACAACACCGAGCGCGCCGTGCGTATCCTCACCGACATCAAATCACTGGGCGTCCGACTGGCCATCGATGACTTCGGAACCGGATATTCCTCGCTCGCCCAGTTGAAGCGCTTTCCGATCGACACGCTCAAGGTCGATCGATCCTTCATTCGCGAATTGGCTCGCGATGCGGAAGATCGCGCGATCACTAAAGCCATCATTGCGATGGGTAAAACGCTCAGCCTCACTATCGTCGCTGAAGGGGTCGAGACCCCGGAGCAGAAGGCTTTCCTGCGGGAGGAGGCGTGCGATGAGATGCAGGGGTTTTACTTCAGCACACCCGTGCCTCCCGATGATTTCGCGACGCTGCTGCGCAACCAGGCCCCCGCTCAGAATCCGAAGATAGCCCGCCTCGACCGCGAAGTCTGAGGCTTGAGCCCATCCCGCGAGTGCAATGATGTGGATGCCCTTGCTGCCAGCTTCTACTGCACGACTGGTAGGCGGACGGTGAATACGCTACCGGTGCCCGGACCTCTACTAGAGGCGCTCACCGAACCGCCGTGCAATTGCGTGAGCGTACGCACCAGTGAAAGGCCAATGCCCAGACCGCCTTCCGACCGTGGATCCTCCGGTCGCACCTGAGAGAACATTTCAAACACCCGTTCAAGCGCATCGGGAGGAATCCCGATCCCGGTATCGCGCACGCTGACGACCGCTTCCGCGTCCAGGGAATCGAGCGTGACCGTGATGGTCCCCCCGTGATCGGTATACTTTGCGCTGTTGGAGAGCAAGTTGGAAAATACTTGTGCAAGACGATGGGGGTCGCCGTCGATGATGAGGGGGACGGCGGCCCGCACATCAATCACCAGTTCGTGCGCGTGCGCCTCGATCGCAGGTCGCGAAGCCTCCACTGCTCTCTCGAGTACGTCGGTCAAGGCGATTTTCTCGCGCTTCAGAGCGACGTGGCCGCGTGTGATCCGGCTGACATCCAGCAGATCATCGACCAGATGTATGAGGTGGGTTGCCTGCCGATCCATCATATTCACGGTGCGCTGCGAGATCTCGTCGGCAGAGGCTCGTAGACGCAGGATCTGCAGTCCATTGCGAATTGGCGCCAGCGGATTGCGCAGTTCGTGCGCCAGGACGGCGAGGAACTCGCTCTTGCGCCGATCAGCCTCTTTGAGAGCGTTTTCCACTTTCATACGCTCGAGGAATTCCGCGGCCTGGCGCGCGTAGAGGTCGACCATCCGCAGCGCGCGATCGGAGGGGCGGTGAGGGTTGCGAAAATATGCCGACAACACTCCCAGCAATTCCCCCTGGCGGCTGGTCACCGGCGTTGCGAGAAACGCACGAAAACCGGCGGACGCTGCGATCGCCCGGTACTGGGCGAAACCCGCGTCGCCTTCTACATCCTCGACAATGGCTCCGTGCCCGTATTGTGCTGCCCCCGCACTCAGCGCACTCAGCGCACTCAGCGCGCCCGGCTCCGCCCCGACCCTGCGGAAGTGCTCGAGGAAGTCAGGCTGAAATCCTCGCTGAGCGGCCATGTGCAACTCACCCGTCTGCGGGTCCATGAGCTGCACGCTGCCCATGTCTGCTTCCAGGAGCGCAATGGCCGCATCCAATACCTCCTCCAGAGAAGTCTGTAAATCGTTGCACCTGAGCAGGCGGTTCACCAGCTCGTACAGGCGCTGCATGGAAGCCACTTCCGCGGCAAGCTGCAGTTGGTTTTCCCTGAGTTGCTCCTCGCGGCCGTGCAGATCGGCGAGTGCGTGCTTGAGTTCCATTTCGATCTGCTTGCGCCGACCGATGTCGCGGAAATTGACCGCCAGGCCTTGGGGAGTCGGGTAGGCGTGGACTTCGACCCAACGATTTGTCAAAGGCGAGAGGGTCTCGAATGACACTGAGCGCCGCTGCTGCAAGGCGCGCTCGTACTGCTCCTCCAGGACTGAACCCTGGGCCGCGGGAAAGATCTCCCAGAAGGATCTGCCGAGCAGTTCGGCGCGCTCCGTGCCAAAAAAATCGAGCGCGCGTTGATTCACATACGTAAAGCGCCACTGCCAGTCCAAAGCGTAGAAGGCATCCGTAATGCTCTCCAGCAGCGCGGATCGTTCGATCACCGCCCGCTGTTCGGCCGCCTCGCGCGCATCGCGGCCAGCCGCTTCCGCGCGCAACCGTGCGGAGCGCAGCATCGAACCGATGAGCGCCCTGAGTTCCCGCTCCGTGTACGGCTTCGGTAGGAAGCCGTCTGCTCCCTCCTCGAACCCCTCGATCCGGTGGTCGTCGGCCGCGCGTCCGGAAATGAGCAGCACCGGAATGGCGCGGGTATTCGGCGTCTGCCGCAAAGTCTTGAGCAGCTCGACGCCATCCATGTCCGGCATGACGATGTCCGTCACGACGAGCGCCGGCTTGGCCCGCATCACGGCCAGGAGCGCCTCGTTGCCATTTCCGGCCGTATCGACGATGTACTGGTCGGATAAGCGCTGCGCCAGGTGCTCGCGCAGCGTGGCTTCATCCTCGACGAACAGGAGGCGCGGTCTGGATGCATTCACGCCAGGCATACCGGGCTCAGACACCACTTCGCGTATCTCCCTGGCGGACGTGCCTCGCCGCCCGATTAAACTTAAGCAAGGGGCGGTTACGCGCTGCCCAAGCTCCTCAGTGAGGGACTAATCTCGCGGCAGACCTGATGAGGGATTTTCGGCTCGGTCGGACGAACGTATGACATCGCCGCGTAGGGTTGGCCTGGGTCGCAGGTTTCTCAATTCTGCAATCTCTATGCGAAACGCCGGCCACCAGCTATCCGCGGTGACTCCACGCCAGATCTCACGCGCGTCATCGTAGACTGCGACCGGAATGCCGTTGGCGCTGAGCACATGATCGAAGATCGAAACCGACTGCAGCGGCTCGGAGACCCTCGTGGGGTCACGAGGCAGACCGAATACGAACCGGCAGTGGCCTTCAAATCGCATACCCGGCCAAGGAACTTCCTTGTGTCGCCAGCCGTCCTGCGCACGGGCGGCGATCGGCCCCTCATCCGGCCGAGTCCACACGACGCCCGCCGTGATCCGGAAATAGGGCGACCTCGCCGCGACCACGGCACTCCCGCCCAGACCCAACATCGTCAATAGAATCACTGGACTTGCCGAACTATAAACAATGACGCCGTTCGCCAGCAAGATTCGTTCCGCGGTGTCGGACCGCGCTCGTCGCTGCAATCCGCCCGGTATAAATTCAGGATCCCGTACGACTTACACCTCGACGCTGTAGTTCAACGTGGTTTCATCGCCCGGCAGCCCACGGAACCCCCAATTGTGACGCGGTGTTTCCGTGATCGTCACTTCGACTTCATTCGGCAGCCGGTCCGCCTCGCGGCAGATCCGCTCGAACAGCAAGCGGACGAGTTGCTTCCGGGTCTCGATGGAGCGGCCCTCGAACATACTGATTTCAATAATCGTGTAGCGGGGCGTCGCACTGGCGGGGAAATAGAAATCCTCCTCACTCATGGGGAAGAATCGATGCGCCCGCTTGTTGGGCGGAAACTGCAGCGCCTCGACAACGCACGAGTGAATGACAGCGGAGAGCCTGCTTCTCGCCGGTTCCAAATGCTCAGCGATGCCGTATATCTTTATCTGCGCCACGCGACACCTCCCCAAGACTGAAGTTCGTTGCAGCCTGATCACGACGAGACGTTACTCGTGCGGATCGGTTTTGACGCCTAGGCCATGGCCACACCGCGCGCCTCGCGACCCAGGCTTATGAGGACGGCAACCACGAGCGCGGATGTCACTGCCACAGCCGCCAGGGCAATTCCGTAGTTCTGCGCGTGCCGTGCAGCGACCGAAGTCTGCAGCACGGCGTTCGAGGACGCGATGAGATTACCGATTTGGTAGACCGTCCCGGGAAAGGTGGCCCGTGCATTGGTAGGGGATAGTTCCGTCAAATGCACTGGAATCACTCCCCACGCACCCTGTACGCAGAACTGGATCAGGAATGCACCGACGGTCAGCCAGAGAATCGTCGTTGAAAAGGCCCATAGGTATGCGACTGGGACCGCCAGCAGCGCTGCGGTCACAATTGTGCGCCGCCGTCCCAGCTTCTGGCTCAACAGTCCGAAGGTCAAGCCACCCAGTATTGCGCCAACGTTGTAGATGATGGCGATAGTGCCGGTCACATGCGCGTCGAATCCGTGCTGAACCTGAAGGAAGGTCGGATAGAGGTCCTG
>FTJL01008660.1_pt1 | contig 14676 bp, 10 predicted proteins | sample 1658551 | NCBI WGS metagenome assembly FTJL01 (sample SAMEA3914835, study PRJEB12502) | metagenome | biome: forest; material: soil | place: Canada | collected 2011-07-03 | depth 0.3 m
GTGTTCGAGCGCATGTTCGGCGACGGCAGCTCTCCGGAGCTGCGCCGCGAGCGCCGCGAGCGCCAGGCCAGTATTCTCGACTCCGTCACCGGCAGCCTCAGTGAACTGGTGCCGCAGGTATCTCACGTGGACCGAGTGCGGCTCGAGCAGTACATGGATGATGTTCGCGAAATGGAACGTCGCCTGACGATTGCGGCCAACGCCTCTGCCGCGGTGCCGAGCGTCTCAGTGCCTTACGGCGTGCCGGAATCGTTCCACGAGCACATTCAGATCCAGTTTGATCTGCTGGCACTGGCCTTCCAGGCTGATATCACTCGCGTGGCTACTGTGCTTTATGCGCGCGATCTGACAGGCCGCGTTTACCCGGAAAGCGGCACCGATATCAGCTTCCACGGCGGATCGCACCATGCGGAGGATCCCGGCCGCATCGCCCAGTACGCGCGCCTGAATCGTTATCACGTGCAGATGCTTGGCTACCTGGTGAAGAAGCTATCCGACATCAAGGAGGGCGAGGGGACGTTGCTGGACCACTCATTGCTGCTGTACGGGTCCAACATGGGCAATTCGAATCAGCACCTGCATTATGACGTGCCGCATATCCTGGTCGGCGGCGCGTCCGGACGGCTGAAAGGTGACCGTCACCTGGCCTTTGCCAGCCGCACGGTGCCGACGGGCAATCTGCTGTTGAGCATCCTGGATATGATGGGCGTCAAAGCGGACAGTTTCGGCGACAGCACCGGACGTCTCGCAGGCGTCTGAGAAGAGGGTTGGTGGGGGGCGCCTAGCTCGGGGCGCGTAGCCTCAGGGCGCCGCCTATCTCGGCGCGCGCAGCCCGGGGTGCCTGATCCGGAGCGCTTGGCCAAGGCGCCAAGCTCGGGGCGCCCGCTCGAGCGCGAGGCGCGCCCGCCATGGCGCACCGCCCGCTCGCGGGAACGTTTATTCCGGCTTCCGACCGCCCACCTGGACGCCGTTGACGGAAACCTTCATCAGGCTGCCGCCGTTGGTTCCGTCCTTCAGCGGGTGAATGATGATTTCAATAGGATCGCCGGCCTTCAACGAGGAGCGTTTCCAGCCCTGCCGGGAGAGGCCGTTGGGGCTGCCACCTTCGATCGACCACTCGGCAACCTGACCGGTGGCCGGGTCCTTCACCAACACCTGCACCCAGATATGCGGATTGGTCCACTGCACCTCCTTGATGGTCCCGACCAGGGTTTTTTCCTTGGCCTGGTCGAAGGTTGCGAACGAGTGATGCGCGTAGGCCGTACCGGCCAGCAGGACAAAGGCGACTGGGACGGCAAGGGCGACTCGAGTCATCATGTCATTCCTTCGGTTGCATCGTCGGCGGTTGACCGTGCCGTGAACGTCCGGGCACAAGGCTGTTCGTCGAAATCCTTATGAACTCGAACCCGTACTGTGTCAACAAAGTTGCCCTTGCAGTCTTCAGGTTGGTCACTGGCGATGCCTTAGGATTACTGTAGCCGTCGGGAACGGGGGGTAGCGATGTCCAATGTAGCCATGTTCTATATCGGGGGACGGTGGGTTGAGCCTGTGTCGCCGGTGCTGCGTGACCTCATTGACCCCGCTACGGAAAGGCCGTTCGGCGAGCTTGCGTTGGGCAACGCTGCGGATGTGGATCGCGCGGTCGTGGCAGCGCGGCGCGCATTTCCCGATTACGCGGCGACGAGTGCAGCGCAGCGCATCGCACTGTTAAGTCGAATAGTCCGGATCTATGAGGGCCGGTATGACGAGTTCGCTGAGGCGATGCGGCAGGAGATGGGCGTGCCGATCACCTTTGCACGCAATGCGCAGGCGGCTCGTGGCCCCGCTCACCTGAATACGATGATCCGCGTGCTCGAGCGATTCAGCTTCGAGCAGCAGCTCGGCAGTACGCGGGTAGTGCTGGAGCCGATAGGGGTATGCGGCCTGATTACCCCATGGAACTGGCCCGTCAATCAGATCGTCGTCAAGATCGCCCCGGCACTCGCCGCGGGGTGCACGATGATTCTCAAGCCCAGCGAGTTCGCGCCTGTGAGTGCGTCGCTGTTCGCCGAAGTACTCGACGAAGCAGGCGTGCCGCCCGGGGTCTTCAACCTGGTGAACGGCGACGGTCCGGGTGTGGGCGCGGCTATCGCGACGCACCCTGACATCGATATGGTGTCGTTCACCGGTTCGACGCGCGCGGGGGTGCTGGTCGCCAGGACGGCTGCGGAGACCGTCAAACGTGTCGCACAGGAGCTCGGCGGCAAATCGGCGAATATCCTGCTGGACGATGTGAATCTCGAGGAGGCCGTTACCCGCGGTGTCGCCGGCTGCTTCACCAATTCGGGACAATCCTGCTCGATTCCAACTCGTATGCTGGTGCCGCGTCACCTGATGAGCGATGCGGCGCGGATAGCCAAACGCGCGGCGGAGGCGTATCGAGTGGGGCCGACTGACGATCCGGCGACTCAACTGGGTCCGTTGGTCAACCGCAACCAGTTCGAGCGCGTGCAAAGGTTGATCCGCACGGGGGTAGACGAGGGCGCCCGGCTAGTCACCGGCGGAGTGGGTCTACCGCCGGGTCTTGCGGCCGGGTATTTCGTCAAACCGACTGTCTTCGCCGATGTTACCCCGTCGATGGCCATCGCCCGCGAAGAAATCTTCGGGCCGGTGCTTTGCATTATGGCGTATGAGTCGGAGGCCCAGGCCATCGAAATCGCCAACGGTACCGACTACGGGCTTGCGGCCTATGTGCAGTCCGGTGATTTGCAGCGCGCCCGCGCGTTGGGGAGTGCGCTGCGCGCAGGTAGCGTACACCTGAACTATCCCGTGGCTGATTTCAACGCGCCGTTCGGTGGCTACAAGCGCTCCGGCAATGGACGCGAGTGGGGTGAGGCCGGATTGCGTGAGTACCTGGAGACGAAGTCCATGGTGGGCTACGGATGAACGTGCCAGCCGCACTCTCGGCATCGGTGTCGGACATTGAGCAGTCCGCCGATGTCCGCAGGAAGAACGCCATCAAGGGGGCGTTCGCCTCCGAGTTCGTCGACATGTTTGATATTTACCTGCCGGTGGTGGTGCTGTCGCCGGTGTTGTTTTTCTTCCAGCCGCCGCACCTGTCGGGCGGCGCGCAGACGATGCTCGCATCGCTGGTATTCATCACGACTCTGCTCGGCCGTCCCATCGGCGCGCTGCTGTTCGGCATGGTGGCCGATCGCATCGGCCGTCGTGCGGCGTCAATCTATTCAGTGTCCGGCTTCGGGGTCGTCACCCTGTTGATAGCGCTGCTGCCCGGGTACGAGAGCATCGGCATCGCCTCCTATGGACTGTTGGTGTTGCTGCGCTTCATCGACGGAATCTTCCTGGGCGGCGGCTATACCGGTGCCATGCCGCTTGCGATCGAGTACTCCAGGAAGGAGCGACGCGGCTTCGTCGGTGGCTTGATCATGGCGGCGTTCTGCGCCTCCTATCTGAGCATCAATCTTGTCGCGATGCTCATGTTCGCGGTGTTTCCGTTGGCCGGCGCCCATTCCCCTTACGTGACGTGGGGTTGGCGCATTCCTTTCGTCATCGGCGCCGTTTTGGCGTTCGGGCTGACCCGATACTACGTGAGCCGCGTGGCGGAGTCGGAACTGTGGAAGGCCAAGGCCGCGGCGCATGCGGAAAAGCTGCCGCTGGCCGCGCTTATCCGCGGCCGCAGCGGCCGCAATCTTGCGCAGGTGCTGTTGATGATGACCGGGTTCTGGCTCACCCAGAACATCATTACGCTGTACGTGCCGACGGGGCTGCTCCTGCAGACCTTGCACTTAAGCACGCTGCAGCTGACCTCGACTCTGCTGGTTACGTATTTCGTGCTTTTTTTCAGTTATGTGGGCGCGGGCCTGGTGGGCCAGCGAATAGGGCGTCGCCGGTTCTTCGTCATCGTCGGGCCGCTGATCGCCACGGTCGGGGCCGCTATTCTCTATGTGCTTACCAATGTCGATGGTCTATCGCTGCCCGCCATTGCAGCACTGGTTTGCGCGCTGGCCGTGCTGGTGACCTCGCCTTGGGGTGTGATTGTCACCTACATCAACGAACGCTTCGCTACGGACGTCCGGGCCACCGGCTTCGGCATCGGATTCAGCCTGTCCGTCATTGTCCCGTCTTTCTATGCGTTCTATATGAACTGGTTGAGCGCATTCATGCCGATGCGACTGACAGCGGTGGCGCTGCTGTGCCTGGGTGGACTGATCGGAACCGTCGGGGCCCTGATGGGTCCGGAAACGCGGGATGTCGATCTGTAGCAGAGCGGCTTGAAGGGGCGGGAAATCCCGCGTTTGGGATCCCTTATTGTGCCGGCAGGATGCAGGTGATTGACGGTTAGGGACCCCATGCCTCACGATCGACGCCGCCCTTCCTCAAACGGACGGATATGGATACTCAACTGGCGCGAGCGACCGTGAGCATTCGGGAGATGATCCTGCGTGGTCGCCTCAAACCCGGGCAGCGAGTCGCGGAGGCCACGCTGGCCGAGTTGCTGCGCATGTCGCGAACGCCGGTGCGCCAGGCTCTTCCCGTACTGGCCAAGGAGGGGTTGCTGGTCGAGTCCGACACACGCGGCTACATCGTCCGCACATTCACCCAGACCGAAATTCTCGATGCCATCGATTTGCGTGGGATTCTGGAGGGGCTCGCTGCGCGCCGTATTGCCGAGCGTGGCGCTTCCCGGGAATTCATCCGCGAGTTGCGCGAATGCCTGGTGGCCGGAGATCGGATATTTGAGAAACGGCACCTCGTCGACACGGATGAGGCCGCTTACGGCGAGATGAACGGGTGCTTCCATGCACGGATCCTCGATGAGGCCGCCAGCTCGATTTTTTCCGGTGCGTTGGCGCGCAATGCCGCCATCCCCTTCGCCAGCGCCGAAGCCATTGCCTTTGACGCGATGGACCTGGAGTCAATGTTCGATGCGCTCCATTTCGCCCACCAGCAGCACCACGACGTCTGCGACGCGCTGCAAGCGGGTCAAAGCACGCGGGTGGAATTCTTGATGCGCGAACATGTGAACACGGTGAAGAAGAGCATCAACATGCTGGAGCAGCGCCGTTCCTCTGAGGATCCGACGGGCGTGCTGAAGTTACGCGAAGCTTAAAAGACCGCGCCCGCGGCGTCGATGAGGGGGGCTATGAAACGCAGTCAAGACCGCATTCTGACCACACATGTCGGCAGCATCGTCCGACCCAAAGCGCTGCTGGACCTGGCGGGATACAAAAGCGGTCCACCCAAGGACCCGGCTCACTACGAGCAGATCCTGCGCGAGTCGGTTGCCGAGGTGGTGCAGAAGCAGGTGGCTGCCGGAATCGACATCGTCAACGACGGCGAATTCGGCAAGTCCAGCTGGGCCAACTATGTGCTGCAGCGGGTCAGTGGATTCGAGTCCCGGCCGGGTAAACCCAGTTCGATGGAGTGGCTCGGACGCGACCGGGAGCGTTTTCCGGAGCTGGTTGAGCAGGAGTTCGGCAAGTCGCCCACCAGCATCGCCTGTTATGCGTGTACCGCGCCGATTGAGTACCAGAAGTTTGCCGACGTGCGCCGCGATACCGACAATCTGCGGGCGGCGCTGCCGGCTCAGACTGAGGGGTTCCTGACGGTGGTCGCGCCCGCGAGCGCCGCCTTCAATGCCGTCAACGAGTTCTATGCCAACGAGCGCGAATACATATTTGCGCTGGCCGAAGCCCTGCGGCAGGAGTACCTGCAGGTCCTCAAGGCGGGGCTCGTCGTGCAGGTCGACGACGCGGTCCTCGCCAACATGTTCGATCATCTCGTACAGAAAAGCCCGCAGCACTATCGTGAATGGGCCGAGTTGCGGGTCGAGGCATTGAACTACGCGCTGCGCGATATTCCGGAAGACCGCGTCCGATATCACGTCTGCTTCGGCAGCTGGCATTTGCCACATATGTCGGATGCGCCGTTGGAAGACATCGTCGACATCATCCTCGGTGTGCATGCCGGGGCCTACTCGCTGGAGGCCGCCAATCCCCGCCACGAACACGAGTGGCGCGTCTGGCAGAAGGTGAAGCTGCCGCCCGGAAAGATTCTGATCCCCGGGGTCATCACGCATCACATCGGTACGGTCGAGCACCCCCAGGTGATTGCGGACCGGATCGTTCGCTTTGCGAAAATAGTGGGCCGGGAGAACGTGATTGCAGGGTCGGACTGCGGCTTCGCGCAGGTCGATCATCTGCAGCGAGTGCATCCCAAGGTCATGTGGGCGAAGTTCGAGGCGCTTGCGCATGGCGCACGCCTGGCCACCGCGGAGCTTTGGGGTCGTCAGGACTGAATCGGCGCGCAGACGCAACGGGCTATCCGGGAGTCGACTCACTCATGCACAACGACGCGCGGTCTCGATCTCGAAATCGCGTTGCACGACGTAAGGAGCCTGGCGTCCGGCGCCCGGCGCCCGGCGGTGACCTCACGAGGGGTCGCAACGATTCCCAATCGGAACAAGCTGCGACCTCCAGTACGCAAGGGCGGACTGGTGGCGCGGCCGGCGCTACTGGCGCGGCTGTCTGCCGCTTCGCGACTCGCGATAATCCAAGCGGCCGCCGGGTTTGGCAAAACCAGCCTGTTGAGCCAACTGCATCAGTCTTTGCGCACCGCTTCGGCACCCAGTGCGTGGCTCACTCTCGACTCCGCGGACAACGACTATTCGCGGTTTCTCCTCCATCTCATCGTTGCACTTGAATCCACCGGGGTCGTGGTCTGCGACACCCTGAAGGACGCCGTAGTTTGCGGGGCGTGTCCGGACACGATGACGACCTGCGAATGGCTCGGTAGCGCGATCGCCGAATTCGGCCGCCAACTGGTCATTTGCGTCGATGACTACCATCTGTTGATGGAGCCCCGGAGCGAAGGGCTCATAGCGGAACTCATGCTCGCGGCTCATGTCCGACTGTCGTGGGTTATCGCGACGCGCTCGGCGCCGGCGGATCTGCCTCTGAGCCGCCTGCGACTTCTAAATGAGCTCGTGGAGGTCCACACCCGGGACCTGCAGTTCACGGATGGCGAGTCGCAGGAGTTCTTCCGGGGAACGCTCGAGGTTGCACTTGATGCCGAGTTGGTCCGCCTGCTCAATGCACGCGTGGAAGGGTGGCCGGCGGGTTTGCAGATGGCCTCGCTCTACTTAAGGAGCGCAGAGGATCCCGCGCGGCTGGTACAACGCTTTTCCGGGACGACTCGCAACGTCGCCGACTTTCTCCAGGCGACGGTCCTGTCGAACCTCGATGAACCCACAATGCGCTTTCTGCTCGAAACCTCGATGCTGGCGCGCTTGAACTGCGAACTGTGCAACGCCGTCACCGGGCGTTCCGATGCCCGCCTACGTCTCGATGAACTGGAGTCGCGCAATCTGTTTGTGCTCCCGCTGGACGATGAACGCAATTGGTATCGTTATCACGGTCCATTCGGCGCGCTGCTCGAACGGCGCCTGCGCGACTCGGACCCGGACCGTTTGCGGGTTCTGCATGAACGCGCGTCGCTGTGGTTCGAGGAGAACGGCAGCGGGGTCGAGGCTATCGAGCACGCACTGCGCAGCAAGGCATTTTTCAGAGCCGCGCAACTACTCGAAAAGCTGGACCTGTACGGCCAGGGACAGCTCGGGCTGCAGGAGCGCCTCGCGGTCCGGATTCCGGACAACGTGCTCGAACAGTTTCCGAACCTGCAGCTGGAGAGAATCTGGGGTTGGGAAGCAGATTGGGCCTTCGCCAAGTCTCGCGTGGCGCTCAATCGACTGAAGCGCCTGGTGCAGGACTGGCGCAGCGGCCGGCATCCCATGCCCGCGCACGTGGATTGCGACTACATCGCTGCCAAACTCGCCCACAGCGAGATGATGACTTCCCTGGTTAGTGATGACACGCACAGTGCGCAGCGGATGTGCCAGGACTGGCTGTCGGCACGGCATAGCGCCGATACGCTAATGGAGGTGTCGGCGGCGGGGGCGCTGTTGGCCGTGCGACGCGAACAGTACGACTGCGCCGGCATCGACGTCGCCGTCCCTGCGCTTCACGAAGTCTATCGCAGCGCACGGCTGAACTTCGCAGAGATATTTCAGTGCAGCTTGAGCGGCGTCTCGTACTTCATGGCAGGCGATACGAGCCGTGCGCGCGGGATGTACGAGGGCGCGCTTTCGAACGCGATCGCGCTGCACGGTCGGCTCGCGCCCCTGGCGTCCATGCCCGCGCTGCTGCTGGCGGAGTTGCATTACGAGCACAACGAGTTGCCGCAAGCCCGTGCCTTGATCGCGGACTACCTGGAGTTTTCGCACGGCTTCGGTTTTGTCGACAAACTGATTGCAGGCTACATCACCAAGGCGAAACTGGAAGCCAATGAGGGCCAGTTCGAGCTCGCGCAGCGCACTTTGGATGACGCGGAGCGATGCGCACTGGCAAACGGATTTTCGCGTCTGCAGGCACACGTCATCTGCGAGCGCATGCGGCAGTTTCTGCTGCAAGGCGAGGTGGATCGTGCGGTCGCCCTTGCCGGGCGCAGCAAACTGCTGGGAAGCTGTATTGCCCTGGAGCCTCGTGACTGCGTCACCACGCAACATGAGGCATTGGCGGTTGCCTATGCGCGGGCAGCGGGCGCTCAAGGCGATCTGGACGTGGCGATCCGTCTTATCAAGAATTGGTGCTGCTTTACCGTCGCGAGGCAGTGTCATCGTTCTGCGATCCGCTTGTGGATTGAGCTCGCAAAACTTCTTTACGTGCGTCAGGACTTCAGCGCCGCCTGTCACTACGTCTGTGAAGCGATTCGTTGTGCCGCGCCGCGCCGTTTCGTGCGCACGTTTCTCGATGGAGGGGAAGCGGTGCGGGATATCCTGCGCACCGCGGCTGTCGCCGACGCACTGACGCCTGACGAGAGACAGTATGCGGCAGCGATCTTGGTAGCTTTCAGCGGCTGCCTGCCGGTAGCGGGCACACGCAATCGCGTGGCTGCCGTGCAGCGGCGGCAGATCCCGGAACTCCATCGACGCGAAATCGACATTCTTGAGCTTGCGGCGGACGACGTGTCGAATCGTGAGATCGCCCACCGGTTGGTGCTGTCGGAAAATACGGTCAAGTGGTACTGGCGGCAGATTTTCGACAAGTTTGCCGTGCGTCGGCGAGCGCAGGCAGTGAACTTGGCCCGTGAAGCGGGCGTGATCTAGCGTGAGTTCCGCGGCAATGGAACGGACGGGGTATCGGAGCTTCGGCTACCAGTGGCTGCTGGTGAGTCTGCTGAGCCTGAACTTCGGAATTGTTTATTTCGATCGCAATGCGTTCAACTTCCTGATGCCGTTCATTCAGCCGGAACTGGCGCTGTCGAACACGCAGATCGGCGGATTGGCATCGGCTCTGTCGCTGACCTGGGCGCTCGCTGGATTGTTCACCGGTCGCCTATCCGACGCTTTACGCAAGCGCAAGGTCATCCTGGCGGTCGCGGCCGCCATATTCTCCGGCGCGTCGCTGCTGTCAGGATTCGCAAGCTCGTTCGCGGCACTCCTGGCGGCGCGGCTTCTGATGGGCGCCGCAGAGGGCGGCGTGATGCCGATCAGTCAGGCTATTGTCGCCGGCGAAGTGGAGCCGGGACGCCGCGGTCTTGCCATAGGCGTTGCGCAGAATTTCGGCGCCAACCTGCTCGGCAATTTTCTGGGGCCCATCGTTGTAGTGGCCGTGGCGCTCGCCTACGGCTGGCGCAATGCATTCTACCTTGCAGCACTTCCCGGCCTCCTTTCGGGTTTGCTGATCCTGGCGCTCGTCCGCGAGCCGCCGGTGGAGGCATCGAAGGCTTTGGCGGGCAATGCCGAACCCTCGATCGGTGCGGCATTGCGACACCGGAATGTTCTGGTGTGCGTGGTGCTGTCGGTGCTGCTGGTGTCGTTTGCGGTCGTATTCAGCACGTTTGCCCCCTTGTACCTCGTGAAGGTGCGCGGGATGAGTCAGGGCGTCATGAGTTAGCTCATGTCGATGTTCGGCCTGGCTTCGATGCCGTTGGCGTTCCTGGTGCCGGGCTCGTCGGACGTGTACGGAAGACGTCCCGCCGTCATTGCCATGGCGGCCGTCGCCTCATTGCTGCCTCTAAGCCTGTTGCTCATCGAGGGCCCCGTGTGGCCTTTGTTCGTCCTGTTCGCGCTCGGAGCCGGGGCCGGGGGAATCTTTCCCATCGTCATGGCGGCCATCCCCGCGGAAACCGTGCCCGCAAATCAGTTGGCCACCGTCCTGGGCTTGACGATGGGTCTCGGCGAGATTCTGGGCGGCGTGCTGAGTCCCGCCATCGCGGGCTGGGTCGCCGACGGTTATGGGCTGCGCGCAACCCTGTGGATTCTGGTCGGCCTGAGCGCCACGTTGTGCGCACTGGCTTGCGCATTGAAGGAGACGGCGCCGGCGGTACTGCGCGCTCAAACCGGCATGGGATTGCCTTCCACCAATTGACTCACCGTGCTGGCCATCATGGTCTTTTCCGGAGCTTCGGCAGCGATTCGAAATTCTTCGAAATCCGCGTGGCGACGGCGCGCGTCCGGTTCCGACATACGACGTTTGTATTCCGACGCCACCGGCGAGCTGACTTCGAGAAATACCCTGCGCCGTTCAATCGAATAGAAGTCCAGCGCCGAGTCGGGAGCATGGCCCCCAATTACTGCGGTCAGCACCTCAATGAGTGCCCTGGCATCGATCACGCCGCCGGTAAGACCCATCCCGCCGCATGGGTTGCACGTATGAGCGGCATCTCCGGCCAGCAGGACGCGGCTCACGCGGAACGATGCGGCGCAGCGTTCATGAACGCGATACGGTGATGAGGCGACGATGTGATAAGGCGCCTGCGGGTCCGGTAGAAGCGCGGCGTAGCGGTCCGCAATTCGATTCGCGGTCTGGGCTTCTGGCAAATTCACATCTTCCGCGTACGTGACGCGCCACAGGTCGTCGAGTCCGAGTCGTGCGACTACCGCGTAGTTGACCGCGTCCGCGATCATATTGGCGGGCTCGAAGCCGTACTTCTCGAAGTCATAGCGCACATTGGTCGCTACAAAGCGTTCCGGCCAGGTGTGACCTTCGAATGCGAGTCCGAGCAGGCGCCTTACGGAGCTGCGCGCGCCGTCCGCTCCGACGACCCAGTCTGCGTGTATCCGTTGCAGGCCGTCCGCAGTCTCCACGGTCAGGATGACGCCCTCATGGTCCTGACTCAGGTCGACCAGTCGGGTGTTCCAGCGAACCTGCGTGTCGGGCAGCGCTGTGAGGTGATTTAACACCAGCTGCGCCAGAATATGCTGTCCGAAGTGCGCGTTGTAAGGGTAGGGGGCGTCCGGCGGGAACGTGTTTTTCGTATCGACGCGGATCGCCTCACCGGTCTCGAGCAGGCGGTACGAGAACCTGGAACTCGTGTACGCAATCGCGAGCACGTCATCCAGTAAGCCCAGTCGGTCGAGAATCTTGAGCGTGGTGGGGAAGTAGACGGCCGCGCGCGGCGAATCGTTGATCGCTGCTTCGGCCTCCAACACCATGACCTTGATGCCGGCGCGCGCCAAGCCGAGCGCCGTCAGAAAACCCACAGGCCCGGCGCCCACAACAATGACGCCTTTGAATTTAGTCATTCGCTGTTCCAGTTCCTCAATGTCCGCGCCAGGGGAGTGTTGGTGAGTGCCGGCGCCAGTAGGTACCGGCGTCGCACGTACAGAATAAATTCATGTCCTTGATCGCCGCAAGATGCCTCCACCCCCGACGCTGCTGCCTTGAGGCTGCCGATGTCAGGGATGGAGACCGCAACTTTCTGCGGGAGGGGCGCGATGCGCACACGCAACATGTTCCCCAGCCATCACCCACCCTTTTGGATGGAAGTTGCGCGCCGCCCTGTGTTGGTCCAGACTCCGAGGCCATGCTGTTGCGACCATTAGACGGACGCGTACTAGCTCATCGCGGGTAGCCTGGCGCGCGGCGCTGCTTGCGGATCAGACAAATAGAACACCGCGCGTGAGTTGGACAGTTCGAGAGGGCACAGCCGCGACGCTTCGCCGGCCGGTTGCTTTGCCCGTTGCTTCGACGTCGCTACAAGGGGGTTTTCATGCAGATTTCAGTCGCTGCCCGTCACAGGGCATTAACGTCAATTAGCCGCACAATTCTGTGCGCGCCGCTCGTAGCCGCTTTGGCTATGAGTCAGGCCCTGGCGCAGACCGCTGACAACGCCGCCACGCCGGCCACCGGCGATCAGTTGCAGGAGGTCGTGGTTACGGCCCAGTTTCGTAGGCAGGACTTGCAGCAGACGCCAATCGCCATCACGGCGGTGAACGCGGCGATGCTGGAACAGCGCAACCAGACCGACATCTCGCAGATTGCCGGCCAGGCGCCCAATGTCACCTTGCAGCCCAACGGCGCTGCCTTCGGCTCGTCGATGGTCGCGTTCATTCGCGGCGTCGGTCAAACGGACTTCAACCTCGCTCTCGAGCCGGGTGTCGGCATCTACGTAGATGACGTTTATTACGCTACTCTGACCGGGTCGGTGCTGGATCTGCTCGATCTGGATCGGGTGGAAATCCTACGCGGACCTCAGGGGACGCTGGCGGGGAAGAACTCGATCGGCGGCGCAATCAAGCTGTTCTCCCAGAAGCCAACCGGGGACGGCGCCGGTTATCTGGAAGGCAGCTACGGAAGTCTCCATCGCGTCGATTCCCGCGGTGCCGCGGACTTCACCGTGGTGCCCGACAAGCTGTTCGTTCGCGTGTCGTTCGCCAGCAAGCACCACGATGGATATGTCACTCGCGTGGATTACTCTTGCACTCACCCAGGCTCCAACATTCCGACCAGCAACGTCGGCGATGGCTGCGTAACGGGCAAGGATGGCAGTCAGGCCTTCGACGCGGCGCGCATCGCTCTGCGCTGGCTCCCCACGGACAGTATTGAATGGAATGTGGCCGCCGACGCCACCAATGACCAGTCGGGCGTGCAGGCCAATACCATCATCAAATTCAACCCCGCCAGTCTCGGGGCAGCGACCTACATCAATGGAGTGAACGGCGCGCCGGTCGTTTACGGCTCACAGTTCATTCCGTACGGACCGCAATCGACTGATCCGAACCACCCCAATGATCCGTACCTGAGCTACGCGACCTACACCTCGCATGCCAATTCGTTCGTGTTCGGTCCTGACCCCTACGGCCCGGTTTCGGTGCCGCCGATCAACCACTTCAACTCCTGGGGCATCTCCAGCGACGTCAATTGGACGCTGGCTGACCGTCTGACCCTAAAGTCGATTACCGCCTATCGCGACTACACCAACCAATTCGCCGAACAAACCGATGCCTCGCCCATCGGAGTTGAGATCCTGCTGCAGCGGCAGAAGCACTTCCAGTTCAGCCAGGAACTGCGTCTGAACGGCTCGGTCGGCAGCATCGTCGACTACACCGTCGGCGGCTTCTTCATGCACCAGAATGGCGGTCTCAATGCCAGGGTAGGGCTGCCGTGGGTGGGCTTCGACTTTATCCACGGGCCCGACAGCACACCATCCTGGACCAAGGCGGGATTCGCCAATGCCGAATGGCATGTGACGGACAAGCTGAACGTGGTGGGCGGAGTGCGCTATTCCGACGAGAAGAAGACCTACACCTACTACCGCCACAACGGCGACGGTTCGGACATCACCAATCCAGCCGGCTACAACGGCCTGGTCGACGGACTCAACGGCAGGTCGGCGACCTTCCAGGGCACGCGCACGGACTACCGGCTGGACGTGGACTACCAGATCACCTCCGACATCATGGGCTACGTCGAAACGTCGACGGGCTACAAGGGGGGCGGCGCGAATCCAAGGCCCTTCTACCCGTCGCAGGCCCTTACGTTCAAGCCCGAGACGCTGACGGCATATGAAATTGGTCTGAAGACCAACTTCTTCGACCGTCGTATGCGCTTGAACCTGGCGGCCTTCTACAACAACTACAACGACATCCAGCTGACGCTGGCGTCCTGTCCCACGCCGCCGCTCAACGGGATACAGTATCCGCCGGCACCCTGTGCACTGCCCTCCAATGTGGGCTCCGCTCATGTCAAGGGCCTCGAGGCGGAAACGGAGATCCACCCGGTCGCCGGCCTCGAGTTCGACGCGTCGGCCAGTTATCTCGACTTCAAGTACACGAAGATCAACGACGTCGTGGATTCCGGTATCACCCTCGGAATGGTCACCCCCTATACGCCGAAGTACAAGGCGAGCGCCGGGGTTCAGTATGAAATCCCTGCGGCCGACAAGGGATCGGTGACGCCCCGGTTGGATGTGAGCTACCAGTCGCTGATCTATGCCAATCCGATCAACGACAAGGCCTGGAACCAGATTGACGGCTACACCGTGCTCAACGGCCGTGTGACCTGGAGGGATCCAAAGGACGTCTGGCAGGCATCGCTGAACGTCACCAACATGACCAACAAGCTCTACTACCTGACCCTGTTCGACCTGCACGCCTCCGCAGGTTACGTCAACGCACAGCCGGCCATGCCGCGGGAGTGGTCGTTCACGGTCAAGCGCAACTTCTTCTGACGATTGCGGCTACGACCTGCGCGGCGGCGAGTCTCCCATTGCGGGCGACTCGCCGCCGTTTTCCTTAAGGGCTGCGAATCCCGCGGCCGCCTTGGCCGGTCGCGATTGGCCGCCCGCGAGTCACTTGCGTCTCGGCTTGGTGAAGTCCGGCTGCCAGTCTTCCTG
>FTJL01006794.1_pt4 | contig 14557 bp, 13 predicted proteins | sample 1658551 | NCBI WGS metagenome assembly FTJL01 (sample SAMEA3914835, study PRJEB12502) | metagenome | biome: forest; material: soil | place: Canada | collected 2011-07-03 | depth 0.3 m
CCCGCCGCACCGCCGCTTCCACCACCGGATGGCGCGCGCCTTCCGCCTCGAAGACGCTGGAGCGATCCACCTCTGGCCGCACCGCGCCGCAGTCATGCGACCACTCGGCCAGGGATGCCGCCACGTCGATGCGGGCCAGGGCCTGGGCGGCTGCCTGGACCGGGGCGGCCAGGGCGCAGGCCTGCTGGCGCCAGGCCTCGAAGATCTCGGCCTCCATGGCCAGCGCCCGCTCGCCGGCCTGGGCGATGCGGGCGTCGAGCTCGGCCAGCTCCACGGTGGTGAACCGCACCTGGCTCGCCAGGGTCTGGCGGTGGATGAAGAGCGCGTTCAGCGGCGGCTGGAACAGCGGCTCGGCCTGCTTGGCCGTGGCCTCCAGGAAGTAGCCCAGCACCGCGTTGTGGCGGATGCGGAGGGCGACTCCGCTTTGCGCCTGCAGCCGGGCCTCCAGCTCGACCACCACCTTGCGGCTGTCGTCCCTGAGCGCGCGGGCCTGGTCCAGCTCGGGGCGGACGGCGGCGGCGACGAAGCCCCCGTCGCGGGCGGACGCCGGCAGGTCCGGGCCGAGGCCGGCGTCCAGCATCTCGCGCAGACCCTTCAGCTCCGGCTGGTGATCCGGATCCAGCGCCGCGCAGGCCGACGCCAGCTCCTCGGGCAGGCCGGTCAGGCCATTGCCGTCGCCGCCCAGCAGCGCCGAGACGGCTTCCCCGGCCAGCAAGCCGTCGCGTAGCGCGCCCAGATCGCGCGGGCCGCCACGCCCCAGCGCCAGGCGGGACAGGGCGCGCGCCATGTCGGGGGAGCCTTTCAGCGTGCGCCGCAGGTCTTCGCGCAGGCCGCGGCGCTCCAGCAGTTGCTCGATGGCGTCCAGCCTCAGGGCGATCACGGCCGGGTCGAGCAGGGGCCGAGACAGCCGCGCGGCCAGCAGGCGCGCGCCGCCGGGGGTGATGGTGCGGTCGATGGCGGCGAGCAGGCTGCCGTCGCGGGCGCCGGATTGGCTCTTTTCGATCTCGAGGCTGGCGCGGGTGGCCGGGTCGATGGCCATGACGTCGGCCTCGCCCGCGCGGCGGGGCGGCGATAGCGCCGGCATGCGTCCGGCCTGGGTGGTCTCCAGGTGCGCCGCGATCAGGCCCAGAGCCGAGACCTCCGCGCCGGCCAGGACGCCGAAGCCGTCCAGGGTTTCCACGCCATAGAGCCGCTTCAGCCGGGCTTCCGAGGCCGAGGGTTCGGCCAGGGCCGAGGCCATGGGCTGGATCACCCCGCCGGCCAGCTTCAGCGCGCCCGCCAGCGTCTCGTCGGCGAACAGCCGGTCGGGGACCAGGGTCTCGGACGGCGCCAGCGCCGCCAGGGCCGCGGCCACCCCGTCCTTGCCCACCAGGCAGCATTCCACCTCGCCGGTGGAGATCTCCACGCTGGCCACCGCCGCCTGTCCGGCCCGGAACGCCACCGCCGCCAGGCGATTGGAGCCGCGCGCGTCCAGCAGGGACTCCTCGGTGAGGGTGCCGGGCGTCACCACCCGCACCACGTCGCGGTGCACCACCGACTTGGAGCCGCGCTTTCGCGCCTCTGCCGGGTCCTCCATCTGCTCGCAGACGGCGACCTTGAAGCCGGCGCGGATCAGCTTGGCCAGATAGGCTTCCGCGGCATGCACCGGCACCCCGGCCATGGGGATGTCCTGGCCCGCGTGCTTGCCCCGCGCGGTCAGGGCGATGCCCAGCGCCGCGGCGGCCTTCTGCGCGTCCTCGAAGAACAGCTCGTAGAAATCGCCCATGCGGAAGAACACCAGCGCATCGGGCTGGCGCGCCTTGGCCTCGAAGAACTGGGCCATCACCGGGGTGGCGTCGGCAGGGGCGGGCGTGATGGCGGCGGCGTTCATGGAACCGGGGACGCTAGCGGGAGTCCCGGCGAGTCTCCAGCCGGCTGATCTGCGTCGTCCTTGGTCAGCCAGCCGTGGAACAGGCCGGTCTGGCCGCCCATCACCGAGACGCCCTTCAGCAGGCTGACACCCCGCACGTAGCTGCCGATCCGAGGCTCGACCGGCGATCCGCGCAGCATCCGCATGATCGCCGCGGGGAAGTCGGCGCCGGCCAGGTGCGACACCGGATAGCCGCCGCCGAAACGCAGGTTGACGTCCAGGATGGTCGCCTCGCCCCCGGGCCCCCGGACGAAGTCGACGTCCATGGGCCCGATACAGCCCATCGTCCTGGCCAACCGCAGCCCCAACTCGATGAGCGGCGCGTCATCCACGGTGACGGCATGTTCGGTCTCGCCCCGGCGCGACAGGAATTTGCGCCAGGCCACGAGGTTGACCACCCGCCCGTCCAGGTCGGCGAGGGCGTCGATGTTGAATTCCTCCCCCTCCACGAACGACTGCGCCAGCATGTCCGGCGCATAGCCGAACAGCGCCTCCATCTGCCGCACGTCCCGGACCACGAACACATTGGCGCCGCCAAAGCCCCTGCGTGGCTTCACCACCAGGGGGAATTGGAACCGCCCGTCCGCCAGTCTCGCGTGGGCGTCTTGCATCGAGATCACCGTCTCGGGAACCGGCAATCCGGCCGCGCGCAAGCCCAGGAACATCAGCCACTTGTCCGACGCCGTCCGGGCGGCCGCCTGGCTGGGCAGCACGCTTTTCACCCCGATCGCCGCCAAGGCCTCCCGCTGCCCGGACAGGGCCACGACGTCCGGATCGTAGAAGGACAGGAGCCCGCCGATCTGCCAGTGGCGGCAGGCTTCCAGCACCGCGGGGACGTATTCGTCCGAAGCGATGGGCGGCATCACCAGTCCGTGGTCGCACTGCGCGAAACCCGGCGTCCAGGGCGTGTTGCTCGTGCCGATGATCTGTGCGCGCGTGGCCAGGTGCGGCCGGAAATAGTCGGCGATGTAGCCGCGCTTGCCGATGCAGGAGAGCAGCAGGTTCATCGGTCAGCCGAGCGCCGTCTGGCCGGCGGCGGGCAGGCCGGCTTGGGAGTCCAGCACGGCCGCGGCCGAGGCGATCTCCCCGCGCTGGCGCAGGGCTTCGATCCCGGGAGCGGAAAGGCGGCTGCGGCGGAACTCCTCCTCCAGCCCGCCGCGCGCGGCGATCTCGACCCAGCGGCGCCAATGCCAAGCGAAGCTCTCGGGCAGGCCGGGCTGCAGCCGGAAGGCCTCCCGGACATTGGCGATCTTGCGGGCGAAGCGGGGGTAGGTCGACAGCGCGGCGTGGGCCAGGACGATGTCGCGGGAGGTCGCCGGGCGGTCGTCGCAGCCCGGCTTCAGGATCGCGTTGTGCAGTCCGAACTGCAGGCCCGCCAGCATCTGCGGGCGCACCGCCAGCTTGGGCAGAGGCGTCAGCTTGAGCCAATAGTCGGTGGGTCCCAGTTTCGGGCTGAAGCTGGTCATGGGCGTCAGGTAGAGATCGAGCCGGGCGAAGTCTTCAGGGGAGGGCGGGGGTGGGACCGGCAGGCCGTCCTGGCCCAGCACCATATTGTAGCGCGGCAGGCGCAGGATGTTGGCCTGCACGGCCGCCAGCGCCCGCTTGAGATCGCCGTGCGCCACCAGCGGGAATTCGTCTGCGTCCATTATCAGCACCCAGTCGGCGCGGCTCTGGGCGATTGCGGCCGCGTTGCGCGCCCTCCAGTCTTCCGAGGCCTCGGCGTTGGAGGATTCGATCACCCGAAAGCCGGGGCCCTCCTGCGCGGCGAGGGCCTCGCGCGTGCCGTCGGTGGAGGCCATGTCGCAGACGACGAACTCGTCCACGCCCAGCGACCGCAGATGATCGATGCAGGGTCCGATCAGCTCGATCTCGTCCAGCACGCCGATGTGGGCCGCGACCCGCAAATTCGCCTCTCCACGCCGGGGCGGGAATCAGCCCGCCGGCGGCACGAATACGCACCGCCAGCTTGGCCGTCGGCTAGCGGACACCGAGTCGCATCGGCCGGCGAATGGTCAGATCAGCTGCTTGCGCATGGCCTGGGACAACAGGTCGATCAGCGATACCGCCACGATGATCACGATGGAGATGGCCGAGACGGCGCTGAAGTTGAAGCTCTGCAGGTCCTCGAACAGAAGCTGGCCGATGCCGCCGGCGCCGATCAGCCCCAGCACCGTGGCCGAGCGGGCGTTGGATTCGAAGCGGTAGAGCGCGTAGCTGGTCCACAACGGCCCCACTTGGGGGATCACCCCCCAGACGACCTCCTGCAGCCGCGTGGCGCCGGTCGCCCTCACGCCCTCGACCGGCCGGGGGTCGATGGCCTCGACCGCTTCGGAAAAGAGCTTGGCCAGCACCCCGCCGGTGTTCAGCGTCAGCGCCATGACGCCCGCCAGGGGGCCTGGACCCACGGCCACGATGAAGGCCACGCCGATGACCAGCTCCGGCGCTGATCGCAGGGCGTTCATCAAGAGCCGCATCGGCTGCTGCAGCCAGACCGGCGAGATGTTGCGCGCGCAGGCGAGGCCGAACGGGACGGCGATCACCAGCGCCAGGAAGGTGCCCCAGAGCGCCATCTGCACCGTCAGCCACATCTGGCCGGAGTAGATCGTCCAGTGCGCCATGTCCGGATGGATGAACTCCGACCCGAAGTCGCGCATGTTGGCGCTGTTGGCGAACAGCAGCCCCAGCTTGGACATCTGCACGGGCCCGAAGCTGGCCAGCAGCACGGCCGCCAGGCCGCCCCAGAGCAGAAGGTCGACCAGCCGCTTGGCCAGAGGCGCCTTGGGCGGCTCCGGCACGGCCGCGGACGGCGGAAGGCTGGCGGCGGCCATCAGCTCGCGTGGGCGGTGGGCTTGGCGTCGATGGCGTCGAAGGCCTTCTGGGCCGTGGCGATCTTGGCCTTGTCGCCGCCGTGCCGCGCGTCGTTGAGGTCTTTGGAGGCGACCATCAGCCGGATCGGATCCAGGTAGCTGTCGTCGACGCGCCTGAAGCCGCCGTAGGTGAGGTCGTTCAGCACCTTGCGCTCATGCTCGCCTTCGGCGCCCGTGGCCATGCCATAGCCCATGAAGAAGCCCTTGAGCTTCTCCTTGACCGAGGGGTCCAGGTCCTTGCGCACCAGGATCGAGGATTCCGGCAGCGGCGGGGAGGTCCAGATCACCTGGATCTGGTCGGCCTGCCTGGGGTTCTGCCGGCGGGCGAAGACCAGGGTGACGGTGTTGGCGGTGGCGACGTCCAGGGTGTTGTAGGCCACGCCCAGCATGTTGGCCTGGTGGCTGGCCGAGCGCACGGTCTTGAAGCACTCGGTCGGGTCGATGCCGCGCGGCGCGAACAGATAGGCCAGCGGCGCCAGGGTGCCCGAGGTGGAGTTCGGATCACCCAGGCCGAAGTTGTAGCGCTTGCCGCACTTCAGCACGTCGTCCAGCGTGACGCCCGAGCCCTTGTGGGTGATCAGGATGGATTCGTAGACCCCGTTGGTCCCGCCCTTGTCGACGATGCGGCCCAGAACCTCGGCGTCGGCGCGGTTCACTGCCTCCAGCGCGGGCAGGGCTGAAAACCAGCCCAGCTGCACCTTGTTGAAGCGCATGGCCTCGATCATGCCCATGTAGTTGGAGGCGAAGCTGGCCTCGACCTTCAGGCCGGTCTGCTTCTGCAGGTCGTCGAGCAAGGGCTGCCACACCCGGCTCATCGAGGCCTGGTCCTCGGCCGGCACGATGGAGAACTTCAGCACCTGGTCGGGCTGAGGCTTGGCGCAGCCGAACAGCAGCGCGGCGGCGGCCAGCATGGCGGCGTGGGCGAGCTTCATTTGACGTCCCCCTCCCAGAACACGTCCTCGATCTCGGGTCCGTAGATCCCGACCAGCGCGGCGTGGTCCAGCGTCGCCGGCGGCCCGTCATAGGCCACCTTGCCGTCTTTCAGCGCCACGATCCGACGGCAATAGCGCAGGGCGTAGTCGACTTGATGAAGGCTGACAAAGACGCCGATGCCGTCGCGTTTGTTGAGGTCGCAGAGCAGCTCCATGACCTTGCGGGCCGACACCGGGTCCAGCGAGGCGACCGGCTCGTCGGCGAAGATCACCTGGGCCTGCTGCACCAGGGCCCGGGCGATGGCCGCGCGCTGCTGCTGGCCCCCGGAAAGCAGGTCCGCCCTCTGGCCCGCCTGCTCGGCCAGGCCGACCCGCTGCAGGGCGGCCATGACCGTGGTCTTCTCCTGCTGGCTCCACAGGCCGATGAGGCCCCTCAGGCCCGGCGTGCGGCCCAGCAGGCCCAGCGCGGCATTGGCGAACAGGCTCAGCCGGCCCACCAGGTTGAACTGCTGGAAGACGAAGCCGATGCGGGCCCGCACCTGGCGCACGCGGCCCGAAAGGCGCCCCTGCTCCTGCACCGTCTCGCCGAAGGCCAGGATGCGGCCGGCTCCGGCGTCTATGGGTTGCAGGCCCGCGGCGGCGCGCATCAGGGTCGACTTGCCCGAGCCCGAAGCTCCGATCAGGGCCACCATGTCCCCGGCCGCCAGCTCCAGGCTCACCTGGTCCAGCGCCCGGCGGGCGCCGTAGGTCTTGGAGACCTCGCAGATCTGCAGCACGGCCCCCGCCATGCTCAGAGTCCCGGCGCGCGGGCGCAGCTGGTTCGCTTGGATGTCATGCCCGCCCGCCTAGTGTGGTGAATCTGAAGTTCGCACGATGATTGCGGCAGCGCCAATGCGAACTTCAGATTCATAAACCACAATAGAATCAAATACTTGCTAGTGTCCTTATCGGTTCCGAAGTTCGTCCAAAGTCGCAGCTGCCGCTTGCGAACTTCGGAACCGGGACACTAGAGCCTGAGCTCGTCGGTGATGATCTTGGCGTAGGCCGCCTTGGTGAGCTTCACATAGCCCCGATCGGGGTTGCGGTAATAGATCGGCTCTTTCACCAGCTCCGGATCGAAGCCCTCCGCCGAAAGATCGGTCTTGCGGTACTTGAAGGTGCCCGTGGTCTCGATCGCCGGTTGCAGGCGCACGAACATCGGCTGGGCGTAGTCGGGCAGTTCGGCGTCGAGCTTGGCCTTCAGGTCCTTGATGTCGAAGTCGGGGCCGGCCACCACCGATGCCATGCCGGCGCGGCCGTCCAGCTTGCCGACCCTGACCCCATAGACGTTGGCTTCCTTGACCCCCGCCACCGCGGCCAGGCGCTCGGCCACCTCGGTGGTGGAGACGTTCTCGCCCTTCCAGCGGAAGGTGTCGCCGATGCGGTCGACGAAATAGAAGTAGCCGTCGCGGTCCTGGCGCATCAGATCGCCGGTGGCGAACCAGGCGTCGCCGCGCTTGAACACATCGGTCAGCACCTTGCTCTTGGAGGCGGCCTGGTCGGCATAGCCGACGTAGTTGCGCCGGGCGTCCGCGCCGATCTCGCCGACGCATTCGCCGACCTCGCCGGGCCTGGCCTCGATGCACAGGCCATTGGCGGCCCGGACGGGCTCTTCCTTGTCCATGTCGAGACGGATCAGGCGCACGTTGAACTGCTTGCGCAGATATCGCGGCGCGCGGCCGACGGCGCCGATGCGGCCGTCGAAGTTGAACATCGAGACGTTGCCTTCGGTGGCCCCGTAGAACTCCAGGATCTCGGGGATGCGGAAGCGGGTGCGCAGCTTGCGCCAGACGTCGGGCCGCAGGCCGTTGCCGAACGCCATACGCACCTGGCTGTCGCGATCCTGCGGCCGGGCCGGCTGGTTCACCAGGTAGCGGCAGAGCTCGCCGATGTAGACGAACATGGTGGCCTTGGTGGCGATGATCTCGTCCCAGAACTGGCTGGCCGAGAAGCGCCGGGCCGCGATGAACAGACCCCCGTTCAGCAGCGCCGCGCCCATGGCGCAGATGCCGCCCGTGGCGTGGTAGAGCGGCAGGGCGCAGAAGATCCGGTCGTCCGCCCTGGCCCCGGTCGCCGCCGCGAAGCCCCGCATGTAGAGCTGCACCCGCATGTGGGTGATGCGAGCCGCCTTCGGCAGCCCGGTGGTCCCGGAGGTGAAGATGTAGAGGGCGGTGTCCTTGGCGGTCATGCCCGAGCGGAACTGCTCGCGCTCGGGGCGCACGGCGCTGGAGCCCTTGAGCGCGGTGGTCAGGTTGCGCTGGTCGCCGTGCGGCTCGTCCAGAGTCCAGATGGTGATCGACTTGTCCAGCGAGGCGCGCACCGCCTCCAGCGCCGCCACGGTCTCGCCGTCGACGATCACATGCGAGGCGTCGGCCACCTTCAGGCAATGGGCCAATGGGGCCCCGGCCAGGTGGTTGTTGATCAGCGCCGAGGCCACGCCGATCTTGGTCAGGCCGTACCAGGCGGCGACGTAGTCGATGCGGTTAGGCAGCAGGACCGCCACCGTCGAGCCGCGCCTCAGGCCCCGGCTCGCGGCCCAGTGGGCGTAGCGGTTGGCCAGGGCGTCGAACTCGCCGTAGGTGAGGGTCCTGCCCTCGAACTGCAGCGCCGGCCGCTCGCGCCAGCGATTGACCGCGTCCTCGAGGTCGTCGCACGACAGATGCGGTGAATCCCCGGCCACCGAGCGCACGCGCTTCAGGGTGCGGAGCAATGGGCGGAGGAAACGCCACTCCCGCCTGATCCGCGTGGCCAGACTCATACGAACAGCCTCCTGTGCGCCCAAGATGCCTGCGCAGGGGCGCCGGTCAAGGCGGCCGATCCGCCGCGGGGCTCAATGCGGGCTAGCTGCCGTCCACGGTGAAGGCGAGGAGCAGGTTGGTCGCGGCCGGGTTCGAGCTCTGGTAGCCGGAGATTTGGAAGAGGGTCCCGCCAGACACCGTCGCGCCCGCGGCGTTGATGGTGGCTCCCTTCATCGGCTCGGCGGCGTTGACCGGTGTGAAGCTCGCCTGGCCCAGGTCGAAGTCCCAGATCACCTTGCCGGTGCGCGAGTCGTAGGCTCGCAGGAAGCCGTCCATCGAGCCTTCGATCACCGCCCCGTCGACGGCGGTGGGCGCCGCCGAGAGGCCGTTGGTGCAGATGTTGACCAGCGATCCCTTGGGGGCGATGGCGCAGTCGGGCGCAGGCGCGGGAGTGGACCAGACCGCATGGCCGTCGCTGATCCTCAGCGCGTACATGCCGGCCTTGGAGAGCTTGGGCGCGACCACGTCGGCGATCGGCGCGAACACCAGGTCGTGGTCCGACGCCATGCCCCATTCGATGCCGCCCAAGGGGCCGCCGTAGCCGGGCTTGGCTTGCCACAGCATCTCGCCCTTGCGATCGGGATCCAGGGCCGTGACCACGCCCGACTTCTGCCCGGCCATCAGCACGCGGCGTCCGTCGGATAGTTGGCGCAGCACCGGCGAGGCGCCGAAGTCGAAGTCCGATCCGACGACCTCAGGGCAGGCGCTCGGCTGGCCCTTCTGGCCGGTGCAGCCCACCAGATAGTTGTCGTCTCGGGTGACCTGTCGGCTCCAGCGCACCTGGCCGGAGACCAGGTCCATGGCCATCACCGCGTCCGAGGTGGTATTGGGGGCGTCGGAATAGGAGTCGCCGGTGGCCACGTAGAGCACGCCGCGCGCGGGATCGATGGTGGGCGCCGACCAGATCGCCGCCCCGGCCGGACCGAAGAGCTGGCCGCCCTTGGGATCGGTCCGATAGGGCTTGGGTTCATCCGCGATCGTGAAGGTGGTCCAGAGCGTCTTGCCATTGGCGGCGTCCAGCGCCGTCACATGTCCGCGGAAGGTGCAGCAGTGGTAACCCTTCACCAGAGAGGAGATTTCCTCCGAAGAGGAGACCGGCACATAGAGGCGCCCGCGATAGAGCGCCGGCGAGCCGGTGATTGTCGCGAACGGATTGGCCTCGACCTTGGTCGACCAGATTTCGTGGCCGGTGGCCGCGTCCAGGGCATGCACGCCGCCCGTGCGGTCGCCGAGGAAGACTGCCAGGCGTCCGGCTCCGCCCGGAGGTCCGGCCAGCGGACCGACGGTCACCGCCGAGCGGACCCCGCCTTTGATGTCGGCGCGCCAGCGGATGCAGCCGGAAGCGGCGTCCAGGGCGTAGACCCCGCCGCCGCCGGCGCCGAAATACACCCGCCCGCCGACGACCGCCGGCTGGCCTGCCACGCCGCCGCGGAACTCGAAAGCCCACTTGACCTTCAGCCGCGCCACGTTGCGGCCCGTCAGCCTGGGGTCGGGCTGGAAGCGAGCATTGTCGAGCGTCGGGCTCCAGCCGTTCCAGCCCGGCCCGGCCACGGTCGGCGCGCTTGCGCCCTTGCAGGCGTCGGCCGCCTCGGGATCCGCCGCGGCGGTCGTGGCATGGGTCGGCGGCTTGCCGGTGAGATAGAGCGCGACGGCGTCGACGTCCGCGCGGCTGAGGCCCTTGGCCATGGGCGCCATGGCGCCGTGGTCCAGGACGCTGGCGATGTCGTCGGGCGAGCGCAATGCGAGGATCGCCCTGGCGGGGGCCCGGCTGGCCGCGCCCGGATTGTCGTGGCAAGCCGCGCAGCGCTGCGCAAAGAGCGCCGCCCCGTCCGGCATGGCTGTGGCGGGTTGCGCGAGGGCGCCGCCCGCGCCCGAGGTCAGGCCGCAGACGGCAAGCATCGCGGCAAAGGTCTTGTGATCCATTGTCCTGCCTCGATTTCTGTTCAGTCGGGATCGCCGATGCGCGGCGCAGCGCCGTCCACCAGCCGGCCGATGGCCTCGAGGTAGCTCGCGAAGGCCTGGCGGCCCGGCCGGGTCAGCTTCACCCGGGTCAGGGGCTTTCGGCCGACGAAGGTCTTCTCGATGGCCACATAGCCGGCCTCCTCGAGCTTGCGCAGCTGCACCGAGAGGTTGCCGTCGGAGGCCTGCAGCCGGGCCTTCAGCTCGTTGAACTCGGCCGATCCGGCGCCCATGCCCGAGAGGTAGGCCATGACCCCCAGGCGCAGCCGGCCGTGGATCACCTCGTCGAGGCCGGTGATGTCGAAATCGTCCATGGCGCGGCTCCGGCCGGGTCCAGTCTCAGGTCTTCGCGGGAGCGTTCAGCATGATCATCAGGCCGGGCGCGCCCAGCCAGACCATCACGCCCAGGGCGCAGCCGAGGATCTCGTTGGACGAGCCGATCAGGAGCGCATTGGCGATGGCGGTCGCGAAGCTGCCCAGCGCCACCCACATCCAGCCCCGGCCAGGGCGCAGCATGGCCACGCCCCACCACGCCCCGCCCCACAGGGCGAAGCAGACGGCGGCCCAGATCTCGAAGATCGACCACAGGTGCAGGCGCGCGGCGGCGATGAAGAACACCGTCACCATCACCACGGTGATCAGGCCCATGCCCGACCAGGTGGGCAGGAACGCCCGGCCCAGCGAGGCGCCCGGCTGGGGCTTGGGCCCCAGCTTCGTCAGCGCGATCTGGAAGCCGGTGAACAGCAAGGTGGCCCCGATCCACATCCACAGCTGCCAGGGTCCGGCGGCCACCAGGCCGCGGGCCTGCGCCCAGGCCGCCGCCACCGGCAGGCCGAACATCACGCCGGCGGCCAGGAACGACATCCCCAGGCCCCAGGGAAGGCGCCCCTCGTCGCTGGCCACGGTCTTCAGGAAGGCGAGGTCATCGCGCAGGGATTGGATCTGGTCGGTCATGAATCGGTCTCCAGGGTAGATCGGCTTCTAGATGAAGCACTTCAATTCGTAAAGTCCTTTATCGGAGACCAGCGGAAGCGGCGGCGCCATGCTGCCCGCGAGAGGGAGGGAGGCGACCATGGATTTCGGCCCGGAGGTGAAGTCCGGCGATCGGTCAGGACGCGCCTACGGCCGCGAGGCCGGCCATCCCGACGACGATCTGGTCCGCTGCGGGCCGGGGACGCTGGGGGGCGAGCTGCTGCGCCGGTATTGGCAGCCGCTGGCGCGGGCCGAGGAGGCTGGACCGCTGCCCCGGCCGGTGAAGATCCTGGGCGAGGAGCTGATCCTGTTCCGCGGCGGCGGCGGCCGGCCGGGGCTGCTCTATCCGCGCTGCATGCACCGGGGTACGTCCCTGCTCTACGGCAAGGTCGAGCAGAGCGGCATCCGCTGCTGCTACCATGGCTGGCTGTTCGATCCCGAGGGCAACGTGTTGGAAATGGCCTGCGAACCGGGCGCCCGCGCGCCGGCCGGCGCCCGCCAGCCCTGGTATCCGCTGGTCGAGAAATACGGCCTGATCTTCGTCTACATGGGGCCGCCCGAGAAGCAGCCGGCCTTCCCGCGCTTCCCGTCGGTCGAGGACCTGGCCGAGGGCGAGGTGTTGATGGTGCGCGGCGGGCTGGAGCCGGCCGCCATCCCCGACGACCGCGGCATCGCCTCTGCCCTGTTGGGCAATCTGGATTTCAACTGGTTCCAGTTCCACGACAACGTGCTGGACCCGTTCCACCTTTACTGGCTGCACGGCAACCTGAACGGGGTGCAGTTCGTCGATACCTACAAGATCCTGCCCAAGGTGACCTTCGAGTACACGCCCGACGGGGTCCGCTCGGTGCAGTATCGCGACCTCGGCGACGGCCGCGCCCACCTGCGCATGAGCCAGTCGATCATCCCCAACATGCATTCGATCACACCGCTCAACGACGACTTCGGCTTCGGCGGCCTGGGCTGGACGGTGCCGGTCGACGACACCCACTTCCGCACCTTCAGCCTCGGCAAGATGCGCACCGACGCCGATCCGATGAAGATGATGCGCGAGCTGGGCATCTTCCGCGACTGGGGCCCGGGCAAGCCGGGCGATCAGTGGACGCTGGAGGACCACCAGACCTGGCAGAGCGACTATGTCTGCCAGAAGGGCCAGGGCGACGTCAGCCTGCACTCCGAAGAACACCTGTCGGCCACCGATACCGGCGTCGCCATGCTGCGGCGCATGTGGCGCCGCCAGGCCGAGCTGACCGCCAATGGCGGCGATCCGGTGGGGGTGACCTTCGAGGAGCCCTATCTGGTCGAGCTGCGCGCCGCCAACGCCCTGGTCGACGCCAAGAGCCACGAGATCCTCGCCGGCCCCGACGCGCGGGGGCTCTGACGGGAAAGAGGGCCCGGTCGCCCGGGCCCTCCTGTGGTCACCCGGGTGCGGGTGGCGTTACTTCAGCTTGCCGGTGGCGTTGCTGACCAGGGAATTGCCGGCCAGGTTGCCGCCGCCGAGATTGCCGCCCGTCAGGGTCCCGGTGGACGGATTGCCGCCGCCGGGCGACTTGCTGATCACGCCGCCGGCCTGCGAGGGCGCGTTCACGTCGACGCCGCGATAGACGTTGGCGGGGCCAGCGCCCAGGCTGTTGTCCACATTGCCGCGGACGGTGACGCCATTGCCCAGGCCGCCGCTCTGCGGGCCGACCTCAGCCCAGGCGCCGACCGAGCGGTTCTGGGTGTGGCTGGAAACCGCGCCGGGAACCGGCCTGATGTCGCTCTTCTGCAGTCCGGGGGCGAGATCGCCGCCGTTCACATTGTAGAGCACCCCGCGGGTGCCGCCGCCGGCGGCGGCCTGGGTCGTCGACTGGTGATTGATGCCCGGCCAGTTGGGCTGTGCGCTCTGGGTGGCGAGCAGGTTGCCCGAGCCCGCCAGTTGGGCGAAGGCAGGGCTGGAAGCCAGGACCAGGGCGGCGCCGGCAAACGCAATGGTTAATTTCATGGTAATCAACCTCTTATTTCATCCGTTCACCGCAGATAAAGACTTGCGGGTCTTACGGTTACGCTTGAGGACTACCAGAATAACGCCGATCGGAACTTGTAGGTTGCAAGGTTTCGCCTCATGCTAAAGTGAAGGTCGAGCTTTGCTGCGCCGCCGTGTCGCAGCGCGGGGCAGGCTCCGAAAGGGCAAATAGATTTCGACCCGGACTGTGTTGAGTGGGGGGGAAGATGCTCAAGTGGATTCAGACGGCTGGCGTGTCCGAATATGGTTCGGCGGCCCTGGTGTTCGTCACCGCCGCCATCATCGGTCATGAAGCCGCCGTGGGCATGACCGCCAACCAGTGGCTGGCCGCCTCCATTTCGGTGCTGGGCTCGATCGGCGTGGCCGTGATGGTCCACATCTGGCCGGCCAAGGCCAAGGTCGCCGCCGGCGTCCGCGCCCGGGAAGACTGATCCCCGCTCGACCTCGCCGACAGGCGGGGTCATGTTGCGGGTCTTCAAGATTTCGAGATCGCCCATGGCAGTGAGCTTCGCCGGCCATCCGCTGTTCGGCTCGGGCTTCGCTGCGCCCGGCCGTTTCGAGGCGGACGTGTTCGACTGCGAGGTCGAGGGCCAGCTGCCTCAAGGCCTGCATGGCGGCTTCTACCGGCTGCAGTGCGACTTCGCCTATCCGCCGCCGGCCAACGAATGGATGAGCGGCTTTAACGGCGACGGCCACGTCAGCCGCTTCTGGTTCGAGAACGGGCGGGTCCACTACCGCGGCCGCTACGTCCAGACCGAGCGCCTGCTGGCCGAGCGGGCTGCGGGCCGGCGCCTGTTCGGAGTCTACCGCAACCGCCTGACCGACCAGCCCGAGGCCCAGGGCCTGAACCGCAGCGCCGCCAACACCAACCTGGTCTGGCACGCCGGGCGGATGCTGGCGCTCAAGGAGGACGCCCTCCCTTACGAGATCGACCCCCACACCTTGGCCACCCTCGGACCCTATGACTACGCGGGCGCCCTGACCGGAGAGACCTTCAGCGCCCACCCCAAGCTGGACGCCCAGACCGGCCGGATGCTCGCCTATGGCTACCAGGCCCGGGGCGACCTCACCGACGA